>Ga0074044_10001787_pt1 | contig 19128 bp, 18 predicted proteins | sample BogForMeECP23OM1_FD_94443 | JGI IMG/M metagenome (GOLD analysis project Ga0074044, IMG submission 94443) | Bog forest soil microbial communities from Calvert Island, British Columbia, Canada - Bog Forest MetaG ECP23OM1 | ecosystem: Environmental > Terrestrial > Soil > Wetlands ...
GGGCTGGTAGAGGTCCGATGAACTGGCCAGGTATTGCTCGTGATAGGCATAGGATTCGGCGCTCGAGAGCGTGCGGTCAGTAGAGACTTCGAGTTTGACTTCGCGAATCTCAGCGTGGAGTTCGCGAAAAGTCTCGATTGCTTTTTCGACGGCCGCGGCAATTTCGGAATGGACATCGTCGAAGAAGAAGTTCCTGACGACGCCGACACGCAGCCCTGATAGAGGCTGCGCGATACCGGCAACGAAATCCTGAACAGGCGCGTCGATGCTGGCCGGATCGCCTGAATCGTAGCCTGCCAACATTTGCAATATCAAGGCCGCGTCATAGACCGAGTTGGCAATCGGTCCGACGTGATCGTAGGACCATGACAAGGGAATCACTCCGCGGGCGCTGAGGCGGCCGTAGGTTGGCTTGAGGCCGACGACTCCGCAGTAAGCGGCGGGCAGGCGGATGGACCCGGCAGTGTCGGTGCCGACGGCGGCGAAGCCGAGGCCAGCCGCGACGCTCGCAGCCGAACCTCCGGAGGAGCCGCCGGTAATGCGCGCCGTGTCCCAGGGATTGCGAATCTCGCCGAAGAAACTGATCATCGAACTGGCGCCGTAAGCGAACTCGTGGAGATTCTGTTTGCCGAGGATGATGACTCCGGCAGCGCGCAGGCGGCGGACGACTTCGGCGTCTTCGGTTGGGATGCGGTCTTTGAATAACCCGCTGGCCGCAGTGGTTCGGGTGCCGGCGGTATCGAGAATGTCTTTGAGTCCAATGGGGATGCCGTGAAGCGGGCCGCGGTAATTACCGCTGCTAATTTCCTGCTCAGCGCGGCGCGCCTGATCGAGAGCAGCGTCGGGGAGGACGGTGATGTAGGCGTTCAGTTTCGAGTTGAGGTTTTCGATGCGCGCCAGGCAATCGCGGGTGAGTTCGATCGGAGAGATGGAGCGGTCGCGAATTTGCCTGCTTAGTTGCTGAATTGTAGGACGCACATGATCCTCGGCAGATCGAAGCGATTTTACAGGTTGCGCGAAGAATGCATTGCCTCGAAGAGCAATCAACGCGCACTGGCGAGGAACGGGCTGAGGGCGAGATTCCGCAAAAAGTTCCGACGGCATGTCAACGCCGGCTGCTTACCTTGCATAAGCGTGCCTGAGCGCCGCGCGCTGGGGAACAATTCCTCCACAGCATAGGCGGGGCGCGGGACGCGGCGAACCGCCTGTTTACCCAGCGGCCGAGGATGCGCCTCGCTGGCAGAAGGCAACCAGGCTGTCGAGCGCATCCTTGATCAAGAAAGTGACCGCTTCGTGAAGAGCGGCCTCGGATAACTCGGACGACTTGCCGATGAGATCCATCGCCATGCGCACGCGAGTGCCACCTTTGAGATCGGGACCAAAGGAAACGTGTTGTTCGGCGGTCACGCCCAGGGCGTGGTTGAGCAGGCTAATCGCTCGCGGGGCGCTGATGGAGGTTACAACCGCAGAAATGGTGGTTTTGACGGGGCGGGCGACGACGTAATGCACGCGGCTTCCGACTTGCCAAGGCTTCCCCTCGACCCAGGAAACTTGGTCGTAGATTCCGCGGTGGAGCAGGCGTTCGAAATTCTGAAAGGCCAGGAACGCCGTATCGACCGGAACGGGAACCGTAACCGAGTATTCGACGCGCGTCAGCATCGAACCCCCCACGTGGCCGCGATTATGCACCGATCCGGAGCGGAAGGCAAGGCTGGTTGTTCGACTGACGAATCCGCGACGCGCGAGTTTTCGGCAGGCGAGCATCGGACGGCCGATCATCCGATTGCTGAACATGCGCCCGTTCCAGGTCGAGCAACATACGCTTGAGGTCGAGACCGCCGCCGTAACCGCACAGCGAGCCACTCGATGCGATCACCCGGTGGCAGGGCACGACGATAGCGACGGGGTTTCGGTTGTTCGACATGCCGACGGCGCGGTAGGCGCGCGGATGGCCGATGGCTTGAGCGATGTCGCGGTAGCTGCGGGTTTCGCCGTAGGGAATTTCGAGCAGCGCGCGCCAGCAGGCGAGTTGGAAATCGGTTCCACGAAGATCAAGTGGAAGGGAAAACTCGCGGCGCTGGCCGACGAAGTATTCGTCGAGTTCGCGGAGATAAGGCGCGAGGGCTGTTTTGGACTCTTGCAGCTCGATCGCACTTAGGTTCAGCTTTTGCACGCGAGCTTCGAATTCGAGCCGCACCAAGCCTTTTGTGGAAGCGGCAAGAAACAGTGGGCCTGCGGGCGAAGGCGCGCGGTAGTAGAACAGCTTTTCCATGACGCGTTGCAGGATAGCACGGTCTTGGATGTGGAAGAGTTGTCCCCGTCTCCGCACAAACAAAAAAGGCCTCCCGCTTTCGCGAGAGGCTTTTCAGGGGAGGATACTCCTACTTCTGTTGCGGTTGTTCCTGCGTCGTGCCGGCCGAGGCGAGCTGCTCCAGGTTGTTCTTCAGGAGGCTGACTTCAACGCGGCCGCCGGTGATGCGCTTGGGCTTGGTTTCACCTGTCGAGATGGGGGCATTTCCCATGCCGACCAGGTAAATGCGGTAGATGGGAATGTCGTGGTTCAGCGCCAGGTAGCGGACGACCGACTCGGCCATCTTCTGCGAAGTTGCGATCGCCACCTGTCCATGACCGGAGGCGAAGCCCTGGACTTCGACCACGTAGCCGCGCTGGTCTTTCAGCGGTGTAGCCATTTCATCGAGAGCGTTCTTGGCTTTCTCGCTCAGCACGGTCTGCCCTGGCTTGAAAAGGATTTCAGTCTGGGTTGTGGGCTGGTACTGATCGATGTTGGTGACCACCTGCTCGACCGTGTTCAGGCGCGTGTTCGCCTGTTGCGCGGTCTGCTGCGCGGCCTGCGCCTTGTTGCCGGCATCGATGGCGTGCTGATCGGCTTCATTGGCCTTGGCAGAAGCCAACTGGATTCCTTGTTGCGCGCGCGCATCGGTATCTTTGATCGCCTTGCTGTTCGCGGCCGTCAACTCATCAAGCTCGTTGATGCGGTCGCGGATCGGCTGCGTCTGGCGAGCGACGTATTTCTTGCGCGCAAACGGGTTCAGGTGTCCCCAGAAGCCTTCGCGAGTTTCTGGCTGCAAGGGTTCTTTGCCAGTCGCGGTCTGAGCCGCTGGTTGGGACGATGAAGATTGAGTCGAAGAAGATTGGGGCGAGGACGACTGACTCGCCGCAGGTTGCGTCTGGGCGGTGGAATTGTCCTGCGCAAAAACGGGCACTGCCAGAACCACAGCGAGCAGCAGCGCGAAGATGATTCGGTTATTCATTTTCAACTTCCTCCAAGTGGGGAATGGGGAGCCATTCCCAGCGCCTTTACAGCGCGATTTTTTATTGCCCATTGAACCAATTTCAAAACTTCGGAGACAATAAGCGACGCGATAGTTGCCTCAATAAATTGCCCCAAAAAGCGCGCCTGAAGGCCGCTCGGTCGTGCGGGGCTGCTCCTCTATAAACAGTTTGCATGCCAAATGGTCAAGTGCGGGCAGAGAAATGCAAGTGCTTTATTTTCATAGATATTGTACATTATCGTCTCCCAGCGGCCTAACCCGTTTGGCGGTAATTTTGGCGGAACTGATATAAAAACTGCGTGCCGGGGATTCTGCCGGGGGAATTGGTTGACGCCGCGGGCCCTTTTGAAAACAGGAAGATAATGTTATTGAAGGATCATCCACATAAATTATGCGACGACTGAATATTCGCCATGGATCGTTTGCCCTTCTCGTTTGGTGGTTGGTTCTGCTGGCTTCTACCGGTCGGGCTCAGGCCGAGAAAACTCGCTTCGATCTTGCGCAACTAAAAGCGCCGCCGGGATTCCACATTTCGGTTTTTGCCGCAGAAATAGACGGCGCGCGCATGCTGGTCTTCAGCCCGGGCGGAGTGCTGCTGGCAAGCGAATCGGGCGAGGGCAAGGTGGTCGCGTTGCCCGATCCGAAACACGCGGGCAAGGCCGCGCGGACGGTAACTGTTCTTTCGGGTCTGAACGAGCCGCACGGGCTCGCGTTCTACGAAGGCAAGTTGTACGTGGCCGAGAACGACAAGGTTCGCCGCTACGATTGGGACGAAGCAACACTGCGGGCGTCCAATCCGGTCAAACTCGCCGATCTGCCCACTGGCGGAGGCCACTCCACGCGCAGCATCTTGTTTCACGGCGGCAAGATGTATGTCTCCGCCGGATCAAGTTGCAACGCTTGCATCGAAAAAGATTGGCGGCGCGCGGCCGTGATGGAGTTCAATCCCGATGGCAGTGGCCAGAAGATGTTCGCCAAGGGTCTGCGCAATGCGGTTGGGCTGGCGGTGAATCCGAAGACAGACACAGTGTGGGTCACGGTGAACGGGCGCGACTGGCTGGGCGACGATCTGCCGCCCGAGACGATTTACGATCTGAGTAAAGACGGCGGCGATGCGGGCTGGCCGTATTGTTATGGCGATCGCGTGCCAGATTCGAACTTCACTAAGCCGGGAGACAATCGCTGCCAGAGTGTGCTCGAACCTAAAGTGCAGATGCAGGCGCACTCGGCTCCGCTGGGGCTGGCGTTCTACGAAGGGTCGCAGTTTCCAGGCGAGTACCGCAATAATATCTTCATCGCGTTTCACGGTTCGTGGAATCGCAGCGAACCGACGGGCTACAAAGTTGTCCGCGTAAAGCTCGACGACAAAGGGCAGCCCGTAGGCGGCGCGGAAGATTTCATTGCCGGGTGGCTGGCGCCGGGCGAGCAGCAGAAAGGCCGCTGGATGGGGCGTCCGGTGGGCATCGTCTTTGGCAGCGACGGAACCATGTATTTGAGCGACGATGCCGAGGGCGCGATTTACCGGATCACGTACGTGAAGTAATTTGTGCTCTTGAGAGAAGTGTCATCCCGAGCGAAGCGAGGGACCCCTATTCTCTGCACACATTTTCTAGGGGGTAGGAGTCCCTCGCTTCGCTCGGGATGACAAATTTAATTATGCGCGGCTACTCTCCACAATATTTTTCATACTGCTGGTAGATAAACGGGTCGGTCATGCCGGCGATGTAGTCGCAGATCACGCGCGGCAGCGGTTCCTGCGCGGCTTTTTCGCGGTAGCTGCGCGGCAGGTCGTCGGGTTCCTCCATCCAATGGGCGAACAGCTCTCCAGTGATGCGTTCGGCATCTTCCTTCTCGGACGCCAGCGACGGACTGTAGTAAAGGTTTTCGTAGAGAAAGTCTTTCAGCCGGCGGCGCTCTGCTTCAACGGGCGGGCTGAAGGCTGCGATGCGCTCGGCGTGATGGCGGATGTCTTCGAGACAATGTGCTCCGGTGGCACGCACTCGCTCTGCCGTATTCGTAATCAGGTCTCCAACCAATCCGTCAAAAATGCTTTTCAACGCTTCGTTGAATACGAGCTTCTCGGCGGCGTCGGGGTAGCGGCCTTTAGCGTCGTGATAATGGCGCGCGAAAAGATCCACGTTGTCGACAATCTGCTCGGCCGTGAGCAAGCGGGCTTCGTAGCCATCGTCTAAATCGGCGGTGCTGTAGGCAATCTCGTCGGTGAGGTCGATTAGTTGTGCTTCGAGCGGCGGGCGTTGATCGAGCACATACTCGGCAAGTTCAGGATGCTCCTTCGCGTCGTAATCGCGTGAGTGTTTGATGATGCCCTCGCGCACTTCGAAGGTGAGGTTCAGGCCGCGAAACGCGGCATAGCGAAGTTCGAAGTCCTCGACAATGCGCAGCGCGTGCAGGTTGTGATCGAACGAAAGGCCGTGCTGGCGCATGGCGGCATCGAGCGCTTTTTCTCCCGAGTGGCCGAACGGAGGATGCCCGAGATCGTGCACCAGCGCCAGCGCCTCCGCCAGATCGGTGTTCAGCCCCAGTTGTGCGGCAATGGTACGCGAGATTTGCGCGACCTCGATGGTGTGCGTGAGGCGGTTGCGAAAGTGGTCGGAGTAGCGGCGAGTGAAAACTTGCGTCTTCGCTTCCAGGCGGCGAAAGGCGCGGGCATGGACCACGCGGTCGCGGTCGCGCTGAAAGTCGTTGCGGTAAGGATGCGACGGCTCGGGATGGCGGCGTCCGCGGGAGTCTTCGACGCGCACCGCATAGTCGGCGAGCATCAACAAAGTTTAGCAGCGTTTGGCGCTGTCGCAGCCCAGCTTTTCTTCACCGCCGAGACGCAGAGGTCGCCGAGAAGTCCTTTTGGTGGTCTTACGATCTCCATCGGATGGAATTGAAAAGAGGTTTTCTCGGCGTCTCGGCGGTGAAACTTCCCACTACTGCTTCGCGCCCTCTTCCCGGGCCAGTTTCATCTTCGCGGAATCGAGCTTTGTCTGCACTCGCGCCTGATCTACTGGATCGACATCGGCGGCGATCATGCGGTTCCACTCTGTCAGCGCGCGCTCCCAGTTGGTGGCGGCCAGTTTCAGGCGTCCGGTTTTCTGATAGAGATCGCCGAGATGGTCGTGGACGGTGGGATCGGTATTGATTTTCTGTGAAGCTTTCAGCAGGTTGTCTTCCGCCAATTCATATTTTCCCAGGCGGAAATACGCCCAGCCCAGCGAATCCAGATAGGCGCCGTTGGCGGGATCGAGATTCACGGCGCGCTTGACGTAGTCGAGCGCCTCCTCGAGCTTCATGTTCTGGTCGGCCAGCATGTAGCCCAGATAATTCAGCGTCGCGGCATTCTCGGGATCGCTGGACAACACCTTCTGAAACTGCGCTTCCGCTTCGGCGTAGTGCTTGTCGCGTTCTAAAGCCGCGCCCCGCAGAAACCAGATGTCGCGCTTATCTTCTGGCTTGGTCGCAAGTTGCTCGGCCTTGTCCAGCGCCTGCTGGGCATCGCTGAAGCGGCGCAGGCGCGTGTTCATCTCGGCCAGGCGGATGTAAATCTCACGGTCTTCGGAGTTAGAGCTAGAGTTAGAACTCGAGCTGGCGGCGCCCTTCAAGAGCGCCCGAACTTCTTTGAGCGCCTTGTCGGCGTCTCCCATATCGGCTTCTTGTGCGGCTAGCACCATCTTCAATTGCGGGCTGGGGAGTTTCTGCACTGCTTCTTTGGACGTATCGAGCGCCTTCTGCCATTCCCTGGCTTCGCGCCAGGTATCGATAATCTGCTGATAGCCGCGCTCGATGTTGTCGTCCCCGCCCAAGGCGATGATCTGGCGGAAGGCTTCGTTGGCGGCCTGATTGTTGCCCTGATCGCGGTAGATTGTACCTAGCCTCTCTAAGAACACCGCCCGATTGCTCTTCTCTCCGCTCGAGTATTTGCCGTCGGGCTTTTCCGATTTCGCCAGCAAGTCGCGCATGATCGGAATCGCTTCGTCGTAACGGCCCTGCGCTTGATAGATGGCGGCGATGTTGTAGGGAACTTCAAGCGAGTCCTGCACCATGGACTCAGCTTTCTTCAGATTCTCAAGCGCGAGATCGAATTTGCCCTGCTTGCGATAGATTTCCGCGATGCGAACATAGGTCTGCGCATCTTCCGGATTCGCGTCGGCAATTACTTTATATTGTTCGAGAGCGGCATCGGCTTGGCCATCGTTCAGCAGGTTCTGCGCCAGCCCGCGAATTGCGTCCAGGTTGTCGCGGTCGAGTTCAATGGCGTGCCGATAGGCGTCGATGGCTTCCTTGAATTGTTTTTGCTGCTCGTAGGTGTAACCGAGCGCCGAATAAAGTTTGGCCGAACGTTCGGTGTTGGGCACCGAACTAAGCACCTGAGTGGCGCGAGCCGTGTCGCCCAGTTCGTTGTAGAGATAGGCGAGCGTGGTCACCGCCTCTTCGGAATCCGGCTGCAGCTTCACCGCGATCTTGAATTCGCTCTCCGCTTTTTGCAGATCGTTGTTCAAGCGATACAGGCGCCCGAGAAGCAGGTGGTCATCCATGCTGTCGGGTTGCAGGCGCACGATTTGTTCATACTGCTCGATGGCCAGTTTCAGAATACTCTCGGAACCGTTGCCCGACTGCATATCGCCTAGCGAGCGCAGATAAATCCGTCCCAGCAGGCGGCGGGCTTCGAGGTTGTTGGGGTTTTTCTTGATTATGTCTTGCGCCTCGACCACGGCGTCGCGAATGCGCCCGGTCTTGGCATAGAGCTCGGCGAGTCCGGAGGTCAGGTAAGCCGAAGTCGGATCGGCATCAATCGCGGCGCGGTATTCCTCGATCGCCTTATTGGCCAGCTCGCTGCGGCCGTAAGTTGCTACTTGTTCCTCGTACATGTGCGCGAGGGCGAAGTGGTAGTAGGCGGCGGCGCGGTCGGGCGTCTTGAGGGCAGGCTGAGAGCCTGCGGCAGCGGTAGATTCCGGAGGGCGCGCTGACGGATTTTGCCCCCATAAGCCCTGGGCCGGCAAAAACGACCCCGCAACCACAACACTGACAATCCCCAACAGTTTTTTCATGAACAATCCTGAGACCCGTAAATACAAACTCACACTTCCGTTGGATGCTGATCCGCGGCAATCCGGATTTTCTTATTCTACCCTTGCCAAGGCCCTCCGCGCCGAGAAAGCATAAGACGGAATTACAGCCGGAGGTACAGCGGCTTTGGGGGAGGTTGTCAAGAAGAGTAAAGGGTAGGTAGAGTCTCAGTTTGATCGTTCTAGAAAAATTGTCATCCTGAGCGAAGCGAAGGACCTGCTTTTGCCGGCAGCATTTCCACTTTTGGGTCGCTTACTCTTCAAACTGCGACACTCCCCAAAGAGTAACGTGTGGTGACGGGGCTTTGCACGCCCGGGGTAGAGTCCCGCTTCCACACGGCTAATGTCTGAAATGCCGTATCCCGGTAAAGATCATGGCCAGTCCACGCCGGTCGGCAGCTTCGATGACCTCCGCGTCGCGCACCGATCCTCCGGGCTGAATGATGGCGGTGGCGCCCGCTTTGGCGATCTCCTCGACGCCATCCGGAAAGGGAAAGAAGGCATCGGAAGCCGCCACTGTACCCTTCAACGGCAACTGCGCCTTCATGGCGCCGATTTTGCAGGAGTCGACGCGGCTCATCTGTCCGGCTCCGACGCCCACGGTTTGCCCATCGCGGGCGTAGAGAATGGCATTCGACTTCACATGCTTGCAGACTTTCCACGCGAACAATAGAGCCCGCTTTTCTTCCGGCGTCGGCGGACGCTTGGTCACAACTTTCAAGTCGGCTTCGGCCAACTTGTGCAGATCGGCATCCTGCACGAGCATGCCCCCCGAAATATTTTTCAGAACCCAATTTTGCAGTCCGGCGGGAACCTCGACCAGGCGCAGATTCTTCTTCGAGGCAAACGCCGCTTTCGCGCCGTCGTCGAACGCGGGCGCAGCAATGACTTCCAGGAATAGCTTGGCCATCTCGCCGGCGGCTGCGGCATCCACCACGCGGTTCACTCCGATCACTCCGCCAAACGCCGAAACCGGATCGCATTCGAGCGCCCGCACATAAGCCTCAGCGAGCGTCTTGCCGGTCGCGGTTCCGCACGGGTTTGTATGTTTGATGATGGCGCAAACCGGCTCGTCAAACTCCTGCGCCAAATCCCATGCCGCTTGCAGATCGACAATGTTGTTATAGGAAAGCTCTTTGCCCTGCACCTGACGCGCGTGCGCCACGCCCACGCCCGAGCCGTCGGCATACATGGCAGCTTTCTGGTGCGGATTCTCTCCATAGCGCAGGTCGGCCACTTTTTGAAACGCCAGCCGCAGAGTTCGCGGAAAACCTTGCGCCGGTTTTAACTCGAAGTCGCCGCCCACGCGTTCGAGGGTCGAGGCGATGGCGGAATCGTAAGCCGCCGTCGTGGCAAACGCCTTCTGCGCCAGCCGCCACTTCGTTTCGCGGGACAGAGTATTGCCCGAGTTGGCCATCTCCTCGGCAATTGCGCGGTAATCGGCGGGCGAAGTGACGACCGCCACATCCTGAAAATTCTTCGCCGCCGAACGGATCATCGAAGGCCCGCCGATATCGATGTTTTCAATCAGCTCATCAAAGTGCACACCCGGCTTGGCTGCGGTCTTTTCGAAGGCGTACAGGTTGACGACGACCATGTCGATGGCCGGAATGCCATGCTCGGCAATCGCCGCCCGGTGCCTGCTGTCGTCGCGGCGATGCAGGATGCCTCCGTGCACTTTCGGATGCAGCGTCTTGACGCGCCCATCCAGCATTTCGGGGAATCCGGTGAGCTCGGAAATATCGGTCACGGCGATGCCGGAATCGCGCAGCAGCTTAGCCGTGCCTCCGGTAGAAACCAGTTCGACGCCGAAAGCGGCGAGTTTGCGGGCAAACTCCACCAGCCCGGATTTATCGGTAACACTGAGAATGGCGCGCTGAATCTTAGGCATCAGAACCTCGGGAGCGGTAAGAAAAATGAGAGAAGGAAGATTTTATCAGTTGGAGTGGAGTTCTCAGTTCCCGGTCCTCAGTCTTCAGCGCTGGACACGTCAAGCTCTGTCGATTCCTGGGCGGAAAAAGTCAGAAGCAGGCAACCAAAAACCGGAACAGCGATGAAGAGGAAGTTGAGAACCGAGAACTGCTACTAGGTCTTCGCCTTCGCCTTCAGCTTGACGTGTCCGCCCTGCATCTCGACCGAGTACTCCACCGTGGCGCAGCCGTGCTGCTGGCGCAGTTCGCTGGTCTTCTTCCTGACGAACGCCGCGAAGGAACCGAGGTCGCCGGTGACCTTCTCTCCTGATTTTTGCTTGGCCTCGGTGAGGGCGTTGTAGAGGGATTCGACTTGCTTGCGTTCGCTCGAGTTGCCAGAGTACTGGACGGTAAAGGGCTGGTCAACTCCGGGAGTGGGCGTCTCAGCGCCAGCGGGATGTGCCTGGCGCGCGAGACCGTATACCGGGTGATGTTGCTGTCCGCGCTCTTCGTTGGGGCGCACACCCTGCACCGAGAGCATCGCTTCATAGGGCTGGCGATAACCCTCTTCGCGAATCCGCATTTTCTTGCGCCACAGGTCGCTTTGAATGGCGTAGCGCTGCGCCATCTCGTTGTACTTGAAACGCTGCGAAAAATTCAGCCGCGCGCTGTCGCTGAATTTGCGGATCAGCGAGAGAACCTTCCATTCGATGTCGGTGGGAGGCCGTTTGCTGGAACCATTGAAGAAAATCTCGTACTCGATCTTCAGGCGGCGCAGTTGATGATCGAGCAGACCTAGTTCTTCTTCTGTGGTCACGAGGATTCCCCAGTCCCTACTGTAGCGTTGCCAACACGGCTTGGCGAGGTTCCCGCCGGTCAGGCCCGAGATAGTACGAAAGTACCTAAAGGCAGCTCTCAGTTGTCAGCTGTCAGTAACACCCTGCACGCGGCCGTCTAGACAAAAACGAGGGATTGCTCGGGATATTGGGAGGAAAACCGGAGGGGTTTGACTGATAGCTGAAAGCTAATAGCTGAGAACTGCCCTACTTCGTGCTTGCCGCCATCTTTTTGACCATCGCCAGGACCAGCTTCCGGTCGCTGTCGTTCAGGTTCGCAGAATAGCGCCGCATCTGGCTGAGGAAGCGCACTTCATCGTCGGAGAGCTGCGGCAACCCTTTGTGGCTGTGCCCGTGGCTGTTGCTGCCTTCGGCAAAAAATTGCGACAGGGCCAAATCCATCGCCCCGGCAATCTTGGCGAGCGTATCCAGCGACGGAATGGTGTGGCCGTTCTCGACGCGCGACAGGTAGCAACGCAACAGGCCAGTGCGTTTTTCGATGTCGCCCTGAGACATGCTGCGTTGGAGCCGGAAACTGCGGATGGTCTCGCCGATATTCATAAGTACGCGATGAACTCACAATCCAAAAAAAAGATGGCTGCATAGTAACCAGAATGGTACCGTCTGGCAAGTGGGAATTGTTGTTTCGTCTTCGGCCCTGATTTTAAGCACGTTCCCGGGAAGGTCAGGCATCGCTTTCGCGATTTAGTTAAGTTTTCAAGTCCGATGCCCAGCTAGGGCTGCATTGCCATCAGGGCCTGCCTCCATTCACTTTTTCAAGGTCGCGGCCAGAAAGTCGACGGTGCGCCGCCAAGCATCGGCGGCATCCTCCGGCCGATACCCTTGTTTGTTGTTCGGATTTTCAAAGGCGTGTCCCGCCTCGGGATAAATTTTCACTTCGATCTTCTTGCCGAGTTGTTCCAGCGCTTGCTGAAACTTCTTCACATCTTCCGGAGTAATGCCGCGATCCTGTCCCCCGAACAATCCCAGGATGGGCGCGTTGATCTTTTTCAGGTCGGAAGGGTCGGTCGCCAGATGCCCATAGTTGATAACCGTCGCGGCCAAATGCGGCTCGGCGAGCGCCGTATCGAGCGAGTAGCCTCCGCCCATGCACCAGCCGATCGATCCGATCCGGTCCTTCTTGACATTGGCTTGCGCCGTCAGAAAATCGTAAGCGGCGCGCAAATCACGAGTCGCCCGGTCTTCGGGTAGTCCGCGCATCAGTTCATGAGCCAGGTCTGCGTTATCAGCGACTTTGCCGCGATACAAATCGACCGCCAGAGCAACGTATCCCTGATCGGCAAGTTTGCCGGCCTGTTCCTTGACCCAGCCATTCAGTCCCCACCACTCGTGAATCACAATGAGCGCCGGAAACGGCCCTTTGCCAGCGGGAGTGTAGAGAATTCCACTGACCGTCTCGTCTCCAGACTTGTAGGAAACAGGCTTGCCATCAGCGGCAAAAGCGGGCGCGGACGATAAGAAACACAAAATCAGCGAGAGCAGAAGACTCTTCACATAACCGCTTTGCAGGCGACTATTTTGCATGCGACAACCTCCAAGATTCGTATCAGGGTATGGCTTCCGCGATACCGTAGTTTCGGCAGCAATACGAGAAATCGTGCGCATAGGTACTCACCCCTGGGAGGAACACATTGTAAAGCAATCGGGTGATCAGGTCATCGGGGGATCGAGCGATGGAAAATCAAAAGCCTTTGATCTTGGATGACCCGATCACCCGATGGCCACATCACCCGATGGAATTACGGAGTTGGCTCGAACAGCGGCCAGAGCCGGTCGGCGGTGACGCGGTAGATGGCGTAGGCGCTGCCGTTGTCAAAGGTGCGCCGGAAGAGCAGTTCGCCGCGGCCATCGCCGTCGGCGTCGACGGCATCGATCAGTTCCATCCGCGGAGTGACGTCGAGGTGATGTGAATCGGTCTGCGAGAAAAAAAGTTTTCGTAACTCGCCCTCAAGGTTGGTGCGGGCGATCAGCGTGATTTCTTTAGGTTCTTCGACGGTTGCGGTCGCGCCGGCAGGGGCGGCGGCGTGAGTTTTGGCTGACAGCACGAGCACGGGCTCGTTCGAACTGGAAAGATCAAAAATGCGCAACCTCACATCGTCGAAGGGCGGCTGCGGAGGCTTGTTGGCGGCTTTGTGCGTGGATTTGCTTGTAGACGACTTCTTGCCCGCGGCGGCGTCTTTGGTGGACACGCTTGCTGGCGGGCTAAGCTGCTTCGCGGCCAGTTCGAGCATCTTCTCGCGATAGCCGGCTTCTTCCTCTGGTTTCATATCAAAGGTGTAAGGACGCGGATCGGGCCCGCCGGCATCGGAAATTGCAGGGATAGTAATGATCTTCGGAGACGCCGCGGCGGAGTCCTTGGCCGACGTCGCGGTACCCGAGGCCGGCGTAGTGTCTTCGTCGAACGTTGCATAGACATCGCGGCGCTCAGTCGATTCCGGCTTTCCGCGCCGCAAGCGGGGACGATTCGGATCTTGGATCGGCTCCTCCGACCGGGGAACCGGCGCAGATGTCTTCGCGGGTTCTGGCGGCGGAGCTGTTTTTGCGGCCTCCGGGGTCGCTGGCGGCTTCGCAGTGTCCGCCGAGTTCGGCGGAGTTGGCGCGGTGGCGCCGGGCGCTGTCGTCGTCGGCGATGCCGCAGGGGTCGTCGGTTTTTGCTCGTCCTTCTTGTCGGAACTGCTTTCCGAGTCGCTGCTTCCAGCGCGCCGGTGTAACACAGGTGGACCGTTATCGTCCTCAACGATCACGGGCGCGGAGTACTTCTTAGGTTTCTTCGGGTCAATCGCTCCTGCCGGAAGCCAGGTGCCTTCGGCGATCCAGGTGTGATTCAGTTGTCCCGGCTGCGTGATGGTGAAAACGCCTTGCGAGACGCCGCTGCGAAAGCCTTCATAGACAATGCCAAAGTCGAGCGCCAGGGGAATTGGCGCGGCTTTATACGAGCCAGCATCATAAAATTTTCCATCCATCATGATGGCAATAGGGATGAAGCGGGCCTTTTTGCCGGTGGGCGAAAGCTGCACCAGTCCCAGCGCGCGCGGTCCCTTGTCCACGGGCTTGCGTCCGTACTGCGGAATCGAGACCTGGGCCCGGAGCAAAGTACCGGCGACCAACAGCGCGACCGCGCAGATGACGGCGATCCTCCCGTTGCGATATAACTTGCGATGTGACCAAGACCGGTGAGGAGAAACTTCCATGGAAGTTAATGATAAATCCCCAGACTTCAGTACGACGGACGAGAACGGCAAAGAGGTTGCCTTAAAAGACTTTCGCGGCAAGACCGTGGTGCTTTATTTCTATCCCAAGGCCGATACTCCGGGCTGCACCAAGGAAGCCTGCGGCTTTCGCGACAGTTACGCGGCCATCAAGAAGACGGGCGTGGTGTTGCTCGGAATTTCGAAAGACACCGCGGCCTCGCAGAAGAAATTTCAGGAGAAGTTCAGTCTGCCTTTTCCGCTGCTGGCCGATCCAGAAAAGAAAATCGCAACGATGTTTGGCGTGGTCAAAGAAAAGAACATGTACGGCAAGAAAGTAGAAGGGATAGCGCGGACGACCTTTGTCATTGGTCCCGACGGCAAGATCAAGCACATCTTCAACAACGTAAAAGCCGAAGGCCACGCGGACGAAGTACTGGCGTATTTGAAAAGTCAGAAGTGAGAAGTCAGATTGCAAGAGTGAAACCCCGCTGGTGCAAGTTGTGAAATCGGCTCCTCGGCCCTCCCTCTGCAATCTGACATTTGATCTCTGCTTCGCCCTAACTTCTGCAATTTGACTTTTGACTTCTGCAATCGGTCAGCTCGAATGTTCGCGTCCTCAACACCTCTCAAGCCCGTCTTCTTCAATCGCGATCCGCGGCGAGTGGCGCGCGCGCTGCTCGGGAAATTGCTGATCCGCAAAACGCCACGCGGAATTCTTGCCGGCCGCATCGTCGAAACCGAAGCCTATCTCGGCGAGGGCGACGCGGCGGCGCACTCCGCGGCCGGCAAAACGGCGCGGAATGCCGTGCTCTTCGGCCCTCCCGGACGCGCTTACGTGTACTTCATCTATGGCAATCACTACTGCCTGAATGTCTCCTGCCTGCCCGACGGAGTTCCCGGCGGCGTCCTCTTTCGCGCCCTGGAGCCGGTGACGGGCATTGCGCAAATGGCGAAGGCACGACACATCGAAGTAGAGGATGCGACCACCCTCGCAAAGATTTCTTTTCTCAAGAAGATTTCCTCCGGGCCGGGACGCCTGTCCGAAGCCCTGGGAGTCACGCGCGAGCGCGACAATGGCAAAAATCTGGCCAGCCCACGCTCCGACCTCCGCATTGTCGATGATGGCTATCGCGTGCGACGAGTCACGGTCACGCCGCGCATTGGGATCGTGAAGTCCGCCGAGCAGCCGCTGCGCTATCTCATTGACGGAAGTCCCTTTGTCTCTGGACGGAGTGGCTAACGTCCTGCCGCCGCTAACACGCCGTCGCGACCTGCGCTCGCGCCGCCTCGGACTGCTGCTTCACTTGGGGTCAGCGTTCAGAACGAGATTGTCGATCAGGCGCGTGGTTCCGACGTACGCCGCGACAGCGACCAGCGACCTCTGAGAGATGCTTTCGACCGGATCGAGCGTATACGGATCTACAATCTCGAAATAATCCAAACGGACTTCTGGCTCGCAGGCCATCACTCCTTTCGCAGCCGCAATGAGCTTCGCCGCGCTTCTTTCTCCGTCCCAGAATTGCCGCCGAGCTTCCTTTAAAGACCGTTGCAGCACGAGCGCGCGGCCGCGTTCTTCTTGATTCAGGTAAGCATTGCGCGAACTCATAGCCAGCCCGTCGGGCTCGCGCACGATTGGGCAAGCAACAATTTTCACTGGAAAATTCAGGTCGTGTACCATGCGCCGAATCACGGCGAGCTGCGCCGCATCTTTCTGCCCGAAGTACGCGGCATCGGGCTCAAGAATATGAAACAGTTTCGCAACGATCGTGGATACGCCGCGAAAATGGCCGGGGCGAGATCGTCCGTCGAGCTTTTCGCTCAGCCCTTCGACATGCACCCAGGTGACCGCGTCGTTGGAGCGCGGATAGATCTCTTCGACCGGCGGCGCGAACAGGATCTCGATCCCCTCGTTTTCCAGCAACTCGCAATCGCGATCGAACGGGCGCGGATATCTCGACAAATCTTCGGTGGGTCCGAATTGCGAGGGATTTACAAAAATGGATACCGCAACCGCATCGCATTGCGCTTTAGCAGCGCGCACCAGCGACAGGTGCCCTTCATGCAAAGCGCCCATGGTTGGAACCAGACCGAGCCGTTTGTGGCCGGCGCGGGCAGCCAGACAGGCAGCGCGAGCGTCCGTAATTCCAGTGCAAATTTTCATGTCGTATGCCGCGGAGCGAAGCTCCGCGGTTTGATCTGCTCAGGGCGCCTCGCGGTATTGCACGTCCAGTTCTTTGAGCGTTCCGAGCAGCAGCGCGCGATTCTTGCGCAGTTCCGCTTTCGCCTGATCGGATGGGTTAGCCAGCGCCGCTTGCGCAATCAGCACCACCCGGCCATACGGCCACGCGCTCGAGGGAAGCGCGACCAGTTCAGCCGGAATTTCCTCCACCTTCAAAATGTGGACCTCGCGATTGGAAAGATCGACGAATCCAATTCCATCTTCGCGAACCACGAAGTACGGATTCTTCCAGCCACCCATCTGCTTCAGCGGGGGATATTTTGCCGGATCCGGCATGGGGATGGACTCGAGCCCGGTCGGTTGCCGAATCTCCGCGGTCGGCGTCTGCGGAGGCTTCGAGCAAGCCATGAGAGCCCCCAGCAAAATCACAGCCGCGAAGGTTCGCCAAAATTTGATTTGCTCTACCCTGGTTTGCGACACCTTGGTTTGCACTACCTTGATTTGCGCTACGTGAATTGGCGCAGCCTCTCGCACGTCGACTCGCACCTGCTTTCGCACAAGGTTTTCTCCGACCGCCATTATCGCTGTATAGCGTGCTTGCGGTGGAGTACCGTTTCGAGTGCGGCCTGGGTTTCTTTCGGCAAGTGGTAGCTCTCGGAGTCGTTGGGGAACTGGTGCGAAACCACATCGGCCTTGAAGGCCAGTACCGATTGCGTGATGAGCGCGGCGGCGTCGCCATAGCGGCGCACGAATTTCGCCGCCTGTCCGAACGTCAGGTTCACCAGATCGTGGAAGACCAGTACCTGCCCGTCGCAATCCGGACCCGCGCCGATGCCGATAGTCGGCGTTTCCACCTCGGCAGTAATCATGGCTCCCACTTCGCGCGGAATGCCTTCAAGGTAAATGCAGCAAACTCCCGCGCGATCCAGCGCGATCGCATCGCGCATAAGCTGCTCGATGGCATTCAAAGTCTTACCCTGAACCTTGTAGCCGCCCATTACGTTAACAGATTGCGGCGTAAGCCCAATGTGTCCGGCGACCGGAATCTCGGCATCGATCACGCGCCGAATCACGTCCACGCGCTTCTCGCCGCCCTCCATCTTGACCGCCTCGGCGCCGCCTTCTTTCACGAAGCGGGCGGCGTTATGAATGGCCTCGCTAGGGTCAACTTGATAAGACCCATAAGGCATGTCGGCTATGAGCAGCGCGTCCTTGACGCCTCGGCGCACTGCTTTGACATGATGCAGCATCTCGTCGACCGTGACCGAGAGCGTGTTCTCGTAGCCGAGCATCGTCATAGCCAGCGAGTCGCCTACAAGAGCAATGTCGATGCCCGCCTCGTCAACCAGGCGAGCAGTGGCATAGTCGTAAGCCGTGAGGCAGGTAATGGGGCTATGGTGAAATTTCTTTTCGCGGATGGTAGCAGTAGTGATCTTGTGGCGAGGTTCGCCAATCGGTGTGAGACTCACAATGTCCTCCAGTGCCCCTCCGCAAACCGGGCGGATAGAGCCTGTACGCGTCTTCTTGCAGTAGTTCGATGACGCTGGGGGGATTATAGACGCAAAAGGGGCGTCGGTCGATAGGCGTTGGCGAGTGGGCGGGGCAACTAGTAAGACGACTGGACAATGGTCTTACCAACCAGTAAGATCACTGGCATGCGAAGTTTTCCTACGGTCATCAGTTCCAAGGGTCAGGTGGTAATTCCATCCGAACTGCGCGAGCAGTACGGCCTGGACAAGGGTACCCGCGCGGTCTGGACGGAGGAGAAGGGCAGGCTGGTGCTGACCCCAATCACCGAACGGCGACTGGACGAGATCATGGGATCTCTGAAGCCTAGTCCGGGCGAGCCATCGGCTTTCGAGATGCTGTTTGAAGAGCGGGAACGGGAGCGTAGACGAGAGGATCAATGACGCCTGTCTTCTTGCGAGGGAGTGCACGGCGATACGTTCTCGACTCCAATGCCTTGATCAGCTTTTTTGAATCTCGGCTCGGGGCTGCGCAGAAGGTTCGACGCCTCTTGGGCGAGGCCGCCCGCAAGGACTCGCCACTCCTGATGTCAGCGGTGAATTGGGGTGAAGTGTTCTACACCGAGTGGCGTGCTGGCGGCGAAGCCAAAGCTCGCCAAGCCGAAGCCAACTTGTTGGAGATGCCCATCATGGTCATCGCCGCCGACCGCGAGCGCGCATCGCGCGCAGGAGCACTGAAGCAGAGGCATGCCCTGGGCTACGCCGACGCCTTTGCCGCCGAACTGGCCATCGAGCGCGGCGCATGGCTGGTCACAGCTGATCCGGAGTTTCAGAAAGTCGGGAAGGGATTGGCGGTTTACCCGTTGCCGCGGCACGAGCGGTAGTGTCGCTGGGGCTCGCTACGTGTTGGCCCCCGGGGTACCGCTTACATTTTGTACTGCCTCACAGCCACCCCGCGTAGCCAGCCTCGTCCAGCTTGCCTGCAGCCAGCGCCATCACCGCCTGTGTAGCGTCCGCCTCGCCGGCCCCGAAGTCGGGTCGTTAGTCGATGGGCGTGGGAAGCCGCTCGAAGCCAAGTGGTAAAACGTTAAGACATAAAGGAGTTTTCGGCTCCCCGCTTTATCCCCTTTGATTCCAGCATTAAAGACAAGTATTACGGA
>Ga0074044_10001788_pt1 | contig 19105 bp, 19 predicted proteins | sample BogForMeECP23OM1_FD_94443 | JGI IMG/M metagenome (GOLD analysis project Ga0074044, IMG submission 94443) | Bog forest soil microbial communities from Calvert Island, British Columbia, Canada - Bog Forest MetaG ECP23OM1 | ecosystem: Environmental > Terrestrial > Soil > Wetlands ...
AGATCGTCGAAATAGTGATAGACGCTTGGCCTGAGGCCCGAAACCATGAAGTTGTCCGGCGGCACGTGATACAAGAGTCGCTGCAGCAGAGTCACATGAAACAGCTGATCCTGCCCGGCGGGTCCGTAGAAAACGAACTCGCCCCCGGAGAACCGGCCGCTTCTCCAAAAGACGGGAGCAACGCTCAGGGCCACGACACTCCCTGCCACAACGCTCTCATAGCCCTCCTGCGTCCGCCATGTCGACGTCGGTGCATGTTTATGGAAAGCGACGAGGATCATGCCCGCAGCCGAAAGTGCGACCACAAGATAGGGAAAATAAGCGGCCCAGGAAGTGCGAGCGACAATATCGTAGGCAGTTGTGATGCTCACAATGCCGAAGATGGGGCTTAGAAGGATCCGAAGGCCGCCCGGGAGCCTGCTCAAGAGTGTCAGCAACAGGTAACCGGGGAAAACAAATACAACTACAAGAACCAAAAGGCCGACGACCGCGCCTTCTGGGTGATTGGATAAAACAACAGGGATAATGAGCAACAGGAAGATGAGCAACGAACTTCGCAGGAATGCAAAATAATTGGCTTGACCGATATTGTGCACCATCAGGATGAAGAGACTATACCAAAGGAGTAGGCGCTACTTAAATGCCTCCACGTACAGAGAATGAGGGAGATCCGTCGAGTCTCCCGGTTCATACGGCGGAACGCTGCTTCCATACAAGCGGCTCTTGCCTTCCGCGGATTTCTCCACCTCCCGAAATCCCGCTTCGCGAAGAACCTCGCTGAGATAACTGAAATCGAACGCGGTCCGATGTTGTCCATCGCAGAAAACGAAATTGGAAAATCTGCCGCCGAGAGAATCGAAGTGATGTGGGAAGGAATCATCGAACCAATCGCTGCGTTCCTGAGCATAGGCTGCAATCGCGCTCTCCAGGCTCGGAACGATGAGCCGGATGCCGCCGCCGTCCTTCAACACACGCCCACATTCCCGAAGAAGCCGCTTGAGCTCATCCGCATAGAGGTGCTCGAACATATGCGTCGAATAAATCGAGGCAACGGAGTTTGAACGAAACGGAAGGCCATTTCTAATGTCCAGCCAAAGATCAATCTTGTGGAAGAGGTTGCCGTCTATATTCAGGAATCCGGGAAGGTATCTTGTACCGCAACCAAGATGCAGATGACAGGCGCCGTTCGCAGCACGTGCGCTCATCACATACCGCCGCAACAAATAATTCGGAACGGTGGCCTTGGCAATGCCCCAAAACACGATGTCTTTATAGCGCTGGTGAAGCAACCCATCCTCCGGCAACGGTGATCGCGATTGTAATAATGACCGCTATTATATAGAGCAGCCTGTCGAGCCATCTATTGAAACGCGCTTGGTCGCGGACGCGCCCAACGGGTGGAGACCGCCGGAGGCCCGGAACTTCGGTCCAGCGTCCTCCCCTGGGAGGGGAATCAATCGGGTCCACTCGCGTTGATGAAAATAAAGGCGCCACGTCGGGCCTGGGCCTTCCTTAAGTATCCTTCCGGAACCATGGCCCGGACCCACCCACGCAGCGGAGACGGCAAAGGAATGGCATCTGATTCTTGGCCACAAACTTCCGATGACACATCCTTGAAAAATGCTCGGAAGACGTCCTCGATCTGTTCCCGAACATAAAAGCGCGCGGAGAAACCGTCACAGGATCGATACAACGTTTCCTCAAAGCTCTGCCGCACGAACCCCCCTTTTAGAATGTAGTCGCGAAGGAAGCAAATACGAGCGGGCATGCCTTCCCGGTTATAAACCATGACGCGACATGCACCGGCCCGGGTCAGCACCCGTGCAATCTCCCGAACAATGCGAGCGGTCCGAGAGGAATGATGGATTACGCCCCAGGACCAGACAAAATCAAAAACACCAGCCGGGAATGGAAGGTTCTCCGCGTCACACTGCAAGACCTGCGCTCGGAAACCCATCAAAGCGAGACGACGGCGGGTGGCTTCGATAGCTGTTGAAGTGAGATCGATTGCGGTCACTTCGGCTCCGGCGGCGGCCATGGTCTGGGTGTGCAGACCCATGCCACAACCAATCTCCAGTACTCGGGCTCCACGCAATTCTGCAATCGGAATAATCCGATCGAACGGTTGCTGCAAGGTAGCAAACAGCCGGCTTCCGTATAGAAATTCAGCATCGATCGCCTGGTACCACTCCTGAGAGAACCGGGGAAACTTGATTTTCCCAGTCCAGTCATAGGCCATTGGATTCCGCGTCCACCATGCCGAATTGCCGCGCTGAACTTCAACCGAGGAAAGTTCTTCCGAGCGCTTGTAAATTTTATCGATGGCCATTTACCGGATCCCTTAGGTTACCGCGACACCAACCCATTTCATCATACGACGTTGGATTGTTCATGCGAGCGCTTGGCGGTAGATATTTGCCAAGCGCTGTGCCTGATGCGACAGGGTCAATCCGTTCAGGATCGTCTCGCGCGCCGCTGTTTCCATGCCCGCGCACACTTCTGGCGACCCGAGCAAAACAGAAAGTCCCTGCACAAGTTGTTCGAGTCCATCCGCCGGGATGAGCCAGCCGTTTCTTCCGTGCTCAATAATTTCGTCAATTCCTTGTCCGCGACAAGCGATTACTGGCTTGCCGCAAGCCATTGCCTCCAGGTACACACATCCAAGTCCTTCATTGCGGCTCGGAAGCACAAACACGGAACAGGCTCGCATGGCATCTGCCACTGCGGCTCGGCTCTGACGCCCCAGGAACTGAACTCGCTGACCGAGCCCCAGTTTGCTCGCCAAGGCCTCCAATCGTGCACGATCGGGACCCTCCCCGATGATCCGGCATCGTAGGTGAGGAAAGAGAGCTCCCATCTGGCTGATCGCTCTCAAGACGAGTTCATGGCCTTTGCTGGCTATCAGGTCGCCAATGATAAGAATTTCTTTCCCGGACGGGACAACAGCCACCGGCTCCGGCGAAAACAGTGCGGTATCCGTCCCGTTGTAAACCACAGCACTGCGGACATTGGCCCGCATTCCGTCACACAGGATTTGCTGCACCTTTTCGCTGATGCAGATGACGATCCAGGCGGCCTGATAAACGGCGATGGATTCCTGCCGCCTCCACTTCGCGGGAGTTCCACCCTGGAAGCATGTGTTGAAAACGTCCAACCCGTGCAGGGTGACCACGAATGGAATTCCCAAGTGTCGCGAAAGCAAAAGAGATGCATGACCACAGGGCAGGGCTCCATGGGCATGGATAACATCGACCGGCTTCACGCCGTGCAGTTTCCGTACTCGCCCCATGAGACGGGCGTAGAGTATCCTCCCCGCGCTTGAAAGCCCAAAATTTCCGGGGATTTGCGGATAGCGCACCCATTCCGCCGCGGCCGATGAACTCGGTCGTCTCTTAGGATAGTAAATCGGGGCTACTGCTATCACGCTGGAATCGACGGCGAACCGCTTAAGCTGCTCGATCGGTTCCGCGATGAAGCAACCGCTCACCTCGTCCTGGTCCGACGGAAAAAATGGGGTGAGGGTCAAGACGTGCAGCGCTGAATCCACCCCCGCGGCCCCCAGTCTATCGTGTGGATTCGCAATGTTAGGATTCAACTTTGGCTTTCATCCTCCAAACAGAAACTTCGTCCGATCTAATCCAGGCCAGCGCGCAGAGGGTCGGAACGCCAGTATAGTACAGAGCTCACGACTCCGGCAGCGCCGGTGCGCGGAACCCGGATTTCGATTTGACAGGTAGCATGGACAGCAATACGTTTGTGGTCGGCCCCCGGATGCAACCGCTTGACGAAGAACTCCTGCAACTCGTAGTTTGTCCGCGGGATAAGCAGCCTCTTTGCCGCGAACTTGATTGGCTCTCTTGTCCTTCGGGTCACCGCTACCGGATCTTTGAGGGCATCCCGATCTTGCTCGTCTCGGAAGCCGAGCAAACGCACCATGAGGGAAGTCGCGCCCTGGCCGTGGCGGAGGAAGGCGACACGACGGAGTTGCCTCAATTCCAGTTAGGCCCCGGAGAGATCGATCCGTTTGTGAAAGAGGTGATCGGCGCCACCAACGGCAGCCTATATGAGCACCTTGTGGGTAACCTGACCGAATATCCGATACCTGCTCTTCGCCTTCCCGCCGGCCAGGGCCGGAGCTTTCTAGAAATCGGTTGTAATTGGGGCCGCTGGTGCGTGGCCGCCGCGCAATCCGGATACCGTGCAGTCGGGATCGACCCATCGCTCAAGGGCATCCTGGCCGGCCGGCGGGTAGCGCAACAGTTGGGAATCCACGTCTCCTACTTGGTGGCGGATGGGCGTTACCTGCCTTTCCGTGACTCGAGCTTCGACCAGATTTTCTCTTACAGCGTGCTTCAGCATATGTCAAAAGTGAATGTCCGATCGGTGCTGACGGAATCTCATCGCGTTCTGCGGAACGACGGGCAGTGCCTGGTTCAACTTCCAAACGTCTTCGGCGTCCGTTGCCTATATCATGAGTTTCGCCGTGGCTTTCGCGAGGCTAGGGACTTCGAAGTCCGGTACTGGACGATTCCGGAACTGCGGCGCACGCTCGAAACCGCCCTTGGACCTGCTTCGGTTGACGTGGACGGTTTTTTTTCACTCAACGCGCAAGTCACCGATTTGCGGCTTTTTCCATGGCCGTACAAGGTGCTGGTGCTTCTGTCCCACCGCTTGCAGCAACTTTCGCGGCACGTACCAGCCTTGGCCTATCTCGCTGACAGCCTCTACGTATCCGCTTCCAAGTCAGAACGCCCCTGACCAATGCGGTGGACCGGCGGAATCTTCCAGCTCGGGACATCAGTTCCGCTTACTCTCGGACCGCACCAATTGCTGGGCCAGGCCAACCAGGCGTTCAACATGCTCGCTCCAACTGAAGTCGCGCGCCCGCCGCAGGCCATTGCGCGAGAGTCTTTCCGCCAACTCCGGCGATTCCTGAATTTGCAGTACCCGTTCCGCCAGCGCATCGGGTGAGAAAGGAGAGAAGTAAATTCCCGCATCTCCGCAAATTTCACGATGCACCGGCAAATCCGAGGCCACCACGGGCAAGCCGCTCGACATCGACTCGATCAGCGGATGAGCAAAGGATTCGGCATAGGCCGGGGTTACGTAGATGTGGCAGGCACGGTAGAGGTGATGCAGCGAGCGATAGGGAATGGTTCCGAGCTCCACGATATTTCCGCTTTCCCGAAGATGGTTGGCAAGCGACGCTGCGGACTCGGCTCGATAAGTCCCCGGATTCTCGCTCGAATTCAGGCGGCAGGTAAGAAACAGTTTCACTTCCCTTCCCTGAAGACGCCGGCTCAAGATGGGCATGGCCCGGAATAAGGTTTCGAAATTCCGGTAATAATTGTAGTGGCTTACAAACAGGAGGCGGAGAGCGTCTTTCCCTTGCTCAAGCTGGATTTGAGCCGTCCGCGGTAACGGGGCCGCATCGCTCACAAAAGCGTCCGCATCAAATCCATGGTGCAGCGCGAGTATTTTCCTGCCACTCCATTCGCTCAATTCCCTGGCAAACGCTTCGCTTGGGGCAACGGTGATGTCGGCGCAGCTTGTCGATCGCCGTGCCAACCAGCCCTTGACTAAAGTGTCCGTCCATATCGCGTAGTCTCCACGAGCTCGAACGTCGCGGAGGAAATCGCCGGAAGTATAAAGCGAGTTGCGAGACAGGAGTATCTGCGGGACAGGAGAATTCCAGAGCGCAAAGTTGCCCGTGGAAATCAAGACCTGTGCTCCACTTCGCCGGATCAGTTTTGGCAGTGCCGTCTGTTCCCGGATGAAACGCCGGAATATCCCCGTGCTTTCAGAGGTCTCGACAAAGGAAATGTTGGGAAGCGTTCCAAACTCCCCGCGAATCACTGGGTTCAACATCACCGTGGTTTCCGTATCCACTCTCCGCGCGAGATGAGGAATCACATTGCGCAGATAAGTAAGGCCTCCCCCTGCGCTCGCGGCAAGACCATTGATAAATAATCTGATCATCGGTTGGATACGACAGTGTGTAGCGACAGCAAATGGGTGGGCCGCTGGGCATGGGAGCTACCTTCCTTTTCTCTAAGTCCGCGATCGGGCAGGGATCCGCGCGAAGGAGCTGCCATCTTCGCCACGCTAGTTCGCATAGCTACAAGCAACAATACACTCATGAAGAGGAGAGCCCAAACCTGGTGTGGCATGACTATGTGAGTCCACCACCACGAGTGTTGCAGTGTGACTAGGTGACTCGTGTGCTGAAATTGCTCCAGTGCCGACCCACCGGGCACCAGAAAAACCAGTATTAGAAGGAGAATTCCCCTCGCCAGCTTCTTCCGAAATTCCGGCAAAGCTGCCAGGCTCCATGCTAGCGGAAAGATGAGCAAAGAGGCGTCGTACAACCTGTGATACACCGGCAACAGGCTGAGGACCGTTAGCGCAGCTAACGCCAGCAACTCGTTCTTGCTGTCGGCGCGATGCAGTAGCAGGAACAACCAGAACAAGCCTAAGGCCCCCGCCATCACGAGTGCCGCCACATTCACCCCTGCTCGATCGGGTACGAATGTGTAGAGCAGCACCTGCAGATTCACTAGGCCAAAACGAAGCGGATTAGCCTCTGTGAAGTCTCCCAGGCTCCCATGGGCAAAGAGTACCCTGTTGTCGTACTGATAGTTGTCGACCCACGGGGTGTGACTCATCGCCAAGTGAAAGATAGCAGTCGCTGCAAGTATCGCAAGGACGGTGACGGCAGTAGTCACGGCGCGCCACCTGTGGCGCAGCAGGTAGTAAACAAGGAAAGGCAGGCCAATCTGGGGCTTCAAACCAATAGCAACACCAAACAAGACCCCGGTCGTTACGTCCCATTGCCGATCCGCCGTCAACACAGCTAGCGCGCAGAGTCCAACTGCGACAATCACGATGCTGCCTGCTGCCAATCCGGTGTGAAAAGGCGCGAGAGCCAAAGCAAGCGCGAGGAAAAGATAGGTCCGCTTTTCGTGCCACTGAAAACCAATGAGTGATACCAGCGACAACACTGTTAACCCAAAGGCCATGAGGCTGATGGCCAGCCACACGTGGCGAGCCACATGCCAGGGTAGCCAGGCAACCGGGACGAGCAGCACAAAACATGTCGGAGGATAGGCGGTCGGTATACCTCGCTTAAGAACCAAAGAACCATCAGCCAGATCTTTCTTCAGAAACATGAACTGCTCCGCGTCCTTCGGCCAGAGGGCCACCAGGTCCGCAGGACTGTACGGGTCCACGCCTTTCATCCATGCTTTCGTCTGTATATATGGAGATATAAAATCGTCGATGTTGGCCCGTGCGAACCGGATTGGGCCGCGCAGCAAGAATTCAGCGCTCGCGAAAAGCAGCAAGCTTAACACTAATACCCAACCCAGCTTCCGATGTACATTTTCCCTGAACATTAGCCTCTATTGCCTCAAACTCGCCTACCCGATTTCTCGTGCGGCATAGCACGTCCTGGCCTCTAAAGACCGGAGTCTGCAAGTGCCGGAGCAAGGAACGCGAGAAGGAAAGCTACAAGAATAGAACATGCGACAGAAAAGCAAAGCCGAAAATAGAAACTTTCGAGACAGGAGTATCTGCGGGACAGGAGAGTCCCAGAGCGCAAAGTTGCCCGCGGAAATCAAGACCTGCGCTCCGCTGCGCCGGATCAGTTTTGGCAACCCAGTCTGCTCACGAACGAAACGCCGGTCCACGCCGCAAGGTCTCGCACCCTGGACAAAGGAAATCTTCCGCAGTTCCCCAAACTCCGCGCGAATCGCGGGATTCGGCAGCACCGTAGCTTCCGCATCCCCTCTCCGCGCCAGATGGGGAATCACATTGCGCAGATACGTAAGGCCTCCACCCGCACTCGCGGCTAGGCCATTGATAAGCAATCGGATCATCGGTTGGGCACGACCGCGGCAAAACCGCTGGGCGACGGACGGGAAGTTCGGGAAACAACGCCGGCTACCGGGACCACAACCGCGCTAGGAACAAGATCCGCGAGTAGAAATGCAAAAACCCAAAAATATACGCAGAGATAATAACCAACGGCAAACATCCAATCTTCGAAGGCGGCGTGGCCCAGACCCGCTAACACCACCATAGCCAGCGGAATCGAGTAATGGCGTGGGTTGCGGGTTCGGTTCATCCATGCACAAACTTTCCATAGGTTCGACACCGTCACCGCCAAGAGCGCCACGAAAGGCAACACGCCCAACAGACCCACCCAATCTGCGATGGTCATGTAGCTGCTGCCGTGCTCGCGAGCCGTCTCAGCGCTTGAATTAACCCTTCCGAAACCCAATCCCGGATCCTCGCCGGTTGGGCTTGTGCCATATCCCGTTCCAAACAAGGGATGTTCCTTGATCGAGGCGATCGTCGTTTCCCAAGGTGTCCGTCGCGAACCCATCACGCCTCCTTCCTTGTGACCCTTGTAGAGCACAGCATCCTTTAGGTCCCCAACCCTCTGGTTTAAGGCTCCCGGATCCAACATCCCAGCGACCGCGATCAGGAACAGAACCAGGGCCACCACCTGCACCAGCAGTTTGTACTGCTGCAGGCAAACACAAAAGACAAGGGTAACGAGCCCTACCGAAACCATCCCCGCACGTGCCATACTGAAATTAACCAGGTACGCGCAAAGAAGCAGCGCGCCCAGCCTGCGTAGCCTCACCACAGGAACATCGCTGGTGAACCATCCCCACAGCAGGATGGGGAACACCGCGACGCCCATCGACGCGCCCAGGGAGTTGGGATTACCCCAAATGCTTTGTCCCAGACCGAAATAGAAGATTGCCGTGAAATAGACCACGATCTCACTTCCCCAGACCAGACCATGGAAGAAACGGTCTTCCCGGCCGAGAAGGGCCAAACGAGCACCCGAAGCACAATACAGAAAAAGAAGGAACAAGCTCAAAGCCTTCAGGGACGCCATCTGTATCCACGGAGAAACGGTGGCGGAGACAAACGCGGCGCAGATACAAAAGAAACCGATCAGGTGTATCGATCGGTAAGGTTTGTTAGCTGTCTTCGTCCAGACAATGAAGCCTACGACTGCACTCGCAGCTAGCACGACCCAGCGCCCAAGGGTCGCGGCACTGCGCATGGGCACGTCCATGCCAGCCCAAACAAAAGTGATGATCAGCAGAACAAAAATCCGCTGCTTATATCTCCAGAGACAGGCAATGATCACCTGCAGCGCCAATATCGCGCCCAGGTAAGAAACGTTGGTAAAGTATTGCAAATGGAAATAAACAAGATACAGCACCAGGCTCAAGCCCAGCACGATTCCTACCCAGTGCAGCGGTTTCAAGGAACTCATCGGGCCCTCGTCACGGTACCGAGAGCCGCCGCGGCCAGGCCATCGGCGCATGCTTCCGGTGAGTAGTGTCGAATACGCTCCAAGCTATGAGCGCTCATCCGTTGCCTCAGTCCCGTGTCCCGCACCACAGAATCGATGGCCACGCTGAGTTTCTCCGAATCTCGGGGAGGCACGACACAACCATTCCACCCCTCTTCGACCAGGTCGGCCGAACATCCCGCGACACTGCTCACGATGATCGGCAGTCCGCATGCCATCGCTTCATTCACCACCAAACCCCAGGTGTCGGTGTGGGTCGGTAGAACCAGGGCTTCCGCCAGCGCATAGAGACCAGCCAGATCCTCCCGCTGTACGAAACCCGGAAAACAAACCGTCCCGGGGTTGATCCCTTGGGCCTGTTGCGCCAGATCCTCCCTGGAGACACCATCGCCGGCAAACACTAAGCCCACCTGGGATCGCAGGCTGCTCTCTAGTTTGGCATAGGCTTGGAGGAGATCAAAGACACCTTTTTCCGGCACCAAACGGCCCACAAAAAGAATGAACCGTGAGGGCAACTTCAGTTTCTCTCGAAGTTCAGATGCGTGGGCCCTGGTGTCTCCCGCCCGGATCGCAAAGAACGTGTTATCGACCGCGTTGGGTGCCGTGAAGATGGCGTGTTCGCTGGCTCCGAGAGTTCGGACGTAGGCAAACGAGGACGTCCCTGGCACGACAAAAGCATTACAGGATGTCACAAAATATCGCTTTAGCCACTCCACACCGCTGCGTCCGGACCTTTGGTCCCGCTCGTTGCTCTCTGTCCAAAGAACAAAACGTACACTGTGCCGGCGAGCCCACCACAGGGATTCCCAAGACGCGAGATAGCTGTAACCGCCACAAAGAATGGTCTGGGGGCGCGCAGCATCTAATGCCGACCACAACCCACGATTCACCAGGAGATCGTGCTTTCCCGCGAGCCACCGCCAAGATGGCAGAACTTCATAGGAAAAACGAATCTCATCCGTATAGATGCGCCACTGTCGAAGCGCCTCGTGGGTCTGCGCCAAGAAAATAACGTGGAGATCCAGCCCGGCGCGACCAGCGAGAGCGTTGAAAACAGGAATGCGGTAAGGGGCGATGATTTCGCTAAGGATCACAGTCTTTCGGGTCATGACGTTGCGCTGGCCACCCTCATCGCAGGCATGCGATCCAAGGGACAGGCGAACAGGTCCAGCAGGGGTTTGACTCGACCAGTGCATTTAGGACGCAGAATGGGCCAGCGGGGACTCAAGAATGGCGCGACGGGAAAATCGCGATTTATCTTGTAGCCTCAATATAAAGGCTCTCCGAGCGTCTGCATTCTAGCTCAATCTCCGCGATCTCAGCAATCCGGCTGCTGCCGAAAGTACTTAATTCAGGCGCTGGGAAACCGGCTTCCCGCAGCATGTGGGCAAGCGAGCGGGCATCGAACATCTGTTGGTGATGCCCGCCGGCGTGTACGATGTCGCGAACGCTCGCCGTCAGAAGAAGGCGCGAAATAAATCTGTGAGAGGCCATGGGATCGACGCTATCGGCGAGATAGTCGCGCACCATAATGCCCAAGTCGGGCACCACGATGCGCAGGATGCCGCCGGGCCTGAGAACGCGAAAACACTCCTGCGCCACGGCCAGCGACTCCTTGTAGGTAAGGCATTCGAAGGCGTGCGAAGAATAGATGCAAGAGACCGACGAATCAGGAAAGGGAATCCGCTTGCGAACATCGGCGCGGCGCACGCTGCGTGGCCAGTCAGGAGTGCGAAAAATCCGTCGCCCCAGCGGTAAACGCGAGAGCAGGATGCTGGGCGAATTGTCGATATTCACCCATCCCTCAATCCCCGAAATTCCACAACCGATGTTCAATTTCAGTTCGGCTGCATCGGTCATGTGTCGATCTACCGAAATTTCCTCTCTGCTCGAAAACAGCATTTTACGCTATCTCGCCTGTTCGGCGACATGGTGAAACGATTCCGCTGAGGAAGTGGCAACAGGGGCGAGATCCGATATGCGCTGGCTCAACGTGGTTCCGCGAACCGCGGATCTCGCCGAGTTGCGGAAATCCCTGCCGATCTCCCCGTATAATTGAGGTTACTGCGCGCTCCTGATTCCGGCCGCGATGGTGTCTGCGTACTAGCGGTGGGAACTGGGGCGGAAACATGATGACTCAACTTCGAACCGTGAGCCTGCCGCAAGATCTTTGTGTGGAAGCGGAAAGGCAGTATGGAGGCCGCTTTGACAACCTCGAAGCCCTGCTGACCTTTGTCCTGCAGGAGATCACGAAGGTCGATGCGAGCCGTTTGGATCCGGCCGAACAACAGATGATCGAACGGCGACTGAAAGATCTCGGCTACCTGTAAACCACCTGCGACCGCGGGTGGCCACCATGTATAAAGGGAACCGAGCGTCGAGCTCTTGGTAACACCCGCGAATGAAGCCACGATCTCTTGTTCTCGTCACGGTAGACTGCCTGCGAGCCGACCACGTCGGCTTTCTCGGATACTCGAGGCCCGTCACGCCGTTCCTGGATTCACTGGCTGAGAGGAGTGCGGTTTTTGCAGATGCGATCGTGGCCGGCGCACCTACGTATTTTTCTTTCCCCGCCATCCTCGCGTCGCGTTACCCGCTGGCGTTCGGACGGGACGTCATGGGGATCGCTCCTCACGAACTGACGATCACCAGCGCGCTGAAAGACGCCGGCTATCGAACTGCGGCTTTTGTGGCAGGCAACCCTTATCTGAGTTCGCGCTTCGGATACGACCAGGGGTTCGACACCTTCCACGATTTTCTCGACTCAACTCCTGACCGCCGGGCGTTGCCCTCAGGAAACAGTCACGAGTCGGCTTTCAATCGATTTGTACAGGCCCGCGCAAGCCACAGCAGTCTCACCGCAGGCGCATACGAAGAACTCTACTTCTGGTACTGCCGGTGGCGTTCGGCTAGCGAAGACCTTTCCATGGATGCGCTACGGCGCTACCCCGCGGCAGATGTCGTAGTGGACCAAGCTTGCTCCTGGTTACACGGACTTGCATGGCAGCCTTTCTTCCTCTGGCTGCACCTGATGGATCCGCACCACCCCTACTATCCTCCCGAGGACGCCTCATCCGCCCTCAAGTCCAAGGTTAGCGCGCGTCGAGCACGCTTTCTGAATTCTTTCTGGAACCGAGGACATGTTCCGGTTCGAAGGCTGGAGCGATATCAGGAGGAAGTTATTTTCCTCTACGACGCCGGCATTTACTGGGTCGATAAGCAGATCTCCCGACTGGCAAGCGTCTTGAAACAGTCGCAACTTTGGGACGACCTGGTGTTCGCCGTCACCGCCGATCATGGGGAAGAATTCCTCGAACACGGCGTCCGCTATCACTCCCCGACCAGCCTTGCGGAGCAACTGATTCACGTGCCTCTGCTGCTGCATGCACCTGCACTCGCGAGCCAGCGGCGCGTGCAAACGCCGTTCAGCCTGCTTCATCTCGCTCCCACTCTCCTGGATGCTGTTGGCTTGCCCGCTCCGGCAAATTTTCAGGGACGCAGCTTTTGGCCGCAGATCGTCGCCGGAGAACTACCGAGTGAACCGGTGGTCGTGGAATGCGTCGAAGCTTGCACCAACCCCTTCCGGCGCGATGACCGGATGCGGCCGCGCCTGATGGCGGTTCGGGACCAGTCCTACAAATTGGTGATCAATTTCCGCGAAAACGTGGACCGGCTGTATGACCTGAAAAATGATCCGGGGGAACATTCCCCTCTTCCTTCCGGCGATCTGTCCGCAGAGCGCGCTCGACTTCTGCGCATAGCTCGCAAGCATCTCCAAGGGACTAGTCAAAGCCAGACGGCCGACTTGCGTTTGCGCTCCCGTCTTGCCGAGCTTCAACAGTCGGCCGAACTGCGGCGCGCCTGTCCGGCGACGGTTCGGAAGTAGCGACTCCATTCCGGCCTCAATCGTGGAGACTGACGAAGTGGGATGCTGGCTAAATGGAGTGAAACAATTATTCTGAAACCGCAACCGCCCCGCTTGTCAAAGGGCACCGCAGAACGCAGAATGAGTCAGCGGTTTGAGAGGGAATTCCTTGAGATTGTGGCAACATGGATAAAGTTCGAGTGCTGTTCCTCCCTGGGGTGGATGCGGACAATACCAATGCCCAGAGTCTGAACGTTCGTGAGATCGCGCTGCGCCTCGATCCCGAGCTTCTCCAAAGCACGCTCTGGTACGAAAAGGAACCCGACCCGCGGTTGCGGAACCGCGATGGCATCCGACTGCTGCAAATGCCGGCTCGTGGCAAAACTTTTCGATTCGCAAGGGAACTTCTTGCTGGCTACGACATCGTCGCCCACATCGACTTCAGCCCCGCGACCTGCTTTTTCCTTCAACTGCCGCGCGCCATGCGAGGACGCACGAAAGCGGTGCTCCACGTCGAAGCACCTCAAGCCCAGGGCGGGGATTCATCGCGTGTGCTGCAGTTCCTCTATTATCAGAGTGTTTATCCTCGCTGTGATGTCTACACTGGCATCACGGAATTCGTCGCCCGCGACATCTACAATTTCACGAGAAAGCAGGCGAGCTACGTTCTTCCGGTGGGGGTCGATACCAGTCTGTTCACGCCTCCTTCGCAGCGAACCAGATCCGTCCCCACCGTGCTGTTTGCAGGAACGCTGGTGGAACGCAAGGGCCCCCAGTACCTGATCGACGCTGCCGCGATTTTCCGGGACACCAATTTCCGACTGGTGGGTGCCGGGCGGGACGGATTCGACGCGGTCCTACAGGAGAAAATCACCCGCCTGGGTTTGAACAATGTAAGGTTAGAAGGTCCCAAGAGCCAGTCACAGTTACTTGAAATCATGCGCGCCAGCGACATTTTTATTCTGCCATCGCGGTTGGAGGGAATTCCCAAGGTCACGCTCGAAGCGGCGGCCGTTGGTTTGCCGTGCATCGTGTTTCGCGACTACGAAACTCCGTCCGTCGTGGATGGAGTCACAGGTTTTCAAGTCGCAACTTCCGGCGAGATGATGCAGCGCTTGGGACAGCTGATCTCCGATCTTTCGCTGCGAGAGCAAATGGGACTTGCAGCGCGCAAGCATGTGTTGCAGTTCGACTGGGACCTGGTGAGCAGGCTGTGGCAGAATGCTTACCTCGAAATTGCCGCGGCGCCGACGGCCTGACCACGGGAAAGAGCCGTCGAGTCTGAAACTCCAGAGCTCTCCGAAGCGTCGCTCCAGCGCCTCGCAGAGCGGCGGGCAAACTCACTTCTCGCATTGGGATTGCCATCACGCCCCTACGTCAATCATCGGCAGAAAGCCCTTGATCTTTGCCCACATCGCGCGACCGATGAGACGGTCATCGGCATCGAAACCACTCCCCAGCGACACACCCAGGAAGACGGCATAAGCCAGCAACAGACTGACAACAATGCCAACCCAAGTCCGGCCCACGTTATGAAACATCGCCTTCGTGAGTAGCACAACGATGGTGCAGACTGCGGTGGGAAGCAGCAACCGTAAGGAACGTCGATTATAGGGAAGGAAGCCGAAGAGGCGGTGAGATTGCGCCAGGTTCCAGAGGTTGGTGAGAATGTTCGTCGCGGCCGAGGCAACGGCCGCGCCGACAATTCCCCATTGCGGAACGAGGGCGAAGCTGAGACCAGCCGTTACCACCGCTGCGACCGCCTGCACCTTAATCAGTCGCCGTTCGTTTCCTGACATCAGCAGAAGATATCCCACCGAGCCGACACCGCAATTAACCAGTTGTCCCACGGTGCCAATGATCAGGACCAGCCACCCTGCCTCGAAGTCGGCGCCGAAAATGCGCATCAACGGCCTGGCAAAAACCATGATTACGACGGCCAGCGGCAGAGTGAAGGCCAGCACCCAGCGCGTTAAGGTTTGATAGAGGCGCCCCAGCAGTTGCCGTTCGCCCCGCGTATGCAAATCCGCAATCGTGGAGGAGAAAATCTGGTTCACCGACTGAAGCGCAATGGGAATATACGCCACCACCGCGGACGCAACCGCGTAGATACCCAGATTGCGGGCGTTCATGTAGAAACCGATCAGGATTCTGTCGGACTGGCCCGCCAGGAAATCCAACAGGCCGATCCCCAGTACGGTAGCCGAGAAGCTGAGAACCTGCGACTCGGGACGCCATACCTTGGATTGCAGGGGACGAGCAGCCGGGGGCGTAAGTTTCCAAACCAGCCGCAGCAAGAGCGCCAGTACCGCAGCCGCGCTGATCACCTGGGCGACGACATATCCGCGGAGCCCGGCTCCCCACGTAATCAGGACCCCAGAAGCCAGAATGGTCAGCGGTGTGCCGACAAAATCGGTGATCACGGTGAGACGCGACACTTCCTTGTAGCCTTGCAGCACCTTTGCGAAAAACGTGCTCAGGGCGCCCAACATCATGATCAGGGCGAAGAACTTCAGGTACGGCGAAAGAGCAGGCGTGTGATAAAAATGCGCGGCCACCCACGGACCGACCCCCAACACGGTCAATCCCAGAGCGACGTTCGCGGCAAGAATCAAGCCGGTTGCGGAAACCAGGAACTGCCGCAACTGCTCGGTTTTTCCTGATGCGGTGTAGTGCGCAACGAACCGGACCGCAGCCTGGGGCAAACCTAAACCGTTAAACACTCCCAGGAAACCAACGATGGTCATTCCCAGAGCGTAGATGCCGAGCGGTTCCGGCCCCAGCGTGCGGGCCAGATACACCTTGAAGAGATATCCCGCCCCGATGCGGAAGATCGTCCCCACAAAGAACACAGCCGAATGACGCGAGATTTGTCCCATCTGCGTCTGGAACTGCTGCGTTTCGCGCGCGGCGCTAACGTCTTCTGGAGATAGATTCAATGACATCAGGTCCGGCTCTTGCGTGCTCTGGCTCGGCACGCCGCAGATTTTCCTTAGTCCGGCAAAACAAACACCCATACTATTTCCCGCAGCTCTTTGCGGTCAAAGACCTCAGACGTTCCGCTTTCTCCATCGACAGCACAGCACGGCCTGGAAAAGTCGGCCACGGAACACTTGCTATACTTCCCTCCAAGATGCCGATTCGAATCATTGTTAACGCGGATGACCTCGGTATGAGCGCGGAGGTGAATGAGGCGATCTTTCGTGCGCTGGAGGACGGAGTCATTACGTCGGCAACCATGCTGTCAAACGGGTCCGCGGTCATCCCGGCCGCGCGAATGCTGCACCGTTTCCCTAACTGCTCGTTCGGAATACACCTGAATCTAACCGAGTTCCAGCCTCTGTGCCCAGGGAGTTACACCGCTCTCTCCAGCATCCTCGACGAGCACAAGGGTTTTAACGGCAACGCCATTCGGGAGGTCAGGATCAGCCCGCCGATGCTGCGGGCTATTTACAAGGAATGGTGCGCGCAGATTGACAATCTGATCGCGCTCGGTGTGAAGCCGAGTCACCTGGACGCTCATCATCATGTTCACACCATTCCACAGATGCTCCCGGTTCTCGCCGCCCTACGTCGGCGCTACAGGATCAACAAGGCAAGAATCAGCCTGAACATGTACGACCCCGCGACGCCCGCGAGCAAGATCCTGCTTTCAAAGAAGTGGCTCTATCATCAGGCCTTAAGGTGCATCGGATTCAAGACAACGCAAGGATTCGCGGAGCTAGAAGTTTTTGTCAAAATTTGTGCTGCCAGGCCCCCGCGGGAGCAACTGATCGAGCTCATGACTCACCCGGGTTCGGTACTTTCGAGCGAAGAACCGGCTTTGCTGGCGGGTGATTGGACCAAGAAGCTGTCATATCAGGTTGCCCTTGTGAGCTACAAGGATTTGTAAGCGGGATCAGCGCTTGTGGTAGGCCGACTGGGCCGCCCGCCCCCAAAGAACACCACTCTACTTGTATCCCAAGTCTCGCAGACGCTTCTCAATGATTTCTTGTTCGGCTCGATCTAGAGCCTCCGCATCATCCCGAACAATTTCACGAAGCACGAATTCCAGGAGTGACTCCAGACTCTGGAAACGCCCACCAAATCGCTGCTCAGCGGCAGCGCAAGCCTCTTCCGGCAGGCTGACTTTTCTTCTCGCGCTCATTGATTATCTCAAACTGCTCGCCCGCGCCCGGCAGAGAAATTCAGCGGTACTTGAAATCAAACAAAGGCGGGAAGTTGCCCCTTTTGCCGGTGACAGTCAACTCCGAGTCAAAGTGCCCGTGCTCGTTGACTCCAAACAGACGGTGCCGGATCTGGCTTTCTTTCAGGAAAGGCCAGCGCACAAGCGGGCCCAGTCTTTGTTTGAAACCTGCACGGGGCGTGGCCGGCGCATGAAAACGAATCTCGTCAAAGCCGCAAATATCCAGCAACGAGTGTAGATTCGCGCTACTGAACCCGTATTCGTGCGCCAGGGTTACGTACAACGACGAATTGGCACAAGGTCCCTCCATGTTTGGCGTGCGCAGCATCAGGACGCCACCCGGTTTCAGCGCCCGGTACAACCCATCGACCACCCAGAGCAGCGAATACTTGGGGACATGTTCAATCACATGAGACATGTGGATAAAATCGCAGGTCTCGGGCTTGTCCGCCAGAAAGCTGCCGATATCGCTCTGGATTCCGAACAACTCAATAGCGTCAGGCGCCCAAGCTTTGACGTGGGCTCTGTGTTCAATTCCAAAATCGGCGCCGGAGAGGTTCGTGTACCCGAGCCGCAGACAGGCGGCCAGGAACCAGCCTGCACCAAAACCCACATCGAGAATAGCTGCCTGCTTATCCTTCGGCAGGAAAGCGGGCAGTTCGTATGCAGCCTGCAATACCCGAGGATCGTCCTTGGCCTCCGGCCAGGACGGAGCACGCTGCTCGGCGCGATGCCGTAAACTCATGCGGCGATAAACTTCAGCTACGAATGCGTGGGGATCCACTCGATTTTCAATCCAGGATGTTTCATCCTACTACACACACTATTCGATTTGGGCAAAAGACATTACGGATCCAAACGAGCAGCGCTCGATGCGGTACTCCTTCAATTTCAGGGATTCAAGTACGGCGATTGACTCCCCACGCCAATCCTTCAAGTTCAGTTCATCGAATGCGATCACAGCCCCCTTGGGCATTCGAGGAACAAAATGTTTCAGCGCCGCGAATGTTGGCTCATAGAGGTCAAAATCCAAATATAACAGGCTGACAATCAACTGAGGATTTTCCTTCAGGTAGGCCGGGATGGTCTTCACGGCGTCGCCGCGAACCAGTTCCACCTTCGGCACGTGCCCAACGAAACGGTTCATGTCGTACAGGTCAACACAATGCCGGAGGTGATCGTAAGAATCCACCGCCAAGCCGCCGGGCCGCGCTTGGTCAGACTCGCTCAATCGATCGTGCGTTGACAGTTTCGGGAAGCCGCTGAAAGTGTCAAAGCCCACTACCCGCCGCTGATGGTTGGTCGGTTCCAAGATGGCGCTGAACTGTGCCCAGGCCATCAACCCGCCCCCACGCAATACGCCGTACTCGATAATCGAGCCCTGGACCGCCAGCACTCGCTTGAAAATCTCGTATCGAACCAGGAAATTTGTCAGGTCCTGCCTGGGAGTGTACAGGGTGAAATTTTGCAACCGTTCGAGATTCGAAAATGGACTGTCGGCGATACACTGCTCGATCCGTGCCGCATAGCTCTGCTCTTTTTCAGAGCGAGTCGTACTGCGACGAGGCTTGGACTGATTGTTTCTAGGCATCAAGATCGCGGTAGGGACAGCCGTCGCCGGCTGCCCCCCGCACGGATCCGGACGGGCGCTCCTTAGCGCATCCGGTTCTTATCTCGGATGACTAGCGGCGAAGCGAGCGTCAGGAAAGGGATGGAG
>Ga0074044_10001789_pt1 | contig 19097 bp, 16 predicted proteins | sample BogForMeECP23OM1_FD_94443 | JGI IMG/M metagenome (GOLD analysis project Ga0074044, IMG submission 94443) | Bog forest soil microbial communities from Calvert Island, British Columbia, Canada - Bog Forest MetaG ECP23OM1 | ecosystem: Environmental > Terrestrial > Soil > Wetlands ...
GTGATCGCCGAAAATCGAGAGGGCGTGGGTCGCAACCGTGCGCGCGCTGACGTGGAATGCCGTAGCCGTAAGTTCGCCTGCGATCTTGTTCATGTTGGGGATCATCAGCAGCAGGCCTTGCGATGCCGTGAAGGTCGTGGACAGGGCCCCGGTCTGGAGCGCGCCATGCACCGCACCGGAAGCGCCGCCTTCGCTCTGCATTTCGATCACGTGGGGCACGCTGCCCCAGATGTTGGCTACTTCTTCCGACGCCCATTGGTCCGCCCATTCGCCCATGTTTGACGAGGGGGTGATGGGATAAATGGCGATGACTTCATTGAGGCGGTAGGCGACATATGCCACCGCCTCGTTGCCGTCCATGGTCTTGAATTTACGCTTCATGAAATCCCCTTCTGCCTTCTCTCGCCCCCCCTCGTTCTGAGGAAATGGTTATGTAAAGCATGACGGAATAAGGTGATATTGTCGGGAACGCTGCTCACAGCGACGTGTGATTTACGTCACAAATGAGAAGAACTAAAAACTGGCGTGCCGGTAAAGGTCAAGATGCCTTTTCTTCGTCACCTCGGGTCAAAACCTCAACTAAAAGGCGAGGGTGTAAACCCAGCCCATCGCTCCGTGTCCTTCGGCGATCTTAAATAGTGCCGATTCTGCTTTCCGTGACTCTGGTCACAATCGTGCCAATCGTTTAGAGCTCCAAGGTCGCCCGCAGCGAAGTTAGATCTTCATCCATGCGAATATGAAAGCCCAGGCGCTTAAAGACGGCTCGCATCGCTACGTTGTCGGGCAACATCTCCGCGGACACTAAAGCTATCTTTTCATCTCTGGCGACCTGAACGACACGGCGGAGTAATTCATATCCCAAACCCCGGCGTTGATACTGATCTGAAACCAGCGCCGCGACCTCCGCTTCATTTCTGGAGTGCAGCTTGTTCATACGCCCAACGCCCATGAGCCGGTGCTCTCCGGTTGCGGGATCGGTGTGCTCGGCGACCAGCACCATTTCGCGGTCGTAATCGCCGAAGCAGATGCGCAACAGGCGTTCATGCGCCACCCGCCGAATCAGGCTGAGGGAAGAGAAGTAGCGTAAATAGACGCTGCGATCGGAAAGCGTCTCGTGAAACTTAACGAACAGCGGTTCATCTTCGGGGCGGATCGGACGAATGCTAACCTGAGTACCGTCCTGCATTGTCCAGGACGAGACATACTGGGAGGGATAGGGACGGATGGCGGGTTTGGGCAACTGGTCGAGGGTTACGTTGGGCCCATGCAGCACGATTCTGGCATCCAGGGCCAATATGCGCTCCGGCGAAGCCAGCAGAGGATTGACGTCAATTTCCGCAATCCACCGCCGTTCGAGCACCAGCTGGCTGAATCGGACTAACAGGTTCTCCAGATCCACCAGGTTGACCGGCTTGCGGCCACGAACTCCCTTGAGCGCGGTGAAGACACGGGTTTGCTCCATCAATCTTTGCGCCAGCGTTGTGTTCAGTGGTGGAAGCGCCAGCGCGCGGTCGCGGTACACTTCGACCAGCTGGCCACCAGAGCCAAACAGGATGACTGGGCCAAACTGTGGGTCCACGCTGCTGCCGAGGATTAATTCGTAGCCATCGAGCTTCACCATCGGCTGCACAACGACGCCTAGGAATTGCCCGGGGCCTGCTTTCTCGGCAACCGACGACTGGATGGCGCGATAGGCAGAGCGGACCGCCGCTTCATCCTGCAAATTCAGTTTGACTCCGCCAACATCCGTCTTGTGGGTGATGGTTTCGGAAAGGACTTTCAGCACCACGGGAAAGCCAAGCTCCGAAGCCAACGTGACCGCCTCATCCTCGCTGGCCGCAGCGCGCGTCTCCACCGTGGGGATGCCGTAAAGCGACAATACCTGCTTCGATTCCACCTCGGTGAGCAGAACGCGGCCCTGCCTTCGTGCATTCTGAATGATTTGCCCGACCTGATTGCGGGATGCGCTCTTCACGTCAGACTGGTCCGCCAGTGCGGGAGTCTCGTAGAGTCCGCGCAGATTGTAGTTGTACCGCAACATGTGCGTGAAAGCCCGCGCCGCCGTGTCGGGATAATGAAACGTTGGAATGCCTGCCGAATTCAGGACGGCTTCGCCGGCAGCAACGCTGGTGCCTCCCATCCAACTGGCGAGCACGGGCTTGCCATACCCTTGGGCATAAGGCTTCATGCTTTCTGCAACCAGCAAAGGATCGGCCATGGCTTGCGGAACAAGGATGACCAGCAGCCCATCGCTGTTTGGGTCTTGCGAAGCAATTTCGAGGGCGCGAGCATAGCGCTCGGAATCGGTATCGGCGAGAACATCAATAGGATTGCCGTGACTCCAGTGGGCGGGCAGGAACTCATCTAGGCGTCGGAGGGTCTCGGGAGAAAGTTCGGCCAGTTCTCCACCGCTGGCTACCAGCGCATCCGTAGCCAGGACTGCAGGGCCGCCCGCATTGGTCAGGATGGTAAGCCGAGGACCCTTGGGGCGAGGCTGTCTGCCGAGTACTTCCGCCATATAGAAAAGATCAGAGATGCTGTGTACCCGCAAAACTCCCGAGCGACGGAAGGCTGCGTCCAGCACTTCGTCGCTGCCCGTGAGCGCGCCGGTATGTGAGGCTGCCGCCCGCGAGGCCGCTTCCGAGCGGCCGGCTTTTATCACGATGATCGGCTTGGTGAGTGCGACTTCACGAGCTGCCGACACGAACGACCGCGCATCCCCCACCGATTCCATGTAAAGCAGGATGCTCTTGGTATGCGGGTCGTCGCCAAGGTAGTAGATCAAATCGCCCCAACCCACATCGAGCATTGAGCCCGTGGAAACGATTGCGCTGAAGCCAACTTGTTCGCGCTCGCTCCAGTCGAGGATCGCGACCAGAAGCGCTCCGCTCTGACTCAGGAACGCGACATTGCCCGCCTTGGGCGGATCTTTGACGAAAGTGGCATTCAACCCGATGGTCGGGTTCATAATGCCCATGCAGTTTGGGCCCATCAAGCGCATGGAACCGCGCCGCAACTGTTCTTGAATCTGCTGTTCGAGCGCGGCGCCCTCCGCGCCACGCTCCCTGAATCCAGCGGAAAGCACAACCGCAGACTTGACGCCGGCGTCCACACACTCCCCAATGACCTGCGGGACCGTTACTGCCGGTGTGGCAACGATCGCCAAATGCACCGGTCCAGGGATGTCGCGAATGCTGGCGTACGTTTTGAGCCCCAGCACTTCCGGATGCTTGGCGTTGACGGCATACACTTTTCCTTGAAACCTGCCGGACAGCAGGTTCTCCAGAACGGAGCGGCCTACAGTGCCCGGACGACTGGTCGCACCGATGACGGCCACTGAACTTGGAGCGAACATTGCCTCCATGCCGTAGCCCGCTGGTGGTGTCTGTTTCTCTTCTCGCTTCGGCGGTCGACCCACGAGACCTGCCTCGGTCGAACCCATAATAGTTCCTCATCCCTCAATCTTGCCCGTGGCGAGAGCTGTCACCTCAAAGGATAGACTATCGGCGAACGGTTAGGCATGACATTGGGCCGCATGCAACCTTGCCCCGTGCCGGCGCGCCATAGACAAGGCATGGGGCAGGGCTGCATTCGAGCATGGCGAAAAACCAGTGGCAAACAAGATGGTTTTGAGGGCGATCCGTCTACCCCCTCCCACCGTGTGCAGCAGCTCTGGCAAGCAGGAGAAGGCGCTGGTAGTGGGCTACTTTGAATTTTGCAATTTGATTGCACTGGTGTAAGAAAATCACGCGGCTGCTACTGCTCTCAATTATTTCGCCTACAATTTCATCAAAATTCATCGTACACTTCGCGTGTCCCCGGCTATGGCCGCTGGCGTCTCAGATCGGCTGTGGAGCGTAGAAGACCTTGTGGCCCTCTGGGAAGCCTACGAACGGCGGAGGGCGGAAAGACAAGTAGCTTGAAGAAATTCCTATGATTCGGCTGCCTATACTGAAAGACGAGTTGGCTTTTCTGGAAAAGCTTCTGCCCGACTTGGAAACAAGGCCGGATTTAGGGCGTTTGGCAACTGAGATCAAACTACGGATTGAGAGAATTCGTCAACAGATTCGGGCCTTGGAGCGTGACCAAAATTCAAAGTAGCCCACTACCAAGGCGCTTTCGTGTTTTATCTATAACCTTCTTTGTCGGAAACTGGCAAAGGGTGGCTAGCTTCCATTCGTGGTTCACTCACCTGCACGTGTGGTTCAAATCTCTGTTCGACCGAGAGGGCGCGAGACACGAGGCATAGCTCCTTAGCCTTGTGCAAGAGCTTGATGGCCCGTGCCCGTTCCTCTTCCTGCGAAATCATCAGATTCGCGCGAATCGACACCTCGCCAAAGTTGTAGCCGGTGGCGCCCTTGCTTATCACGCTGTCCGCTTCCACCTGCAGGTCGGTGTACTCGAACTTCGAGTATTCCGCCAGTGTCCGAAAGGTAGTCGTATAGCAACTGGCGACCGCGCAGAGCAGCAGGTCCTCCGGTGTCCACCTGCCCTCCAATCCGCCAAAAGCAGCCGGCGAAGTGAAATGGATGGCATTGGGCGCGGAACTGGACTTTGCAATGCCAGTCCGCCCAGAGGCCCACCATGCAACGACTCGAAACCGATGTGCTTCTGCCATGGTGTCATCACCCTTCTTGTTCCGCACTTGAAAGCCAGAGGGGTATCAAGACTTCAGTACGGAAGCTCGAAATTTTGCGACTTTGGCCGCAGCTTCGGATGCAGGTGGTGGGTGTGCTCATGGAGATCTTCCTCTGCACACTTCCCCACACTCCCATGACAATAAATCTTGCTCGCAGATGGCTTTGGAGGCCATGCGTGAAGTCACGTTCTTTTGTGATCCTGATCACGAGGGATGATACAATTTCGGCGGAAGAGGGTTCTGAATGCGCGCGCCTTACGGGCTGAACATCCTCGACAACTGCCTCACCTGCCCGATGCGGGAGGAGCATTTATTCTGCAATCTGCCTGTGATCGCGCTGCAAAGGTTGAATGAGATCAGATCCACCGCGGTCTACCCAAGATCCGCGATGCTGTTTATCGAGGGACAGCAGCCACGTGGGGTTTTTGTGCTGTGCACCGGGAAAGCGAAGCTTTCCACCTCATCGGCTGAGGGCAAAACCGTCATCACCAAGATCTCCGAAGCGGGAGATGTCCTTGGCCTCAGCGCCACCATTTCCAACTGGCCTTACGAAGTGACCGCCGAGATGATCGAGCCGGGCCAGGCAAATTTCATTACCCGGGATGCGTTGCTGCAATTCATGCGTGAATATGGGGAAGTGGCGGTGCGCGTGGCGGAGCAACTGAGCCGCAATTACTACACGGCGTATGAAGGGATTCGCTCCCTGGGACTCACCAGCTCCCCTTCCGAGAGATTCGCACAATTACTCCTGGGATGGTCCAATGCCGCGGGCAATGGTGACCCTCTGCAGCTGAAACTGACGCTGACGCATGAGGAAATCGCCGAAATCATTGGCACCACCCGTGAAACCGTCAGCCGCTTGTTCTCGCAGTTCAAGAAGAAACAACTCGTGCAATTAAAAGGCGCGACCCTGATTATCCGCAACAAAGCCGCGCTCGAAGATATGGTCAATTCCTGACAACCGGGACTTCCTGTCCCATAGTTGTGCTGATCGTTGTGCTGAAAAAATCGAGTTTCGTATCAGGGCATCGCTTCAGCGATGCCGCAAGTTTCTTGAATGGAGATGCCCCTTTAGCAGCCCTTGGTGCAAGTACGATTTGTATCAGGGTATGCCTTTAGGCATACCGTAAGTGCCGTTTGTATCAGGGTATGCCTTTAGGCGCTGGCTCTTGGCTCTGGACTTTCACCACGGGCTGTTAGGGGCTGTGCGCCGAAGCCGCCGGCTATTTGCGCTCGGGAAGTGTTCGTTCTGCTTCGATCCGGCGGATCTCCCGGCGGAGCCAGTTGCCAAGGGCCTCTTCTATCTCTTCTTGCGTGCCGGTGCGGTACAGGGAGTCAATCGTCTGACCTTTGTCGTTTAGCGGAATGAACCGGCACGGCACATCTTTCTCTCGGAGTTCCGGGGGAACCAACTGCGTCAGCAGGCATTCAGTGCAGGGATGGGGCCGGGTGGGATCCGTAAAGTTCAGGCAGCTTGGAGAATCCTCAAAAATGAATGGGGCACGCCAGGGCGCCAATGGCGCGTGACCATACCCGCCCTCTTCCAGGAATTTCAACTCGAGCCGCAGGATTTCAAGAATGTCGCGATTTTTATGTGACATGGTGTGTATCCAGCCTAGCAGCGGTCCCCTTATGCTTTCTTGGATCGTGCGCCAGTTTGCCCGAGAGTTGGGTCCGCGATCGCCCGTTCGTAACCGACTGCGGCGTAGTAAATGGCTCGGTCAAAAAACTGCTCCAGCAACTGCAGCATTTCCAGTTCGCCGAAAACTTCCACCGGGTGCTCCAGAACCGATTCTTTCTTGATGAACTCCCACAGGTTATCTTTCGTCAAAACGATCACCCAAATCACTTCGCTCATCGGCACCTGCTGCCCGGCCCGCCGCGCGCCAATCTGCAAATAGCGCTGCTCAAGCTGGAGTTCATCCTTCCCCATGAGCCACTCACCCAAATGACGGTAGACCTCGTACACCCGTTCTTTCAGGTCTTCAGGAGGAACGTTTTTTTGGAAGTTTTGGGTCAACTTGGAATTCTGGACTTGATCGAGAACGCAAGCAGCCAGTGCTTGGGAATGAGTCTCGATCAGCCGAACGAGACGATACAACATCATCATGACAGTCCTCCGCCCTCAACCTGCTTCCAGTCTCAGCGCCCGCAATGTCTACAGCCATGACGGGCGGTACGTCTGTGTGTGATGAATATCACAAAGGGAATGCCTTGTGGGAAATAGAGATAGAGGCCGGACCAGCAGCGCTGCCGGCCGGGGTTCTTCTGGCCTATGCTTCAGCCCGTCCGGGCCTCTACGAAGTGCGGTACGTCCTGACGGGTGTTGGCGGGGATGACTCCAAGAAATTAAGATACAAGCACGAAATAGAAAGGCAGGATTCGATGACTCCCGCAGCCTCGGTGAACTCCGCCCACTTTCGCACTCCTACCCAGCCCCTCACGCCCGAAGAGCTGCGCAAAATTGACGCCTACTGGCGCGCGGCCAACTATCTTTCCGTCGGCCAGATTTATCTCTACGCCAACCCACTTCTGCGCGAACCGCTGAAGATCGAGCACGTCAAGCCCCGGCTGCTAGGCCACTTTGGGACCACGCCCGGCCTGAACTTCATCTACGCCCATTTCAATCGCCTGATCAGGAACTACGATCTGAATGTCATCTACCTGGCTGGCCCCGGCCACGGCGGCCCCGGAATGGTCGCGAATACGTACCTGGAGGGCACCTACAGCGAGTTCTATCCGAACATCACTCAAAACGAAGAGGGCTTACAAAAGCTGTTCAAACAGTTTTCCTTCCCCGGAGGAATTCCCAGCCACGCGGCGCCCGAAACTCCGGGCTCGATCCACGAAGGTGGGGAACTGGGTTATGTGATCATGCACGCTTGCGGCGCGGTGTTCGACAACCCCGGCCTGCTCGCGTGTTGCGTGGTGGGAGACGGCGAGGCGGAAACGGGCCCGCTGGCCACGAGCTGGCATGGCAATAAATTTCTGAATCCTGCGCGTGACGGTGCCGTGTTGCCCATTCTCCATCTCAACGGCTATAAGATCGCGAATCCAACCGTGCTTGCCCGCATGGACGATCAGGAGCTTACCAATTTCTTCACCGGCTACGGCTGGAAGCCGTATTTCGTCGAGGGGCACGTGCCGGAAGAAATGCATCAACTGATGGCCGGAACTTTGGACACGATCGTGAAGGAAATTCGCTCGATTCAAGACACCGCTCGTCAAAACACTGCTCGTCAAAACAACGCTCGTAAGGTTGCAGGTTCGAGCCTGCCAGCCTGGCCGATGATAGTTCTGCGCAGTCCGAAGGGTTGGACGGGACCGAAAGTGGTTGATGGAAAGCCGGTAGAGGGCACATGGCGCGCGCATCAGGTGCCGGTGGCAGACCTGCAGTCGAAGCCGGAACACCTGAAGATCCTGGAAGACTGGATGAGAAGTTATCGGCCCGAGGAGTTGTTTGACAAGAACGGCAGATTTATTTCCGAGCTCGCGGAATTGGCTCCCAAGGGCGAGCGCAGGATGGGAGCGAATCCGCATGCCAACGGCGGCTTGTTGTTGCGCGATTTGGTCATGCCCGACTTTCGCAATTATGCCGTCAGCGTTCCGAAGCCCGGCACCGAGAATGCCGAAGCCACGCGCGTGCTCGGGGTATTGTTGCGCGACGTGATGAAGCTGAACGCGGACTCCAAGAACTTCCGCGTTTTCGGCCCCGATGAGACGGCCTCGAATCGTCTGGATGCTCTCTTTGAAGTCACCGACAAGCTGTGGATGGAACCGATGCTGCCGGTTGACGAACATCTTTCGCAGCACGGCCGTGTGCTCGAAATGCTCAGTGAGCACATGTGCCAGGGCTGGCTGGAAGGCTATTTGCTCACCGGCCGCCATGGCTTCTTCTCCTGCTACGAAGCCTTTATCCACATCATTGATTCCATGTTCAACCAGCACGCCAAGTGGCTGAAGGTTACACGCGAGATCGAGTGGCGGCGTCCGATCGCATCGCTGAACTACTTATTGACTTCTCACGTGTGGCGACAGGATCACAACGGATTCACCCATCAGGATCCCGGCTTCATCGATCATGTGGTGAATAAGAAGTCTGACATCGTCCGCGTCTACCTTCCGCCCGACGCCAATTGCCTGCTTTCAGTCGCCGATCATTGTCTGCGCAGCCGCCATTATGTCAATGTGATCGTCGCCGGCAAGCAGCCCTCATTGCAGTTTCTCGATATGGAGTCGGCCATCGAACACTGCACCACCGGCATTGGCATCTGGGAGTGGGCAAGTACAGACAAGGGGGCCGAACCCGATGTCGTGATGGCGTGCGCGGGCGACGTGCCCACGCTCGAAACCTTGGCGGCGGTCGACCTTTTGCGGCAGCATTTCCCCGACATCAGGATTCGCGTGGTCAATGTTGTCGACCTCATGACCATTCAGCCTTCGAGCGAGCATCCCCACGGTCTCCCGGATGTTGATTTCGATTCCATGTTCACGGTGGATAAGCCGATTATCTTCGCCTATCACGGCTATCCCTGGTTGATTCACCGCCTCACCTATCGCCGGCACAATCATGACAATCTCCATGTGCGCGGCTACAAGGAAGAAGGAACGACCACCACCCCGTTCGATATGGCGGTTCTGAACGATCTGGATCGCTACCACCTGGCTGGCGATGTGGTGGACCGCGTTCCCAGACTGCAGAAAGTCGGAGGCCACTTCAAGCAGTTGCTGCGCAACAAGCTGGTCGAGCATAAACAATATATTTACGAACGCGGAGACGACTTGCCGGAAATCCGCGACTGGACTTGGCCTTACTGATGACGATGAACGTGCTTGTTCTCAACTCCGGCTCCAGCAGCCAGAAGAGCTGTCTCTACGAAATTGGGGATGCGCTCCCGGAAGATCCACCGCCTTGCACCTGGGAGGGCAAGATCGAGTGGGCCGATGACAAGGCTCAATACTCGATCAGGAACTCCCACGGAGCTTCAAAAAAAGACCTGGCATCGGCGGGCTCTCGTGGGGAAGCCATCGAGCACCTGCTCCACAGTTTATGGAGCGGCGAGACGCAAGCGATTTCCGGCCCTTCCGGCATCGATGTTGTGGGACACCGGGTGGTCCACGGCGGCCCGCAATATTTCGAGCCCGCGTTCGTTACCGCGAAGGTCACGTCGGCAATCGAAAGCGTTTCCGCTTTTGCGCCGCTCCACAATCGCGCCGAACTCGAAGGCATGGAGATCGTCACGAAGCTGCTGGGCCCAGTGCCGCAGGTCGCCGTCTTCGACACCGGCTTTCATCGCACCATGCCTCTACCGGCGAAAACCTATCCTGGTCCTTACGAGTGGTTCGAGCAGGGGATTCGCCGCTACGGATTTCACGGCATCAATCATCAATATTGCGCAGAGCGGGCTCCGCAACTGTTGGGCAGGAAATTGAATTCTCTGGTGACTTGCCACCTGGGCAATGGCTGCTCGCTGGCGGCGATTCGCGAAGGCGGAAGTGTGGATACGACCATGGGTTTTACTCCGCTCGAAGGTCTCATGATGGGCACGCGCTCGGGCTCCGTCGATCCCGGCATCCTTACCTATCTGATGCGACAAAGACATTTCTCGGGCCAGCAACTGGATGAGGTCCTCAATCAAAAGTCGGGACTACTCGGTGTCTCGGGAATTTCCAGCGACATGCGGCAGATTCTTGCCGCCAGTAAGGGCGGCGACGAACCCGCAAAAATGGCGCGCGCAAAACTGGCATTTGATATTTACATCCATCGCCTGCGATCGGGAATCGGTGCCATGATTGCCGTGCTGGGCGGAGTTGATGCTCTGGTATTCACTGCGGGAGTCGGCGAAAACTCACCCGAAGTTCGCGCCGCGGTGTGTGACAATTTTGCCTTCCTTGGCCTGAAGCTCGACCCTGACAAGAACGCACCGTCGCCTTTGGAAAATGATAGGGACATCTCCGCTTCGGATGCAGCCGTCCGCGTTTTAGTGATTCACGCAGAGGAAGACTGGATGATCGCGAGGCAGTGTTGGAACCTCGTCAGTAAACAGTCAACATGATTCGTTGCCACCAATCACAGCGGAGCCGCCTCGGGAGCGTGACGGGGCGCGGCGCTTCCAGAACAGCGGGATCCCGCTGTTTTCGCAGTTTGAGAAAGCCTGGGGAATTCGCGCATTGCGGCTGGCACATCTTCTGTGAGTCGATTGCCTAAGAGATTTCAGCTCGTACAATCACTTGCCAGCGTCTATAATTACCAGCAGAAATCAAACAGTATAAAATTTTTACGGTTCATATCGCGATTGCCTGGGTGCAGGGTTGACACCTTTCCCACAGTCAGTCTGCAAGGTATTGATATGAAGCGATTTAGCCATTTATTTGGCGAACACGAAATGGCATCCCCCGTGCTTCAACTAGGGACGGGTCCAGTTGACAGACTTTTACCGGGATCTGAAACAGATTTCAAAAACAGAGCAATATTTGGGCAAGGAGCCCCCAAGCTTATGAATCGCACCTCATTGAGATTGACCCTAATGCTGGCGGCGACACTGGTCGCAACGATCGGATGTTCAACCAAGAATTACGTCCGCCAACAGACCACGCCGCTGATCAATAAGACCAATGAACTCGACGACCTGACCGCGAAGAACTCGAAAGACATCAAGGATGTCGATCAGCGCGCCCAAGCCGGAATTCAGGACGTGCAGACCCGTGCCGCGGCGGCAGACCAGAAGGCTCTGGCTGCGGGAAACGAAGCCGATAAGGCGCAACTGTCGGCGAACGGCGCGTCCCAGCGTGTGGACGTCCTGACCAACGCTGTCATCAACCTCGATAACTATCGTCCGGTGGTGGAGACGGCGGTACACTTCGGATTCAACAAAGACAATCTGACGAAGGATGCCAAAGAAGCCATCGACCAGCTTGCCGCCAGCGTTACCACTACCAGGGGATACATCATCACGGTAGAGGGTGCGACCGACTCGGTGGGCAGCGCAGATTACAACTACGATCTGAGCCAGCGCCGCGCCAATGCCGTGATTCAGTACCTGGCTGCGGAGAAAAGCGTTCCGGCCTACAAGATTTATGTGATCGGGCTGGGCAAGGATAAGCCGATTGAAACCAATAAAACTGCCAGCGGCCGCGCCGAGAATCGCCGCGTGAATATCCGCCTGATGACCAACACTGGGGCGGCAACGACGCCAGCGGAGGCGCCCAGCAACCAGACTCCAACGGCGAGCGCGAATCCGCCGTCGTTATAAGTATAAGTTTTGCCCTCCTCCCCGGAGGACTTTGCCAAACCAGGCCGTCCCCTTTTGTGGGCGGCCTGATTTTTTTTGCGATACCTGCTCGAGGAGAGACGGGCGTCCTCGCCCGTTCACACCAATCGTAGCGAGGGTTCGTGCTATTGGAACCGCGCCATAAAGAGCTAAAATAAAGCCGTGCGTATTCCATTCCTAATCGCGTTATTTGCGCTGCTGGCGACTTTTTCGCTGGCGCAGGATGCGCCAGACAAGACGGCCGACGACAAGGCTGCCGCCCGCAATCGTGAAGCCGAGGTAAGCTCCAGCCTTGATACAAGAATCGACATCAGCGCGCCCAAGGACGATGCCAAGAACCATCCCGCCAGCAAGGCGGCCGTCGCGGATCTGGACGTCGGCGACAGCCCAGACACCTCCGGCGTCCAGGAGTTCCATCCCTGGAACCCGATGAAGGCGGTGAAAGATATTGAGGTCGGCGATTTTTACTTCAAGCGCAAGAACTATCGCGCCGCGCTCGAGCGCTACATGGAAGCTCTTTACTACAAAGATAACGACGCCGTTGCCAGCTTCCGTCTCGCCGTGTGCCAGGAAAAACTCGGAGATAAAACCGAAGCCAGGAAATACTACGAACAGTACCTGAAGATTCTCCCCGAAGGACCGTTTGCGAAGGACGCTCACGCTTCGCTGGACCGGCTCGCCAAAGCGCAGTGAGTTCTGCGATCCCGGCCTGATTTCCTACTTCTCCACCCGCGAAAACTCCCCGGTGGTTGCGTTCACCGCCACCCGCAGCTTGGCGGTATCGCGGTCCGTCCCGTAGATTACGTGCCACAGGAGTTCGTTCGTCTGCCGGTTCCACTCCAGCACATAAAGAACAGGCGTGTCGGGCTCTTTCTCCAGCAACTTGTCTCCGCCGTGCTGCTGGGCGACGGCAAAGGCCTTGTCCGTATCCACTTTGAGAAACTGGACGTTGAAGACCTGTGTACTGGAATTCGTCGGGCTGTAGCTGTCCTCGACGCTGTGAGAAACATCGCCCATTGCCCAGGTATAGGGTCTGATCGTGTGCTGCGACGGCGAGGCGAATCCGGCGCGCCATTCTCCCGCCTTGCCGTCGCGGCCCTTGGAGTCCGTGGTAGGTTGCGACTCCACCCGATACGGTTGCGCATCCTGCGCCCATAGGCGGGCGGCGATGTAACACTTATAGAACGCGCTGCTTCCGGTGACTGCCTCCGGGGCCTTCGGTTGAGGCTTCTCCGCCGTTGCCGGCTTGCTCGGTTCCGAAGAGCACCCGGTCATCAATCCTGCTGCTAGAATCGCAACTGCAACTGCAACGATTAGTTTTTTCATCGACGATTTTCCGGTCAGACCTTCTGTGGTAGTTTGGCCTTCGTTTCGCGATTCGTCGTTTCGCGATGATTCTTCGGCGAATCGTCGTTTCGCGACTCATTGTACTGAATCGGCGCCATGAATTCCTATCTCGAACGTTTGCGGCGCGAACTCGAAGATGCAACAGGCGGTGTCACCGCCAACGGCATGGCGCAGGCTCCTGCCGGAAAATGGAGTGCTTCGCAGATACTAGAGCACCTTTTCCTCACCTACCAGAACACCAACCGCGGATTGGCAAAATGCCTGGCACAGGGTGCTCCGTTGGTTACGCGCGCCACGCTGAAGCATCGCGTGGCTACTCTGCTGGTCGTGAATCTCGGATATCTCCCAGGAGGCCGCAAAGCGCCGGAACGTGTGACCCCGCGAGGAATGCCGCCGGAAGAGGTTCAGCAAGCCATCGCGCCTGAGCTTCAGAAGATGGACTCGGGCCTGGACGATTGCGAGCGCCGGTTCGGCGCCCGCACGAAAATCATGGACCACCTGTTCCTTGGACCTTTGACCGCCGACGAGTGGCGCAAGTTCCACTGGGTCCACGGGCGGCATCACGCGCGCCAGATTCGGGAGCGCATGGGGAAATCCTGATCCCCATGGCAGGGAAGACGGTGTAGTCGACGATCTTTACTCTTTATCCTTACTGTTGTCCTTGTTGTTGTTTTTGTCCAGTTCATTCGCCGCAACCCCGGCCTTGCGCGCCTGCTCCTGCATCTCGTCGAGTTGCTGCCGGGCCTCATCAATCGTTTTCTGCTTGGCGTCGACTTCGTTCTTGTACTGCGCCAGGCGGATGGTGAGGGCGGTGGTGCTCGAATCGCTATACACTCCGGCGTCGCGCAGATGAAGTTCGCGCTGGTAGAGGTCGAGGTCGTGGTTCAGGGAGTCGACCTTTGCTTTCTGCTGGGCGATCTTGTCCTTCCAGTCGTCCGCCGTCTTCTGGCGTTCGGCATTCGCCGCAGCCGGAGCCACGGCAGCCGCTTTCTGTCCTGCGTTGGCATCGCCTTCCGGCGGCGGTCCAACCACGCTCAGAGCTTCGCTGGTAGGCAGGTTGTCGTTATCGTAGTGGCGGCTGGTCGCACTCGGCTCGGCTTTGTCCTTGCGAATCGCCCGCGCGTAATCCCCGAGCGATTGAGCGGCTGCACCGCTGACCCCGAGCAGGAGCAGAGTAACCATCGCCATAAGTTTCGTGTGCTTCATGTCATCATCCTTTCGCAAGCCCGCGAGTTTGATCGCGGCTTGCCCTCGCTGATATCAAAAACTCGTGGATGCAGCCCGGGCGCCTCCCAGGAAGCTGCCAATGGTCCGGTCCAATTGCGCCGCTTCGTGGGCGATGCCATCCGCCAACTGGCGCGCCAGGTCCGCATCCCGGCTGCACGCCAGTTGCTGCGCGTATCCCGCAATCGTAGTCAGGGAATGGCGCAGTCCCAGCGCTAGTTCTGAAGAGATTTCCTGATGTACCTTTTGATCGTGCCGGATGCGCTCGATGTCGGTCTTGTCCGTCAGCACAAGAGTCGTGCCCATCAGACTCGCGTCTTCCGCCAGAACTGGAGAAGCCGTCACTTCCAGTACATGGCTCGATCCGTCCCGTGTGAAGTAGTTCAGCACCAGCCCTCGAACCGCTGACTTCCCCGCCAAAGCGGGAGCCAGAGCTTGCTCGACGCTCGATTGCGAAACCCAACCTGAACTCGAACTATTGTCTTCCGGGCGCAGCGTCGCCGTGCGGAAAACATCGGCGGCATGCAGTCCCACCGGCGAGGCGAAGCCCAGCAGTTTGCGCGCCGCCGTGTTCGCTTGCCGCACCAGACCGCTGGTAGTCAAAAACAGAACGCCGCAGGAAAGGTTCGAGAGTATGGTCGAGCTCAGCGAGTCGGAGGCCTTCGCTTTTCTGCGCTCCGACAGTTGCCGGGTGGTGAGCTCATGTTTCTGCTGCTTCAGTTGCTGAATGACGGCGTGATAGGCGTGCACCGGCATCCCCTCCGCCGCCAACGGCGCGTGATTCAGCGATTCGGGTTCCTGTGCGAGATTCTTCCGCAGGCGCCGAATCAGGAATAAGCCCAACCCGAAAGCTGCGATGGCAGCGAACAGAAGCAGGCCCATGCGCAGCACCATCGGATTCGTCAGCAGCCTCACAGCGCCCTCCAATACCAGTGCAGGAGCCGGTTTCCAAACAGGAACGACAAAATCGCCATGCTGCCGAGAAACACGCCAAACGGCATCTCGTAAAAGCGCAGTGCGAGCCGTGCCGATTGCCAGGCGCGCCGCCGGGCCTCTTTCGAGGAAATGCGCGAAGAAGTGCCGCGCGCCTCAATCCGATGAAGACGCTTCATCCAGATTGCGAGAACCGTACTCAGTCCAAATATCGAACCCGCCAGCGACGCCGCAAAAATTGTTAAGACCGTGAGCTTGGTTCCGAGGAAGGCCCCGATCATCGCCATCAGCTTGACGTCGCCGAATCCCATCCCTTCCACCCCACGGGCGCGCAGGTAAATCGCTGCCGCGCCATAGAGAAACGAGGCCCCGACCGCCGCTCCCAGCAACGAGTCTGACAAGGACCACATGCGCCACGAAATCTCGCTTCTCATCGCGGGCGATACCAGACCAGGCATGATTTTCGAAGCCAGGTCATTCACCGGAACCACCAGGCTGAACAAAATTCCCAGAGCCACCCCGGGCAGAGTCATCGCGTCGGGAAGAAGCTTGGTTTCCGCATCGGTGAAGATCAACCCCAGCAGCAGGTAGCCGAGCACAGTGCATTTCAGCATCCCGAGCGTCAAGCCAAAATGCGTGTAACAGCCCAGAAAGAGCAAGCCCGTGAGCAGTTCGATCACCAGGTAGCGTGGCGATATGGGCGCCTTGCACGAGCGGCACTTTCCGCGAAGAATCAGCCAGCTCAGTACGGGCACGTTGTGGTAGAGCGGGATCAGGTCTCCGCACTGCGGGCACGCGGAGCGCGGCGTTACCACCGACTTCCCACGCGGCAGCCTGTAAATACACACGTTCAGAAAGCTGCCAAAGCACAGCCCAAAAGCGAAGATCGAAGCTGCAAGAAAAGGTTCCACGTCGGCTAAGTGCCCAGTCTGCTTGGATTTGGATGATTATAAGCCGCTCGGGCGGGGCCTTCTAAGTACGAAGGTCACTGTCCTTCTGCCTCCTCTAAGTCATTGTGAACAATGAGGAAATTACTTGCTCATGCCACCCGGCTGATTTCTAGCTGTTGGGGTAAGAAGATTAAGAACACGGTTCCGGTCGCGCGCCCGTCCGCCCGGCTCCGCACCCGAATCGATCCCCCGTGTTTCTGCACAATGCCGCGCGAGACCCACAATCCGAGCCCGGTTCCGCCGTCCTTCTTCGTGGTGTAGAAAGGTTCGAAGATTTGGCGCAGTTTGTCGCGCGCAATCCCGCTGCCGTTATCGGCCATCGTGATGCGCACTCCCTCCCTGCCGTTCGACCAGTCGCGGCCCGCAGCCACGCGGACCTGCAGCGAACCTCCGTCCGCCATCGCATCCACCGCATTCACCAGAAGATTGGCCAGTAACTGCCGCAACTCGCCTGAGTAGCCACCGATCTCGCAACTGCTGCGGTAGCGTCGCGTCACCCGGATCTGCCGCCCTTCCAGCTTGCGGGAATACAACTGCAAAATCTCGTCCATGATGGCGGCAGGATCCATCGACCCCGGAGAACTGGTATCGCGCACAAACCCCAACGTTTGTTGTGCCAATCGCGCTACCCGTCCCACCTCTTGCTCTGCCTGGGTCAGATACTCCACGGAGTGGCTGGAGTCATGCCGCGCCAGGTAAAGCAGGTTGACGACAGCCTCCAGCGGATTGTTGATCTCGTGCGCTATCGAAACGGCGAGCCGGCCTGCGGTAGCGAGCTTTTCGCTGCGGCGGATGGCTTCTTCGGATTGCTTCTCGGCGGAAATATCTCGTGCGATGGCCGATGTTCCCACGATTTTGCCGCGCGCGTTTCGAAGAGACGACACCGACAGCAATATTGGACAGCGTGTGCCGTTCTTCCGCATGCGCTCGGTTTGATAGGAAGCCACGTGCCCGCCGCCATTGAGGATTTCAAGGTTGCGTTCCACCTCCTCGCGGCGTTCCGGCGGCGCCAGTTGCGTAACCGACAAAGCAACTGCCTCCTCGGCAGTGTAGCCATAGAGCTGTTCGGCGGCGCGATTCCAACTCGTGATCGTGCCATCGGGACGGGAACTATAAATTGCGTCACTGGAGTATTCTACGATCGCAGCCATTTCGCGGGTCGTGCGATCGGCGCGCGATTCCGCCAACGTTTTCTGCCGAGCCATGCTCCCGGCGAACATCGAAATCGCAAGGAAAGCCCCCAGTCGCTCCAGATCGGCGCTCGTGCCGATGCGGAAGCTGTAGGGGGGCGGAATTGCGAAAAAATCCAGGCAAGCGGTCGAAACCAGCGAGCAGAAAACCGCGGGGCCAAAGCCGATGAAGCGAGCGGTAAAAAGCACCGCCGCCAGCAAAAGTACAAAGAGATGGCGGTGCAGCACGGCGGAAAACGTCCAGCAGCTGAGCGCTACCCATACCGCAAGTGCGGCTCCTAAGTATTGCACCAGCGCCGAATCTAGATTCCGCGCGATGCGATTCTTCAGATTGGCCTCAATTCCAGACATTTCTTAAAACGTTCCCGGCGCCACCGGGCGGGCTTAGCGCTGTTGGACCACACGGGCAAGAGTGCTTTCGATGTCCTGAGAACGATGTCCTGAGAAAACTCTAGCAGCCGCAGGGGCGCGCGGCAACCACCGCGACGCGCGATGGTCAACAGGAGAATCGGAGGGAATGGCTGACCCGGCAAGCCGCTCGCCTTTCGGGCCCCTTCGCAGGTCAGTGCTTGTGGAGAAACTTGTAATCGAGGATGGAGGCCGCCAGCCCGAAAGCGTCTTCGGTATTGTCAACCGCGTCCTTCACCCGAATCAGCCTCCCCTGGCAAAGTACATTGCTGTTCTTTTGGCCGGAGATTTCTTCGGGCATCTCGAAGATCAGTTCCACTAGCGCATTCGCGGGCAGTTGCTGCGGGCCGTTAAACAGTACCCCCGACTGGCTGATGTTCTGGATCATTCCCTCGTACCAGGTATGGAGATTCTTCCCGCGGTATCGAAGCGGAATCTTGGTTCGCAGGCGTCGTGCCCGCGGCATCCAGGTCGGTTGCCTTTGACCGGAGCGGCGTCGCACGGCGGTGGTCTCCGCCATCGCTTCCTCCACCCGGCTTCCGCGACGCATGGTCTTCCAGTCATACTGGTAAGCGGTCGCGCACAGCAGGCAGACTTGATAGTACTCTCCACTCGCCGCGCGGCGCGGCCAGGAAAACTCGTGCGAACAGTGTCCCAGCATGAGAACATCCATGAGTTTTTGCGGCATGATGACGGGCTACTAATTGGACACTTTCATCTTCCGACGGCTTGGCCGTTCTGAATAGGTTACTTTCGTGCATCCCGCTTTAGGCCTTATGCTTTTCCATATGGCACAAACCGAAATGTCGCGCATGGGCTTTCTCCTCGCCGGGGGCAAGAGTTCTCGCATGGGTATGAATACCGATAAGGCCTTTCTGGATTTTGGCGGCCAAACCCTTTTGCATCGCGCGCTCACTGTGATGGGCGAGGTCTGCGGCAAGGTAACCATCGTCGGCGATCCGGACAAGTTTGCGGAATACGGATCGACGAAATATGACGCTGCGAAATATGCATCCGTCGTGGCCGACATTTTTCCCGGATGCGGTCCCCTCGCCGGCATTCACGCCGCGCTCGTGCATTCAACCGCCGAGTTGAACCTGATGGTCGCCGTGGACATGCCCTTCGTCTCCCGGGA
>Ga0074044_10001790_pt1 | contig 19093 bp, 19 predicted proteins | sample BogForMeECP23OM1_FD_94443 | JGI IMG/M metagenome (GOLD analysis project Ga0074044, IMG submission 94443) | Bog forest soil microbial communities from Calvert Island, British Columbia, Canada - Bog Forest MetaG ECP23OM1 | ecosystem: Environmental > Terrestrial > Soil > Wetlands ...
AACGATTGTGGGCGACGCCGATCGTAAGTGTTGTCATGCGGCGTTTGCTGAGCTGTGCAAAGGCATGTTTGCTCGAAGAGCGAGGAGGAAATCCATGAAAACGGCAAGTCGTTTGAAACTTAGCGCGCTTGCGCTAGGCAGCCTTGCGGCGCTCGAGGCGACGGTCCTGTCGGCGTCCGCTCAGGCGCAGACGAAGCCCAACATTATCGTCATCATGGGCGACGACGTCGGCTGGGAAAACATCGGCGCATATCACCAGGGCCTGATGTATGACACGACGCCGAACCTCGACAAGCTGGCGACCGAGGGCATGCGTTTCACCGACTACTACGCCGAGCCGAGCTGCACCGCGGGCCGCGCCAATTTCATCACCGGCGAACTGCCGATCCGCACCGGCCTGACCACGGTCGGCCAGGCGGGCGCAAAGGTCGGCATGCCAGACGAAGCTCCCACCATCGCTACCGTCCTGAAGACAATGGGCTACGAGACCGGCCAGTTCGGCAAGAACCATCTTGGCGATCTCAACCAATACCTGCCGACTTTGCACGGGTTCGACGAGTTCTGGGGCTACCTCTATCACCTCGACGCGATGGAGGACCCGTTTTGGCACTCCTACTCTCCGGCGCTGAAGAACACGGTGGGTCCGAGAAACCTGCTACATTGCTTCGCGACCGACACCGATGACGCCACGGTTCAGCCGCGCTGGGGCAAGGTCGGCAAGCAGAGGATCGAGGACGACGGGCCGCTGCCGCCGCACCCGATGCCGGGCATCAAATACAACATGGAGACGGTCGACGAGGACATTCTCGATCACACGCTGAAGTTCATCGACAAAGCGGAGAAGGACAGCAAGCCGTTCTTCGTGTGGATGAACCCCACGCGCGTCCACGTCATCTCGCATCTGTCTCCGAAATACGCGGCAGAGCTGACGCCGGAGAACCAGTGGTATCTGGAAGAGGGCGTGATGAAGCAGCTCGATGACGTCGTCGGCGGCGTGATGAACAAGCTGAAAGCCGACGGCCTCGACCAGAACACGATCGTCGTCTTCACCACCGACAACGGCACCGAAAACTTCACTTGGCCCGACGGGGGCAACACTCCGTTCGCCGCCGGCAAGGGGACGATCATGGAAGGCGGAATGCGGGTGCCGATGATGGCCCGCTGGCCTGGTCACATCCCCGCCGGCAAGGTCGAGAACGGCATCTTCTCGGGTCTCGACTTCTTTCCGACCTTGGTTGCGCTGGCCGGCGAACCGGGAATCAAGGACGATCTGCTGAAGGGCAAGCAGCTCGGCGACAGGACCTACAAGGTCCATCTCGACGGCTACGACCAGACGAACGTGCTGACCGGGAAGGGTCCGTCCAACCGTCACGAGATCTTCTATTTCGCGGAAGGAACGCTTGGCGCGGTTCGTCTCGACGACTGGAAATTCCGCATGATCGACCAGCCGGAGGGATGGCTCGGAGGCACGGTCCACCTCGATTGGCCTGTCCTCTCCAACCTGCGCCTCGATCCATTCGAGCGGATGCAGTTCCAAAAGGGCAACATTGGGTCATTCGAATACGTCAGCGATTTCTACATTCACGAATTCTGGCGGTTCGTATTCCTGCAACAAAAGGTCGGTGAATACGCCCAGACCTTTATCGACTACCCGCCGATGCAGCGCGGCGCAAGCTTCAACCTCGAAGCGGTCAAGGCTGAAATCGAGGAACGTATCAAGGCGATGAAGGGCAAGATGGAATAGCTGAAAGCAATTCCTCGACTACCTCCGACTGGGGCAAAGCCACGGTCCGAGGACTCTTGCAGTCACAGCGAGCATCGACCAAGGAGGACGAGGGCATGGCGAAATACATGAAGGATCACGCTTACGGCGCGCCGCCCCTCGACGCCGAGATCATCAGGCAGCGCATGGCTGGCGACGAGAAGATCTAGGTCGTAAAAATCCTCTTTCCCCGCGGCGACGCCGCGAGCCTGCTGATGGGCTTCAACGCCGACGGCAAGATCATCGGCATCAATCTCATGAGCATGGCAGGGGATTGAGAGAACGAACCGCGGCGGTCGAGCGAAGACTCCACAATTCTGAAATCTGCCAAGGGAAGAAATTATGGACCTTCATCGTCGCGAATTCGCCGCCCTCGTGCTGGGGGCCGCAGCGGGCCTCAGCGCCGCCGGACCGGCGGGCGCTCAAACCGATCCCCTGCCGTCCTGGAACGACGGTCCGTCGAAAGACGCAATTCTGAGATTCGTCCTTGCGACCACAGACGCGTCGAGCCGGGACTTCGTGCCGCCGGAAGAACGCATCGCCACGTTCGATCAGGACGGCACGCTGTGGGTCGAGCATCCGATCTACACGCAGGTCGTCTATTGCTTCGATCGCGTGCCGACGGTGGTGAAGGCGAAGCCCGAGCTTGCCGGCGTCGAGCCCTTCAAGACGGTGCTCTCAGGCGATCGCGAGGCCATCGCGAAACTTTCGTTGGACGACCTCCTCAAGATCGTCGGCGCGACGTTGAGCGGCATGGACGTCGATGCGTACCGCGACGAGGTTTTGGCCTGGATCGGCGGCGCCCGCGATCCGCGCTGGAAACGGCCCTACACCGATCTCACCTATTTGCCGCAAATCGAGCTCCTCAAATATCTGCGCGGGAACGGCTACAAGACCTACATCGTCACCGGCGGCGGCCAGGACTTCGTGCGGACTTATGCCGAGCGCGTTTACGGCATTCCGCCCGAGCAGGTGGTGGGCAGCGCCGGCGGCCTCAGCTACGGCTACGCAGCGGACGGGCGTCCGGTTCTCGTCAAGGAGCCAAAGCTGCTCCTCAACGACAACAACGCCGGCAAGGCGGAAAACATCCATCTCATGATCGGGCGGAGGCCCTATTTCGCCTTCGGCAATTCGACCGGCGATCGGCAAATGTGCGAATACACAAAGGCCGGCCACGGTACGAGGCTCGCGATGCTGGTGCTGCACGACGACGACAAGCGCGAATATGCTTACGGCCCGGCCCAGGGCCTGCCCGACACGAGGGTGGGGACCTTCACCCGGGAACTCTATGACGAGGCCGAGAAGGACGGCTGGATCGTCGTCAGCATGAAGGACGACTGGAAGCGCATTTTCGCCTTCGATTAGCGCGTCCGCGCGGCGACGCCGCGAGCCTCTTGATGGGCTTCAACGGCGAGGGCAAGATCACCGGCATCAGTCTCATGAGCATGGCGGGGGACTGAGGGGAGGAGCGCTCCCGGTCGAGGAGCTGGCTACTGAGGGAGCTTGAGAGATGAAATGGCCTCGCGCGCTGGTCTGGCTCGGACACGAGTTCCTCGAGATGCTGCCCGCGGTCGTTTTCTTCGCGGTCGGCTTCAACCTGATCCTGACGACCACCAACCTCATCCTCAAAGACTATGCGTTGCAGATCGGCAACATGCTCCTGGCGACGACGGCGGCGCTGGTCGTCGGCAAGGCGGTGCTGGTGGCCAACGCGACGCCGTTCCTCAAGCGCTACGACACGGCGCCGCTCGCCTGGTCGATCCTCTACAAGGCGGCAGTCTATTGCATATTCGTGTTTTTCGCCCGGCTGATCGAGACGGGCGTCGAGGATTGGATCCGCGGAAAGCCGTTCTCCGAGGCGGTGGCCAATTTCTCGTGGCATCGGTTCTCGGCGATCCAGATCTGGCTGTTTGTTCTGTTCCTGATCTATGTCATGTTCAGCGAGCTGAACCAATTCCTCGGCGAGGGCGGGCTCTATCGTCTGCTTTTTGATCAACGTTCGGCCGAGCTGCACGTGGGTCGCCGCGAGCGGGCGCAAACCCTCATGCAACTGAGCCGCCTGACCGCGGCCCACGCCCAGGAAGAGCTGGCCGACGGCGCGTCGCCGACCCACGCCGAGCTCATGCAGTTGCTGCGCAGGCTGTCGAAAGGGTAACATCGAACAGGAGGTCGACGGGGCTTCGACGGAGGCGACGCTGATTTTCCAGATTTATGGCGGGTTTACGACTTCAATGAGGAGAGGGACATGAGCACCATCACGCGTCGCAGCCTTATCATTTCCGGCGCCGGTTTGGCGGCCGGAGCGTTCGTGTCGCCGGCCGAGGCCGCGACAGGATCGGTGGCCTTCCACATCGCCAGCGCCGGTTTCATCTTCGGCGTGACCGGCGGCAACGGCACGTTGAGCTTCGAGGGGCGCCAATATCCGCTGTCCATCGGCGGGATCAGCGCGGGCGCATTGATCGGCGCTTCGGCGACGGACCTCATCGGCACGGCGTCGCACCTCCACAGTCCGGGCGACATCGTGGGCATCTACTCGGCCATCGGCGCCGGCCTGTCGGTGGCGGGGGGCAGACAGGTGGCGCAGCTCACCAACGCGCGCGGCGTCGTGCTGCGCCTTCGCGGGCGACAGATCGGCTTCAGTTTCTCGATCGACCTGAGCGGGATGAGCATCTCGATGGCGTGAGCCGGCGAGCTTGAGAGCTTGGACGCCGGCCGCGAGGAAGACTGCAATGAGCTAAACCTCGTTGCAGTTCGACAATCAGGGGTCGAATCCGGGTCGCGCAGTAGGTTGCCGGCGTCAACCGCATGGGCATGAATGCGATGACGCCCGGGCTCCGTTCGCCTGTGCGAGGCCGCTTCAATAGGATGAAGTTGCGTTGTCGCGATTTCGCTTGACGCGTGATTGGCCTCAACGTTTTGTCGGCGTCGCATAATTGGGGACGCACCTGGGGGAGCACGAATGGTTGGAAGAACGATTTCATGCGCGGCGCTGATTCTGTCGGCGGCGCTGTGCGGTTGCGTGAGCATCGGCGCGCCGGAAAAGGAGGGGCGGCTCTCGGCCGCGGGCTTCATGAGGCTTCAGGCGGACACGCCGCAGAAGCTGGCCAAGCTCCAGGCGCTGCCTCAGGACACGATCGTCTATGCGCCGCGAAAGAACGGCAACGCCTACATCTTCGCCGACGCCGCAGGCTGCGCTTGCGCCTTTGTCGGCAACGAGGCCGCCTATCAGCAGTACCAGCAAATTCGCGCGGCCAACAATATCGCGCAAATGCAGGAGACGACGGCGCTTCTGAACGCCGAAGCCGCGGCGGACTGGGGCGGCGCCTGGGGGCCGATGGTGCCGTACTGGTATTGATCTGGAGAGCGGGTTAAGCGCCGCCGCCTTGCTGAGGGGCATTAATGAATCCGGAAAAATTCGCGGCCGCCGTCGCCGTCGCCATCTTCGCCGCCGGATTGGTCGGCCTCGTCCTGCAACGCATGCTGCCCGAGAAACACACCACCGGCCCCTCGCGCGACATGATCGGCGCGGTCGTCGGGCTTCTCACGCTGCTCTGCGCACTGGTCAGCGGGCTCCTGATCTGGACGGCCTACGGCGTCTATGCGGGTCAGAACATCGCGATCCAGACGCTTGCGTCCAAAGTCCTGCAGTTCGATCTCGCGCTGCAAGACTACGGGCCGGAGGCGAATCCCGAGCGCGCGGCTCTGCGGGACCGTCTAGGGAAGACCATCGATCAGGTCTGGAACGCCAAGGAGAGCGACGCCAATTTCGCGGCGAACAATTTCGCCGCGGCGATCAAAGTTTTGCGCGACCCGCAAAAGGCGCTGGGGCAGCTCCAGCCCTCGACGGATCAACAGAAGCAGGCGCTCGCCACGGCAATCTCGACAATGGACGCGATCGCGCAGGCGCGACTGCAAATGTCCTTCGCCCTGTCCGCTCCCGTTTCTTATCCGCTCCTGCTGACCGTGGTCGGCTGGGTCGTCTGTCTCTTCTGCGGCTTCGGGCTGATGTCGAAAGCGAGCTCCATGCCCGTTATCACTCTCGCCGTGGGCGCAGTCGCAATCGCGTCCGCCGTCCTGCTGATCCTGGACCTTTCCAACCCCTATCTGGGCGTCTTTCGCGCCTCGTCCGCGCCGCTCGAACAGGTGCTGGCCGTGATGGGCAAGGAGTGACGGGGCGGAGACCATCGTCAGCATGAAGAAGGACTGGAAGCGGATTTTCGCCCTCGAGTAGCGCGTCCGCGTGGGCGACGCGGAAAGCCTCTTGATGGGCTTCGACGCAGAGGGCAAAATCACCGGCGTCAGCCTGATCAGCATGGCCGGCGACTGAGGCCGACGGCTCCGGGCGCCGCGCGGCCCGTGAGATCTTTTCCTTCGAGCCAAGCGAAGCCACGACATGAGTTCAGAAAGCCGGGTTTCCAAGCGAGCCGAAACGCAGCGGGCGGATCCGCTCGCCGACATGATCTTCGTGCCCAGCGGCACGTTCCGGATGGGCTCGGACCGGCATTATGCAGAAGAGGCGCCGGTCCACCGCGTCAGCGTCGACGCCTTTTGGATCGACCACACGCCGGTGACGAACCGCCAGTTTCGCAAGTTCGTCAACGCGACGAACCACGTCACGTTCGCCGAGATCGCGCCCGACCCGAAGGACTATCCCGGCGCGCTGCCGAAAATGCTGAAGGCCGGATCCTTGGTCTTCACCCCTCCCAAGGGGCCGGTCGACCTCCGCGATTGGTCGCAATGGTGGCAGTTCAAGTTCGGCGCCGATTGGCGCAGGCCCTACGGGCCGCGCAGTTCGATCAGCGGACTCGACGACCACCCCGTCGTGCATGTCGCCTATCGCGACGCGGAGGCCTATGCGCTCTGGGCGGGCAAGGAATTGCCGACCGAGGCCGAGTGGGAGTTTGCGGCACGCGGCGGCCTCGACGGCGCGGAATATGCCTGGGGCGAGGAACTCGCGCCCGCAGGAAAACAAATGGCCAATACCTGGCAGGGGGCGTTTCCACATGAAAACCTTGCGCTGGACGGCTATCAGCGCACTTCGCCCGTCATGTCCTTCCCGCCGAACGGCTATGGCGCTTACGACATGATCGGCAACGTCTGGGAGTGGACAGCGGACTTCTGGTCGACCCGCCACCCCGCGGACGCGGCCAAGGCGTGCTGCGTGCCGCAGAACCCACGCGGGGCGGCGGAGGCGGACAGCTACGACCCGAGCCAGCCCGCCATCCGCATCCCGCGCAAGGTGCTGAAGGGCGGCTCGCATCTCTGCGCGCCGAACTATTGCCGCCGGTACCGCCCTGCCGCCCGCCACGCCGAGCCGGTCGACACGTCGACGAGTCATGTCGGCTTCCGATGCGTCGTGCGCGGGGGGGCCCGGCCTTGACCGATGCGCCGTCGAAAGCCGCAGTCGTTCAGGCGCGGCTGGCGGTCGCGCTGATCGTCGGCTTCATCGTGCTCGGCGTCGTCTGTTACGATCTTTCCTCCGAGGATCTCGCCCGGGTCTGGAAGCGGATTCTGGCCCGGCCGGGCGGCCCGATGACGTTCCGTTTCATTCTGCAGCCGGCGATGGCCGCGATCGCCGCGCTGCGCGACGGCGTCAACGACGCCCGCACAGGCCGCTCGCCCTATCTCTGGACGGTTCTGCGAAGCGTCGAAGAGCGCGGCGGCCGCCTGTGGGAGGGAATTGTTGCGACAGCAAGGATCTTGATCCTCGGCGTCATCGTGGACACCGTCTATCAATTGAGTGAGCTGCACACGTTCTATCCGGCCGAAGCGGCGTTGATCGCCCTGTTGCTGGCGCTTCTTCCTTATGCTTTGCTGCGTGGGCCGATCGCGCGCATCGCGCGTCATTGGGTCGCGCTGCCGACGTCCAATTGATCAGGCTCGCCGGAGTGCGGACGTTGGAAACTCCTGGGGTCAAGTTCGACGTCAACACCGAACTGGCGGCCCGCCGCACCGGCATGTCGTTTCAGCGCACGCGGATGAGCGCCGACCGGACGCTGATGTCCGTCATCCGAACGTCGCTTTCGCTGATCAGCTTCGGCTTCACGATCGCGCAAATCTTTCAGAAGCTGCGCGAACAGAACGTCATCACGGGCGGGGGGTCAGCGCGTCGCTTCGGCTTGGCGCTCGGCGCGCTGGGCATCGGCATGCTGATCGTCGGCATCGGCTATCATGTCCAATACATGCTCGACCTGCGCAGGATGCGGCGATCGATGGCGGCCGAAGGACTCGTCCACGCCGAGAGCGTCTTTCCAGCGTCGCTGACGCTGATCACGGCGTTGCTTCTGCTCGTCATCGGCGTCGCGGCGATCGTCAGCATGCTCTTTCACGTTGGGCCGTTCTAATGAGGAGGGATCAAGGAAACAGGCAGGATTGAACGTCACACGGCTTCGCGCATTCCGCTGTCGCGGATCTGATCGCTATCGCAGAAACGGTTGAACGACAGGAGATGGGACATGGCCAAAACCGATAAGCCGAACATCCTCGTCATTTGGGGCGACGACATCGGCATCTCGAATCTCAGTTGCTATTCGCACGGGCTCATGGGCTACAAGACGCCCAACATCGACCGCATCGCCAAGGAAGGCATGCTGTTCACCGATTCCTACGGCGAACAATCCTGCACCGCGGGCCGCTCGTCCTTCATTACCGGGCAGAGCGTCTATCGCACCGGCCTGTCGAAAGTCGGCATTCCCGGCGCGCCGACCGGCATGTCGGAGAAGCTCGTGACCATCGCCGCCTGCCTCAAGAACCAAGGCTACGCCACCGGCCAGTTCGGCAAGAACCATCTCGGCGATCTCAATCACATGCTGCCGACCAACCACGGCTTCGACGAGTTCCTCGGCAATCTGTATCACCTCAATGCGGAAGAAGAGCCGGAAATGGACGACTACTTTCCGGAGAAGGACTTCCCGAATTTTCGTGCTCGGTTTGGACCGCGCGGCGTCATGCACTCCTGGGCGACCGACACGGACGATCCGACCGAAGAGCCGCGCTGGGGCAGGGTCGGAAAGCAGAGAGTAACCGACACCGGCCCACTCACAAAAAAGCGCATGGAAACGGTCGACGACGAATTCGCCGCCGCCGCCAAGGATTTCATCAAGCGCCAGAACGACTCAGGCAAGCCCTTCTTCGTCTGGTTCAACACGACGCACATGCATCTCTTCACCCATCCCAAGCCGGAGAGCAAGGGACAGGCGGGCCGCTGGCAGTCGCCCTACCACGACACGATGATCGATCACGACAAGAACGTCGGCCAGATGCTCGACTATCTCGATGAGCTCGGAATAGTCGACAACACCTTCGTCATGTATTCGACCGACAACGGCCCGCACATGAACTCCTGGCCGGACGGCGGCATGACGCCTTTCCGCAGCGAGAAGAACACCAATTGGGAGGGCGCGTTCCGCGTGCCGATGGTGATCCGCTGGCCCGGCAAGATCCAGCCCGGCCAGATCTCCAACGAGATCATTCAGCACCACGATTGGTTCCCGACCTTCCTCGCCATGGCCGGGGACCCGGACGTCGTCGAGAAGCTGAAGACCGGCTATCAGGCGATCGGCCGCACCTACAAGAACCATATCGACGGCTACAATCTTGTGCCCTACCTGACCGGCCAGGCGAAGGAGAGCCCGCGCAAGCTGTTCATGTATTTGAGCGACGACGGCGACGTTCTGGGCCTGCGCTATGACAATTGGAAGGTCGTATTCATGGAGCAGCGCTGCCAGGGCACGTTGCAACTGTGGGCCGAGCCGTTCACGAGGCTCAGGTTGCCGAAATTCTTCAATCTCCGCACGGATCCTTACGAGCGGGCGGATCAGACTTCCAACACCTACTACGATTGGTTCCTTTACCACATTTACATCTTGTACGGCGCCCAGGCGGCCGCAGCCCAATGGGCGGCGACCTTCAAGGACTTCCCGCCGGTTCAGAAACCCAACACTTACACCCTCGACGACGCGCTGAAGATGATGCACGAGACCGCCTCCGGCGCGCACTGAGCGCGGAATTCGAGCGCCGGGCGGCGAGCTTCGGCTTGCCGCTTGGCTCCCGACAAGAGGCGGCCCACGACCTGCGTGTCGCAAGGGGCGTCCCTGCCGCGACGAAGTCGCGGCGTGGCTCGGCTCGGCCCGCCGACCCCACGCCTCTTACTTTGCTTCGCGCTTGAGCTCCTCAACGAAGCGCGCGAGATCATCGTTGCCTGGTAAGAGAGCCATGAGCCGCTCGGCGTATTTGAGGGCGGAGACATTGTCTCCCGCCTCGCGGCTGAACTGGACGAGCGCCGTCAAGATGTCGCGATTGTCGGGCTCGCGCGCGAGGGCGTCGGCGAGCACCTTGATCGCCTCGTCGCCGTGGCCGGCCGAATTGAGCGCAACGGCGTAGACATAAACGTAATGGGCGTTCTCCGGGGCGAGTTCGGTCGCGCGGCTGAGTTCCGCGAGCGCGTCGCTCGGCCGCTTGAGGCGGACGAGGGCGAGGCCGAGCGCGTAATGCAGGCCGGCGTCCTGCGGCGCGATCGAGAGCGCCGCGCGCAGCACGGCTTCGCCGTCGCCGTCACGCCCGAGCTGACGATAGAGATCGGCGAGATTGGCGGCCGCCGGCGCGAACTGGGGCGAAATCTTGAGAGCCGCCTTGTATTCGGCTTCGGCCTTCACTGCTTCTCCGCTCCTCGCGTAGAAACTTCCGAGCGTCAGACGCGCTTCCGGCCGGTCGGCGTTGAGATGCTGGGCCGCGACGAACTCGGCCGCGGCGCGATCGAAATTCTCGCGATCGGCGGCCGGCTGCCGGGCGGCCGGAACCGCCGCGAGCAAATCTACCGCGCGGATGCGCATGCCGCGAACGGGATCGGCAAGCAACGGCGCGACCAGCGGCCAAACCTCCTCCGGCGGCGCGTTCTCCAGCATGTCGAGCGCGCCAATTCGCGCCATCGGGTCAGGATCGGTCAGGCCCGAGCTGGCGAGGGCGACGTTGGACGGCGAAAGATAGGGCTGAAGCTCCGCGAGCGCGCTCGCCCGCGCGAACGACGGCGCGCTTCGGTCGGAGGCGACGGCGGCAAGCAGCGCCTCGGCGTCTGCATCGCCCGCCCAGGCGTCGTGAAAGGCCTGCGCATAGTGCTGGAAGCCCTTGCGCTCAGGTCCATGCCAGCTTTGAATCGCGTCCGCCGCCCATTGCGCCGTCTTGTCGGAATGGCAGAAGTTGCAGGCGTTCGGCGTGCCGAGTCTTACCGACAGGTCCGGGCGCGGGACCCGGAAGCTGTGGTCGTGCCGAGGGTCGACGACCATATAGGTCCGCGTCGGCATGTGGCAGGACGGGCAGCCGGGTGGCGGATCGACGCCTTCGTGCCGCCGATGCGTCGCGACCGCGTACTTGTCCGCCGCATGGCATTGCAGGCAGACCTTGTCGCCGTCGAGCCTGAGCTTCGCGCTGTGCGGATCGTGGCAGTCGCTGCAGGTCACGCCCTTCGAAAACATCTTGCTCTGCTTGAACGATCCGTAATTGTAGACCTCGTCCTGCATCTGCCCATCGGCGAAGTAGAGGCCATGGGTGAGCGGCGAGACGACCTGCGTGTCGGAGAGCCACGCGCCCGGGATCCAATCCTCCGAAATCGTCCCGCGGCGCGCGTGGCAGAACCCGCAGGTTTCGACCTCCTTGCGCAGCGTCGCCGGCGCCGAGGCGCGCGTCGCGTTTCCCGTCGCCGGATCGATTGTCCAGGCGGCGTCGGCGCGTTCGTCGAAGCGGACGACCAGACCTTTCGAGTCGTCCGTCTTGTCGGACGGCCGCCAACTTGGATCGTTGCGCGCCCAGGCGACGTGCCGGGAGCCCTGCCCATGGCAGGTTTCGCATCCGACGCTGATCTCGGCCTAGGTGGTCGCGAAGGTGTCCTTCTCCGCACCGTAGTTCTTGCGCACGCCGGTCGAGTGGCACTCGGCGCACATGAAATTCCAGTTCTGGTTGAGCTTGGTCCAGTGCAGGACGTCGTCGTGGCCGATCTTTTCATTGGGATAGAGATGGAACCAGCGCTGTCCGCCTTTGTCTTTCGGCCGGCTGTCCCAAGCGATTGACAGCGCCTGCAGGCGCCCATCCGGAAACTCGATCAGATATTGTTGCAGCGGATAGACGCCGAACGTGTACTTGATCTCGAACTCGGCGAGCTTGCCGTCCGGGCCGTCGGTTTCGACCAGAAACTTTCCATCGCGGCGGAAGAAACGCGATCGCACGCCGTAATGATCGAAGCTCGCGCCGGAAAAGTCGCCGAGAACCGATGTCTCCGTCGCGTGGTCCATGGCCAGTTTGTGGTGCGACTCGCTCCAAAGCCGAGACTCGCTTTGATGGCAGCCGGAGCAGGTCTCGCTACCGACATAGGCGAGCGGAGTCGCCGGTTCGGCCGCGTGAGCGCCGACCAGTTTGGCTCCGCCATTCACAGCAGCCCAAGCGCCGACGATAGCGAGCGCGAGCGCGACGGCGGCGGACACGGTGGCGCGAGCTTTCGGCGACGAAGAAGCCAGCAGGCCCGGTATCTCCCCGCCAGGCGAGTTCATGCAATTGTTCGAGGTTGGCCCCAACCCGTCGGCGCCGCCAGGGAAGCGAGAGCGGCGGCCCGCCGGCCCTGATGCGGCCACCGGAACCACACCGGAATCAAAATTTCGATGGGCGGCGAGAGCCTTCACAATCTCGATCCGGCGCGCCGAGAGCAAAGCGATAACCTCGAGGTTAATCGATAATATCGGCGCCGTGACTGGACAGGCAAGCGCGCGTCGCCGTAGGGTTCAGATCGTGGCCCGCGGGATATGCCCGAGCGGACGATCGGGACGCGGAAAAGGCGCGCCCGATTGGAGGGTTCTCCTTGGCCCGTGCGGCGAGCCAGAGAGCCCGCAACTCGACGAAGTCCTTCTGTCCCGGCGGTCCGGGAGATTTCGCCCCAGTCATCTCTGGCGCCCGTCACGCGCGCGTCACCGCGGGGTTCAAGACTACGTTGGTCTGACCGGACAAATGAGGATATATACCAGGGCATTTTTGTCGAAGAACAGGGAGTTCTTTCACGCTGGCAGGGAATTCAATCCCGCCATTGGGCCGCCCGGCCAGGGAGTCGCGGTCGTCGAAGTCGCCGACTGCGTGGGCATGGGGCGGAGATTATTCGCTTCCACTTCAGCCCGGAATACCCCTTTCGATCTCCCGCACGATCTCCATGAACGCCCTGGCGGCGGGGGAAAGCGTTCGTCCGCGTTTGGTGATGAAGCCGTAGTTGAGGCTGAGCCAGGGCGCGTCGAACGGCAGCGTCACGAAAAGGCCGTCTTGCAATTCACGGTCGATCTGGCCTCGCCGTAACAAACCCTAGTCTCATTCGCTTTCGGTAATTTCCGCGCCCCGGGGAGAGTGGAGCTTTCGCCAAGGGCGCCGAATGCGCTTCGCGGCGACAAGAAAAGAGACTTTCCGAGGCTCCTTCTGGAACCGATGCGCTTGCTCTTCGATCAGGCGATCCGCGTTCGTCACGCGCTTGCGAGCGTACTCGTATTCGAGCATCGATTGGAGCAGACAGGTCTCCACGATCCTTCCCGCCGTCGTCGGGTCTTCGAAGACATTCCACGCATAGACGCCGTCGCGCTTCCGTTGGCTCCCAATCTCCTGCATCAGTGCGAGGAAGGGCTCGCGGTCTTTCGTATCGATGAGATATTCGACAGTGACGAGGACCGGCCCCTGGTCGTTCTCCGCGCGATACACGAAGGACGGCTTACGCCAATGCAGGGACGGCGCGAGGTCGTGCGCCGCGCCGGTCTGAAGTTTCCACCTCCAGGTCACGACCATCCCCAGCAAGGCCCCGCCCGCGGAAACATAAAGCGCCGCGGGGATCCCTTCGAGGCTCGCCAGCTTGCCCCAAACCGCACTGCCGAGAGTGACCGCGCCGAAATAGACGGTCAGAAAAACGGCCAGGCCCCGCCCGCGAACCCAGTCGGGAAGCGCTACCTGCGCAGACATGAACAGGGTGATCATGACGATGATCGACGACGCTCCGGCGATGAAGCTCGCGGCCACAGCGACGAATGGCTCTCGGGCGGCGGCAAACAGCACCAGCGCCACGACCATACCGATGGTTCCGGCTGCCGCGATGCTATCAGGGCCAAGCCGTTCCGTCAGCTTGCGGAGCCCGAACGAGGCGGCGATCGAACCCAGCCCGATCACCCCCATGAGGGCGCCAAAGACCTCCGGCCCGCTGTGCATTTGGGTCCGCGCGATCAAAGGGAGAAGGGCGGAATAGGAGCAGGCGAAAGGGAAGAACACGATCGCGCGGATAAGCGTGGAGTCGAGGTCGCGATTATTTGCAGCGTAACGCAGACCTGTCCGAACCGCATTCATCAAGCGTTCGGCGGGCAGCGTGTCGACCTCCCTGGGCGGCGGCCGCCACCAGACAAGGGCAGCGACAATCGCAAGAAAGCTCAAAGCATTTATCCAGAACGGAAAGTCGATCCCGAAGGCTCCTATCGACAGGCCCCCGATCGCCGGCCCGATCGCTCGGCTCAGGTTGTAGCTTGCGCTGTTGACGGCAATCGCGTTGGCGAGTTCCCGTCTGGGAACGATCATCGGCGCAATCAACTGCCAGGCCGGGGCCGCGAGCGCGCCGCCCGCTCCCAGCAGAAAGGTGACGGTCAGCAGCAGCGCCGGCGTATGCCAATTCAACCAGATTGCCGCCGCGAAGCCGAAGGCGACAATTGCGACGAACACCTGGACGACGATCAGCAGCTTGCGGAGATCGACGATGTCGGAAATCGCCCCGGCCGGGAGCGTCAGAAGGAACATCGGCAGCGTGATGGCGATCTGAACCGCCGACACCATCAGCGGATCCGGGTTTAGGCTGGTCATCAGCCAGCTCGAACCTGTATCGAACATCGCGTCCCCGACGGTGGACACGGCGCTCGCGACGAGAATGACGGTAAAGGCCGTGTTGGCGAACACGCCCCAGCGAGGCTTCGCTGGCGGCGACGCGTTTGGCTCGGCGATGGATTCGTTGTTCAAATGAGTCCCATCCCCCGCGGTGTGACCTAAAGTATGTTCCACTGCTCGCGCCGCCTGCAGTCGTGACTTTGGGACGTCGTCGAGAGTCAATTCCTTACATCGCGGTTCTTTGTCGGGGCAGTCGCTTTCGCCGGAGCGCCGAGACAGTCCCCCCGCGACATTTCGTCCCACCCTGCGCGTCGAGACTCGGATAGCTCGCAAAGTCTGCACTACTTTTTGATCGAGCCGCCCGGCGACCTTCGCGCGCGTCCGGCGCGCCGATCTGCCCCGCGAGACCAGTCAATCCATCTACGACCGCATGTTGTCGGAGCGCCAGCGCGAGGCCAAGGAACTGCGGGCGCAAGGCTTCGAATGGGCTCAGAAGATCCAGGCCGCGGCCGATCGCGAGCGCACGACCATGCTGGCCGACGCCGGCCGGCAGAGCACGATCACGCGCGGCGAGGGCGAAGCCGAGGCGGACGGGCTGGTCGCCGAGGCCGACCGCGACCCCGACTTCTTCCGCATCTACCGTCAGCTGCAAGCCTATCGTCAGTCCCTGGCGCAGACGAAGTCGACGGTGTTGATCTCCCCGGGAAGCGAGTTCCTGCATTTGTTCGAGCTCGGGCCAAACCCGTCGGCGTCGCCATGGAAATGAAAGAGGCGCCGCTGGCGAATATCCTCCAAAGGAGACAGCCATGGAATTGCATCGTCGTGAATTCGCGGCCCTCGTGCTGGGGGCCGCGGCGGGCCTGACCGCGGCCGGACCGGCCGGGGCTCAAACCGATCCGCTGCCGTCGTGGAACGACGGCCCGGCCAAGGACGCGATCCTCAAATTCGTCCGCGCGACGACCGGCTCGGCGAGCCCGGACTTCGTGCCGCCGGAGGAGCGCGTCGCCGCATTCGACCAGGACGGCACCCTCTGGGTCGAGCATCCGCTCTACACGCAGGTCGTCTATTGCCTCGACCATGTCGGCGACCTCGTCAAGGCGAAGCCGGAACTCAAGAGCCGCGAGCCGTTCAAGGCCGTTCTCTACGGCGATCGCGAAGCCGTCGCCAAGCTGTGGATGGGCCAGATCTTCGAGATCGTGCTCGCGACCCAGAGCGGCATGACGGTCGAGGAATACCGCGCCGACGTGCGGCAATGGCTGGCGACCGCAAAGCATCCGCGCTGGAGCCGGCCCTACACCGAGCTCGTCTACCAGCCGATGATCGAGGTGCTGAGCTTCCTTCGCGCCAACGGCTTTGCGAACTTCATCGCGACCGGCGGCAGCGCGTGCTTCGTGCGCGAATATTCCGGCAAGGTCTACGACATTCCGCCCGAGCGCGTGGCGGGCACGGCGCAGGCCAACCTGTTCGGCCACGCCAAGGACGGCAAGCCCGTCCTGACCCAGGAGCCGAAACTCGTCCTCAACAATCTCGAAGCCGGCAAGATCGAAAATTTCTGGCTGATGTATGGGCGCCGGCCCAACGCCGCCTTCGGCAATTCCTCGTCCGACGACTAGCAGATGCTCGAATACGTGAAGGCCTCGCCCGGCGCGCGGCTGTCGGCGGCGGTGCTGCACGACGACGCAGAGCGCGAATACGCCTACGGACCCGCGCAGGGCCTGCCGAACACGGGCGTCGGGACCTTCAGCCAGGCGATGTACGACATGGCGGTCAAGCAGAGCTGGATCATCGTCAGCATGAAGAAGGACTGGAAGCGGATTTTCGCGTTCGAGACGTAACTTTCGCGACGCCGTGCTACACAGAATAGCGGGCTGGACGATCATCGGCGTGGACGGCTGGAAGCGCATTGTCGCATTCGCGTGAGCAGAAGCGCGCCGCGCCGTTCGGTCTGTGCCGCGCAGACGTTGGCGCGGGAAAGGACGCAATTCGGAGAGGGAGAGGAAGATGGAGACATTGTCGTTGACGCGCCGGGCAGCGCTGCTTGGCGCAGGAGCCTCAGCCGCGGCGGGCTTGAGCGCCTGCAATGCGCCGCAAACCGCCGCCGTGCGAACGGCGGCCGCGCAGCCGACTGCGCCGGGGGTTCGCATCGCCGCCATTCAGGTCGACACCGCGCCGCTCGTGGCGCAGGTCGGCAATCCGACGGCGGCCTGGGCGCAGCAGGCGCTGCCCGGCTATCTCGCCCAGGTCCTGGCGTCGCGCATGGCCCCGGGCGACCCCGGCGCGGCGACGCTCAGCGTGCGCATCGACTCGATCTATCTGGGCAACGGCGGGCCCGCCGACCCCGACAGGATGAGAGGCGTCGCGACCCTGAACGGGCGCCAGACGAGGCTGCGTGCGACGTCGACATACTTTCCGAGCCCGACCGATCAGGCGTTGCCGGAACAGGCTCTGCAAGGCCGGGTGCAGGCGCTCGCGCAAGCCTTCGCCTACCGGCTCCGGCGGAAGATGCGTCTTTGACGCAGCAAGGCGGCCCAACGAAACGATATTATACATGTAATTATTGTTATATATTGCAAGGACGACGCTAAACGGGGTCGCAAGTCTTTGAAATTGAAGAGGCCCGACGCTAAGCTGGCGCTAAACGACGCTGTGACCCGCTTCCTACTTTGCCGGCGTCCAGGCGAGCTCCGGCCCGAGGGGCACGATGCGGGTCGGGTTCAGGCTCTTGATCGAATAGTAGCCGCGCTTGATGTGGTCGAGGTTGAAGGTCTCGCGAAAGGCGGGCAGAGCCATCAGCCGTTTGAGATAGGCGCTGAGCCTCGGGTAGTCGGCGATGCGCCTAAGGTTCAGCTTGAACTGGCCGAAATAGGCGGCGTCGAAGCGGGCGAGCGTGACGAAGAGGCGGATGTCGGCCTCCGTCAAAAGCTCGCCGAAGAGGAAGCGGCCGAAGGCGAACCGCTCCTCCAGCTTGTCGAGCATGGCGAAGACGCCGATGAAAGCCTCCTCGTAGGCGGCCTGGGTCGTGGCGAAGCCGGCGCGATAGACGCCGTTGTTGAGCGAGGGGTAGATCTCGTCGTTGAGCACGTCGATCGTGTACTGGATGGCGCGCGGATAGAGGTCGAGCGGCTCGCCGGCGAGCGCGCCGAAGCCCGTGTTGAACATCCTGAGAAGCTCGGACGATTCGTTGTTGACGATCCTGCCGCGCTCCCTGTCCCACAGCGCAGGCACCGTCGCGCGGCCGGTATAGCGAGGGTCGGCCCGCGTATAGATCTCGTGCAGATGGGTCGCGCCGTTGACCGCATCGCGGGTCGCGCCGGGATAGTCGCCGAAGCGCCAGCCCTGGTCCGTCATCGCCGGCTCGACGATCGAGACCGAGACGACGTCCTCGAGCCGCTTCAGCCTGCGGGCGATGAGGACGCGGGTCGCCCACGGGCAGATCAAGGCGGCGTAGAGATGGTAGCGCCCCTTCTCGGCGCGAAAGCCAGCGTCTCCCGTCCGGCCGGCGGCGCCGTCGGGCGTGACCCAGCTGCGGAAGCTCGAGGCCTGGCGGACGAAGCCGCCCTCGGCGTCGGTCGCCTGCACCGGCTGCCAGGCGTCGGTCCACTTGCCGTCGACGAGCATGAAGCGGAACTCCCGTCGCCTCCCGTCGCCGCGAAGGCCCGGCTACTCGGCCGCGGCCGCGCGCGCCGGCGCCGGCGCCTGGGCCGTTTTGCGGAAGCTGTCGCCGAGCTTCTTGCGGGCGAGCGCCGCTTCGCCGCCGGTCGTCGCGTGATAGAGGGAGAGGCGCTCGAACTCGTCCGCCTTGGGCGGTTCGATGGCGAGGTCGGTGTAGGTCCAGCGGTCGGGAGCCTTCAGGGCCTCGTTCAGGATGCGCCGCGTGCTCAAAAAGAAGCGCGAGTACTTCCACGTCTTGACCGCGATCCCGCCCCAGTAGCGCGGGTAGAAAACGAACGGCGATTCGAGCGGCAGCCCCGAGCGCCGGTCGCGCCGATACTTGAGCCGGAACGCCCCGCCTTCCAGCGGATGCACGCCTTCCTGCTCGATCATCAGCTTGAACCACATGATCGTGCTCGCGATCGGCTTCGGCCGCCCGTTCGGGATCTGGGCGGCGCGCTTCAGGATCGTGCGGATGTGCTCGGGCGTGTAGTACGCGTCCCAGGCCGCGCGGTAGGCCTCCTCCCACTCGGCGTCCGACATCTTGGCGTGATGCGAGACGCGATGGTCGAGGTCGTATTTGTTGATGTCGGGATCCATCCAGACCCCCTTCTTCAAGAGGTTCTTGTGATCCTCCGAGCCCGGCAGCGGCGTTAGGAAGAAGAACTCGAGAATGTCGAGCGGCAGCTCGCGCTTGATGATCTCGACGTCGCGCAGGATCGATTCCTTCGTATCGGCCGGAAAGCCGAGGATGTAGCCCGCGAAAGTGAGCGCGCCGTGAGCGCGCCACTTCTGCAGCATCGC
>Ga0074044_10001792_pt1 | contig 19084 bp, 16 predicted proteins | sample BogForMeECP23OM1_FD_94443 | JGI IMG/M metagenome (GOLD analysis project Ga0074044, IMG submission 94443) | Bog forest soil microbial communities from Calvert Island, British Columbia, Canada - Bog Forest MetaG ECP23OM1 | ecosystem: Environmental > Terrestrial > Soil > Wetlands ...
CGCTGCCGGTGGGGCGGGTGCGCGCGGCGCTCGTCGAACTGCTCGCCGAGACCGAGGCGCTGGCGCGATGAGACTCGCGATCATCCGCCAGCGCTACACGCCCTACGGCGGCGCCGAGCGCTTTGTCGAGAGCGCGCTCGAAGCGCTGCTCGAGCGCGGCATCGCCATCACCCTCTACACGCGACGCTGGCCGCAGACCCGCCTGCAGCTCATTGAGCCGGTGCTCTGCAACCCGCCCTACCTGGGCCGGCTGTGGCGCGACTGGAGCTTTGCCCGTGCGGTATGCAGCACGATCGCCCGCAAGCCGCCGGAACTGGTGCAGTCGCACGAGCGCCTGTTGTGCTGCGACGTCTATCGGGCCGGCGACGGCGTGCACCAGGTCTATCTGGAGGAGCGGCTGCGCGACGCGTCGCCGCTGCTCCGCCGGCTGACCGCCTGGAGCCCGTACCACCGCTATGTCCTGGACATGGAGCGGCAGCTGTTCGCCAGTCCTGCGCTGCGCGCGGTGATCTGCAACTCGAAGATGGTGAAGGAAGAGATCCGCGAGCGCTTCGGCCTGCCCGAGGAGCGGCTGTTCGTCATTTACAACGCCGTCGACAGCGACGTCTATTCGCCGCAGTTGCGCAGCCATCGCGCCCCGGTGCGCGCCAAGCTGGGAGTGCCCGAAGAGGCGACCGTGTTCCTGCTCGTCGGCTCCGGTTATGCGCGCAAGGGCGTGGCGCGCGCCATTGCCGCTCTCGCGCGCCTGCCCGGCGACACTTACCTGTTCGTGGTCGGGCGCGACAAGTCGCGTCGCCACTACAAGAATCTGGCGCGTGAGCTCGGCGTCGCCCACCGGGTCGCGCTGTTAGGCGCGCAGGACGATGCCCGGCCATTCTTCGGCGCCGCCGACGCGTTCGTGCTGCCGACGCTCTACGATCCCTGCCCCAACGCCGCGCTCGAGGCGATGGCGTGCGGCCTGCCGGTGGTCACGAGCACGACCTGCGGCGCCGCCGAACTCATCGTCGACAACGACGCCGGCTTCGCCTGTGTGGCGCGCGACATCGATTCGCTCGCCTGGCACATGATGACGCTGACCGACGCCGGTGCGCGGGCCACGCTGGGCGCGCGCGCCCGGGAAGCGGTGCTGCCGCTCACGCCCGCCGCCATGACGCTGCAGCTGGTGCTGCTCTACCGCGACCTGCTCGCCGCCGCGCATGCGGCAACGCCCGCGCCACGGCGTTGAGGCGGGGTGCAGGCCCCGCGCTATAATGGCCGGCGCCCACGCTCGCGATCCGTCGCGGCGGCTTGCGCCTTGAAATCGTGTCGTTCGCCCTGCGTTTCCCCCTGCGCCATCATGCTGCGTCCGGACCGGTCGGCGGTTGGCGCCTGCGCGCGGAGGCGATGAGGCCGCGCGCCGAGAGCTGCTAAGCCTAAGGCGCAGCCCATGGCAACCGCTACCGCTGACGGCCACGGGCGCCTGGCCGGCCGGACGCAGGTCGTCGCGCGCGCCCTGCTGTGGCGGCTCTTGAGCGGCGGGCGCCGCGCGTGGCCGCCCGATCCGCAACGCATCCTCATCGCCCATCATCTTCTGCTCGGCGACACGCTGATGCTGACCCCGCTGGTCGCCAAGCTGCGCGAACGCCATCCGGCCGCCGACCTGGTGATGGCCGTGCCCGAGGCCTACGCGCCGCTGTATGCGCGCGCACCCTACGACCTGCGCGCCATCGGCTGGGACCCGCGGCGGCCGAATCGATCGCCGCTGTGGCGGGAGCCCGGTTTCGATCTCGCGCTCATTCCAGCCGACAACCGCATGAGCTGGCTCGCCCTGGCGCTGGGTGCGCGCTGGATCGTCGCCTTCGCCGGTGACCGGCCGCCGAGCAAGAGTTGGCCGATCGACCTGCAGTGGCGGTATCCGGACCGGCCCGCCGCCTGGGGCGACATGGTCGGCGGCCTCATACCCGGCCCGCCGCCGGCCCTCTATCGTCCGGCAGACTGGCCCGCGCCTCCCGCCGCGGCCATCGCCCCTCCCCTTGCCTCGCCGTACGCCGTGCTGCACGTCGGGGCCAGCACGCCGCTCAAGCAATGGGATGCGGCGCGCTGGGCGGCGCTCGCCGCGCGCTTCGCGGCGAACGGCATCGAACCGGTGTGGTCGGCGGCAGCGGCGGAAACGGCAATCGTGCGCGCCTGCGATCCCGACGCGCGCTATCGCTCGTTTGCCGGCGTGCTGACGCTCGCGCAAATCTGGCAACTGATCGCCGGTGCGTTAGTCCTGGTCTCCCCGGACACCGGTATCGCGCACCTCGGCCGCATCGTCGGCGCGCCAACCGTGGCTCTGTTCGGTCCCGGGGCGGTGACGCTCACCGGCGCGGGAGCTTTCTGGCGCGGCATGCCCTATCGCGCGGTCAGCGTCGATCCGTTTCCCTGTCGCGATCAACGCACGCTCTTCAAGCGCGAGATCGCCTGGGTGCGACGCTGCGAGCGCTCGCCGGCGCAGTGCCCTCACCCGCGCTGCATGGATGCCATCGGCCTCGAGGCCGTCGTGGCGGCGATGGCAGAGCTCGGGATCGACCTGAAGGCCTAGCGGCGCAACCTGCTTTAGCGGGCTTGGCGCGCAACCAGCCGTTGCACGGCGACCGCGGCTCGGGGGAGCTCGCCGGGCGGCGCGTATTCGGCGATCCATGCCTTGAGCCAGGAGCGCACGTCGGCATCGCTGGCGACGCGATCGCGCTCGAGCCAGGCGATCATCTGGTCGATCGCATCGGCACCGTTGGCCCGCGCCTGGGCGATGAACAGTTTCGGATGCGGCGTGGCCAGCGGGGTCTCTTCCGCGGCGAGCGGTTCCTCGTAGAGCTTTTCGCCGGGGCGCAGCCCCGTGAACACGATGCCGATCGCGTCCGGATCGGCGCCGGACAGGCGGATCAGGTGGCGCGCCAGGTCGACGATGCGCACCGGCTCGCCCATGTCGAGCACCAGCACTTCGCCGCCGCCGCCCATGAGCCCCGCCTGGAGCAGCAGCTGGGTGGCCTCCGACAGCGACATGAAGTAGCGCTTGATCTCCGGATGGGTGACCGTGACCGGGCCGCCGCGAGCGATCTGCTCGCGAAAGCGCGGAATCACGCTGCCGGCGCTGCCGAAGACGTTGCCGAAGCGGACGATGATGAACTGCGTGCCGCCATTCTGCAGGCTCTGGCAGATCACCTCGGAGAGCCGTTTGGAGGCGCCCATGACGTTGGTCGGATTGACCGCCTTGTCGGTCGACACGAGCACGAATTTTTCCACCTTCGCGGCCAGCGCCGCGCGCGCCATGACCCAGGTGCCGTAGGCATTGTTGCGCACCGCCTGCCAGGCGTTGGTCTCCTCCATCAGCGGTACGTGCTTGTACGCCGCGGCATGAAAGATCACCGACGGGCGCTCGCGCCCGAGCACCTGCTCGACCAGGGTCGCATGCTTGGCGTCGCCGACGATGGTGACCACCTGCAGGCCGGGGAAATCGTCCTGCAGCGCCTGCTGCACCTGGTAGAGCGCGTATTCGGACAACTCGAGCAGCACCAGGCGCAGCGGCCGGTAGCGCGCGATCTGGCGACACAGCTCCGCGCCGATCGAGCCCCCCGCTCCGGTGACCAGGATCACCCGATTGCCCAGCCATTCGCGCAGGCCAGCGCTGTCGAGCACCACCGGATCGCGCCCGAGCAGGTCGTCGAGCTCGACGTGGCGTATGGTCGTCAACAGGGCGCGGCCGTTGATCAGGTCCTCGTACGAGGGCACCGTAAGGGCTTCCAGCCCGGCCGCGGCGCAAAGTTCGGCGACCCGCCGGCGCACCCCGTGCGCCGCCGACGGCAGGGCGATGATCACGGTGCGCACGCCGAAGCGACGCGCCCATTCGGGCAGCTCGGCGATGGGCCCCAGCACCCTGATGTTGCGCAGCAGCCGGTCCTGCTTGGCGCGGTCGTCGTCGAGCAGACCCACCACGCGCCATTGCCGGCTGTGCTCGAGTTCCTTGGTCAGCCGCGCCCCGGCTTCGCCCGCGCCGAGGATGAGCACCGGTTCGCCGAGCGCCGCCAACGGGCTGTAGAGGCGGTGTTCCTTCCAGATGCGATAGGTGAAGCGGCTGCCGGCCATGAGGAAAATGAGCACCGGCGGATAGAGGATGAGGACGCTGCGCGGCACCACCGAGGTGAGCTGCAGCATCACCAGCACCAGGGGAATGGCGACCGCGCCTAAGGCCGCGGCGAGCACGATCCGCTGCAGGTCGGGCAGGCTCGCGAACCGCCACAGGCCGCGATAGAGCCCGAAGGCTAGGAAGATGCCGGCCTGCAGCGGCAGGATCCAGAACAGCGTGTGCAGCATGTCGGAGAGCTGCGGCTCGTGCAGGTCGATGTTGTAGCGCAGCCAGTACAGCCCGGCCCAGGCAATCGCCGCCGCACAGACGTCGTGCACAAACGCGAGCCAGATCCGCCAGTTAGCCCTTACTTTCTTCACAACGCACACCTCGCCGCCGCCAATGATACGCGATCACCGCGAACACCAGCGCGAGAATCGCCGCCCACAGCAGCAGCACGACCATCCCGGCGCCCGGAGCCCAGGCAAGCGCGGCGAGCGCCGACGAAGCGCTGCCGAGCATGAGCAGGGCATAGGCGGCAAGCGTTTGGGCGTGGCCCCTGCCAATCAGGACCAGGCGCTGGTAAAAGTGCTCGCGGTGCGGCTCCCAGATGCGCGTCCGGCGCAGCAGCCGGTGGCCGAGGGTGAGGGTCGCATCGGCGATGAAGGGCAGGAACACAAGGACCGGAAACCACGGCGGCCACCAGCCCGCCTGCCAGCCCGTCAGGCCGAAGACCGCGGCCAGGAAGCCCAGCGGTACCGCCCCGACATCGCCCAGCATCACCCGCGCCGGAGGCAGGTTGCGGGACAGAAAGGGAACCGTCGCCGCGGCCAAGGCCAGGAACAGCGCCGTGCCCGCGCCGCCGGCAAGCCAGGCCCCGGCGCCGTAGGCGCCAAATCCGACCACCGCCATCGTCGCCGCCAGGCCGTCGCTGCCGTCCATGAAATTGTACAGATTGGCCATCCAAACGATGATCAGGACGGCGAGCAGGGCGGGCAGCGGCGGCGCGGCAAGCCAGACCCAGGTCGCCGCCGCCGCGCATTGCACCAGCAGGCGCAACGCCGGATGGATGCCGCGCCAGTCGTCGACAAGCGAGATGACGATGACCGCAAAAAGCGGCCCGAACCAGGGCTTGGCGCCGGGCAGCCAGGCCGTGCCGGCGAACCAGCCGGCCCAGATTGCGACCCCGCCGGCGCGCGGGACCGCGCGCTCGTGCAGGGACCGCGCATTGGGCCGATCGAGGGGCAATGCGCCGGCGCGCGCGAGCAACGCGCGCAGCACCACCCAGCTCACTGCGGCGCCGATTATTGCCGCCAGGCCCGTCATTGCCTCACCCCGCCCCACAATGCCGCGCTGGGAAACAGCGCCGGGCCCGCAAGCTGTTGTTTGCGACCATTTTGTCGCCCTTGGCGGCCGTGCGCCGCAGAGGCGATCGGCGGGTGGAATTATACGCCGTGGCCCAATGCAGGCGCGCAGGTCCGGAAGGGGCTTCTTGTTGCAATTAAACAACAGGCTTCACGGGGTATTTTGGGGTCGGGGGTTTTAGCTTGCCAATGGATTCGCCGGTTTGGCACAATGCCCTTAACTTCTCGCTTATCCAACTGAGAAGGTTCCGATGGCAGGCGCAAACGCAGGTACCTTGCCTATTTTTTCCGTTAGAGGAGAAACTCCATGAATAAGAAGCTCGTCGCTCTTGCTGTCGCCGGCGCATTTGCGCTGCCGCTGGCCGCGCAAGCGCAAACCGCGAACGTGACGCTCTACGGGCGCGCGAACGTGGATCTTGAGTTCGTCCGTGGCGCGCAGCCCGCAAGCGTCTCGCAAGGCATTCCAGCGGGCGACAATCCGACGGTCGTCCGGGTCGCCAGCAACACTTCGCGTATCGGCGTCCGCGGCCAGGAAAGCCTGGGCGGCGGCCTGCTTGCCATCTTCCAGATGGAGTCGAACGTGAGCTGGGACACGGGCAATTCGTCGAGCTCGGGCTTGGCCAGCCGTGAATCGTACGTCGGCCTGCAAGGCAGCTGGGGTAAGGTCACGATGGGCAAGTTCCTGATGCCGCAGGACGACGTGCACGCCGTATTCGGTAACGTGCCGACCCTGTTGACCTCGATTCTGGCAACCAGCGACGTGTGGGCGCAGGGCAACCTCTCCAAGGCCGCCGGTGGCTGGGACGCACGGACCGGCAACAACGTCCGTTACGACACCCCGAACCTGAACGGCTTCACCGCCGCGGTGCAGTATTCGACCCAGAGCGCGACTGGCGGCTTCAACGATGCCAGCGCCACGGTGACCAATCAGCCGCCCAACGGTATTGCGCCCGGATGGTCGGGCAGCAACGGCAGCCAGGCGCAAGGCGTACGCCACGCCAACGTGATCGGCCTGAATGGTATCTACACCAACGGCCCGTTGCAGATCGCGGCGTCCGGGGAGTTCAACCAAAAGGTCCGGCAATACGTCAACACGGTGGCAGTGGGCTGCTCGGCGACAGCGCCTTGCATCTACGACGCCAACGACTACGACTACACGGTCACCGGTGCGTATGACTTCGGCACCATCATGAAGGGCTTCGGCCTGCGCGTTGGCCTGGTGTTCGAGCACACGAACTACCAGGAGCAGAACCTCGATGCGACGACCGGCAACCTGAGCCGCAACTTCTGGGGCGCGTCGGCGACCATGCCGGTCGGTGGCGGCACCATTTACTTCTTCTACGGCCACGCGAACAACGGCAGCGGCAGCGCGCCTGACGGCACCACCGTCGGCTACGTGACGCACGGAGCCAACACCGCTACCACGCAGTGGGAACTGAGCTACAGCTACAGCCTGTCGCCGCGTACCCTGCTGTACACGGGCTACGTGAGACTGGCCAACAAGGCGTACAACCAGACGACGTTCAACATCAACCCGTACTCGATCCAGGTCTGCGAATACAATGCGTCGAACTGCAACGACGGCAAGCCGACGGGCGTCGTGTTCGGGATGGTGCACTTCTTCTAATCTGTTGCACACCGCAGTTCCCAGGTTTAGCTGGGTTTGAAGTGATCATACGGGCGTCCGATGGGCGCCCGTTTTTTTTGCCCGCGTCGCGGCGGCACGACCGCCTGGGGGCGCGGGAACAACCAGTCGCCGCCGCGTAGAGGCAGGCCTCGATGCGGCGCGGGCGGATGCCATGATCGATCACCTGATTCTCGGTTTCGACCGCGCCTTGCGCACCCTCTCCGGAAGCGTGGTGAGCGGCCGCCCCAATCCTGCCGCGGGCCTGCCCGAATCCGACCTGACCCCCGATGAGCGCCGCCATGCGGCGGGGCTGATGCGGGTCAACCATAGCGGCGAAGTCTGCGCCCAGGCGCTCTATCAGGCGCAGGCTCTGGCCGCGCGCGATGGCGCAACCCGCGCAAGGCTCGCGCATGCCGCGCGCGAGGAAGAAGAGCATCTGGCGTGGACCCAGCAGCGGCTCGCCGAGCTCGCCGATCGCCCCAGCCTGGTCAATCCGCTGTGGTATGCCGGCTCCTTCGCCATCGGCCTGCTCGCGGGCATCACCGGCGATCGCACCAGTCTCGGTTTCGTGGTCGAGACCGAACGTCAGGTCGAGGCGCACCTGTCGACGCACATGGACCGCCTGCCCGCCGGCGATCGGAAAAGCAGGGCCATCGTCGCCGCGATGCGCGACGACGAAGTCCGTCACGGCGTGTCGGCGCGCGAGGCCGGCGCGGCGGATCTGCCGTGGCTGGCGTGCGCGCTCATGCGCGCCACGGCTCGGGTGATGACCTTCGCTGCGTACCGGCTCTAGCCCGGCGCGAGCCTTAGCGCGGTGCAACGTGGGACAATGCCTGCGGCCGGAGGTCGGGTGTGCCGTCGCCATGACAATCGGATGAACAGAGCCCTCGTCGCCCTCGTTGCTGCCAGCGTTGCGATGCTGCCTTGCGCGGCGCCGGCGCAGATCGCCAACGTCACGCTCTACGGCGATCTCAACCTCGACCTCGAATTCGTCGGCGGCAAACAGCCCGACGGCAACAATCCGACCGTCGTTCGCGTCAGCAGCAACTCGTCGCGCTTCGGGGTTCGCGGCAACGAGTACCTCGGCGCCGGACAGGTCGCCATATTCCAGCTCGAATCGCAGGTGCAGGCGAACACCGGCGGCGGCACGCTTGCCAGCCGCGAGACCTTCGTCGGCCTGCAGGGCGACTGGGGCACCTTGAAGGCCGGCAACTTTCTGACGCCCTACGACGACATCCTGCCCATCTTCGGCGACACGCCGACGTTGACCACGTCCATTTTTTCCACCGCGGCCATCTGGGCCCAGGGACCGCTGTCCAAACTCCAGGGTGGCTTCGATGCGCGCCTGGGCAACTCCATCCGTTACGAAACGCTGCCGCTGGACGGTTTCAGCGCCGAAGTGCAGTACGCGACGCGTTCCTCCACCTCCGATGACGCCGATCCGGCCATCGTCGCCAACAGCGGCGATCACCTGTCGGGACTGCGCCACGCCGACGTGATCAGCATGGCGGCGTTCTACAGCAAGGGGCCGCTCGACCTCGGCGTGGCCTACGAGGAGAACAACAAGGTGCGTTACCCCAGCGCCAACGACTACGCCTTGTCGCTGGCCGCCGGCTACGACTTCGGCACGCTCGACAACGGGCTGGGGCTGCGCATCGCGGGGGTCTATGAGCGGCTCAAGTACGACACGTTCACCGGCGATCTGAAGCGCGATTTCTGGGGCGTTTCCGCCACCGTCCCGGCCGGCGGCGGCTCGTTCTACCTGTTCTGGGGCAAGGCGGGCAACGGCACCGGCAGCGCGTTGGACGGAACCCAGGTCGGCGGCCTGACCAAAGGCCCGGATTCGGCGGCCGAGCAATGGGAAATCTCCTACAGCTACTCGCTGTCGCTGCGGACGCTGCTCTATGCCGGATACGTGCAGGTAAGAAACGGCGCCAACGCCGCTTACAGCTTCAACATCAATCCCTACAGCACGGTCCAGGGAGCGCGGCTGCCCGGGCTGGTGTTCGGCATCGCGCACTTCTTCTAGGACGCCGCGGCCTCGAGCCGCCGCCGGCGGGCTCTCAGCCGCGCCGTCGCGCCCGCTTCTTGGCGGCTGGCGAGCGCATCGACTCGCGCAAGGCCCGCAAGCGCGCCTGCCGGATGCGCCGCGGAAGCTCTTTCGCTGACCCGCGCGCGGCGAGCGCGCCGGCGTCGACGCCGCGTATTACGGCCAGCGCGGCGCACAGCCGCTGCTCCACCGCGCTGGCCGCGGCCGCCCCGCCGTGCCACAGCGGCGCGATGGTGCTCGCCCGCACCAGAGCGCGCAGCCGCTCGGGGCGACGCAGCGCGTCGGTGGCGAGCAGCAGATCGAGCAACGCCGCCGGCGCGAGTTCGGCGGCGCGACGCACGCTTGCCGCGTAGCGCGCGCTCAGAGCGCCGAGGTCGCGACAAGCCGAGGGCACCTTGAGCCGGTTGCTCAAGGCCGTCGCTTCGGCGCTCGAGCCCAAAGCCGAGGCGAGCACGGCGTAGCGGACCGGCAACGGCGCCGCCGCCGTGACGGCGCCATCGAGTGCCTGCAGGCAGGCGATACCCGCGTCGAAACCAAGATCTCCGGCGCGCCGCCGCCGCAGGCCGAACAAGGCATCGACCTCGGGGAGCAGCTGCGAGAGCGCGCCGCAGCGGCGCAATACCGCGAAGAAGCGCGACGGGGTCGCGGCCATGAGGGCGCGGGAGAGCTCCTGCCAGACGCGCTCCGGCGTCAGGGTCGCGAGCTCGCCGCTCGCCGCGATCGCGCGCATCAGCGCCTCGGTTTCCGGCGCGACCGCGAAGCCGATCTGCGCGGCGAAGCGCGCCACCCGCAACACGCGCAATGGATCCTCGGCAAAAGCGGCGCCGACGTGACGCAACAGGCCGGCGCGCAGATCCTCTGCGCCGCCGAACGGATCGATCAGTGTCCCGTCCTCGGCGCGCGCCATGGCATTGATGGTGAGATCGCGCCGTGCCAGGTCCTCTTCCAGCGTCACCCCGGGCGCGGCGTGAAAGCTGAAACCCTGGTGTCCGCGTCCGGTCTTGCGCTCGGTGCGCGCCAGCGCGTATTCCTCGTGCGTTTCGGGATGCAGGAAAACCGGAAAATCGCGGCCGACGGGCCGGAACCCGCGCTTGAGCATCTCCTGCGGCGTGGCGCCGACGACGACGAAATCGCGATCGGCGATCTGCCGCCCGACCAGCTCGTCGCGCACCGAACCGCCGACGCGGTAGATCTTCAGCGCCCGCCCTGCGCGCGCAGGCCCGAGTAACGATCGCGCAGCGAAGCCGGCGTCAGATATTCCGGCGCAACGGCCTCGAGCGCGGTCGGCGGCGACCCGAACACGGCCGGAAACGGGCCATCACAGACGCTGTCCACGCGCATCGACGCCAGGTTGTCGCGGCTCATGAGCTTGCCGGGCAGAAGCTCGAGAATGCGCGCCTGCAGCGTCCCCAGCGCGCTACCGAGCGGCACGATGGGTCGCCGGTAGCCGGTTAGCTCGCCTGCGTAGGCTACCAGTTCGCGCAGCGTATACACCCTTGGCCCGCACAGCGAGTAGCGCTCCCGGTGCGTGCGCTCGTCGTCGAGGGCGCGCAGGAAGGCGTTGGCGACGTCGCCCACGTAGACCGGCTGGAAGCGTGCTCCCGCGCCGGCGAGCGCGATCACCGGCAGCAGCCGCTCGAGGCGCGCGAACAGGTTGAGAAAGGAGTCCTCGCGCCCGAAGATCACCGACGGCCGGAAGATCGTCCAGGCGAGGTCCGCCCGGGCGACGAGCGCTTCGGCTTCGCCTTTGCTGCGCAGGTAGCGGCTCGGCCCCGCGGCGTCGGCGTGCAGGGCGCTCATGTGCAGCAGGCGCGAAACGCCCGCGCCGGCACAGGCGGCGATGAGCTTGCGCGGCAGCTCGACGTGCACGCGCTCGAAATCGCCGCGGCGCGCTTCGTTGAGTATGCCCACCAGGTTGACCGCCGCATCTTTGCCGGCGGCGAGTCGCGCGAGCGTCGGCGGGTCGTGGACATCGGCCTCGACCACGTCGACGGTCGGCAGCAGGATCAGGTGCTTGGCGCGCTCCCGTTGCCGCGTTGGAACGACGACCCGCCAGCCCGCGCCGACGAGGCGATTGACCAGATGCCGGCCGACGAATCCGCTGCCGCCGACGACCAGGATCTTGCCGACGCTCACCGCGAACCTTCGGCGCGACTCTCCGCCGGTGCGCTGTCGGAGAGCGTGCTGCCAGCCTCGCCGCCTGCGCGGGCGGCGACGATGCCCAGCCGATCCTTGAGCGCAACATAGCGCAAGCCGAGTTGCGCCTGGTAGAACATCGCGTTGGCGAGCACCTTTTTCGCGTAATCCCGGGTCTCGTTGAACGGTATCGTCTCGACGTAGATGGCGCCCTCCAACGGCACCGCCCCCCGCCACGCCTGCGCCCGTCCCGGACCGGCATTATACGCAGCCGCTCCCAGCGCCTGCAGTCCGTCGAGCCGGCCGAGCACGTAGCGCAGGTAGTAGGAGCCGAACTGGATATTGAGCTCCGGGTCCTCGAGCTGCGGCGTGCGCTCGGTGCTGCGGCCGGTCTTGTGCGCGACCCAGCGCGCGGTCGGAGGCATGAGCTGCATGAGGCCGATGGCACCGGAGCCCGAAACGATGTCGGGAACGAAGCGGCTTTCCTGGCGCATCAGGCCGTAGACGAAGGCCGTATCGAGGCTGTTCTGGCGCGCCGCGTCTTCGACCTGGGCCTGGTAGGGCGTCGGATAGCTCAGGCTGAAATCGTGCCGTCGCTGGGTGCGGTCGGCGGTATTGATCGCGCGGTCGTAGAGCTGGTGCGCCTGCGCGTAGGACGCGGCAAGCAGCAGGCCTTCGTCATCGAGCCCGCGCACGACGGCGACCCACTCGCGTTGCGCATCGGAGCGCAGGTCGAGCGCGGAGAGCTTGAGCACGCGCTGCACGGCCGGGCGCGCGCCGAACGCCGCGAGCGCCGCCGGATCGGGGGGAAGCGGTTCGCTCAGCGGCATGACGCTTGCCCCGAGCGCCTCGGCAGCGAGGAAGGCGTAGAAATGATTCTCGGTGGCGAGGCCCGCGAACAGCCGGGTGGCGTCTTCGCTGTCGCCGGCCGCGAGCAGGGCGCGCGCCTTCCAGTAGCGCCACGCCGGGTCCTGCGCCTGCTCCGGCGGCATCGCCTCGATCGCCGAGGCCACGTCGGCCCAGGCGCCGGCGCGCAACGCGGCACGGACCTGCCAGGCGTGCTGGGCTTCAGCGAGCGACGCGCCGTCGGCCTCCCGGTACCAGGCGTTGGCCGCGGGTACAAGCTGGCGTGCGCCGGCATAGGCGACCAGCAGGTTGCCGTACAGGCGGTCGGCGGCGGGAAGCCGGGCCCGCCATTCGATCCACGCGTCGTGGGCGGCAAGCGCGTCGACCTGTGCCACGCGGTCGAGAGCGTACAGAGCCATTTCGCGCCCGGCGGTGGTGGAGAAGCGAAAATCGCCCCTGGCGAGCGCGGCGCGGTCGGCGCGTTCGAATTCGTGCGCCGCGGGCCGCTCCGCAGCGGGCAGCAGGCCGGCGATCTTGGCTGCCAGGCGGAAATTGCCGGCTTCGTGCGCGAGCCGGAAGCGCGCCCAGACGTCCTGGGGCGAAAGCTCGCCCTGCGCGAGCAACAGCGCAAACACCGGCTGGCAGGATTCGGGTTGTTCCTGGCCGGAAAACCAGAATCGTCTGCCGTCGGCGGCGGCTTGCGCGGCCGGCCCCGGTTCCTTGCCCTGGGAGCGAAACTGCGCCACGTAACAGGCCAGTTCGACGTCCTCGGCGAGGAGCTTCGGATACTCGGAGCCGAACAGCGTCCACTCGCCGCGCTTGCCGAGCGCTTTGAGCCACTCGCCGCGCAAGCGCTCGGCGAGCGGAAGATCGGCGTAGCGGTCGAGAAAGGCCCGCACCGCGGCCGGATCGACGTCATCGAGCTTGAGCCTGAGGCGCCAGTAGGTGACGTAGGGCTCGAGCAGATAGCCTGCGAGCCGGGGCGCGATGCGCTCGAGGCGGGCCGCGTCGCCGGCCCGGTAGGCATCGCGCGCCGCGGCAAAATCGGCGTCGCTGGGCTGGGCCCACGCCGCGGCGGCGATGCAGGCCCCGGCGCAGGCGGCCGCCGCGCGACACCCGATCGACCGGCGCAGTGATAGCAAGGACATTGGCTGCATTGTCAGCGAGCGCTGCTTGTCCGACAAGTCTTCGCCGCGGGCGCGGCCGGCCGCGGCCGCGGCCGATGGTAAAATTGCCCCCGACAATCCAATAGCGTCGCGCCGTGTGGCGCGCGGCGTGAGCGACAGGGGACCTCATGGCTCGACGCAACAGCGCTCCCAAGGTCGGTGTGGTGATGGGCAGCCAGAGCGACTGGGAGATCATGGAGCAGGCGGTGGCACAGCTCGCCGCCTTCGGGGTGCCCTATGAGGCGCGCGTCCTGTCGGCGCACCGCACGCCCGACGACGCGATCGCCTACGCCGAGAATGCGCAGGCCAACGGGCTCGCCTGCATCATTGCCGGCGCCGGCGGGGCAGCCCATCTGGCCGGGGTGCTGGCGGCGAAGACCACCTTGCCGGTGCTGGGCGTGCCGATGCCGTCGAAATACCTGCGCGGCGAGGATTCGTTGCTGTCGACGGTGCAGATGCCGAAGGGTGTGCCGGTGGCGACCTTCGCGATCGGCGAGGCCGGAGCGGCCAACGCGGGGCTTTTCGCCATCGCCATGCTGGCACTCACCGACCCGGCGCTGTCGCGCAAGCTCGCCGCCTTCCGCGCCAAGCAGACTGCAGCCATCCGCGCCACGACGCTGCCTCCGCCGGCGAAGTGACGCTTCGTGGCGCTCGCTACTTGCGCGGCGCCGTGTCGCGCTGCGCGCCCACCGGCAGGCTCGCCACGCGCAGCATTTCCGGATCGGTATAGCGGCAGCCCTGGGCGACGTAGTCCGCTGCCATGGCGGTCGCGTCGGCACCCCAGAAGAGCTCCTCGCCGATGGCCAGCGTCGGCACGCCGAAGACACCGCGCGCGATTGCCTCGTCGGTGTTCCGCCGCAGCGCGGACTTGACTTCCTCGCTGCCCACGCGCGCCGTAGCGTCGGAGAGCCCGAGCGCGGCGGTGAGTTCGGCCCATTCGATCGGCAGGTCGCCCAGCCTCCCGTCGCGCCAGACGAAACGGAAGATGCAGCGTATCGCCTCGGGCTCGCACTCGGCCGCCAGAGCAAGGCGCAAGAGCGGCAGCGGGTTGAAGGGGTGCGCCGCGGGAAATTTCAGCCCGATGCCGAGCTTGTGCGCTTGCCAGACGACGAAGCGATAGGTGAAGCGACGCTTGGCAGGGATCTCCGCCGGGCCGAGGGAGGCGTGTGCCTTGAGCAGCGCCGCGAACAGGACCGGACGGTAGCGCACGCGGATCGTTTGCTCCAGTTGTGGCAGCTGCTCGCACTGGAGGTACGAGAATGGCGAGACGAAATCGAAGTACCAGTCAGCGCTCGCCATCGTTGACCAGCCGCGAGACGACGGCCTTGCCGTGCAGCGCGCGGCGCAGCCGCGCCGCGGAGACGACCGCGCGCCGCGCGCCGGACGGAAGGTCGATCCAGGCGGCGATTTCGGCGAGCGTCCGGTAGCATCCCGCGCACAGGCCGGTGGGCGGGTCGATGACGCACAGGCTGATGCAGGGGGAGGCCACCTCGCCGTGCTCGGGGACCGGATCGTTCATGCGCAAGGCCGCTCCGCCAGCGGCTCCTTCGCGTCGAGCGCCCGGGCAACGCGCGATGCCGGCGGCCGGCCGAGGAAATCCAGTATGTAGCGGCCGGCCGCGCGCAGACGCGTCATGTCGACCCCGGTCTCGATGCCCAGCCCGGCAAGCAGGTAGAGCACGTCTTCGCTGGCGACGTTGCCGGTTGCGCCCTTGGCGTAGGGGCAACCGCCAAGCCCCGCAACGGAGCTGTCGAAACTCGCCACGCCGAGCTGCAACGCCGCGTAGATGTTGGCCAGAGCCTGACCGTAGGTATCGTGAAAGTGTCCACCCAGCTCGGCGATCGGCACCGCTTCGGCCACCGTGGCGAAGAGCTTCTGCGTCTTGCCCGCGGTGCCGGTGCCGATCGTGTCGCCGAGCGAAACCTCGTAGCAGCCCATGGCCTTGAGCGCGGCGGCGAGGTCGCGCACGCGCCCGGGCGCGACCTCGCCTTCGTAGGGACAGCCGAGCACGCACGAAATATAGCCGCGCATGCGCACCCCGTGGGCACGCGCCGCGCCGGCCACCGCCTGAGCCCGCTCGATGCTCTCGGCGATGGAGCAATTGGTGTTGCGCAGCGAGAAGGTCTCCGAGGCGGCGACGATGACCGCGATCTCGTCGCAACCGGCGGCGAGCGCAGCATCGAATCCCTTTCGGTTCGGCGTCAGCACCGGATAGCGCACCCCCGGCCTGCGACGGATGGCCGCCATCACCTGGGCGTTATCGGCCATCTGCGGCACCCACTTCGGAGAAACGAAGCTGGTCGCTTCGATGGCCGGAAATCCGGCGTCGGTGAGCCGATCGATCAAGCCGACTTTGACCGCCGTGGGCACCATCGCCGGCTCGTTCTGCAGGCCGTCGCGAGGGCCGACCTCGACCATGCGCACCCGTTGCGGCAGCTTCATGGCCTTCGCGCCCGCGGTGGCGAGGTCGATCATCGGAATGGTATTCAGTATGCGTGGTCGCGAGCGACGATGCCGGTGACCGGATGCCCCGCCTCGAGGCGGCGGATCTTCTCGGCGATCTGCGCGACCGACTCTTCGACCTGCGTAATCGCCGCGACATGCGGTGTCAGCGCGATCCGCGGATGATGCCAGAAACGGTGCCCCGGCGGCAGAGGTTCGTCGGCAAAGACGTCGAGCATCGCGCGGGCAAGGTGGCCGCTGTCGAGCAGGCAGAGCAGAGCCTCCTCGTCGATGATCGCGCCGCGCGACACGTTGACCACCGACGCGCCCTGCGGCAGCCGCGACAGCCTCTCCCGGTCGAGCAGCCCGCGGGTGTCCGGCGTGAGCGGCAGCAGGCACACCAGGAGGTCGGCCGCGGCCAGGAAAGCGTCGAGCTCGAAGGCGCCGCAATAGGTCGTCACCCCGTCGCTCTGCCGCGCGCTGCGGCTCCAGCCGCGCAGCGGGAATCCGAAAGGCTGCAAGGCACTGGCAACCGCTCTGCCGAGCACGCCGAGGCCGAGAATGCCCACGCCGAATCGCTGCTTGCAGGCCCGCGGCCGTGGCCGCCAGAGTCCGGCCTGCTGCTGTTCGGCGTAGACGTCGAACTCGCGATAGCGGCGCAACACCGCGTGGCAGACGTACTCGGCCATCTGCTGCGCCATGCCCGCATCCTCCAGGCGCACGATCTTCGCCTCGCGCCGCAGGCCGACCGCGCCGCCTAGCGCATCGACGCCGGCGCCCAGGTTGAAGACCGCCTTGACCCGCTTCAGTTCAGGCCACAACCGATGCGGCGGCTTCCACACCAGCGCGTAGTCCGCCGCGTGGGCCTCCGGAGTCGGCCAGAGATCCACCTGCGCGCTTGAGAGCGCCCGGCGGAGCTCGGCGATCCAGGCGGCGGCGTCATCGCCGGCGGTGCAGAGGAGGAGCCTCACGCCGGCGGCGGCGGATCGTCGTCGAGGTCGATCAGGATGGCGCCTTCGGTGACCTGCTCGCCCGCGCGGTAGTGGACCGCCTGCACCGTGCCCGGCGCCGGAGCGCTGATCGTGTGCTCCATCTTCATCGCCTCGAGCACCAGCAGCGACGCGCCCTTCGGCACCGTGTCTCCCGGCTGCACCAGCACCGCGACGACAGTGCCCGACATCGGCGCCGCCAGGTGCCCGGCGCGGGCTTCCTCGTCACTGGAGTGGGCAAGCGGATCGACCCGGCGCAGGCGCTGCATCTCGCCCAAGCAAAACACCGTGCGCTCCTCGCCCTCGGGCACGAATGCCGCGGCGCATTCGACGCCGTCGATCCAGACGCGAAGCTCGGTGCCGTCGGCTACCGCGCTGGCCGCGATGTCGCGACCGCCGAGGTGGAGCGTCACCGCATCGCCTTCGGTGCGCAGGCGCAGCGGGTAGGTCACGCCGGAGGCTTCGAACGTGAGCTCGATGGCGTAACAGTCGCTGTTGAGCCACCAGGTCGCGATGTCATGCCATGGCGAGGCGGGGTCGCCGGAGGCGCGCGCCTGCGCGGCGGCGGTACTGCGCATGCGGGCAAGCTCGCCCAGCGCGGCGACGGCGAGCAAGCGCTCGGACGGAGCCGGGGGAGGCGGCAGCAGTGCCTGCTGATGGCGCGCGATCAGGCCGGTATCCAGTTCGGCGCTGGCGAAGGCCTGGTGCGCGATCAGGCGCCGGAGAAAGGCCACGTTGGTGGTCAGGCCGCCGACGCGGTATTCGCCGAGCGCCGCCTTAAGGCGGCGCAGGGCCGCGGGCCGGTCTTCGCCCCAGGCGATCAGCTTGGCGAGCAGCGGATCGTAATGCCGGCTGATGGCGTCGCCTTCGCGCACGCCGGTGTCGATGCGCAGCCCGGCGGATGTCTCGGGAGCGCGCAGATAGGCGATGCGTCCGATCGAGGGCAGGAAATCGCGGTCGGGATCCTCGGCATAGATGCGCGCCTCGATGGCGTGGCCATGAAAGCCGATCTGTTCCTGCGTCAGCGGCAGGCTCTCGCCGGCGGCGACGCGCAATTGCCATTCGACCAGGTCGAGCCCGGTGATCATCTCGGTTACCGGGTGCTCGACCTGCAGGCGGGTGTTCATCTCCATGAAGTAGAAGGCGGCGTCGCGCTCGGCGGCGTCGGCAACGATGAATTCCACGGTACCGGCGCCGGTGTAGCCGATCGCCTTGGCGGCGGCGACGGCCGCGGCGCCCATGCGCTGCCGGCGCTCCAGCGTCATCCCGGGAGCGGGCGCCTCCTCGAGCACCTTCTGGTGCCGCCGCTGCACCGAGCAGTCGCGCTCGAACAGGTGCACGCACTGCCCCCGCGCATCGGCGAAGACCTGGATTTCGATATGGCGCGCCCGGGGCAGGTATTTCTCCAGCAGCATGCGCTGGTCGCCGAAGCCGGCCTGCGCCTCGCGCCGGGCGGAGGCGAGCGCGGCGACCAACGCGGCGCGGCGCTCGACGATGCGCATGCCCTTGCCGCCCCCGCCGGCGCTCGCCTTGATGAGCACCGGATAGCCGATCGCGTCGGCGGCCTCGAGCAGCACCGCGTCGTCCTGGGCGGCGCCGTGGTATCCCGGAACGATCGGCACCCCGGCCTCCCCCATCATGGCCTTGGCTTGCGCCTTCGAGCCCATGGCGCGGATTGCCGCCGGCGGGGGACCGACGAAGGTGAGCCCGGCGGCGGCGACGGCCGTGGCGAAGGCTTCGTTCTCGGACAGGAACCCGTAGCCCGGATGGACCGCCTGCGCGCCTGCCGCCTTGGCGACGGCAACGATTCGGGGAGCGTCGAGATAACTCGTTCGCGGCGGCGCGGGACCGAGCAGATAGGCCTCGTCGCAGACAGCGACGTGCAAGGCCTGCGCGTCGGCTTCGGAGTACACCGCGACGGTGCGCATGCCCATGCGCCGCGCCGTGCGCGCGATGCGGCAGGCGATCTCGCCGCGGTTGGCGATGAGGATCTTGTCAAACATCGTGCGCCCGGGGCGACTCCGGCGGCGGCGCCGCGCTCGGCGTCGCGCGACCGAACCAGCTGCCGATCCGGGCGCCGAAACTGCGCCCGAAGCGCCACAACTTCGGCAGCAGCCAGATCGAAAGCGCGCACAGCGCCGCGAGCACGACGAGCGAGGCGACCGGATGCGCCAGAGCGAGGTACAGGACCACCCCGACGAGCAGATCCTCGCCCAGCGACGCGGCCCAGTTGGAGAACGGCTCCGGCGAGGTGTTGATCGCCATGCGCGCGCCGGCCTTGGTGAAATGGCTGCCGGCCGCCAGCGTACCGCCGAGGATGCCTGCGGCGAGCGTCCACGCCGGGGGCGAGTCGCCGAACACGCTCGCGGCGAGCGCCGCGCCG
>Ga0074044_10001793_pt1 | contig 19069 bp, 13 predicted proteins | sample BogForMeECP23OM1_FD_94443 | JGI IMG/M metagenome (GOLD analysis project Ga0074044, IMG submission 94443) | Bog forest soil microbial communities from Calvert Island, British Columbia, Canada - Bog Forest MetaG ECP23OM1 | ecosystem: Environmental > Terrestrial > Soil > Wetlands ...
GAAGCAGGGGTGATCCCGCGGTGGCTCATGCAGAAATATCTCAACAAGTGGATCTCGAGCTCTTTCGACCTATTCGGCACCGATCATTCTTCCTCGGCGCACTGGGCCTACGTCTGGGGAATCAAGGGCCGGTACGACGAACTGCAAAACGACAAGGCCGCCGACCTCGACGACCTGAACGACTACAGCCGTCACCTCTATCGTCAGGAAGTTGCTGGCTTGGTGGATCGGCTGAATACGTTCCTGAAGCTAGGGGAGAAGAAGTTCTACACGCCCGACATCCACTTCAACCGCAGCATCGGAAAATGGGCAGGGAAGAAATACCACTGCGAAACCGGCGAGCCGCTGGACGACCGCAGTTACCAGCAACACTGTGAAGAGAATCTGCCCAGTGCGAAGGATAAAGATCTGCTGCTCGACATCATCCGCAACGAAAAGAAGTGGATCAAAGAGAAAGAGGGCGCGCGCGATCCGCTGTCCACCATCGGCGAGCCGCGGAAGTCGGCGATCAATATATAGAAAATGGAGCGACGGGCGTCCTCGCCCGTCCCGCAAGATCTACCAGGGAGGCGCGGAGCCACGGGGGAATCGGAACGGTATCCTCCGCGATCCTCTGTACCGCGGCGCCGCACGAGGGTATCATTGCCTTCCTCGATAGATGGGCGCCGAAATGGATGAGCAAAGAGAAGACGCGAAGGCTGAGGCCGGAGCGAGTGTCGGAGCGAAAATCGTGGCGAAGCAGCCCTCCGGCTCCGTCCATCTGATGTGCCGCACGCCATTGTGGGGTGTGGCAGGGTTCCTCGGCTGCGCCTACTTCACGTGGATTTCGTTCAGCCACGTCACTCGCAACGAGTATGAATGGCCGCACGACTGGTGGACCGCCGCGACCTACCTGGTTTGGATTCTCTTGCTGGCCGGCCTGGCGGTCGACACGCACTGTCTGCGCGAGCGCATGTTCTTTGGCCTGCTCGTTATTGATTTTTTGATCGGCTGCGGGTTGACGGTGTGGCGCGACGTTCCGCCCACCGATGTGCGCATCGCTCGAATCGGAACCGGGGCTCTCTGGGCGCTGGCTGCGCTGGTGAGTCTGACCACGCTGGGAAGTGCTCTGGAGCTTCGAGAGAAGGGCGACTGATTTCTGTGCAGACACAGCTTGTCGCGCCTCCCGAGGCAAGCGGTACGGGGCACGCGGAGACGGGGCAAGCCCCGTCTCTACACGTCAATCACTTATGGACTTCGAAATTTCTCCCACTCAGGTCAAGGCGCTGCAGCAGCGCGGGGAAACATTCACGCTGCTCGATGTTCGCGCGCCCTGGGAATACGCAGCCTCCCGTATCGAAGGGGCAAAGCACATGCCGATGGGCGACATTCCGGCGCGTGCTCACCAGGAACTCGATCCCGACGATCACATCGTGGTCGTGTGCCATCACGGTGTGAGTTCGCTGTCCGTGGCCAACTGGCTTCGCCAGCAGGGATACGAAAACGTTCAATCCATGCGTGGCGGGATCGACGGCTGGGCGCGGACGGTGGATCCGAAGGTACCGTTGTACTGAAGTCAGCTTCTAGCCGCTAGCTGCTGGCTTTTAGCGAACGAGTTCGAGATTGCCAGCAGCTAGAAGCTAGAAGCCAGGAGCCGGTCTTGATCACTGACTGCCACATCCACATCCAGCCCCTCGAACTGTTCAAGCCACATGCGCTTGAACTGATGAAGCGCAAGCGCGCCAATTTCGATGACATCGCGGAATATTGCCGCTCGCCCAAAGCCTTCCTGAAATATCTGGACGGTTGCGGAGTTGACCGCGCGGCGCTGATCAACTACGTCGCGCCGGAAGTGATCGGCTTTACGCCCGAGGTCAATCAGTACGTAGCCGACTACACGAAGTACGATCCCAAGCGCCTGATTTCCTGTGGCAGCCTGCATCCGCGGCACACCACCAACATCATGGCGGATGTCGAATACATCCTGCGTCTCGGCCTGCGCATGATCAAGATTCACCCGCCGCACCAGTTGCTGTTTCCGAACGATTACTTGCACGGAGTGAAGGAACTCGAAATCATTTACCGGGCCGCCGAAGCGAATGGGATTCCGGTCATGTTCCACACGGGAACATCGATTTTCCCCGGCGCGCGCAATAAGTACGGCGACCCAATCTACATTGACGATGTCGCGGTCGATTTCCCCAAGCTCAAAATTCTGCTGGCGCACGGCGGGCGCCCGCTCTGGATGAACACCGCGTTTTTTCTCATCCGGCGGCACCCCAACGTCTATCTCGACAGCAGCGGCATTCCACCGAAAACGCTCTTGAAGTATTTTCCGCGCCTCGATGAGATTGCCCACAAGACGCTGTTTGGCACCGACTGGCCCGGCCCGGGTGTTCCGGACGTCAAGCAGAATCTCGAAGAATTCAAAGCTCTGCCCATGAGCGCAGCGATGCGAGAACAGATTTTGAGCAAGACGGCGGCCTCGATCTGGCCGGAATAGCGTTTGTGGTGGCGAGGCTTCACCCCGCCAAACTGGGCAGAGCCCCCTCACCACACAACGTTAAGTTTCTATTTACCTGCTGCTTTCGAGCCGGTCAGTTCATTGGCCAGCCCATCAGCGCCGTAGATTTTCCGCAGCGCTTCGATAATGCCGCGTGAATCGACGTGCACAGCCCGCGCCTGGCGGTCCTCGTAGTAGAAATCCAAGACCAGCGACTGGATGTTTCCGTCGAAGATAATTCCGACCACTTCGCCAGCCTTGTTCACGGTCGGGCTGCCCGAGTTGCCGCCGATGATGTCCGCGGTAGAAACATAATTCAGTGGCGTATCGAGCTTCAGTTTCGATTTCATCTTCGGCCAGCTGACGCCCAGATTGTACGGCGGCTTGCCGCCGTGCTCCTCGGCATGTTGAAAAGCGCCGCCGATGGTGGTGAAGTATGGAATCTTCTTTCCATTCTCTTCGTACCCCTTCACCGTGCCATAGCTGAGGCGCAACGTGAAGGTCGCGTCCGGAGGCTGGGTGAAGCCGGTCTGGGCAAACCGCGCCCGGGCGATGGTCGCGCCGTCGCGACGTACCACCGCGTCGACCTCGTCGTCGAAGCGCTTGCGGACCGCTCGTGCCTCGGCGTCTTCGAAGCGCATCAGGACGATCAGCGGATCCGTACTCGAGTCCACCGCGGCCTTCCCGCCGTCATAGAGTTGTTTACGAACTGCCACATCTTGCAGTTTGGTACCGCCGATCAGCGTCTTGGCTGCTTCTTCAGGCGACTTGCCGCCCAGCGACGTGAGCACGGCTGGATCTTCGGCTCCCACCGCTTCCTGCATCTGTGCCAGGAAAACGGCTAAGGAAGCGGTCTCAAGACCCTTGTAAATTGGAGCAGTGCTGAACAGTTGCTGTTCGAGCGAAGGCAATGCAGAGTCACGATAGTCGCGCAGACGGTCTCCGTTCGGTTTCGACTTTTCCTCTGCGGCACGAACCAGAGTCCGCGCGTAGGACATCAGCTTCGAGTTGAAGCGCCTGGGCTCGAAGTAGGTGTACGCCTCGTAAATTTCCCGGTTCACTTTCATGGCGTTAGAAATCGCTTCCCAGGGGTTGGGCTCGCCCCGGTGCTTGTCCATGTATGGTTTTTCCCGCTCGCGTTCCGTTGTGTTCATCTGCGACAATACGGCCATATCCTGCAGTCCTTCGTACTCGCCGTTAATCGCCTTCTGCGAGTTCTGCAAGCCGAAGATGTCTTCTTGCGCGATACGCGCGTTCTCCGCCGACTCCGCGCTGAACTTCTCGAGCATGGCGATCCGCCGCTTGTAACTGGCGAGGCGGGACGGATATTCCACATTCTTCAGAAACCGTAATTCCGCCACGGTTTTCAGGCGATCCGTGCCTCCCGGGTGCCCGGAAACGAAAATCAGATCACCATCTTTGACTCCCACTTTCGACCATCGCAGGTAGTGGTCGAGATGAACCGGTTTGTCGTTCTCGTAAACACGGAAGAACGTGATGTCGAGGTCATAGCGCGGGTAGGTGAAGTTGTCGGGATCGCCACCGAAAAATGCCGCATCAAATTCCGGCGCAAACACCAGGCGCACGTCGGTGTACTTCTTATATTTGTAAAGGTTGTAAACTTCGCCCGAGTAGAGCGTGACCACGTCGCAGCGCAGGCCGGTCGAGGTTGCACAATCCTTTTCGATGGCGCTCATGGCGGAGCGCTGCGCCTGTCCAGCGTCGGCAGCCGACATGGCCGGCGTGGCAGCAGCTTTCACTTTCGCAGTAACGTCATCAATCCCGACCAGCACGTTCAGCTCAAGATCGGGACACTTGGCTTCGTCCGCCTGCGTCTTGGCGTAAAAGCCGGTCTTCATATAATCGGCGCCGGAGGTGCCAAGTTTTTCGATGCAGTCCTGACCAACGTGATGATTGGTGAATGCCAGGCCGTCGGCCGACACGAACGATCCTGAGCCTCCATTGTTAAAGCGCACCGACGACAGCCGCAGATGGTCCAGCCAGTCCTGCGTCGGCAGAAAGCCGTATTGCTTCTGCACTCGATCTTTGGGGAAAGCGTTGTATAACCACATACCCTCGTCGGCGAGCGCCAGGGGCGTCGCCAGAGCAAGGATCAGGCCGAGAATGAGCAGTCTTGTCTTCATGAATTTCTCCGAATCGTATTGGGGTTCTGCCGCAGGCACACATCTTCGAGCGGCCAAGGGCAAACTAATTAGTTTACGCCGTGCAACACTTCCTGGCCAAGTGCGCTTGGAAACTGCCGCTGGTTTAGCGATTACATGGGCCCGGTCACCCCCAAGAATATTTGGCAGTGGAGAAGCGCTGAGTGGCTCTAATCTCCCAACTTCGGGGTGTCCCCAGCCGGACGGGCGCGGCTCCCGTCCCTCCCTCGCATGACTCCCCGATGGTCCCTGTCCTCTGGTCATTTGCTCGACCTTCGGGATGTGTCCTAAGGTCGTAGCCAAGCAGCGCGGTCTAGTGGGAAGCCGCAAAGTCAACAATATTGGAATCCGCTTGGCATCCTCCGCCAGAGTGGTGTTTCCCCCTGTGCTGTACCGGGCTCGTCTACCCCCGCAGACGCCTTTTCTGAAAAGGTGGTGTGTATGAAGTACCTGTTTCGCCTGCTCGCGGTGCTCGCGATCGCTCTCGCCCCGAACCTTTCTGCCGCGCAAGCGGATTACCAGGTTGTCTCCGTCGAAAACGGAGGCAGGATCACGGGGACAGTAAAGTGGCAGGGAGCCTTGCCGCACCTGGTCGCCTCCGAGATCAACAAAGACCCACAGGTCTGCGACCCGCTGGGTCAGAAACACCGTGACCTTGAGCGCTTGCTGGTCGCCCCGAACGGTGGCGTGGCCAACACGGTAGTGTTCCTCAGGAACATCACTCGGGGAAAAGCGATGGACTTACCGGTTTCGCGCCGGCACCTCAATCAAAAGAACTGCCGCTACGAACCGCACATCCTGCTGGTGCCCGTGCAGGAGACTTTGAGCATAAAGAGCAGCGACCCCTTGCTGCACACTGTGCACATGTCGGGCAGCGCCGATTACAATCTCCCTTTTGTCGCCCAGGGGCAGGAAATCACACGCCCCATGATCCGCGAAGGCACCGTCAGCCTGCGCTGCAACGCCGGGCATGTCTGGATGAATGGCGAGATGGTAGTGGCGCGGCATCCCTACTACGCGGTGACCGATCAGGATGGCAGCTTTGAGCTCACCGATGTGCCTCCGGGCAATTACGAAATCGTTGCCTGGCATGAGGGATGGAGGGTGGTCGGTGAGAGCCCGCTGTACGACATTGCGACCCAAGTGCGCGTGAAGCGCCCGGTTTTTTCCGACCCCGTAATCTGGAGCCAATGGGTCGCGGTCCATCCCCGCGACACGGTCGATGTGAATTTCACCCTCGGCGAACGCACCCCGCAGATGGCCCAGGGACATTAAGCTCTTACCGCAATTTCCAATAGAGACGCGGCTTGCCGCGTCTCCACTTCCCGCACCGAACCTCACTCCAATCTCGGTACAATAGCAGCAGCATGCAACGCCGGGTCTATCTCGATAACAACGCGACTACTCCAGTGCTCCCCGAGGTCATGGAGGCCATGCGGCCTTACTTCGGTGAGCACTTTGGCAACGCGTCTTCCATTCATCATCATGGACAGGAGACGCGGGCCGCAGTCGAGCGCGCTCGCGAATCCGTGGCCGCGCTGCTGGGCTGCCGAGCCTCCGAAGTGGTGTTCACCAGCGGCGGTACGGAGAGCGACAATCTGGCGATATTTGGGCTGGCAGAGTACGGGCTCGGGCCGGGCGACCACGTCATCACCTCGACCATTGAGCATCACGCCGTACTCAACGCCTGCAAGCATCTCGGAGCGCAGGGGTGCGAGGTTACTTACATTCCGGCGGACGGCCGCGGGCTGGTAGATCCGGCGGATGTGAAGCACGCGATCCGGGCGAATACGAAGTTGATCTCGGTCATGTTCGTCAACAATGAGACCGGCGTGGTTCAGCCCGTCGCAGCGATTGGAAAGATCGCTGCCGAAGCCGAAGTTTACTTTCATACCGACGCGGTGCAGGCGGCGGGGAAAATTCCGGTGGATGTCAACAAAATCGGATGCGCTCTGCTAACCATCTCCGGACACAAGCTTCACGGGCCGCAGGGGGTGGGCGCGCTCTACGTTCGCAAGGGAACTCAGCTCGAGCCCATGCTTTATGGCGGAAGTCACGAACGCTCGCGCCGCGCCGGAACGGAGAATGTTCCCGGCATCGTTGGTTTAGGCAAGGCCGCCGAATTGGCCCTGGCCGGCTTCGAACGCGGCGACGACCTGAAAATTGCGGCAGCCCGTGACCACCTTGAAAGGGAACTGCTCGAGATCGATGCCACAGGCTTGAACGGCGAGCGCGCGCCGCGCGCCCCGAATACGACCAACGTCTATTTCGATGGCATCGAAGGCGAAGCGCTGGTCATCGCGCTGGACTTGAAGGGAATGGCGGTTTCGACCGGCGCTGCGTGCTCCTCCGGAGCGATCGAACCGTCGCACGTGCTCACCGCGATGGGGTTGAGCCGCGAGCGCGCGAAGTCCAGCATCCGTTTTAGTCTTGGCAAACAAAATACGGCTGAGGATGTAGACTTCGCTTTGGGCTTGATTCCGGAAACGGTCGCGCGACTAAGGGCGTTGTCGCCAGTGTGGCCGAAGAGCGCTGTCAGCCGTTAGCATTTGCCCAATCGAAATCGTGAGAAGCTAAGTGCTAAGTGCTAAATGCTGAATTCCGAAACCATCGCCGTCGCCATGTCGGGAGGAGTCGACTCCTCGGCCGTTGCGGCCATGCTGCGTGCCGAAGGCCGCAACGTCATCGGCCTAACCATGCAGCTCTGGAACCAGCGCCGTCTCGCCGGACACGAAGGCATGCCCGAATCCGTCCAGGGCCGCTGCTGCTCTATCGACGACGTCTACGATGCGCGCCGTGTTGCCGAGACCCTCGGCATCCCGTACTACGTGGTCAATCACGAAGAGCGTTTTGAGCGCGATGTGGTGCGCCCATTCGTCGAGGAGTATCTGGCCGGGCGCACGCCGATCCCTTGCAGTCTCTGCAACAATCACTTGAAGTTTGATCAGCTTCTTGTTGTGGCACAGCAGATTGGGGCCGATAAGATTGCCACCGGCCACTACGCCCAGGTCGCCTTCGACGAGCAGAGCAGCCGCTGGCTACTGAAGCGTCCGGCCGACAAGTCCAAAGACCAGACTTACTTCCTCTTCGGCCTGACGCAGGAGCAATTGAGCCGCACGCTGTTTCCGTTGGGCGGCATGACCAAGCCGGAAGTGCGCGAACTCGCTCGCAAGCACCGCCTGGTAATTGCCGAAAAGCCCGACTCGCAAGAAATCTGCTTCGTCCCAGGCGGCGACTACAAGCGCTTTCTCGAAGCCTATCTCTCCGAGCAGGGAGACGGGGCGACATCGATTCCCACGGAGAAGAAGGCCGGCGAGATGGTGACCACCGACGGCAAAGTGATCGGCGAGCATGCCGGCGTTCACAACTTCACGGTGGGCCAGCGCAAGGGACTCGGCGTGGCCACCGGCTCGCCGCTCTACGTGATTCAGATCAATAACGACACGCGGCAAGTGGTGGTCGGCAAGGACGAGGAGCTTTATTCGCGCACTCTCCGCGCCCGCCGGGTGAACCTGATTTCGACCGCCGAACTGCGCGAGCCGATGGGGGTTACCGTGAAGATTCGCCACAAGCATCAACCCGCGCCAGCCTTGATCGAATCTGCCGGACCGGATGAAATTCGAGTTACTTTCGACGAAGCGCAGCGCGCCATCACCCCCGGCCAAGCCGCGGTTTTCTACGATGGAGACATCGTGGTCGGCGGCGGTTGGATCGAAGCCGGTCGCAATTAGGGCCGCGCCGCGGTTACGATCCGTTAATCCGTCGCACACCATTTCAGCCGGCCACGGGTTTCCCGAATCCGTCAGTGTTCTGCTTTGGGAACTAACCATATTACGGATGTGCCGGGCGGTCCTTCCGGGCGTTGAGTAACCTGACTCGCAAACTTAGCATTGCCTATGACAGAGCAAGCATAGGAGAGGCAATGCAAATCAGTGTTGTGTGGTCGCAGCCAAACCTTGCCAGGGGCGGCATCCTCAAGAGCAGCATTCTGCGGATGTGCCTGGTCTTGGCGTTGGTCGTCAGTACCGGTTCGCCGCGCGGCTTCGCCCAAGGGACCGTGGTCCTGGTGGGATCGGGATCGACCGTCCCGGCCCCGCTCTACTCCAAATGGAGCGCGGAGTACAACAAACGCAACCCAGCTCTCCAGATGCGCTACCTTCCTGTCGGCACCACTGAGGGCATCGCGCAAATCTCGCGTGGAGTTGGCGACTTCGCTGCCGGAGAGGCTCCTTTGACGGCGAAACAGCGTGCCGATGATGGGCTGATTGAGGTGCCGACGATCTTGATCGCTATCGTTCCGATCTACAATCTGCCTGGCGTGGAAGGGGAACTGCGCTTTTCCGGCGCAGTGCTGGCGGATATTTTTCTGGGACGTATTAGGACTTGGAGTTCGGCTTCCATTGCCCAGCTGAATCCGCAGCTCTCCTTGCCCGATCTGCCCATCAAGGTGATCTACCGCCCAGCCGGCAAGGGGTCGAACTACGTGTTTAGCGAGTTTCTTTCCGAGAGCAGCGTGCGCTTCAAGGCGGAGGTGGGAGCAAGCCCTTCTCCCAGGTGGCCCGTGGGCTCGGCCGCGGAACGGAGTTCCGACATGGCCGATAGGGTCAGAACAGAACCGGGCTCGATTGGCTACGTCGAGGCCCAATATGCCGCCAAAATGACCATTGCTCAAGCTGATGTACTGAACCCGGCGGGGCGCTTTGTCAAGGCCTCGGAGAGGACCCTCACCGCCGCGTGCTGGGCCGTAGAAGCACCGGGCTTTGATCGGTTGTCGGCGTCCCTGATCAACGCACCGGGCGTGGAGTCATACCCCATTACCAGTTTCAGCTGGGTCTACCTGCGAACGGATTCGCCCGAAACGGAGCGCGGCCAGTCCTTAGCCGCCTGGTTGAACTGGATGCTCAGCAGCGGTCAACAAACCGTCACCCTGGAAGGATACGCGGTGCTGCCGGCTCCCCTGTTGGCGAAGGTAAAGACCAGAGTCGCCTCTTTCCGGTAACCTCGCTCTTCCGCAACGCGCGGATTACTGCAAACAGTTACCGGCGATTACCTTTGCGCCCAACGCATAGCACCTTCGTGGCCTAGACCTGCTGATGGAGCAGAGTTAGGGTTAATTCACGACGGGACCCTCGTAGTCTCTCCCCTGTAAGGGTCCGGCGTGGGGAGCGATTGTATGAAACTCTGGCATCTGGCTTATGCGGCATTGGGGATTGCGGTGGCGCGCTGGGTTTTTAAGCGGCAATCAATGCCGGTAACCGATCCGATCGCCCGTTTTCGTACCTCTGGCCTGCTGTAGTGTCAATGGGTTGAAGGGCATGGGCGCACCCCGTTGCGCCTCACTCCGATCTGTGCGCGTCCATGCCCCTTTTCCCATCCCTGCTTGCCAACTCCGGAAGTGCTAGCACCACCGTGTCCCTTCGGTAACTTCTTTTCCGTTCCATCTCGCCTAAACTTTCCATGTGGACCCGCCGGGCGCGTGCCGCTCAGCGACAAATCATGCGATCCAGATTCCCCAGCTTGCGCTTGCTTGCGCCCATCGCGCTGCTCTTCGTCTTGCTTTGCCCGTTCGCCGCTTCGGCGCAAGACGATGCCCCTTCGCTCGGCGACCTGGCACGCAACCTGCGCAAGAACAAAGCGCAGCAGCCGCTTCAACAATCGCCCGGCCCGGCAGGCACCGTCATCGATAACGACAATCTGGCGCAAGTCATGGAGGACGCCAAGAATGCACGGCCGGTCAAACCAGACAAGACCGTCTTTTCCATCGACCCTGCCAGCAATACCGTCAAAGTATCGTCGCCCGATGTAACCTGCAGTCTCTCTTTCAACGCGCGGGCCAGTTCGCTGCTGATCAAGCCGGTTCTGATCGAGGACTTGCCGCTCACCGAGTTGCTCAAGATCGACGGCCCTGGTTCCATCCAGGATGAAGCGCTGCAACTGGAAGTATTCAACGGAACCGATTGGGATATTCGCGAAATTACGATCGGCCTGACGCTCGAACGCAAGCCCGGAGAGAACGCCGAAATGGCCGCGCGGGCGCGTGTGATTCCCGCCGCCGAGGGCATCGCATCCATCGCCGTCGAGCGGCGTTCCGACGTGACCCTCCTCTATCACCTCAAGGCCGAGGCCAAGCCCTTCAGCACGACGGCGTTTCACGAAAATATCGGAATCACTCCCGGACCCGATGAAGATTGGCGATGGTCGATCGTGGAAGCCAAGGGAGTGCGGCCCTCGCAAGAGCAGTTGGCGCCCGATTCACTACCCGATCCGCTGTTTGCAGCGCCCTCGTCGCTGCTGCCGGAATCGATTCAGCCGCAGCTTGCGCCAATTGCACCCGCAATCCCGGATAGCGCGGCACAGGACAAAGCGACCCTCGACAAATCCCCGAGCCCAGGCCCAACACCGCAGCGATAGTGCGCGTCCTGCCCAGCCACTAATGGCGCATCTCATTTCCCGTAGAGACGCGGCTTGACGCGTCTCCGCCCGCGTACAGAGCGCGTACAAAGGAGAACGGCGCAAGCCCTGTCTCTACACGGCAATCGTTGGCAGCAAGCGCGGTTTCTGGCGAGCTTTCGTCAACTGTTCAAAAGAGTAGGCGATCTTAAGCAGCATGGGTTCGCTCCAGGCGCGTCCGAAAAAGGAGATGCCGACCGGCAGCCCCCAGAGAAATCCGGCTGTCACGTTGATATTCGGATAGCCGGCGACGGCGGCCGCGCTCGAACTGTTTCCGGCGGCGTGATCGCCATTGATCAAATCGGTGATCCAGGCAGGACCTGCCGTGGGGGCGACGAGTGCGTCGAGTTTGAACTTGTCCATGACGAAGTCGATGCCCTCGACGCGGCTGAGTTGGTGATTCAGTGCCAGGGCATCGAGATACTCCTTCGTGCTGAGCGGGCCCTTCTGCTCCGCCTTAAGAAAAAGATCTTGCCCAAAGTAGGGCATTTCCCGGTCGCGATTGCGCTCGTTGAACTCGATCACATCTTTCAAACTCTTCACCGACGAGCTGCCGCGACGAGCGAGATATGCGGCCAGATCCGCCTTGAGTTCGTAATAGAAGACGGTAAGTTCACTGTCGTCGAACTTGCCAATGGTGGGAATGTCGGCGGGATCGACGATCTCGGCGCCAGCCCGCTTCATTTCGCCAAGCAGCGAATCCATGAGTTGGTCGACGCCATCGTTGAAGCCGAAGTATTTGCGCACCACTCCCAGGCGCGCACCTTTGAGTCCCGCGGGATCGAGGAATCGTGTGTAATCGGGGAACAGCTTGCCCTGACTATCGCCGGTTGCGGAATCTTCTGGATCCGCGCCCGCCATCGCTCCGAGCAGAATCGCGACGTCCCGCACGGTTCGAGCCATTGGACCCGCCGTGTCCTGACTGTGCGAGATCGGAACGATGCCGCTGCGACTGACAAGCCCCACCGTAGGCTTAAGCCCTGTCAGACCGTTCGCGGAAGACGGACAAACGACCGACCCGTCCGTCTCCGTACCCACACCGGCAACGCAGAGATTCGCCGAGACAGCGGCTCCCGTTCCAGAACTCGATCCACAAGGATTGCGATCAAGAGCATAAGGATTGCGAGTCAGTCCACCCCGGCCGCTCCAACCGCTGGTGGAATGACTGGAGCGGATGTTGGCCCACTCACTGAGATTGGTTTTACCCAGGATCACCGCGCCGGCTTTGCGCAGTTGCGCTGCGACAAAAGCATCGTTCGCCGGGCGAGATCCCAGCAACGCCAGCGAACCCGCCGTCGTACTCATACGGTCCCCGGTATCGATGTTGTCCTTGATGAGGATCGGAATGCCATGAAGCGGCCCGCGCGGCCCCTTAGCCCTGCGCTCCTGGTTGAGCGCCTCGGCAATCTCGAGAGCGTCAGGGTTGAGCTCGATGATCGAGTTGACTTTGGGACCGGCTTTGTCTATCTCCTCAATGCGCTTCAAGTACTTCTGCGTTAGGGAGCGGGAAGAAAACTCGCCGGACTGTAAAGCTTTCTGGACTTCGTCAATCGTGATCTCGTCGAGCTCGAAGTCCTTCTTGAAATCAGTGACGGCGGGCGCGGCATCGGCAGCGCGAGCCGAGCCCAGCGCCGGATAAACAGCCGTGGCCAGAGTCGCGGTCACCCCGGTGCGAAGAAAGGTGCGGCGCGAGTTGCACTTCGAGGGGAAGGGATCGGTGGACATCAAGGCTCCTGCAACGTGGATGAATTCGGGGAGAAACCCCGAGCGGGAATCTTACGAAGAGTGCAGCAGAAAGGCAAACGCAGGGGCATTGTCAGGAAAGGCGGTCAGGGACCGTTGTCTTGCCCAGGCCATGCATCGTTCCACACTGCCGTAGAACGGCCTGCTCTGGAAGCATTTCCGCTAGAACAAGGAACCGGTCCCACGGGGATGGCAAATCCGTCTATGCGGGCCAGAAGCTGGCTGGCCTCGAAGCAGTTGAACCTGACGACATCCAACAACTCGGAGACGTTGTTACGGTTGTGTTGGGGTACAATGGTGCCGTTTCCGAGATCAAGAAGGAAATTCCGGTTCAGATATCGCTTGCCACTGGCGAGCGATCTGGGCGTCGGCAGGGTCGTTTCCTTGAGTCTTGAATCTCCGTTGCGGTTGCACTGTCGCGGACCATTTCGATGTCAACAAGTACTCGCACGCCACCATGCTTGTGCTGTCCGGCGCGTTCGCTTTGGATTGTGGTTGTTCGGTGTATTTGCCGCTAACTGCCTATCCGGTTGGCGGGACGGGGCTCTTGGGCCCAGGGGCCGTGATGGGTTCAGATGCGACACTGTCGATGGGGCAAGCGCAGCAACATTTGCTGGCGTTCCAGTTGCTGCTGACTGCGTTCCTCTTCCTGCTGTTTTGGTTTCTCCACGCACGTTTTCGGAAACTCATCTTCTTCTACTACTGGACCCTGGCGTGGATTGCCCTCTTCGGTTTTCTTGCCGTTGCCGTGGTGCGTCTGAGCGCCGGAGACAAGGGTTGGGCTTCCGGGCTCGTCCCCATCGCGCTAGCAGCTGGGTTCCTGCAGATCGCATACCTCTTTCTGGGCGCGCGAGCTCTGCAGAATCCAACCCTTGAGAAGCGCACCGTCCGCTGGGGAATCGTGGTTGCCCTGGCTGCCGCAGGTTTTAACTCTCTGCTGCTCTGGACTTTTCCGCAGCCGGCGGCTCGTCCCCTGGAGTCGGTCTTCCGCCAGGGCGGATTGCTGCTGGTGTATGCCTATTCCGCGCGAGTGCTTTTGTGGTACTGGCGGCGGAATCGCACGTCTGCCTCTCTGATCACCGGGTTCGCCTGCGTGGTGTTGGGAGGGAGCAGCCTGTTTGCAGCCTTCTGGGGCCTCCACGGGCGCGTTGCGCATATCCCATTCGCCATGAATTTTGTCGATGTAGGAGGCGAATTGACGATTGCGCTGGGAATGATCCTGCTTGGGCTTGATGAGTACCGGAGCCTTGGGCCCGACAAAATCGAGCAAATAGGACGCCTGCTGGAGGAGCGCAAATGGGAGGAGCAGGCGCGCCAGGAAGCGGAAGCTCGCTACCGAACGTTGGTCGAACAATTGGCCAGCGTGAGTTACATTGCCGAACCCGGAGTGAATGGGAAGTGGTTCTTCGTGAGCCCGCAAGTCGAAGGATTGCTCGGCTTTCCGCCGGCAGAGTGGCTGGCCGATTCCGGTTTGTGGATTCGTCAGGTTCATCCCCTCGACCGGGAACTGGTGGCGGCTGTGGAAAAGACCGCCATGGCCGGAAAGCCATTTGAGATGGAATACCGTATCTACACGCGCGACGAGAAGGTCGTTTGGGTGCATGACTCAGGCGTGCTGATGCCGGGAACCAGCGGCGGCCCGGGGCTCGTCCACGGCGTGTTGCTGGACGTGACGGAACGCAAGCATGCTGAGCTGCTGCAGTCCGCCCTTTACCGCATCGCTGAAAAAGCCAGCTCGGCCGAGGACCTGCAACAGCTCTACGCCTCCATCCACGCCATTCTGGGCGAACTGATGTACGCCAAGAACTGCTACGTCGCTCTCCACGATGCCGCCACCGACATGGTCAGCTTCCCCTACTTCGTGGACGAGAAAGACCCGTCCTTCCCGCCCCACAAGTTCCGCAAAGGCCTGACCGAGTACGTGATCAAGAGCGGGCAGCCGCTGTTGGCGACCGCCGACGTGCTCGACGACCTGGCGCGGCGCGGCGAAGTGGAGCGCGCCGGCGGCCGCTCCCAGGACTGGATGGGCATGCCCTTGAAAGAGGGCGAAACTACTTTTGGGGTGCTGGTGCTGCAGAGCTACGAGCCCCACGTCCACTACGGGGAAGCGGAGAAGGAGATCCTCACCTTCGTCTCGCGGCAGATCTCCAACGCCGTGGTGCACAAGCGCAACCAGGACGCCATCCGGCAGAGCGAAAGCAAGTTCCGCGCGGTGGCAGAAACGGCGGCCACCCTAATCTTCACCTACGACGGCTCTCGTTTCCCCTACGTCAACCCCGCGGCCGAAACGGTGACGGGCTACACGCGGCAGGAGCTGCAATCCATGGCGCCGTTCGCTCTGGTGCGGTCCGACTACCGCGCCATGATGCAGGAGCGCTCCCACAAACGGTTGCTGGGAGAGTCCGCCCCCAGCCGCTACGAGATCCCCATTCTCGCCAAGAGCGGCGAGGAGCGATGGCTCGATCTCAACGCCAGTATCATCGAGTTCGAGGGCACGGTCGCAACGCTCTGCACGGCGTTGGACATCACCGAGCGCAAGCGAGCCGAGCAGCTCCAGTCCGCGCTGTACCGCATCTCCGAGCAGGCGGCCGTCGCCGAAGACCTGCCACAGTTGTTCGCCTCGCTGCACGCCATCGTGGGCGAGTTGATGTACGCCCGTAACTTTTACATCGCGCTCTATGATGCGGCGACCGGCATTCTCAGCTTCCCATACTTTGTGGACGAGGAGGATCCGACCCCCGCCCCCAAGAAGTTGGGTAAGGGACTGACCGAACACGTGCTGCGCACCGGCGAACCTTTGCTCGCCTCCCCCGAGATTTTCGAAGAGTTGGTGCGCCAGGGGGAGGCGGAGACCATCGGCGCCCCCTCGGTGGACTGGCTGGGCGTCCCGCTCAAGTTCGGCAACACCACCTTCGGCGCGCTGGTGGTGCAGAGTTATTCGCAGAACGTGCGCTTCAACACAAAGCAGAAAGAGATTCTGACCTTTGTCTCCCAGCACGTAGCCACGGCCATCGAACGCAAGCGCAGCGCCGAGGCCCTCCGCCACTCCGAGGCCCGCTATCGCAAGCAGGTGCAGGACGCGGTCTACGGTATCTACCGCGCCAGCACGGACGACCGCTTCCTGGAAGTGAACCCGGCGCTGGTGGCCATGCTCGGCTATGACTCCGCCGAGGAGTTGCTGGCCCTCAAGCTCTCGCGCGACGTGTACCTGCATCCCGTGGAGCAGGACCGGCTCATTCGGAGCTACCGCCACAACGGACGCGTCGAGAATGTGGAAACGCGTTGGAAAAAGAAGGAGGGCACACCCATCGATGTGCGTCTGAGCGGTCGTGCCGTGTTCAACGACCAGGGCGAGGTCGAGAGCTTTGAAGCGATCGCCGAGGACGTGACCGAGCGCCGCAGCCTGGAGCAGCAACTCCGCCAATCCCAGAAGATGGAAGCGGTGGGGCGCCTGGCGGGCGGCGTCGCCCACGACTTCAACAACCTGCTCACCGTCATCCGAGGCTACAGCGAACTCATGCTGGAAAAAACACCCGCGGGCGGACCGCTGCGCGCGGAAATGGAACAGGTCAGGAAGGCCACCGACCGGGCTGCCAGCCTCACCAGCCAGCTCCTGGCCTTCAGCCGAAAGGCGATCCTCTCGCCCCGGGTGATTGATTTGAACGACATCGTGATGAACCTCGACACCATGCTGCGGCGGCTGATCGGCGAGGACGTTGAGCTCTCTATTGTCTTCGACAAGAGGCTGGACCAGGTGAGGGCGGACCCGGGACAGATTGAGCAGCTCATCATGAACCTGGCGGTGAATGCGCGCGACGCAATGCCCAAGGGCGGCAAGCTCACCCTCGAGACCATGAACGTCGATCTAGACGAGGGCTACGCCCGCGAACACAGCGGCGTTAAGCCCGGACGTTACGTCATGCTCGCCGTCAGCGACAACGGCGTCGGCATGGACGAGGAAACCCGCTCCCACCTCTTCGAGCCCTTCTTCACCACCAAGGAGACGGGCAAAGGCACCGGCCTGGGCCTTCCCACCGTTTACGGCATCGTCAAGCAGAGCGGAGGATATATCTGGGTGTACAGCGAGCCGGGGCTGGGCACGACCTTCAAGGTGTATCTGCCACGGGTGGATGGGCCGGTGGAGGAACGCCATAAGCTGTCGGCCCCGCTCCCCACGCATCTGGGTACGGAAACCATCCTGTTGGTGGAGGATGAGGATGGAGTGCGGTCGCTCGTGCAGGAGGTTCTCACCCGCCAAGGCTACACCGTTATCGAAACCCGTCACGGCCAAGAGGCGCTGGAAGCGTGCGAGCGCCATGCCGGCCCCATCCCCCTGCTGCTCACCGATGTGGTCCTGCCCCAGATGAGCGGCCGGGAACTGGCCGAGCGCCTTAAGATTCTCCACCCCGACATGAGAGTGCTCTACATGTCCGGCTACACCGCCGACGCCATTCTCCGCCATGGCGTCATTGACCAGGAAACCGCCTTCCTGCAAAAGCCGTTCAACACCGAAGACTTGGCGAGAAAGGTCCGTGAGGTGTTGGACAACGGCGCCACGTAACTGGAGTTCCTTCCTCCGACCCTTGGCCGAAACCCTGCAGCGCGCAAACCCGCCTCGGAAATGACTGTGTGCCCGAGCGACGCGAGCAAGCACGGACTGCTGCAACCAGCAACTCCGTACCTCCAATGAAGGGCGCCGCAAACGCCTTAACGGGGGTTATTGCGGGAGCAGAATCAGAGCGCCGCCGGTTGACGGGAGTGTGCAGCGATGTTATTCATGATGTAGTTACGACGGTCGGGCGGGAGTAGTTCAGCGGTAGAACGCCAGCTTCCCAAGCTGGATGTCACGGGTTCGATCCCCGTCTCCCGCTCCAACAAACCTTAGCGGATTCCAGGCCTCCCACCATTGCCCCCTATGATAAAAAGGATATTCGAGGTGCATTCATGACCGAACCAAGTTACGAAGAATTGAAAGCTCGCCTTGCCGATCTGGAAAAGCAGGTGGAAGCGAAAAAGCGAAGCGGCGCCCTGGAGTTCCGCGTCAGTGAGAAGGGCGGCGTCAGCGTGTACGGACTGGGCCGCTTTCCGGTGACGCTCTACTACGAACAGTGGACAAGGCTGCTCGAGGCTGTCCCCGAGCTTAAGGCTTTTATTGAAGGAAACAAGAGCAAGCTGAAGCTGAAACAGGGCTAACAGACTCTTGTGTAAAAACGGTTTCGTATCAGGGCATGCCTTCAGGCATGCCGAAAATGCTGTGTGCGAGCGCCTTCAGGCGCTGCGGCCAGAGTGCAACGTTTCGGTTTGCGGTCTGGATTTAGGTGGGGAGAGATCCTGTGTCCGCCGAAGACATTCTCAGTAAGCCGCAACCGCGACCCGACGAGCGCGTGGCGTATGGCGCCGATCCGAATCAGTTTCTCGAAGTGCGTCTGCCGCGCACCACCGAACCCCACTCCGCTCTGTTGAACATCCACGGTGGCTATTGGCGGGCGAAAAATGATCTCGCGCACGCTGGACATCTGTGCGAAACGCTGCGCGCAGCGGGCGTCGCGACCTTCAACACAGAATACCGGCGAGTGGGCAATGCCGGTGGCGGATGGCCCGGCACATTTGAGGACATCCGGTCGGCCTACCGATTGGTTCAGCAAGCACATTCCCGATTTCATCTGGACCCGAACCGTTTGGTGGTGATGGGACACTCGGCGGGCGGGCAGCTCGCCCTGTGTTTGGCGGCGCACGAACCTTCGGTAGGTCGCGTAATTTCGCTGGCCGGAGTCGTCGATCTGAAGAGCGCCTTCGCGTTGCACCTGAGCCATGACGCCGTGGCGGAGTTTCTAGGCGGCAAACCCGACGCCGTTCCGGAGCACTACCGGGAAGCGGACCCGATGGAAATCAGCATCCCGCACGCCCGGCAGTGGCTCATCCACGGCACAGAAGATGACACGGTACCGCCGGAGTTCAGCCGCGACTATGTCCTGCAAAAAAAGAAGGCCGGCGAATCGGTTGAGCTGTTGGAGATTCTCCACGCCGGCCATTTTGAGCTGATTGATCCCGCTTCGGAAGCCTTCAAGCTAGTCACGCGTACGGTGCTGACGGCGACGGGGAGCAAAGGCACTTAGCAGGATCTAGCCGGATATCGTTGTCACTGGATAGGATGGTGCGCCCGGAGAGAATCGAACTCCCAACCTCTTGGTTCGTAGCCAAGCACTCTATCCAATTGAGCTACGGGCGCATC
>Ga0074044_10001794_pt1 | contig 19067 bp, 13 predicted proteins | sample BogForMeECP23OM1_FD_94443 | JGI IMG/M metagenome (GOLD analysis project Ga0074044, IMG submission 94443) | Bog forest soil microbial communities from Calvert Island, British Columbia, Canada - Bog Forest MetaG ECP23OM1 | ecosystem: Environmental > Terrestrial > Soil > Wetlands ...
AGCAGCTGTCGAGAAGCGAGTGGAAGGACGCTAACGAGGCCGCGGACCGGGCCATGCACGGCTGGATCGCCGACATTCATCACGCCTCAGCCAGGCGCAACATCACCCGGGCGGACATCGACATCAATTTCGCCTCGGGAGCCCTATACTCGATGATCGAGGCAGCGCTGTCGGCCCTCAGTCCGGCGGCATCGCGGGCCGAGGTGGACACCATCACCGAACAGCTTGCCTTGCTGCAGTGGTACGCCATCTACACGATCGCACCAGAGCAGGCTCCCTTGGCAGGGGACATGCTGCCGCTCGGGCTCAGGAGCGGAACAAGGTGACCGCATCGACTGCCCGCTCAAGTGTCACGTCAATGTCGTCGGCGGAGTGCTCAGTGGACACATACCAGATGTCTCGCGGAGTTGGCTTGGTGTAGATGCCCACGCTCCACAGCGCCCGCTTGAACTCCATCATCTTCGCCGCGTCATTCCGCCAGCCATCCCGCATCGTCCGCATCGCGCCCGGACCGAAGCTGAGGCCGAACAGGGTGGCCGAGCCCTGCACGCGGCAGCCGATCGGCCGTACGATCTCGGCCAGCCCGGAGCGCAGGCGCCGCGACAGGTTCTCCATCTGCTCGTAAGTGCCCGGTTCAGCCAGCCGGTCTAGGACGGCGACGATGGCCGCCAGGCAGAGCGGATTGGTGTTGTAGGTACCTGCCTGGAAGACCCGCCGGTCGCCTACCAGCTTCATCAGGTCGCGTCGGCCGCCGAGCACGCTGACCGGGAACCCGCCGGAGATCGCCTTGCCCAGGCACGTCAGGTCCGGACTAATGCCGTAGAGTCCCTGGGCGCCCGAGAGGCCGACGCGGGCCCCAGTCTGCACCTCGTCGAAAATGAGAAGCGCTCCATAGGCGTCGCAGAGCTCACGCAGCCCTCGCAGATAGCCTGGCTCGGGTTCGATTACGCCCATATTGCAGGCGATCGGCTCGGTCAGCACCGCAGCGATCTCGTCGGCCCGGGCGGCGAACAGTTCCTGGACTGCCTGCAGGTCGTTCCAGCCGAGCACGATCACGTCCTGGTAAGTTCCAGACGGCTGGCCTTCTGACATCGGCACCGGCACAGGCGCCTCGCTTGGGCCGGCAGCGGACTCGGCGGGCGCGTAGGACACGGCCACCTGGTCAGCCCAGCCGTGGTAATGACCCTCGAATTTCACGATCAGCTGGCGCCCGGTGGCCGCACGCGCCAACCGTACGGCTGACTGCACAGCCTCGGTTCCGGACTGGCCGAAGCGGACCTGCTCCATCGACGGCATCAATGAGGTGAGCCGTTCCGCCGCCGTCAGCTCTATCGTGTGGCTCGCGCCGTAGATGCTGCCGCGGCGCATCTGGGCCTCGATGACCTCGACCAGCTTAGGATGAGCGTGACCTAGCACAAGCGGTCCGAAGCCGAGCAGGTAGTCCACGTAGTCGTTGCCGTCCACGTCCCACATCCAGCTGCCCGCGCCACGCGAGATGAAGATCGGATGTGGCGACACGAGGGCCCGGTCCGCCGATCCGATTCCGCCCGCCATGACTGCCGACAGGGCTTTGAACATTTCCCTGGACTTGTCTAGAGAGCGCTGGGCCGGCGCCGGCTTAGCGACCTTCATGGGCGGGCTCCTTTAGCAGTTCCGCGCGAAGTAGAGACCGCGCGATCTGTGAATGTTCCTGCGCGAGCAATCCCGCCGCGGCGAGGACATAGCGGCGGTCGACGATGACGCGGCACTGCCGCGGCGCCAGCGCGGACTCGGGCAGTCGACGGAGAGCTTCGCGAGCAAGGTCGTCACCCGGGGTCTCGCGCAGGATGCCCCCGCTGGCGATCAAGGTGCGGCAGCCGGCGAGGTTCGGGCCCTGCTGCACGAGCGCCGGGCGGCCGGCGACTCCCAGCCGGACGCTGCGCGAGCCGCAGTGCCGCTCCAATGACCGGAACATGCACGATACCGCGAGCCGCTCATCGAGCTCACGCTCGGAACCCGAGGTATACACGTCCGCGGGCCGATCTCGCCGCCGTTCGCAGGCATCAGCCAGCCATCCAGGCGAGCCGAGTTGCCGCTCGAGCCAGCGGCCATCGGCCTGAAGGACGGCGGGAGCGTTGGACCGCAGGCCCAGATCGCCCTCGACCGTTCGGGTAGCCGGTGCGCCGATGAACCCCTTAACGCTGATGCCGGAGTCATTCACTGGCCTGCGTGCCAGTACCGAGTAGACGTCGGAGGTAGCACCGCCGACGTCAGTCACGACCACGCCGTCACCGGCGGATTCCTGGTGGACGAGGGCGAGCAGGACAGCGGCCTGCAGGACGGCGTCCGGTGTCGCCATCTTGACCAGCTCCGCGAATCGCGGTGATCCGGAGAGCTTCTTGCCCTGGATCACGTCGCTGATGAAGATGCGGGCGATGGCTACCCGGGCGTCGTCGATGCGTATCGTGGCGACGTCGCGTAGCACGTTCGGTACTGCGGTGACCGACTGGGCGGTCGGCTCGAACAGTGCGCGCACGGCTGCCGCAACGTTCCGGTTACAAGCAACGACGACGTGCGCCCCTGCCAGTGCCCCAGCGAGTACTTCGGCATTACGCAGGACGAGCTGCTCCTGGCCGCCATCGAGTCCTCCGGCGAACAGGACGATCTCGGGCCCAAGCTCAGCGAGCTGCCGGGCATCGGCTGGTGTGAGCATCCCGGCGAGCACGCTGACCAGGCGCGCCCCGGCGTTCAGCGCCGCCGCCTTGGCAGCGGCGGCCGTCAGGCTGGCCACCAGCCCGACCGCTACCATGCGCAGGCCGCCGCCCGCGCTGGAGGCGGCTAGCTCGAGCACCACCTGACTCGGGCCGACGATCTGACGCAACGCGGAGCGGGCCGCGCTCTCATAGCCGTCCAGTATCTCGCCGCCGAGGCTGGTCGGCTCCTGCGCCTGGCCGACGACGGCGGCCTCGGCCATGTCTACGGCTACAACCTTGGTGAACGTGCTGCCGAAGTCGGTGAGAAGCGCCACTCTCACGCGGTCGCGCCAGGGCTAGTCCGCACCAGGCTGGCCATGTTCTCGATCAACTCCTCGACGGTGGCGAGCGGGGCCACGCCGAGCGCCCGAAGATCGCCGCGGACGTCGACCGGTATCTCGCTTCCCTCGATGTCCTCGTTGAGCACCCCGCCCATGTACACGGGCACGGCCCCGAGCTGGACTGACTCAAGTTCGTTGCGCAGAACCCGGGCGAACGACCTGGCGACGCCATTGTGCGTGGTAACAACGATGGCCTGCGCGGCGCTCTCTACCGCCGCGTTCACGATGTCCTCGGGGTCCCGGTTCACGCCGGCGTCGATGATCCGGGCACCGGCTTCGGCCAGCGTTGATTCCAGCAGGAACTTGGCGAACTCGTGGACATCGGTCGAGGCCAGGACTACCCGTAGGCCGTGCAGGTTGGTGTCGGCCGCAGCGTGCAGGAAATCCAGCAGGCGCGAGCGCTCCGCCATCGTGTGGTGGACGAGGTCGGTCTCGATCACCGGCCGCCGCCTGCGAGGATAGGCTTCGTCGGGCTGACCGGCCCCAAAAAGCTCCTCACAGGCCGCCGCGCCGAGCCGCTTGATCACGACGAGGACTGCTGCCGGATCCTGGATGTCAATGCCCGACGACCTCATCGTGCCGATCGCGGCATCGAAGAAACGTCGGCCGCCCTCGACCAGGCGGTCACGCTGTGCCTCGATCAGCGGCCAGTCGACGGCGCCGGCCACCGACGGCAGATACTCCTCAAGCCGCCGGTTGATGGCATGGACTTGCGCAACCTCCTGCCAGGTCGGAATCCGCTCAAGCTCCGTGACTGGAACGGCGATGGGCGCGCCGCCGAGCCGGTACCGGTAATCGACCGCCTTCATGAACAGCACGTCGGTGGCGACTACGCCGGCGTTGGCCTCGAAGTCGGCCCGGTTGCCGATCGTGTCGCCCTGGACAAAGCCAGCCGGTACCGGCTCCGGGCGGAAGGCGTGCAGCGCGAGCGTCACCGCCGCCTTGGTGACCGGATCACTGGTCAGGCCACCCCAGGAGCATGAGTAGGCGGCACCGATAAGGTCCTCGCAGACATACCGCTCGAGCATGGCCCAGCCGACATAGTTGGCATAGTCGTGAAAGACGCCGGGATAGCCGTCTTCGAGGTAAGAGTCGAAGCAGACTCCCGCCGCACGCTTCGACGCGAGGACGCCGGCTGCCTTCAGGACGGCCATCACTTGCCCGACCTCATCCTCCCAGTACGGCCACCGCCACATGTACTGGCTAAGGACCCCGATATGCGTGATCCCCGCCTGGATAGCGTCGACCGCGTTATCGAGGGATCCTGGACCCCCGATGGTGTTGTCGGCGGCTTCGGGCTGGATCGGCACCGTGTGAGTGGTCTCCCACCAGTCCTGCTGCGTCAGCAGCAGCGGGCCCGTCTCCTGCGGTGCCGAGAGGCGGAGTGCCTTGGGCAGGCCCATCCTGCGCTCGGCCAGGATGTTGAACCGATCTGGAGGCCTGATACCACGGCTCAGGCTGTCCTCGTAGATGCAGCCAAGCGCCTCGCGGGTGTCCGGCCAGGTAGCAAGGCCGATGTTGATGCAGGTCGAGGAAGTCCCGCCGGCCGCGGCTCGCTCGCGCCAGGCACGCTCGGATCCGACGCCCTTCTCCTGCAGGTAAAGCGAGGGAGCGATGTCCAGGCTGCTGCCCAGAGCCTTGCCTTCGGCGACGGCCTCTCGCCCATCAGGCAAGTCCGGCGGAGGCAGTCCTGCGAGCGACACTGGAGTGGTGGTCATCGAGCACCTTCCTAGCCGGGCATCAGCCAGCCGCCGTCGACCTGCAGGATCTGGCCGGTTGTGTATCCGCCGCCCCGCGAGGCGAGGTACAGGACGCTCTCCGCGATCTCGTCGGGGGTGCCCAGCCGCCGCAATGGCGTCGCGGCCACAGCCTCGCCGAGATGCTCGGCCGGGATGTTCCAGTCGGCATCCCAGTTTGCCTCGATCATGCCGGGCGAGATCGCGTTCACGCGGATATGTGGCGCCAGGTCTCGTGCCAGCGCGGCGGTGAAGCCGCGGATGGCTCCTTTGGCCGCGCAGAACGACACGCTCACCGAGTTGACTAGATTATCCTGATTCGTGCCATTTCCGTAAGAGCCTGCGAAGTTCACGATGGCGGGCGCGGTCGCATCCCGCAGAAACGGGAGGGCGGCGCGGCAGGCCAGAAACGTCCCGCGCACATCGACGCTGAACAGCTGGTCCCACGCTGCCGGGTCCGTCTCGTCGAAGCGGACCGCATCGGCAGCGTCGATGCGGCCAAATGCGTTGATCAGTATGTCGATCCCGCCGAGCTGGTGAGCCGCTGACGTCATGAACTGGTTGATTGAGTCCAGGTCCGTCACGTCCGCCTGCGCGCAGAAGGCCATGCCGCCGGTGGTGCGGATCTCCGTGACCAGAGAATCGGCCGTCTTGGCCGAGGACCGGTAGCCGACGGCGAGCTTCGCTCCCTCGCGGGCAAAGGCACGCACCGCCGCGGAGCCGAGCACTCCGGCACCCCCGAGGACCACTACCGACCGGCCCGTGAAGCGTCCCATCGGTCTTCCTCTCTGCCGGCTCTGTCACCGATTGACCCGCGTGCGGCACGACCAGGCCGACCAACCATCGCACATCCGTCAGTTGCTGAAGCTCAGCCGTGCTCGGGCCGATAGTTCCCATACGAGGTAACCGGCCTGGTTGGAATGCTGGCGCCTGGGACCCTCGGCGGAGGTTAGCTGAGTTGTCCCGAATCGGGAGCCGCGATCGCCTTGGAGATGAGCTTCTCGGCCCCTGCGCCACCAGACGCCGACTCCCCAATGTGTGTCGCGCACGGGCAGCCGATCGTGTACCCCGACAGATAGGCCGGGAGAAGCGATCCGGCCGGGAGAGGGCTCCGCCTCGTGCTGGGCTCCGCTCAAAGTCACGCGAACTCGCAGCGCAGCGCGCGCCTGCCCCCCCAGTGGATGGTAGCCGGAGGCGCGCTGGCCTTGCGCACGAGAGCGAGTAGGGCCTTCCGAGCTGCACAGCGATCACCGCGCCGGTGGCAATGCTCTGCCCAGGGGCTTCGAGGATCCGCCGCTGAACCATCTTGGGGGTGGCAGCGCGGCACCTGGCCAGCCGAGAGCACGCCGAATGGTGACGCCCGCCGGATCACGAGCCACTGGTGTAGTACCACCGCTCGGGTTCAATGGTCGTTTGCGGGCCTTGCGGAGACACGCCCTCCAGACCGTTCTTAATCTCCGTAAGCTGATAGTACGGCTGGGGCTGCCAGATGGAAACCACCTGGCTTGCCAGGTAGTTTCCTTCCGCAATCGCCGAGGTCGGCAGGGAAGATCCCGGATAGCTGAGAACCGCATGGAGAAGCGACATGAACGTCGGACTGGAATAGTTGCTGATGTTGTAGGCGCCGCCAGTTCCGTACGTATTCCCTTCGTACGGGTACGGGTACTCGATGTAGTTCGGGAAGTCGAACATCTGCCATTTACAGAGAGGCTGCGAGGCGGTGCAGATTCCTACATCGGAAAAGACGCTATCCAGCGGGACCGCATCCAGGTTAAGAACAATTCCTGCCTTCGCGAAATCCGACTTCTCGATTTCTTTCGAAACCGTCGTTGTCTGGTTTCCAGACGGGTAGACCAATGTGAACGAAAGGGCTGCGCCTTTGGCGATCCCAGCTCCACATTCCCCAGGGCCTGTGCCAGGCTTGCTGCATGTCGTGACGCCATTCGGATGCACGGTCCATCCGTGCCCTGTCAAAAGCGCACTAGCTCTGGACGGATCGTATGAGAACGGCAGAGACAGTTCATACTTCGTTTGATAAGGGCTAGCCGGCTTAAGGGGAACGGTACCGAAGCTTGGATATGCGTCGCCATGATAGACATCTTTTATGATCGTCGTCTGGTCAACCAGCGATTGCATTGCCTCACGTACGTACTGCTGCCGGAAAACCGGGCCTACCCGCGGGTTGTTATAGTTTATCCACATGGAGTTGAATGCCCACTCTGGCCATGGTATTAGCTGATAGCCAGGAACTGGGCTACTGACGTCGGCATAATCCGTGTATCCGATATCTATGCCTCCAGACCTGAGCGCGCTGAGCTCGCTGAGATCGCTCGTGAATGGCAAATATACGATCTTGTCAATTCGCGGCTTGATAGGGCCAGAGTATGTGTCATTTTTGACCAGCGTAGTCTGGCCGGTTGACAAGAACGACTCGACTCTATACGGGCCGTCGACCATTTTCCAAAGCGGGTTCGTGGCGTAAGTAGTCTGATCCTTGCTCTGCGCCTCGAGGAAGCTGTAGACGGCAACCGCTCCCTTGGGGGTCATATCGAGACCGGTTCCTGTGCCAGCTGGTGGCGTTGAGCCAGTTCCCGCTGAGCCAGATAGGCTTGTCCGATCCCAGGACATCGGGATTGGCGTCAGCGAAAGAAGCTCGTTCTGCGAGAACTCCGTTGGATTGACGGTTCGAGTCAGGTGGAGCACAAACTCGCTCTGACTCACGATGTGGAATGACGCCACGTCATCGGGAAAGTAGGTCGGAACGTAGAGCCACCAGTTGGCTTTCTCGGCGCGAAGAAGATTGAACCAGAAAAGTACGTTTCTCGAGGTGACAGGCGTCCCGTCGGACCATTTATAGGGCCGCATATGAATGGTGACGACCGTGTTGTTGTCAGAATAGGTGGGCGGGTAGGCAAGGCTAACCGAGTAATCGACGTCTGGCGATGTGGGTGTACCCATGTAGTAGAGAGTGCGCCACATCTGAAGGTCCCACTGATTGTAATTTACAATCGTTCCCTGGCTCGAGTTCACGAACGGAAAGATCCAGGTCGGGGTCGTTCCAGGCGGCAAGGCAAAGGTCACCGTGCCTCCGCTCTCCGGCTTGCCAGAGGAGGAGGTGCCTGATGATGACGCAGAGGAACAGCCCGCAATGAAAGCAACCGTCAGCACTGCGGACGCGACAGCGGCTTTTCGGGGGAAGGAGAAGCGGTTACGCAGGTAGAGTGCCCTTGAGCACAACGACAACGACATCCTGAGGATCTTCACCACTTAGTCCCTCCAGTGAGTCGACTCTCTATTCGGTTACCAATCGACATAACCCTTAGCGGAATTAGCGTACGCTCGGTTGGACACCGTGTCAAGCAACGTTCAACGGGAACTGTGGTCCCAGGACGGAGCTGCCCGCTCCTCTGGACTTACGAGCCCGCACCCATAGCTCCGGCTCTCTCTTGGCGGAGTACGAGATGAGAGCTCGACCAACATCGGACGACAAAGTTGCCTCTCCTACATCGTCCCGACCGAAGCGCGGAACGGCGGTAGCGGCCTAGGTGCGGAGGTCAAAAGTCTCGTGGTCGCGGCCGTGACTTCACTGGACAGCCCGGCTGAACATCCTGAATCGTTACTGACTACACGCGCATATACTTCGCTGGATGATCTTGACATGTGCCTGGCCGCTCCCGGTGAGCCGACAGTCACGCCACTCACGTCCCTCTAAGCGGGCCGGGCTGGCGTGCCACTGTGGAGACCAGCCGGTCTCGCGGGACACCACTACCGGCTCTGCAGGCGCACCTCCAGAGCATCGCGCACTGCGTCTCCTACGAAATTGATCGAGGTGACTGTAAGCACGATTGCGATACCCGGAGGATATATAAGCCACCAGTAGCCGGCATAGATATAGTTCAGCCCGGCGGACAGCATGCTTCCCCAATTCGCCTCGGGTGGAGGAATGCCCAGACCAAGAAAGCTAAGGGAGGCGACCAGGAGAATCGCATCCGCCACCTGGAAGGTGGCATTGACGACGATCACTCCGATCGAGTTCGGAAGGATGTGGCGGAACACAACCCGCCCGCCACGACCACCCATGCATTTGACGGCTTGCACATATTCTCGGACACGTAGCGTCAGCGCCTCCCCGCGGATCAAGCGAGACGGGACAAGCCATGATATGCAGGCCACAACCAGAATCAGTATCGGCAAGGTTGGAGTGATGAAGCTTGCAAGAAACAAGAGAAAGAACAGCGCAGGAATGGCAAGAAGAGCATCAACTATTCGCATAAGAACGCTGTCGAGCATTCCCCCAAAATAGCCGGCCGCTCCTCCCCAGAGCGCTCCCAAGAATGTCGCAATGACGGCTGCGGCGAAGCCAATCTCCATGGCGGACTGCCCCCCAGCCATCAGTCGCCCGAGCTCATCGTAACCTACCTCGTCGGTTCCGAGCAGGTGTGCTCGGCTCGGCGGCAAGTTAGCCTGAGCAATGTTTGTTTGTACTTGGTCCGTGTGATAAAAGAGCGGTCCGATAAAGCAGAAGGCAATCATGAATGTTAGCAATCCCAGGCTAATCAGCGCGGGCCTGTTCATTCGAAACACGTCCCAGACGAGACGCCATACCGGGCGGCCTGAAGCGTCAGCTACGCTCTCCAGCTCATCGCCACGCTGAGTCGTATCGAGGTTCGCTGCCGAACGATTGGCCATCTACAATTCCATTCCAGTCAGGTATACCGCACGCGAGGGTCTAGCATCGCGTACAGGACGTCCGCAAGCAGCGAACCGACAACGGTCGCCACACCTGTCACCAGGGCAAGCGACACAAGAATCGAGTAATCTCGTGTAACAGCCGCGTTCCAATATAGGAGGCCAAGACCCGGATAGTTGAAGACTTCCTCTACCACCAGAGCTCCAGACAACGTCCAGGGCAGGCTGAGTCCGATGAGCGTGACGGTTGGACCGAGCGAGTTGCGGAGCACATGCCTCCACAGGAGCCTTTGTCTGCCAGCCCCCTTGGCGCGAGCTGTCCGGACATAGTCCTGAATGAGATTCTCGAGTACCGCGGAACGCATGTAGCGGCTGAAGGCTGCAACCGTTACCAGCGTTAGCGTGATCACGGGCAGGATCAGGGCCTTCGGATCCGAGAGCACCGAGATCCAGCTGGCACCCTGCGGCCCTTCGGGAGGCAACCAGGCCAGCCTTACCGCAAAGATATCAATAAGGAGAAACCCTGCCCAGAAGACCGGCATCGAGTAGAAGACGAAGCTCAAGCCCGTCAGTACATGTTCGTCAATCTTATTTCGTCGGACGGCTTGAAACAAGCCCAACGGCACCGAGATGAGTGCCGACAGCACAAGAGACAGGCCCACCAGCAGCATGCTCTTCGGGAGGTACTGACCCAGCAATGCGTCGACCGTCTGATTGTATTTATAGGAATAGCCGAGATTGCCGTGCAATAGCTTGTCGACGTAGTCCCAGTATTGTACCGCCAATGGGCGGTTCCAGCCGTTCTCTTGAATGAACAGGTTGACCTCCTGGGCGGTCGCCTTCGGCCCGAGTATTGCACGTGCAGGTCCACCAGGGAGCAAGTGGGTCAGAATGAACACGACGACCGTGACGAGGAAGACCACCACGACGGCCTGCCCCGCTCGGCGCACCAGATAGGAGATCATCAGTCTGACTCGCTACGATGCCGTGCTGCGAAGCCCGATCGAAGCGCTGGGTATGCGATGTGTCAGGCCAACATGAATGCTTTTCCGGACAAGATATGAGTCCATCGCGGAGCTCCCGCTTTCCGTGCCCATTCCAGAAAGCTTCCTACCACCGAATGGAACACCGGCATAACTCAGTGCAAAATCGTTTACGCCAACCATGCCCACCTCCAGCCGAGCCGCCGCCTTCAGGCCCTCTGACATATCATCGGTGATCACATAACCGGCGAGCCCGTACTGCGTGCCATTGGCTCGGTTCAGGGCCTCCTCGAGATCGTCGTACACGGAGATGGGTGCAACAGGCCCGAAGGGCTCCTCTTGCATGATCCGAGCTCTCTCGGGTACGTCAATTAGCACAGTCGGCTGGAAGTAGTGGCCGACCGGCTGATCAGCTGGCCTTCGCCCACCTATGGCCAACAGGGCGCCCGCGGCGATCGCTTCCTTGACCAGGGCAGTGATCGCGTCGACCCGCCGAGAGTTGTTGAGTGGCCCTACGTCGGTTTCCGGATCTGAGCCATTTCCGACTTTGAGCCGTGCGACTTCATCGACGAAGGCCTCGCAATACTCGCGGTAAATCTCCCGGTGGACGTAGAAGCGTGTTGGCGAGATGCAGACCTGACCTGCGTTTCGGTACTTGGCCGCGACGCACCGCCGAGCTGCCTCGCGGGGAGAGGTATCCCTCAAGACAATGGTGGGTGCATGACCGCCCAGCTCCATTGTCGTGTCGACAATGTTCTCCGCTGCTGCACGCAGAAGCACACGACCGACCGGCACGGATCCTGTGAGCGTGAGTTTTCGGATTATCCGAGAGCTCAGCAGTCGGGCACTGATCTGAGCCGCATCACCCGTGACCACGTTCAGGACGCCTGGGGGCAGGCCGGCTAGCTCGCACGCCTCGGCGATCGCGAACGCCGCCTGGGGGGCTTCATCGGCGGGCTTCAAGATCATGGAGCACCCCGCCGCGAGTGCCGGCGCAATCTTGCGAGCAGGGAGCAGAGCTGGGAAGTTCCATGGAGTAAAGGCTGCCACCGGTCCAATCGACTCCCGCAACACCAGTGCGTAGTGCTCCGATCTCGCGTCGAGCACGTCACCAGAGATCCGACGGGCTTCGTCTGAGAACCACTCGAACTGCTCCCAGGCTCCCCGTATCTCCGATCGCGACTCGGCGAGTGGCTTCCCCTGCTCCTTGGTAAGGACTGACGCAAGCTCCTCGTGTCGATCACGCAGCGCGGCGGCGGCTGCTCTCAGACAGTCGCTTCGGGTCCACGGATCGGTAGCGCGCCAGATCAGCCAGCCCTTCTCGGCCGCTTCCAATGCGCGATCCACGTCCGACATGGTCGCCCTCGGTACGCGCGCGATTACCTGCTCAGTGGCCGGGTTCGTCACGTCGATGTACCCACCGTCCGAGGAATCAGCCCAGATCCCGTCGATGTACATTCGCGATCGGTCTTCGACTATCATGTCGGCTCCAGTCCAGACTCGCGCCCGCTGTTCGCTTGCCCTGCGTTCCCGCCCACCACGGAGTCGGCATCCAGCGATATCGCTCTATTGGTCCGGGCGGACTCCTGGGCGGCCAAGGCGAATGAGAGAATCTCCCGCCCTTCCGAAGCCGTCAAGACCGGTTTGGTACCGTGATGAAGGCTCCGCAAGAAATGTTCCGTCGACAGTCGGAAGCTGATTGCCCAGTCAATATCCATGTCGTCGTAATAATCGGTCTGACGACCTCTGCGGACAATGAGAGGTGCGATGTCCATCAGTCGCCCGTGCCCTCGCGTGATCCACATGACGCCACGAGTACCGGTCACTTCAATTCGGTCGTCCTGCGGATACTGCTTGGTTTCCACGTAGAGACCCGGTGAGTAAGTTACCTCGAGGCATCCCAGTGCACCCGACTCGTGCTCCCACGACACCAGCGCTGGCGCATCGAGCCAGTGACCTGGCTCAACCTCGGTCCATTTAACCCAGCTATGAACCGCCCGGACCGGACCGACCAGATACCACGCCAGAGCAAACTTATGGTGCCCATCGTCGAAGACCATGGGCCCACCGCCACACTTTCTGCTGTCGTACCGCCAGGGCTCAGTCGGATCAGGCCACGCATTCTCGCAGAAGCCGACTCCGCTCTTGATCCGTATGCTTTGTATTTCGCCAAGCTCGCCGGCGTCAATGACCGCCTTGGCTCGCTGGACAGGCGGATAGAAGATAAAGTTCTCGAAGACGCGAAGCGTGCCTTCCGCGCGCTCGCCTGCCTCGACCAGGGTGTCGGCCTCAGTCCGCGACACCGCCATCGGCTTCTGAAGCGACACGTGCTTGCCAGCCGCCAGTGCCGCCACGGCCACCTCTTGATGCAGGTGATGCGGCACCAATACTTCTACGAGATCTACCTCAGGTCGCTGCAGCACGGAGTGATAGTCGGTTGCTATCCACGGGTTCTGCAGCTGCCAACGATCACTCGTCTGCTCTGCCGCTCCCTCGTCCGTGTCCACCAGCGCAACGATCCGCGCATCATCCCTATCGGCATAGGCAGCGACGTGAAGACCGGAGATCTGGCCACACCCGACGATCGCTACACCAAGCATCTCAGGCTCCCATGGACGAAACTCGCGACCGGCTTCGGTGGCTCGGCAGCGACTCGGCCGTCGATGGATCGCCGTCGACTTCGGATGAGCCTGCCGTTTCGGTGGGGTTCCGGCCCGCGACGGCGAAGTTCTCGGGTGCGCGGCCGCCGATCTTCGAGCTGACTTCCTGAGCGGCAGCTAGCACAAGTACTCCCAGCTCAGGAAGACGATCTAGCGTGACCCTGCTGATCGGCCCGGACAATCCGACGCATCCCACAACTTTCGTCATCATGTCGAATACTGGTGCCGCGACGCATCGGACCTCCGGACTGAGCTCCTCGTCGTCAACCGCGTAGCCTCGTTCCCGAACCGCGGCCAGTTCTCGGCCAAGCTCCTCGAAGGTAGTCAACGTACGATGCGTGTACTGCTTGAACGGCTCAGTGAGAAGCGACCGCAGCTCGTCGTCGGCGAACGCAATCAGAGCCTTGCCGGTGGCGGTGCAGTGAAGTACTGGCTGCGAACCGATCTCGGTCTCGACGCTGATGCGTGCGGGCGGTCGCTCTTGCGCCACGTAGACGCCGCCCGCTCGCACGCGCCGCGCAAGATGTACGGCCTCGCCGGTGGACTCCTGAAGCTGCCGCAAGACAGGTGAGGCGGCACTCAGCAGGTCGAGGTTCCGGAGTATCAGACCTGCCAGTGACACGAACTGAACAGTTGCGTGGAAGAGCTTCGACGACTCATCCTGCTCGACGTATCCACGCCGCTCCAGCTCACGAAGCAGGCGATGGGCGTGCCCTTTATCTAGCTCCACATACCGCGCGAGGTCTGTGACGCTCACGCCCTCGGGCGATCTCGCCAGTCGCTCGAGAATATCGAGCCCTGCTGTGAGCGATCCAAAGCGCCGTGCTTCCACCAGGCACTCCTATCAAAGCGTTGCCAACACGTCAACCTGGTTGCTAGCTTCCCGGATGAGACTCATCCGCATGCTGTGCTTCACCGTCGGCCAACCAGGAAGTCCAGGTCTGCGCCCTGATCGGCTTGGAGCACGGTTTTGGCGTAGAGCTGCCGCCACCCCCTGGTGGCACCATCCATCGGTTGCAGACGCGCGGATCGATGCTCCAGCTCGTGCGGGGCAACACACAAGTCGAGGCGAGCGGCATCGACGTCGAGTTCGATCACATCCCCGTCTTCAACCAAGGCCAGAGGTCCGCGAGCGGCCGCCTCCGGCGTGACGTGGAGCACAACGGTCCCCGAGGCCGTCCCACTCATGCGCCCGTCTGACACACGGACCATGTCGCGTACGCCGGCTCGCGCGAGACGCACCGGGATGGGAAGCGAACCAGCCTCTGGCATTCCGGCGGCGATCGGACCGATATTGCGCAGCACGAGCACATGCTCCCGGGTGACGACCAAGTCTGGGTCGTTGAGACGCCAGCTCGCTTCCTCTGGCGAATCAAAGACGAGCGCCGGGCCACGATGACGCCGGAGCGTGGGATCCGTCCCGGCCAATTTGAGAACTGCACCGCGCGGGGCAAGCGAGCCCTTGAGCACGACCAGCCCGCCCCCCGGCAAGACTGGATCGTCTGCTGTCCTCACCACACCTGTGACATCAGGTGATGTCTCGGGGGATGCTAGCCGTTGACCGAGCGTACCTCCTTCCACCATCCTCGCATCCAAATGTAGAAGGTTACGGAGCACGGAAAGAACCGCTGGGAGCCCGCCAGCATAATGCAGGTCCTCCAAGAACTTAGTTCCGACTGGCTTACAGTCCACGAGGACAGGGACCTCAGCCGCAGTCTCGCCGATCTGGTCAAGCGTGAGCTCGATCTCAGCACGGCCGGCGATAGCAAGAAGATGTAGGACGGCGTTGGTTGACCCGCCGAGAGCACAAAGAACAGTCGCAGCGTTGAGGAATGACTCATGTGTCAAATAGCGCGATGGTCTCCAGTCACGCCGCGCTGCCTCGACCGCCACTCGCCCGGAGTCGAGTCCGATTCGCAAACGGTCCCCGGTCGGGGAGGGCGCAGTCGCGCTATGCCGGAGAGCAACACCCAGCACCTCGGCCAGCGCGGCCATCGTCGAGGCCGTGCCCATGACCATGCATGTGCCACTGGTCGTGGCAAGCCGGTTACCGGCCTCTTCTAGCCAGCTCAGAGAAAGGTTGCCACCGCGATACTCGGCCCAGAAGCGGCGACAATCGCTGCAAGCGCCAATCCGCTCTCCCGCCAAGCTACTAGTCAGCATCGGCCCGACGACCAACTGTACGAATGGCAAGTCAGCGGACACTGCCGCCATGATCTGCGCGGGAACCGTCTTATCACACCCTCCCACGAGCACGACCGCGTCCATGGGATGGCTGCGCAGAGTCTCCTCGGTCGCCATCGCCAAGAGATTGCGATATAGCATCGAAGTCGGCGCAACAAGCACCTCGGGAAGCGACATCGTCGGAACGACCATCGGCAACCCGCCCGCTTCGAGAACTCCCCGGGATACCGCGTCTACGAGCTGGGGCATGCCGCGGTGACACGTCGTGTAGTCGGAAATGGTATGTGCTATCGCCACTATAGGACGATTCAGATCCTGCTCGTCGTAACCGGCGGATGCAAGGAATACTCCTCGTAGAAATCGGCTGAATTCCTGGTCGGAATAGGTCGTCAGACCATCGAAGATCCCCATCAGAGAGCGATCCGGTGACGCTCGCGTTGAACTTCGTCAACCCACGGACCGACATTCCAGCTTCCAAAGGTTCCCAGGCTGCCCAGGGGATCGTCGCCATAGTAAACGGGCAAGTGAATGAGGGACAGCCCGCGGCTTCGATGGCAGCGCTCAAGAGCCTCCGTGAGAGTCTCGACGGTTGTGCCGCCCGAGCAAGCCTCAACTCCCGAAACGCTCTTCGCCCAAGCAACAAAGTCGATACCGACTCTGCTAGAGGTGGCGAAGTCATTACCGTACTGTGCGCGCTGGAGACCGGAAATTGCACCCATTCGCCGGTTGTCGAGCACGACAATGCAGCCCGTAGCTCCGTGTTCCACCCCGTCCACCAGGATCTGCGGCGACATCACAAACGATCCGTCGCCACAGATCGCCACGCCGTAGAAGGATTCCTTTGCCATGGCTGTCGCGAAGATAGCGGAAGGAGCGAAGCCCATATAGCTCGCGCCAGTCTCGGTAAATGTTCTTCCGTACAGATCGTCTTTGCAAAGCTGAAATGCGCAGGCCTGCGCATCGCCAGAATCGACAAATACGGTAGCGTCTTTTGATCGCGCCCAATCGAGGATGGCAGCAACAGCAGCTGGCTGTGTAAGCACCTCCTGCTCCCAGACTGGATCAATTGCGGATGCCCGGGCGAGTCGTTCTGCCTTGTAACGTTCCCACCGCTCACGTTCGGACTGGCATGCTTTAAACCATGGACTCGGGACTTGCGGTACGAGACGCCCGGAATCGCGAATCCGGCGGTTCAGAATGCGAAGAGTCTCGGCTGCGTCGCCGATGAGAGCAATCGTGTCAGTATAGTGCATTGCCGCATCTACATCGGTATTTATGTTAATTACATAGCGGACACCTGGGAATCCGGTCCGGGAGCAGTCAGATTGGCAAACCGATCTACTCCCTATGACAACGAGTGCATCGGCCTCTCGCATCGCAAAATTTCCGCTGATCGATCCTTTGCTGCCGCCCACAGTCATGTTACGGGGATGGGCAAAGGGTATGACGCCCTGGATCGCGGGGGAAACCACTGCCACGCCGTCGACGAGGTCGAGGAGAGCCATAACTTCGTCGCCAGCGTGGATCGCTCCCCGGCCTACTCTGACGACCACTCGCGCCGAGTTGACCAGGACGTCCAAGGCTTTCTCATAACCCCCGACATCCGAGGCGGCACCGAGCCGTGGGGGCGCACCGACGGGGAGCTCTCGTAGATTGAAGCCATGGAGTATTGCAGGTTGGACGTTGATTGGAAGCAGCAGAAAGAACGGGCCAGCGCGATGCGGATGGTCCACCGTATTAGCTCCACGCCGGAGGGCAGTGCCGATGGCCTCCGGCGTGTGTACTACGTATGCGGCACCGAGAGTGGCAGCCAGTCGCAAAAAGAGGTGCTGCTCTGGGCGGGGTACCTGCTGGAGGTTGGGCCCCTCGTCGTGGGTGGTCTCGTCACCGTATATGTGCCAAACGCCGATGCCGTCACTGGACGAGGCCAGCGAGCCGGCCATGGCTTGAAGCGCTCCTGGGCCTATCGACGTGACAACAGCCGCCCTCTCACCCGTGGCCCACCGAAGGGCAGTTGCCGCATGTGCCGCTTCCGTCTCGTGGTGCATCCCAAAGACGTTCACCACGCCGGCGGCGGCGTAGGTGCGGAGCACCTCACCGATCTCTGTCGAGCCGTGACCCAGCACTGTCAGGTAGGTCGTGACACCTTGGCGAAGCAGCCCGAGTACGAGTGCTTCTGACAGTGAGACGTCGATCACTGTTGGAATCACGCCGGCACTAAGAGCAGCCTCGAGACTGCCGTGCCTGGCTAGGTTCTGTGCTCTCTCAACCCGGGCGGTGACGAGCCCCACACGGTCCGCAGCCGTCTGGGTCTCCGATCGCGCATGCACTTAGTCGAGATTAGCTACTTGTAGCCAGATAGGCAACTGGGTTGTCACGGATTGCGGCCATCAATCTCACTCACTGTCGCGGGTACAACCGACCTGGCCTCGGTTGGACGAGCCCTCAGTAACGAGAGGCGGCCCCGTGGTAGAAGAGTCGAACCCGCGTCGAACCGGCGTAGTACCACAACATTGCCTCTGAAAGGTCACGTCCGGGCTCCAGGCCCTAGCAGCATGAGGGAACCGGTGACGGAGTCCTTCCTGGCCGCACCCGCCGAGCACGACCGGCCGGCGGTGATGTCCGTCGGGACCATCGGCCCCGGCCAAGGGCGTGACGACTCGCACGTGCACGCCTGCACCTACGCGCAGGCAGTGGCCGAGTTGCTGCGGCTGCAACCGGGTGACCGCTACCTCGCGCCGCTGCCGCTCGCTCGGCCAGCACGTCGGCAACCGGCGCGTCCCCGCTGCCAGCGCCGGTCACAGCAGCTCGCCGCCGTCGATCCTGATGGTCTCGCCGGTCAGGTACCGGGCCCTGGGGGAGACGATGAACCCCACCAGCCCGGCGATGTCCCCGGGTTCGGCAATGAAGTCCAGCGGATTAGGCTTCACGTCGTGCTCGTCGATATAGGCGATCACGTCCTGCGCGAGCTCGGTCCTGACGATCCCGGGCGCCAGGCAGTTCACCCGGATCCCGTCCCTGGCCCATTCCTTGGCCTGCACGGTGCTGAGCCAGATCACCGCCGCCTTGGAGATGCCGTACAAGCCGAGGCCGATGTCGTGGTGCAGGCCGGAGTTGGAGGCAACGTTGACGATGACCCCGCCGCCGTGGTCCTTCATCTGCTCGCGGGCAAGGTTCGCCAGGTACCACGGCGCGTGCAGGTTGACGCCCATGGTGTACTGCCACTCCTCCTCGCTCACCTTATAGATCTGCCGGGCCTTCGGCATCGTGCCGGCGTTGTTGACGAGGATGTCGACGCCGCCGAGTTCCTTGGCCGTGCGGGCGACCAGCCGGTCGAGGTCGGCCGTCACCGAGACGTCCGTCGGCACCTCGATCGACGCGGTCCCGTCCGGCAGCGACGCGCGCACGGCGCTGAGCTGGTTCTTGCTCCGGGCTGCCAGCGCCACCGCCGCGCCTGCGCTGGCGAGTTCCCGCGTGATCGCCGCGCCGATCCCGCGCCCCGCGCCGGTGACGATCGCGACCTTGCCGTCGAGTTCCCTGTCGGTCACGGCTTGCTTCCCTTCGTACCTGAAGCCGGGTAACGCGTGATCACGGCGGATACGCCTCGTTGACCAGCGGCAGCAGTTCGCTGACCGGCGGGCCCGCGGTGGCCTCCAGCCGGATCGTGCGCCCGCGCCGCCTAGCCGCCACTATCGCGAGGGCGAGGTCCGCGTAGTAATCGGCGATGTCGCCGGGGAGAACT
>Ga0074044_10001795_pt1 | contig 19054 bp, 15 predicted proteins | sample BogForMeECP23OM1_FD_94443 | JGI IMG/M metagenome (GOLD analysis project Ga0074044, IMG submission 94443) | Bog forest soil microbial communities from Calvert Island, British Columbia, Canada - Bog Forest MetaG ECP23OM1 | ecosystem: Environmental > Terrestrial > Soil > Wetlands ...
GCGGTTGCTGTCCTTGCAGCGGCCGCGTTCGACGGCACGTTCTTCATGCCAGGACGGAACGTCGGTCTATTGGAGCATCCGGCAATTTGGGCGTTCATTGCGCTTCAAGTAGCTTTGCCGCTCTCGATGCGACGCTCGCTACGTAAGGTGGGGGATTCTGAAGGTGCTGCGCGGAGCTCCGGGCCCGAGCCCGAATTTTCGGAATCCATGCTGAATCGATTGATCCCCTGCGTACGCTTGCAAAACGAGATGGGCAAGGTGATCGCCGCCTTCTGCTATACTGTCGGCCTGGCGGCCTTTGTGTGGAACAGCTACCAGAACCAACTCCCAAATGTCATTGTGCCATATGATTTTTGGGACTCTGCCAATCATCCGTGGGGATACTGGGTCACGAGAGCTTACAAGTTCTATCTATTCGTTTGGCTTCTGCCGTACATAGCGCTCATCCACACCGCGATTCTCGTCGTGACGCTTCGCATAATCCGGGAGAAGAGATTGGCGGGCAGCCTCAAGTTTCAGCCTTTTCATCCAGACGGAGCTGGGGGACTAGGCTTTGTACCGGGCCTTGTGACCACTCCCGTAATAGTGGCACTGCTAATTTCCTCCATTCCTGTTGCGGCGGCATTCGAAGTACATCGATCTTTTGACGTGACCCCAATCATGGGAGCAGTGATCGTTGTCGCTGGTGCTTTGATCGCCTATGTAGTTCCTATTAGTCATCTTCGGACTGACATTCTGGCGATGAAACGGGTGACCGTTGAAAGGCTCCGACTGCTGCAACAAAGCTATTTTTCGACTATCGTCGGCAGCAACGAAATCGACTTCGAATCGTTACGGCGGGCCAATGAAGCGCTGGATTATTTCGAAAAGATTTGCGCTCGAGTAAACGGAATTTCGAATTTTCCTCATCTCAGTCGCTTGCTAAAATACATGGGACTAGCGTTGACTCCCTCCCTCGCCTCTATTGCTCTGAAATTATACGAGACATTTATTCCAGTTCTGATTCCTCTGCTAAAGCGCTCCTAATTCGATGCCTGTTGGTCGTTAACCTCCAAGCAAGGTTGGCGGCAAATAGTACTGCGCAAATCCAATAAATGCCCACTGCGATTGCGTAGAGTCGGTTGTTCGAACCTAATACTAGAAGAAAAACTGTGTTTCCCCAAAGAACGCAGGCCATCACTCCGCCGAAGATTCGGCTAGTCGGCAACAGCTGTGAGCCGTTGACCTCGATCAGACGTAAGCCGAGGGAGCTTAATTCGCGTGCCGCAATGACCGCAAGTGGAAGTATCGGTACTTCCCGCGCAGCGGCATAGAGTAGCGAAACAACAGTGAGCGATTTGTCGCTGATCAGGTCGATGACTTTGCCGGCGAAGCTTTCAACTGCAAGCTTCCGCGCGAGAAAGCCGTCCAACACATCACTAAGCGCGGCCAAGAGATATATACCAGCGATCAGAGAGACGGGGTAAGGCTGGAAAGCGATCCACGAAAAAAGCAGCGCTGCGAAAAGCCTTGAGACGCTTATGGCTTGGACGGTCACAAGCCTTTTTGCGACCAGGCTCATAATTCCTAGTTATCGCCTCTTCTGCTCTCCCTCCTTCCCCCACACCCGCTCCCGCGCGCGCGCCGCCGTGATCGCGCTTTTGAGGCTGCCGTCGCTCACCTGGGTGTAGCGCTCGGTGGTGGCGATGCTGTGGTGGCCCAAGAGGCGCTGGACGTAGCGGATGTCGACGCCGGCCTCGAGCAGGTGAGTTGCCGCCGAGTGGCGCAGCATGTGGGGTGTCACGTGGCGCGCGAGGCCGGCGCCGGCGGCGAGGCGGCCGATCAGCTTGCGGATGAGCTGGGCCGAGGCGGCATTCCCTTGCGAATTGACGAGGAGGGGCTCTTTCGCCGCGCCCGCGGCAGCGGCCCGGAGGCCGACCCGCGCGCGCGCCGCGAGGTAGGCGGCGAGGAGCTTCCGCAGTTCCGGCTCCGCCACGAAGACGCGGCGCTCGCGGTCGCCCTTGCCGAGGATGGCGACGACGCCTTCCTCGAGGTCGAGGCGCTCGCGGGTGATCGAGACGAGCTCGCCGACCCGCATGCCGGTGGCGAAAAGGAGCTCGAGCGCCACGAGCGCCGTCAGGTCGTTGAAGCCCCTGCGGCCGATGCGCCGCGTCATGCGCTCGAGCGCAGCTGGGCCGCTGCCGAGGCCGAGCGCGCGATGCGCAGCGGTGAGGAGTGCGCGCAGCTCGCCGCGCGTCAAGCTCCTCGGCAGGCGCTTGGGCAGGCGGATATTGAGCTCGAGGCGGTGGAAGGGGTTCACGGCAAGCGTCCCCTCGCGCTCGAGCCAGCGGTACATCGCCTTGAGGCAGGCCATGCGCCGCTTGACGCTCGCCTCTTTCAGCCGGCGCACCTCGAAGAGGTGCCGCAGATAGGCGCGCAAGCAGGCGCGGTCGCAGGCCGCGATCTCGGTATCGCTGCCGGCGAAGCGGCGGAACTCGCGGAGGTCGCCGCCGTAGGCGCGCAGCGTATGCGGCGAGAGATTGCGCGCGAGGCGGCAGTGGAGGAGAAACTGCTCAGAGAGGTGGGCGAGCGACGGTTGCGGCTCGGTTATGGGGGGCGGCATGCGCTGGTTGCCTCCAGTGTCTTTATGGTTGCCGCCCAGAGTTACAGGAGGCGCGCGCGCTGGGCCACGTACCCCCGGTAGCAAGAGCCGGGCGAGATTGCGCCTCTCACCGAAGCCTCGTGCGCGTGCGCGAGTTCGTGTATGGTCCGGCCCCGCTTTCGGAGCCCCGCTTTTGGACTATGGCGTGCGATGAGCGATGGCCGCAGCAACGAGGCGAGCGCCGAAGCGCCTCTGCCGATCGAGGCCTTCGACTTTGCCCTTCCCCCCGAGCGCATCGCGCAAGCCCCGGCGCGGCCGCGCGATGCGGCGCGGCTGCTTTGGATCGGCCGCCGCGAGCTCGCGGACCGCACCGTGCGCGAGCTGCCGGAGCTTCTCCGCCCGGGCGATCTCCTCGTGCTCAACGACACCAAGGTCATTCCGGCCCGGCTGAGCGCCACGCGGCGCGGGGCCAAAGTCGAGCTCACGCTCCACCGCCAGCTCGGCGCCGGGACGTGGCGCGCCTTCGCGCGTCCGGCGCGCAAGCTCAGCGTGGGCGACCGCGTCGAAATCGCCCCCGATTTCGCGGCCGAAGTCACGGAGAAGGGGAGCGAGGGCGAGGTGACGCTGCGCTTCGAGTGCGGCGGCTCAGCACTCCTCGCCGCCCTCGAGCGCCACGGCATGGCCCCCCTCCCGCCCTATATCAAGCGCCGCGAGGGCGCCTTGCCTGCGGACCGAGCGGACTACCAGACCATCTATGCGCGCGAGGCGGGTGCGGTCGCGGCACCCACCGCGGGGCTGCATTTCACCGAGGCCCTCTTGGCCGCCCTCGAGGCGCGCGGGGTCGGGCGGGCGATGTTGACGCTCCATGTCGGGCCCGGCACCTTCCTCCCGGTCAAGGTCGCCGACGTGAGGCGCCATCCCATGCGCGGCGAGTACGGCGTCATCCCGGAGGAGACCGCGGCACGCGTGAACGCGGCGCGCGCGCGGGGCGGGCGCATCGTCGCCGTGGGCTCGACCAGCCTGCGCCTCCTCGAGAGTGCGGCCGACGCGAGCGGACGCCTCCATCCCTTCGCCGGCGAGACGCGGCTCTTCATCCTTCCCGGCTATCGCTTCAAGGCGGTCGACCTCATGCTCACCAACTTCCACCTGCCGCGCTCGACCCTGTTCGTGCTGGTGGCCGCCTTTGCCGGGCTCGCGCGCGTGCGCGCGGCCTACGCCCATGCGATCGCCGCCGGGTACCGCTTCTACTCCTACGGCGACTGCTGCCTCATCGAGCGGGCAAGCGATGGTGCCAACGAGGCTGCCCCATGAGCGGGCCCTTCGCCTTCGAGGTGCTCAAGTGCGCGGGTGCGGCGCGTCGCGGCCGGCTCCATACCGCGCACGGCATCGTCGACACGCCGGCCTTCATGCCGGTGGGCACCGCCGGCACGGTCAAGGCGATGACGCCCGCGGCGCTGCGCGCAACGGGGGCTGAGATCATCCTCGCCAACACCTATCACCTGATGCTGCGCCCGGGGGCCGAGCGCATCGCCAGGCTCGGCGGGCTCCACCGCTTCATGGACTGGCCGGGACCGATCCTCACGGACTCGGGCGGCTATCAGGTCATGTCGCTCGCCCAGCTGCGCACCGTCAGCGAGGAGGGGGTCGTCTTCCAGTCGCATCTCGACGGCGCGCGGCACATGCTGACCCCCGAGCGCGCCATCGAGGTCCAGCGTCTGCTCGACGCTACCATTGCCATGGTGCTCGACGAATGCACCGACTGGCCGTGCGAGGAGGGTGTGGCGGCGCAATCGATGCGCTTGTCGATGCGCTGGGCCGAACGCTCAAAGGCGGCGTTCAGGGAGCGCCCGGGCTACGGACTTTTCGGCATCGTGCAAGGCAGCGTCTATCCCGGCTTGCGCGAGGAATCGGCCAAGGCGCTTAAGGCAATCGGCTTCGAGGGCTATGGCATCGGCGGGCTCGCGGTGGGCGAGGGGCAGGCGCTCATGTTCGCGACCCTCGAGGCGACGGTGCCGCAGCTTCCGGCCGAGGAACCGCGCTATCTCATGGGTGTGGGCAAGCCCGCTGACATCATCCAGGCCGTGGCGCGCGGCATCGACCTCTTCGACTGCGTGATCCCCACGCGCTCCGGCCGGACCGGCCAAGCCTTCACCCGGCGTGCCGCGATCAACCTGCGCAACGCACGCCACGCCGAGGACCCCCGGCCGCTCGATGCTGCCTGCCGCTGCCCCGCCTGCCAAGGCTTCAGCCGCGCCTATCTTCACCATCTCGTGAAGGCCGGCGAAATCCTGGGGGCGATGCTGCTCACCTGGCACAACCTCACCTATTACCAGGAGCTGATGGCGGGCTTGCGCCGCGCGCTCGAAGAGGATCGCTTCCTTGCAGCGCTCGCCGAGCTCTCAGCCGAGCTCGCCTTGGGAGACATCGAGCCGCTGCGATGACGCCGGCTATTGCTGCCGCAACCCATCGACCGGGCTGGGGTGGGCGTGTATGATTCCACGTTTTCAAGAGGCTGGCCTCGATGGCTAAGGCAACATACCAGGAGCTGACGATCCTCGGCGGCAAGGCGAGGCTGCCCCGCTCGCCCGGCGAGGCGCGCCTCGAGAGCGTCGTCAACCCGCACCCCGAGGAGGCGTATCTCGTGCGCTTCACCTGCCCGGAGTTCACCTGCCTTTGCCCGCTTACCGGCCAGCCCGACTTCGCGCACCTCGTCATCGATTACGTGCCGCGGCGTCGTCTCGTCGAAAGCAAGTCGCTCAAGCTCTACCTCGCCTCCTTCCGCAGCCACGGCGGCTTCCACGAGGATACGACGCTCATGATCGCCAAGCGGCTCATGCGCGAGCTCAAGCCGCGCTGGCTCAGGATCGGGGGATATTGGTATCCGCGCGGCGGCATGCCGATAGACGTCTTCTACCAATCGGGCTTGCCGCCCAAGGGGCTTTGGCTCCCCGAGCAAGGGGTGACGGCCTATCGCGGGCGCGGCTAGAGGAATTATGAACGAGGCACTCAGCCAACAGATCCGCGACAAGGCCTTGGGGCTCGGCTTCGATGTCGTGGCCATCACGGCCGCGCGCCTTGACGAAAGTGCCAAGCGCAACCTCACCGAATATGTGGCGCGCGGCTATCACGGCGACATGGCGTGGCTGGCCCGCACGCTCGAGCGGCGCGGCGACCCGCGCGCGCTGTGGCCCGAGGCCAAGAGTGCCATCGTGCTCGGGATGAGCTACGCATCCGAGGGCGATCCGCTCGAGCTCACCCGGCGGCCCGCGCACGCAAGCGTCTCGATCTATGCGCGCGGCCGGGACTACCACGACGTGATGAAGAAGCGGCTCAAGTCGCTGGCGCGTTGGCTCGCCGAGAGCGAGCCTTGCTGCGTGAAGCTCTTCGTCGACACGGCACCGCTGATGGAGAAGCCGCTCGCCGCGGCCGCGGGCCTCGGCTGGCAAGGCAAGCACACCAATCTCGTCTCGCGCCGTCACGGCTCCTGGCTCTTCCTCGCCTCGCTTCTCACCACCCTCGAGCTCGCCCCCGATCTTCCGGAGACCGACCATTGCGGTCGCTGCCGGCGTTGCCTCGACATCTGTCCGACCAAAGCCTTTCCGGCACCCTATCGGCTCGATGCGCGGCGCTGCATCTCCTATCTCACCATCGAGCACAAAGGACATATCCCGCGGGAATTCCGCGTTGCCATCGGCAACCGCATCTACGGCTGCGACGACTGCCTCGCGGTGTGCCCGTGGAACAAGTTCGCCGCCCGCGCGCGCGAGCATGCTTTCCTGCCGGGCGCCTTCCTCACCGCGCCCAAGCTCGCCGATCTGGTCATGCTCGACGACGCGAGCTTCCGCCAAGTCTTCGCGGGCTCGGCCATCAAGCGGATCGGACGCGAGCGCTTCGTGCGCAACGTGCTGATCGCGATCGGCAACAGCGGCGAGCCGGCACTCGCCGCGGGGGTCGAGCGGCTCCTCGATGATGCGTCCCCCTTGGTGCGCGCCATGGCCGTTTGGGCCCTCGATCGCCTCCTCGCCCGCGCCGCATTCGATCGCCTCCGTGCCGGGTGCTTGCCGCACGAGAAGGATGCGGCCGTGCGCGCCGAATGGGACGGAAGCCCGCGTAAGCAAGCCGCCGAATGACGGGCGCTCTGCTCGCGCCTGCCTCCGATGAAGCTTCCACCGCTGCCGGCCGAAAGCGATTTCGCTCGCCGATCGGCGGCCGTTTTTGCCTGGCGATCGGGCTCAAACCCTTTGGCGGAGCAAGCAAAACCGCCACAAAACTAGTCTAAACTTTCACAAAATCAGTCGAAACTCGTGTTGTTTTGTTTGTCGGAAATCAAGGCAAAATGAATTCAAAGCGACTGGCTTGGCGCCAAGGCCGTCCGTCCTTTCCGATAAGGCGTGTAGTTGGGCAGGCTGTAGCATTCAGCAACGCAACCTTGTTGTGTCGACCTTTGTCGGTAACACATCCGAGGATTGCAATGCTTCGCGTCGCCGGCTAGACTTTCGTTCTTCACGAGCACGCGTTCAGAGACCCGAAAGCGCCAAGGGCTGGCGCGTCTTCCCAAGGGGCTGGGAACAGGGTACAGGGCATGCTTACCGCCATCGATGATTTCATCCGACGGTCGGAAGCGACCGAAGAGCTCGATGGTCTCTTCGAGCTTTTCGCCGAGACGATCGGTCCCTTCGGCTTTCCCGCCGTCGCCTACCTCGGCTACCAGTTCGGCGAGGAGGTCGATCATCCGCCGATCGTCAAGTCGAACTATCCTGCTGGTTGGGTCGCGCGTTATATGGCGAAGGAGCACGGTCGCATCGACCCCGTGCTGATCGGCGCCGTGCGGGGCGTGCTGCCGTTCACTTGGAGCATGGCGCGCAATTCGCGGCCGCCCCTCGCGCACAAGCAGCGCTGCATATTCGATGAGGCCGGTGCGTTCGGATTGCGCGGCGGTGCCGTCGTGCCGATCCATGGTTTTGCCGGCGAGTTCGCCATCGTCTGCTTTGCCTCTACGGACGAGGAGGCGCGCTTCGATGCGCTCTGGCAGAGACACCGGCACGTGGCCCATGTCATGTCGATGCATCTTCATTCGCGCATCGCCCAAGCCTTGGCGCCTCACCGGGCCCTCCCCGAGCCGGTCACGCTAAGCGAACGGGAGGCCGAATGCCTGATTTGGATGGCCCGCGGCAAGACGAACTGGGAAATCTCGGAGATCCTGTCTCTCTCCGAAAAGACCATCCAGACTTATCTGGAGAACAGCAAACGGAAGCTCGGCGTCTATACGAAAACGCAGGCTGTCGTGAAGGCGATCATGCGCGGGCTGATTAAGCCCTGAAGAGGCGGGCGGTCGCCGTCGGCAAGGCGTCACCAGGATTGGAAGAAACTTATATTTTACACTCTCAAGGATACAAAAGCAATACCGGAATAATCCGGGAATGCGCTTTTACGCTTTGCTTGGTATTCCATAATACGAGGTAGGGGAAGCAAATGGCACAGTATCAGGCACCGGCGATGCCGGACGGCGAGAGCAGGTACCAGGTGGAGAAGGAAACGCAGCGGGTCGCCCTGCTCAAGAGCCTCGAGTATCTCTACATAGAAGCCTGCTACGCCAAGATGTCCTTGGTCGCGACACTCATCGGTGCCGCCATCGAAGCGCTCAGGGACGAGCTTGGCGGCGTCACCGGCGCCACGCGCATGGCGAATGCCGCGGTCACCGTGTCGATCCGCAACGTCTCGGCCAATCGGCTGCTGACCGACGACGACGATCTCGACGACGAGGATTATTTCAAGGGATAGCCTGAGGACCAGTTTGCGGAAACAGGCTCAGGCGACGGCCGCGCTCGAGGCGTCGAGCGCGGCCGCTTGATTTCGTAGCGGCGGGGGCGCATCGAGCCCCTCCGTCGGCATGCGCTCGGCGGCGCGGGCGATCGCCTCGCCGCCGGCACCGGGCCGGTGGGCCTCGACGCTGAGGATACGGCGCCATGATTTGGCGCCGGGGATGCCTTGGAAGAGGCCGAGAATGTGGCGCGTGATGGCATGGAGCGAAACACCCCGCGCGCGCATGCGCTCGACGTAAGGCAACAGGCGTCCGATCACAAGGCGTCGCGTCGGCGCCGGTCGCACATCGGCGAAGATGCGCCCATCGGCCGCCGCCAGCATGTAGGGATCGTGGTACGCGGCGCGGCCGATCATGACCCCGTCCACGCGGGCGAGGTGCATCTCGGCCCGCTCGAGGCTGTCGATGCCGCCGTTGATCACGATCTCGAGCGCGGGATTGTCCGCCTTGAGCCGGTGCACGACCTCCCACGAGAGCGGCGGGACCTCGCGGTTCTGCTTCGGGCTCAGGCCATGGAGCCGGGCCTTGCGCGCGTGAACGGCAAAGCTGCGGCAGCCTGCGTCCGCAAGCCGGTGCACGAGCGCGTTCAGCTCCTCATAGCTGTCCCGGCCGTCGATGCCGATGCGCGTCTTGACCGTGACCGGCAGCCGCTGGGCACGCGTCATCGCGGCAATACCGCGCGCGACGAGGTCGGGCTCCGCCATCAGGCAGGCGCCGAGGCGGGCATGTTGCACCCGCCCGCTCGGGCAGCCGAGGTTGAGATTGACCTCGTCGTAGCCGAACCCTTCGGCGATGCGCGCGCATTCGGCGAGCTCGCCGGCATCCGAGCCGCCGAGCTGGAGGGCGAGGGGATGCTCCGCGGCATCGAAGCCGATCAGCCGCTCGCGGTCGCCGCGCAGAATGGCGGCCGTCGTCACCATCTCGGTATAGAGCAGCACATGGCGGCTCAAGAGCCGCAGGAAGTAGCGGCAATGCCGGTCCGTGCGGTCCATCATCGGCGCGACGGAGAGCCGCCGGCTGGGCGGGTGCGCTGGAATCCTGCTGCTCATGGCGTCCCTGTTATACCGGGAGTGGGGTGCCAAGCAAATGGCGAGCCGCGGGCAGCACCGTGCCCTTCTCAGCCTCGCGCGCCCGCTGCCCCCTCATCGTACGGGGATTGACCCTCTTCTCGGTACGGGCGAGAATTCCTCGAGAATAATGCCCGCATCGGGCCATGGGGGAGGGACGCATGAAGAGGCTGATCGTCGGTTCAATCCAGGCGCTGAGCACCATTATCATAGTGCTTCTGCTCATCTCCGGCTTGATTATCGGTGCCGCTGCCGGATACCAGCACGGCGCCGCCGCCGCCGTGATCGGGGCCCTGCTCGGGCTGATCGCGAGCTACGTCTCGGCATGCCTGATCTTCGGTGCGCTTTTCATCTTGCTCGACATGGATGACAGTCTGCGCGCCATCCGCGGGCTGCTCGAGCGCCAAGGCGCGGCGAAAGCATAGCTTCGCTTGAGCCTTGGCGCCTCGGCAGCGGACGCTGAGGGGTACCGATCCCTTGTCCGCGCTTGCGCGGATCGACGAGTGCTGCGTCCCGCTCTATTTTTGCTTTCGGATTTCGCGCTAGAGTCCCGGTACGGAAGTTTGTTTCACCCGGAAATAGCCGTCATTGCGAGCGCAGCGAACCCCGGCGTACGCCGGGGCAGGGTGCCTGGTGCGAAACCCTTTCTGGATTGCTTCGGCGCCCTGCGGGCGCCTCGCAATGACAAAAGTTTTCCTGATGTGGTGAATATCACAACCAGGTCTAGCTTTGCGCCCTTCGTTCAAAGGAGAGGCTGCCATGGCCCGTGACGCCGTTTCCGCCGCCAACCGCATCGAGGTCCATGACCGCGACGCGCTGGCAGCTGCCCGCGCCATACTCGATAGTGCTGCCGATGCGCGCGCGATGGGGGAGGCGGTCAAGGCGGCGGTCGAGCGCAACGCCCGCTGGCGGGGCGAGCAATGCATCAACCTCCTGGCCCCCGAGGCGCCGACCAGTCCGGGGGTGCGGGCGCTCTTGGCAAGCGAGGTCGGCACGCGCGCGGCCGAAGGCCATATCGGACCCTTGCAGCGCTGGTTCGCCGGCACGCGGCATATCGACGAGCTCGAGGCGCTCTGCGTCGAGCTCTTGAAGCGCTATTTCCGCTGCAACTACGCCGACCATCGCCTGTGCGCGTCCATGATCGGCAATGCCGTGGTCTTGACGGCGCTCACGGCACCCGGCGACATCGTGATGTCGGCGGCGCAGCCGATGGGCGGTCACTCCTCCAACCGCCTCGACGGGCCCGCAGGCGCGATGGGCCGCAAGATCGTCGATATCCCGTTCGATCCGCGCGAGCTCGTCGTCGACATCGAGGCCTTCCGCCGCTTGGGCCCGCTCGTCCGGCCCAAGCTCGTGGCACTCGGCCTCTCGATGACGCTCTTTCCCCAGCCGGTCGCCGAGATGAAGCGCATCAGCGCCGAGTGGGGCGGGCGCCTCTTCTTCGATGCGGCGCATCAGCTCGGCCTCATCGGCGGCCGCCAGTTTCAAGACCCGCTTTCGGAGGGTGCCGACATCATGACGGGCTCGGCCGGGAAAACCTTCTCCGGCCCCCAATCCGGCATCATCCTGTGGGACGACCCCGAGATCGCCGAAAGGGTGGCGACGGCCATCTTCCCGGTGTGGGCGGCGACGCACCAGGTGAACCGGGTGGCGGCCCTGGCACTCGCCACGGCGGAGGCGATCGCCTACGGCGAGACCTTCATGGCCCAGATCGTCGCCAACGCCAAGGCGCTCGCCAAGGCCCTCGATGCGCGCGGCGTGCCCGTGCTCTGCGCCCACAAGGGCTACACCGAGACCCACCAGGCGATCGCCGATGCGCGCCGCTTCGGCCGCGGCCTCGAGGCGGCTGGCCGCCTCGAGCGGGCGAACATCATCGTCAATAAAAACCTCATCCCGGACGACAAGCCGGAGGACTGGGACTTCCCCGGGGGCTTGCGCATGGGCACGATCGAGGTGACCCGGCTCGGCATGAAGGCGCGCGAGATGGAGGCGATCGCCGAGCTCATCGCGCGCGTGCTGATCCACGGCGAGGCGCCCGAGGTCGTGCGAAAGGATGCGCTCGAGCTAAGGAGCGCCTTCCAAACGCTCTACTACTGTTTCGAGACCGGCTTGCCGCCGGGCTGATGGCCGCGATCCCTCGCCCTATTGCAAGAGCGGCGAGCCGCTCTTGGCAAGCTCGATTCCCTCGATCTCGGCCGCATCGACCAATATTTGGATGAACTGGTGGGTGGCGCGCCGCCAGGCCCGCTCCTTGAGCTCGCGGGCGATCCCTGCCTTGACCATGTCGAAGGGAAGCTGCCGTCCGTCGATCCGCCGCCTGAGATAGAGGACGTGGTAGCCGTACCGGGTCGGCAGGGGCACCGGACATAGGGTTCCCGGTGCCACGTTATAGAGGAAGGTCTCGAACTCGGGCGCGGTCTGGCCGCACGTGAGCTGGCCAAGGTCGCCGCCATGCGCGGCCGAGGAGCACGCCGAGCGCTCGCGCGCGAGTGCCGCGAAGCGGGCGAGCTCGCCGTCGAGCTCGGCGATCGTCGCCTCCGCACGCCGCTTCGCTTCGGCGCGCCCGACCTCGTCGTCCGCGGCTGCCGGAAACAGGATGTGCGAGGCCTCGAAGATGTCGGCGCTGCGATATTCGGCGACGTTGTTCTCATAATAGCGCCGGCAGGCCGGCTCGTCGGGCTCCGGTGTGGTCACGGCGTCCTCGAGCAAGGCGGCGATCAAGGCCTCCTCCTCGGTGACCCCGTCGCTCCGCTGCTGGGACGCCTCGAGCCGGCGGCGGCGCGCCTCCTGCAGCAGCAGCTCCCGCACGACAAGGGCATGCGCCGCCATCGCCCGCGCCGCCTCGAAGCTCTCAGCGGGATGGTATTGCACCTCGCGCGCGATCTCCTCCTCGACGATGGAGGTGCCGTTGACGCGGATCATAGGGGACGGCTCGTCTCGAGCCGCTTCGTGCGCACGATCTGGTAGCGGCGGCCCACGTACCAGACCGGGGCGCTCCATATATGGACGAGGCGGCTGAAGGGGAAGAGCAGAAAGATCGTCATGCCGAGGATGAGATGGAGCTTGAAAATCCAGGGCGTGCCGGCGACGAGCTCGGCAGCACCCGCGCGGAACGTCACGATATGCTGGGCCCATTCCATGAAGCGGACCATGTTCGTGCCGTCGAGGTGCTCGAGCGAGATCGGAATCGTGACCATGCCGAGGACAAGCTGAAGGTAAAGCAGCACCAGGATGGCGATGTCCATGGTGCTGCTGGTCTTGCGGATGCGCTCGTCGAAGAGCCGGCGATAGACGAGCATCGTCAATCCGAGGAAGCACATGGCCCCGAAAATGCCGCCCGCCACGATCGCGATCATCTGCTTCGCCGAGTGGCCGATGCCGAGCCATTCGAACACCGCGATAGGGGTGAGGAGCCCGCCGAAATGGCCGAGGAACAGTCCGAGAATGCCGACGTGGAAGAGATTGCTGCCCCAGACGAGCTGGCGGCGGCGCAGGAGCTGGCTCGAGCCGCTGCGCCAGGTATATTGTTGGCACTCGAAGCGTACCAGGCAGCCAAGCGCGAATACGCTCAGCACGACATAGGGGTAATAGCCGAAGAGAAGCTGTTGCAGGTAGCTCATGTCCGTTCTCGTCCCTCATCGGGTGTCGCTGAAGCCGTGTCGGCGCGCGCACTGCCGCATCCGCCGGGCTCGGCATCCGGCCCGAAGGTGACAGGGGCCTCGGCCCATGCCGCGTCGATCGCCTCGAGACTGCTCTCGTTGACCGGAACGGCCTTGGCGAGCGCGGCGAGGAGCTCCGTGTCGGCCGCTTGATCGGCCAGTGAAGCAAGTGCGGCGAGCGCTGCCGCGTAGGGAGAGTTGCGCCGGGCGAGGCGCTGGCGCAGCGCTTCGATGACCGTGACGGCATCCGCGAGAATGGCCCGGGCGGGCTTGAGAGCGATGAGCGAGAGAAACTCGCAAAGGAGCGGCAGATGGTCGGGCAGCTCGCGCGCGTCGATCTCGAAGCCGTTGAGCCGATAGACCATGGCGAGCTCGGCCATGGCCTGGCCGCGCTCGCGGGACTCCGCATAGAGATGCTCGTAGAGATTAAGGGAGAGGCTGCGCGTGCGGTCGAAGAGCGCCACGTAATCCTCTTGCAGTACCAAGAGGTCCGTCCCCCGCAAGTGGGCAAGGAGGCCGTCCAGCCCGCGCCGCTCGCGTCCGCGGAGCAGTCCTTCCTCGTCGATCGCTCCGGCGATCTCGTCGATGGCGTCGACGAGCTCGCTCTCCGGATAGCTCAGTAGCGCGCCGAGCGCCTTGAACGTGCGCATGTCACATCGCCTCGCTGGGCATCTTGAGGCGCGTCTTCCGGCTGCCGAAGAGCCCGACGTCGCTCGTGCCGCCCGAGCAGCCGCTGCCGAAGGTGAAGCCGCAGCTCCCGCGCAAGCCGTAGGCATCCTCGGCCTCCTCGCGATGCGCGGTCGGAATGACAAAGCGGTCCTCGTAGTTCGCAATCGCCATCAGCCGATACATCGCTTCGATGTCCTCGGCGCCGAGCCCGACTTGGTCGAGCACGCGGTTGTTGAGCCGTCCCTCGACGTGCTTCTCGCGCATATAGATGCGCATCGCGAACATGCGCTCGATCGCGCGGACGATCGGCTTCTCGTCTCCGGCGGTGAGCATGTTCGCCATGTATTTGGCGGGGATGCGCAGGCTGGCCACGTCCGGGATCTCGTTCTTGAAGCCCACGTATCCCGCCTCGGCCGCGGTCTGGATCGGCGACAGCGGCGGCACGTACCAGACCATCGGCAAGGTACGGAACTCGGGATGAAGCGGGAAGGCGACGCGCCAATCGATCGCCATCTTGTAGACCGGCGAACGGCGCGCGGCCTCGAGCCAGGCCTCGGGGATGCCGTCGTCGCGCGCCTGCTTGATCACCGCCTGATCGTCGGGATCGAGGAAGACGGCGAGCTGCGCCTCATATAAGCCCTTGGCGTCGGGGACCGACGCGGCCTCGGAGATGCGGTCCGCGTCGTAGAGGATCACGCCCAGATAGCGGATGCGGCCGACGCAGGTTTCCGAGCACACGGTCGGCTGTCCCGCCTCGATGCGCGGATAGCAGAAGGTGCATTTCTCGGCCTTCCCGGACTGCCAATTGTAATAGACCTTCTTGTAGGGGCAGGCGCTCACGCACATGCGCCAGCCCCGGCACTTGTCCTGGTCCACGAGCACGATGCCGTCCTCCTCGCGCTTGTAGATCGACCCGGAGGGGCAGGCCGCCACACAGGTCGGGTTGAGGCAGTGCTCGCACAGGCGCGGCAGGTAGAGCATGAAGGTGCGCTCGAAGGCGCTGTAGATCTCCTTCTCGATGCCGTCGAAGTTCTTGTCCCGCGAGCGCTTCGAGAACTCGCCGCCGAGAATCTCCTCCCAGTTCGGCCCCCATTGGATCTTCTCCATGCGCTCGCCGGTTAAGAGCGAGATCGGCTCCGCCGTGGGAACCGTGGGCGATTCCGGTGCCGTCTGCAGGTGCTCGTAGTCGAAAGTGAACGGCTCGTAGTAGTCGTCGATCTCCGGCAGGTCGGGGTTGGCGAAAATCTTGGCGAGGAGACGAAACTTGCCGCCGAGGAGCGGCTTGAGCTTGCCGTTGCGGTCGAGCATCCAGCCGCCGTGCCAGCGCTCCTGGTTCTCCCACTCCTTGGGGTAGCCGATGCCGGGCTTGGTCTCGACGTTATTGAACCAGACGTATTCAACGCCCCCGCGCGAGGTCCACACGTTCTTGCAGGTCACCGAGCAGGTATGGCAGCCGATGCACTTGTCGAGGTTGAGAACCATGCCGATCTGGGCGCGTACCTTCATGGCGATGTCCTCCCGTGCCCCGCGCTTGTCACTCGGCGACGGCGGCGAGCGGCGACGGCCCGGCACGCCGCGGCGACTTGAGCCAGTCGACCGTCTTCATCTTCCGGCAAATCACGAATTCGTCGCGATTGGAGCCGACCGTGCCGTAGTAGTTGAAGCCGTAGCTGAGCTGGGCGTAACCGCCGATCATGTGGGTCGGCTTGACGACCGCGCGCGTGACCGAATTGTGGATGCCGCCGCGCAGGCCCGTGATCTCGCTGCCGGGCACGTTCACGATCTTCTCCTGGGCATGGTACATGAGGCACATGCCCTCCTTGACGCGCTGGCTGACGACGGCGCGCGCGGTGAGCGCGCCGTTGATGTTGAAGAGCTCGATCCAATCATTGTCCTCGATGCCGGCCTTCCGCGCGTCGGTCTCGCTGAGCCACACGATCGGACCGCCGCGCGACAGCGTCAGCATGATCAGATTGTCGGTGTAGGTGCTGTGGATGCCCCATTTCTGGTGCGGCGTGATGAAGTTCAGCACGATCTCCTGGTTGCCGTTGCCGCGCTTGCCGATGAGCTCCTTGACGGTTCGGGTGTCGATGGGCGGCCGGTAGGCAGAGAAGCCCTCGCCGAAGGCGCGCATCCAGGGATGGTCCTGGTAAAGCTGCTGGCGTCCGGTGAGCGTGCGCCAGGGGATGAGCTCGTGCACGTTGGTGTAGCCGGCGGTGTAGCTCACCTTATCCGACTCGATTCCGCTCCAGATCGGCGACGAGATGATCTTGCGCGGCTGCGCCACGAGATCGTTGAAGCGGATCTTGTCGTCCTCCCGCGGCAGGCCCAAATGGGCGTGCTCGCGCCCCGTGGCTACCGAGAGTGCCGTCCAGGATTTGACCGCGACATGTCCGTTGGTCTCGGGTGCCAGTGCCAAGATGGTCTCGGCGGCGTGGATGTCGGTCTCGATCCGCGGCCGGCCCTCCGTGGCGCCGGGCTCCGTGACCGCGCCGTTCAGCTCGCGCAGCAGTGCCACCTCCTCGCCGGTCTTCCAGGCAATGCCCTTGCCGCCGTTGCCGAGCTGGTCCATGAGCGGCCCGAGTGCCGTGAAGCGCTTGTAGGTGTTGGGGAAATCGCGCTCGACCACCGTGATGGAGGGCATGGTCTTGCCCGGCACGGCCTCGCACTCGCGGTGCTTCCAGTCCTTCACCGCCATGGCCTGGCCGAGCTCGGCCGGGCTGTCGTGAAGGAGGGGAGTGAGTACCACGTCTTTCTCGACGCCGAGATGCCCGACCGCCAGCTCGGAGAACTTGCGCGCGATGCCCTTGAATATGTCCCAGTCCGAGCGCGACTCCCACACCGGGTCGACCGCCTTGGTGAGGGGATGGATGAAGGGATGCATGTCGGAGGTGTTGAGATCGTGCTTCTCGTACCAGGTGGCGGTGGGCAGCACGATGTCCGAGTACATCCCACTCGTCGACATGCGGAAGTCGATCGTGACCATGAGATCGAGTTTCCCCTCGGGTGCCTTCTCGTGCCAGGCGACCTCGCGCGGCTTCTGTCCGCCCTCGGCGCCGAGATCCTTGCCCTGCACGCCGTGCTGCGCGCCGACCAGGTGCTTGAGGAAATACTCGTGGCCCTTGGAGCTCGCGCCGAGCAGGTTGGAGCGCCAAATGAAGAGATTGCGCGGGAAATTGCGCGGCGCGTCCGGATCCTCGCACGAGAGGCGCAGCCGCCCGTCCTTGAGCGCGCCGACGACGAAGTCCTTGACCTCGAGCCCGGCCGCCGTCGCCTGCCGCGATAGCTCCAAGGGATTGGTCTCGAGCTGCGGCGAGCTCGGCAGCCATCCCATGCGCTCGGCGCGTACGTTGCAGTCGATGAGGGCGCCCTGCCAGTCTTTGCTGTCCGCGAGCGGAGAGAGGATCTCTTCGACCCCGAGCTTCTCGTAGCGCCATTGATCGGTATGGGCGTAGAAGAACGAGGTGCCGTTCATCTGGCGCGGCGGACGCGACCAGTCGAGCGCGAATGCAAGCACCGTCCAGCCGGTCTGCGGCCGCAGCTTCTCCTGCCCCACGTAATGCGCCCAGCCGCCGCCCGACTGGCCCACGCAGCCGCACAGCACCAGCATGTTGATGATGGCGCGGTAGGCCATGTCCGCGTGGTACCAGTGATTGACGCCGGCGCCGAGAATGACCATCGAGCGGCCCTTGGTCTTGGCGGCGTTCTCGGCGAATTCGCGCGCCGTGGCGATCACGTAGCCGCGCTTGACGCCGGTGATGCGCTCCTGCCAGGCCGGCGTGTAGGGCACGTCGTCGTCGTAGCTCGAGGCCACGTCGGCGCCGCCCAGGCCGCGATCGATCCCGTAGTGCGCGGCGAGGAGATCGAACACGGTGGCTGTCAGCGTCTCGCCCTCGGGGAGCTGCAGCTTCTTGACGGGGAGCGAGCGCAAAAGGATGTCGGCGTGCCCGGTCGAGGCGAAATGCTCGTGCTTCCCGCCGCCGAAATAGGGAAACGCCACCGGCACGACGGCGTCGCGCTCGGCGATGAGCGAGAGCAGCGGGTCGATCTCCCTCCCGTCGGCATCCTTGAGCTCGAGGTTCCATTTGCCCGTCTCGCCCCAACGGAAACCGACGCTGCCGCGCGGCAGTGCTGCTTTGCGCGAGTTGGCGTCGTAGAGCACGGGCTTCCATTCCGGGTTGTTGGACTGGCCGAGTGCGTCCGCGAAATCGGAGGCACGCAGGAAACGGCCGGGCACGTAGCTCTCACCTCGGCGCTCGAGGCGCACGAGAAACGGGGTGTCGGAGAAGCGCTTCAAGTAGTCGGTGAAATAGGGGTCGGACCGCTCGAGATGGAACTCCTTGAAGATCACGTGGCCGATCGCCATGGCGAGCGCTGCGTCGGTGCCTTGCTTGGGAGAGAGCCAGAGGTCGGCGAACTTCGAGGCCTCGCTGTAATCGGGGCTGATGACGACGCTCTTGGTGCCCTTGTAGCGCCCCTCCGTGTAGAAGTGGGCATCGGGCGTGCGCGTCTGCGGCACGTTCGAGCCCCAGAGAATGAGGAACGTCGAGTTGTACCAGTCCGCGCTCTCGGGCACGTCCGTCTGCTCGCCCCAGGTTTGCGGGCTCGAGGGCGGCAGGTCGCAATACCAGTCGTAGAAGCTGAGGCAGGTGCCGCCGATGAGCGAGAGATAGCGGCTGCCGGCCGCGTACGACACCATCGACATGGCGGGAATCGGCGAGAAGCCGACGACGCGGTCCGGCCCGTAGGTCTTGACCGTGTGGACGTTGGCCGCCGCGATGATCTCGTTCACGAGCTCCCAGCTCGCGCGGACGAAGCCGCCGCGCCCGCGGCTCGTCTTGAGCGCCTTGGCCTTCGCCGCGTCTTCGACGATCGACGCCCAGGCCTCGACCGGCTCGAGCGTGCGCCGCGCCTCGCGCCAGAGCGTGAGCAGACGCGAGCGCAGCAGCGGATATTTCAGGCGATTGGCGCTGTAGAGGTACCAGGAGTAGCTGGCGCCGCGGGAGCAGCCGCGCGGCTCATGGTTGGGCAGGTCCGGCCGCGTGCGCGGATAATCGGTCTGCTGCGTCTCCCAGGTGACGATGCCGCCCTTGACGTAGATCTTCCAGCTGCATGAGCCGGTGCAGTTGGTCCCGTGCGTCGAGCGCACGATCTTGTCGTGCTGCCAGCGCTGTCGGTAGGCGTCCTCCCAGCCGCGGCCCTCGCGCGTCACGACGCCATGGCGCCCGGAGAATCCGCCGGCGACGTTGCGGAAGTA
>Ga0074044_10001796_pt1 | contig 19054 bp, 10 predicted proteins | sample BogForMeECP23OM1_FD_94443 | JGI IMG/M metagenome (GOLD analysis project Ga0074044, IMG submission 94443) | Bog forest soil microbial communities from Calvert Island, British Columbia, Canada - Bog Forest MetaG ECP23OM1 | ecosystem: Environmental > Terrestrial > Soil > Wetlands ...
ATATGAAGGATCGAACCACGGGGAGTTGGTGGCCGCTCAACCACTGGACGGACTCTAAGCTGCGGGTTCACGGTTTGTATTGCAGTATGGCGCAACTTCTGCGGTCAGTGATGTGGCGGCGAGTGCGACGGGCCGGTGTGAAGATATCGCTGAAACGACTCCTTTCGGAGTTGGACGACATTCGGGAGGTGATCAACCTTTATCCCAAGCAACGCAAATCGGCGCGGCAGCCCCAGCAGACGGTGCTCACCCGCCTGTCGGAACCGCAACAGCGGTTGTTCTCGATTTTGGGCCTCGAACGGGAAAAACATCATGAGTTAGGGTAACATTTTGCTTTACACAAAGCCTTTACACCAAATGGGTTGAGAATCTGCCTGAAGATAAGTAGGAAACTCGGGCTAGGAGGCTGTCCGAGAATTCGCCTCTCGCTGACGTAAGTCCTTGCTAGCAAAGAATCTACTTTAATTAGGCTCAAAACTGGCAAGTTGTTTAGTAACAAGGACTTGTGGATTTCGGACTCGAATTCTCGGACAGGCTCCTAGGCTGTTCGTCTGGAGTTGCCCCCCGCGGCGCAGAGCCCGCGCTCGGCCAAGGGCGGGGCGACGGGAGCGTGGCCCGCGACGGGGACGCGCCCGGGCTCACCGTGGCCGCTGTCGACCAGGACGAGGATGCGGACACGCGGTCGGAAACGGAACCAGGCGAGGTAAAGCTCGTCGCGGGCGAGCGGCCCGTCGTGGAGCACCCATGACGGGATGTCCGGGTCGTGCGGGTCCAATAGGCCGTTACGCACGCTCCCGCGCATTCCGTGGCCTGAGAAGTGGACTAAGAAGAAGTCGCCTGGCTGGAGCCGATCCGCCGCATCTCGGAGCGCGGCGAGCACCCGCTCGCGGGTCGGCTTCTGCGGGCCCACGTCGGTCAGAACGGTCGTGGCCTCATGGGCGGACAGTGAGCCGACCAGCGCGGCGATCGCCTGCGCGTCGTAGACACAGCCCCGGAGCGGCGGAACCTCCACATGCATGTAGGCGGGGCTGCCGCGATCGACGCCGTTGAGTCCGATCGCCAGGCAGTAGCCGCGTGGGCCTTTCGGAACGGGTGTTGGGGTGTCGGCGACCGCCGGTTCGGGCGACAATCCCGGTGTGGGAGGCGGCGCGGGGGCCGCCGAGTCGGGGAGTAAGTCCCGGGCGATCGTTACCCGGGCCGCGAGGGTTCGCGTCTCCTCAGGCGGCTCGACGGCCGACGTCGCAGTCGCTGGCGGTGTATCCAAGTCGGGCGTGACCACAGGTGCCGTCGGCGCGTCGATCACCGAAACTGCGGGCATCCGCCCCCGCGAACCGGTGACCGCGGGAAGATCTTCCTCCAGTGACTTCGGAATCAGTCCGTCGGGGCCGTACCGCCGGAACTGGTGGCGGACTCGGTCGATCGCGGCGGGTGGGCACCCGAGCTGTTGCACCCTTCTGGGCCGGGTGTGGCCGGCGGCCGTAAGCAGGATAATCGAGAGGTCGCGGTACACGTCAGCGCGTCGGGTCGTCGCGCGGATCCTTTCAAGCACGACGCGGTGCTTCGGGCTGAGGGACGATCGGGCCATGACCTGCTCGAGACTGATGCGGACCATCTGCACGGCCCTCCGAGGCGGCGACGCCTCGGTCGGACGATGTTCGGGACGGGAGAGGCCCCGGACCCGACGGCGCAGCGACACCTGGGGCCATTGGTGCCGTTCGTCAGACCTTGAACGGGGGCTTCAGCCGGCCGAACATGCCCAACTCGAAGAAGTTGCCCCCCACCCAGAGGTAGTTGGGGTTCTGCTTCTTCTGCGTGCGTGCGCCGACCTTGTCCCGGACAGTGCTGTAGAAGCTGTTGTAGTCGTCAGTGAACCCGGCCTTCATGGTCTCCAGCACCGCGGCGGAGAACAGCCCGTGTGGCGTGCCGGCGCTGTCGGTCCCGTCGAGCGAGACCTCGGCCTCCTGGCATCCGGAGATCAACACCACGTTGGCGTTGGGCGCCGCCCCAGTCTGCGTCAGCGTGCTGAGGGAAGTCTCACGCTGCTTGAAGTAGTCGAAGTTGTGCGAAATGACCTGGAACGCAGCGTTCTCATCGATCCCGCGCGGGATCTCCGTGGAGCCGATCGTAATCGCCCTGTCCCGGATCGCGCGCCCGCTATGACAGCTATCGGAAAGGACGAGAACGCAGATGTGGGGCCGGAACTTGAACCATATGTGGTAAAGTTCGTCCGAGGCGAGCGGCTTATCGTAGAGGATCCAGGCCGAGTTGGCCGGAGACGTTGCGTCGATCTGGCCGTCCTTGACCACTCCCTGCATCCCGTGACCCGAGTAATGCAGCAGGAGGAAATCCCCTTCCTGAAGGTCTGCAGCGGCCTGGTTCAGCTGGTCGAGCAAGGCCTGATAGGTCGCCTTCTCATTGGCCAGGACCGTCGGGACGTCATAATTCGCTTGGCCCTTGATCAGGGCCGCGATGCCGTTGGCGTCGTTGACACACCCCTTAAGTGTGGGGATGTCCACTCCGACGTAAGACGTACTCTGGTGATTGACCTCGTTCAGGCCGATGGCGATGCAACGTGCACGGGGCATGGTCAGATGATCCCTGTTAATGAGGAAAGTCAAGGTGCTGTGCAACGCGGTTAGGGCGCCGAAACGATCGTGCGCCGATGGGTCACCTCCGGAGAGTACCAGTCTGTGACCACGGTTCTCTTCCTACCTGTTGACCCTAGCGCATAGGATCCAAACAGCCAGGCAAGTGGAAACTCACCAACTGGTGGACTTGCGACAGTCGATGTGATAAGTTAGCACGTCTAGGGTGTCCGTGCAACTGGGGAAGTTTTTTCGGACTGTTCTCACCGGAGGCTTCAGCGATGGGTTGTCCCGCGTGGAGGGTATCGATCACGCTTGCAATAGCAGTCTTCCTGACCCTGGTTCAATCGGGGGGAGGGGCACGTGCCGTGGGTCAGGAGGACTCCCCGGCCGATCGGTTCGTCGGGGCGGTCAAGGAGCTGGATAAAGCGACCCAGGCTCGGTTACTCGACGAGGTCCAGGACAAGCTCGGGATCGCGCCCAGCCCGATCCTGGTTTCCTGCCGCGAGACGCTGTCCGGCTACCTCATGAACGTCCTGCGTTCGGGGAGCGTCGCTGATGCCGAGGCCCTGCGGGAGAGGGCGTATAAGCAGTGCACAAAGCTTCTCCAAATCCGCAACCCGAAGGCCACGTTAAACGACGCGAATAAGGGATTCGCGGACGAACTGGCCGCCGAGGTCCTTACTCAGTTCCGGACATCCACCGCGGCGGGTCCGGTCCGCAGCGTCGCGTTCCGGAGCCCAGCTCTGGAGCCTCAGCAGATCGGCAACCCCAACGGGGTCCGGCCAACGGACGGGAGTCAGACCGCGGGGGCCGGGGGCGGGTCTCAATCGCCGGCCACCCCGGCGTCCAATCTCCCCAAGCTTCCGGACGTCCTACAGCTCGGGGCCAACCGGAGCGAAATGAAGAAGGCGTTCACCGAGCAGGACGCCGGTGACGTTAAGGCTGCGAACGATCAGTTCGGCCTGAAACTGACGCCTCAACAGCGCGCGGATCAGTTGCGGAAGTGGTACGAGGCAGCCCCGTTGCCCGGGGTCCTCGGCAGGGCGTCGTTCCCCAACACCTTCAGCGATCTAACCAAACAGAACCTCACGAACATTTCCCAGCTCGGCGACAATGACAAGGCTGAGATCGGAAAGATCATCACGGAAGTGGTTGGGACAACAGCCGTGGACCTTGGCGGGATCTCGACGCCAACCCCGAGTTCGAACCGGCAGCAGACGGACACGGCCACGCAGGTTGGCGAGGGGGCTATCTCCGTCCTCGGTGACATCTTCCCGCAGGTCACCCCGTTCGAGGGGCTGGCAGACGACGCGGTCCAGGTCTTGGTACCGGCGCTGGAGCGGTGGCGGCCCTTGCAGCGGTGCTACGAACGGCGGGCGGCGGGCTGGGGGATCTTCGGGCTCCGGCCGTCCCGGGGTGTATATTACACTGTTCCTTGAGACCTTCGATCCGGGTGTCAGGTGCCGACGCCACGTCCCGAAGCTTTCTCGAAATCCAGACTGGCAGCCAAGGGAGGGGCTGCTCATCCAGCAGAGGGACCTGCCTGAAAATAGGGTTTTGCTCATGGAAACGCATTTCGCATGTAGCGTCTCTGCCCGTCGGGCGATCGCTTCGGGCCTCCTGATCGCGGGCATCTACGGGCTGGCCCCCACCTCCGTGGCGGCGGGTGATTGGCTATTTCACCGTAAGGAGCACTACGTCCCGGTCACCGTCGCCCCGGCACCGTCGCCCCCGATCGTGGTGGTCCTCCCCGCAACTACCGCAGCCCCCGCCGCGACCCCCGCGCCCTCCTCGGATCAGCGCGGCGTGACCGCCGCGGCCCAGCAACCGTCCACCAAGGCGGCCGATCAAAGCACCACCCTGCCCGCGACGAACCGGATCGTGATCCGCATACGTGAAGTACCTGCCGTCCAGGCAACCACGACGGTCCGGGTGCTTCAGACACAGACCGTGGATTACGTCCCGGTACCGGCCAAGCACCATCACTGGTGGAAGGGTTACTGAAGCGTCGAGTCGAGATGGACTCGCCTGGTTGTCAAAGAATTACCTGCTCTTGGTGGAGTACACCGGGCGGTTGTTCCGCGAGGGCAAAGCCGTGATCTCCGGTGAGCTGGCCGGGATCTTCGAGCGGCTGGGGAGCAACGCCGAGAACTGGCAGGCGCGGTTGCAGAAGCTGGCCGCGGGCCGGTTGCTGGGCCGTTTCTTCGCCGCCAGCCGAGCCCGGTTGCGGAAAGTCGCCGAACGTCTGGGCGTGCACCACCTGGCGAACCTGGGCGGCTGCGAGGCGCGATGACGCCGCCCCGAAGGCTGGATCCCAGGCTCGTCTTCATTTCACTCTTCCGGAGACGCTCGCAAGATTCCGGCGATCTTGTCGTAAACTATGTATGTCGGGATCGTGCGGATCGTCTTTGGCAATTCGGTGTGAGAAGCAGGCACGCGCACCGCCCAGGCCGAACGGCGGTGCGCGGGTGTATGCTCATTGACACGAGGAAACCTGGCCGCCCGACGTGCGGATTGCGCAAGACTTGTCGATCAGTCAGGCAAGAAAGGCTGGCAAAAGCTTGACGGTCCGCAGCGCGGTCAGGTTCACCCGGGGTCGATCTGGCAGGACGCGGTTCGGGCCCGACCGTCGTCACGAGAGCGAACGTGGCCACTCTCTTTCCTTGAGTGCCGGATAGCGGCTGGCCCCTACAGCTGTCAGAGGAGTTGGACGCAAAATGGGGGTAAAATGCCCCAAAAAGGGGCAAAATTGCGAGTTTTTCGGGAAAAGGCTACGTTACTGGCTATGGCGCAACTCCTTTATTGTCATGCGGTTGCGTTAATTTTCGTCGAATGGGCTCCCAGAGGCAAAAGCCACAACCATTTATTGATTAACGGCTTGCGTCAAAACCTGATTTCGCAAATTCGCGAAAAAGCCGGAAAACGTAGCATTTCGTAGCATGTAACGCATGCAAAGCGGGCCCAATTCCGGGTCGCCGAACTCGGAGTCGGGTATGGCGGATGGCAGGTGGCGAGTGCCACATGATGATTGGCCTGTGCGAGGTGAACTGGGGTGGCTGCCATGAAGGTGAAAGCAGCGAGCCGATGCCACAGGCGTATCCGGACGTTCCCGCTGAGGAGGACCAGGAACCGAAAAATGCACCAAACAAAGCCAATTTGGAATCGACGCAAACCTCGTGACCTCAGAAGGTAGAATCAGGATCGACCGGTCCGGCGGCGCGAAAACAAAGCCAATCCCGGCACGAGACGGAGATCCAGCGTCGAGAGGAGCGGCGAGCCGCCTTCCTGAAGAAACATAAGGAAGGCGGAAAACAAAGCTCAGCCGGAAGGCAACCGCCCTGGCCGGGGAAGTGCACTAAAACCGCGCGATCAGCCTGGTGAACTCGGGCCGCGATCGGAGCGTCTTCAGATCGGGGTCTGCCGTGGCGATCCGGGTGGAAAAGCCTGCCTTGAATGCAAGCTCGAGAAGCTGAATCGACCGCTCCAGCGGGCGCGGGTCGTGCGCGGTTTCGGCGTAGACGGCCAGTGCACAGGCGGCGTTGTACAGGCGCTGGGCGGTTGGTGCCTTGACCAGGAAATCGACGTCGTCGAGCATCGAACGATCACCCAGCCCGGCTCGCACCAGGGCGCGAAGCTGGACGGCATCGACCAGGTTCGGGTCACACTCGAGGGCCGCATCAAGGTGCTTGACGGCGCCTGGCGGGTCGCTCGTCCGGGCCAACCGAGCCATCCCATAGTGGGCCAACGCGTTGCGCGGATCCTTGTTGAGCGCAGCGGTGAAATCCTGGCGTGCGCCGGGGGGATCGCGATTGAGGCGGGTCATGCCCCGAGCGACGCGCGCACCGACATTGTCCGGGTGGCTGGTCAAGAGCTCGCGGAACATCGCGTCGGCCTCGTCCCGGCGGCCCAGGCGGGCCAGGGCCTCACCGAGCGCGTAGAGGACCACGGGCTCGCGGCGGCCCGCGGCCACGGCCGTCCGCAGATCGGCCAGCGCTTCCTCGATCCGGTCCAGCTCCAGCTCCACGAGCGCGCGGTCAACCCGCGCCTCGACGAGATCGGGATCGAGCTCGATCGCCCGATCATACGAAACCTTTGCATCCAGCAGCCGGCCGGCCCGGGCGAGGGCCAGGGCTCGGTTGAAATGGTTCCAAGCATATTCGGGGCCGCAAGCCACGCACGCGCTGAAATCGCCGGCGGCTTCCAGGTAGCGCCCCTGCTCGAAATGGCAACATCCCATGGCGAACCAGGCCCAGAGCGAGGTCGCATCCTGCGCGATCGCCGCCCTCAAGGCCACCTCCGCGCCCGCCGTATCGCCACTGGCCACAAGCGACGTGCCGAGCATGGTCAGGTCGCGGCTCTGGGTTGGAGCGATCTGGGCGGCTCGGGCGCGATCGCGGGCGGCCAGATCGGCATCCCCGAGCGCGGCATGGTAGCGGGCTCGCTCGGCGAACAGGACCGAGGGGAGCGCGGTGTCAACCCGCTCGGCCTGATCAAGGTGAGCAACCGCCCGTATCAAAGCTCCGCGCCGGTCGTCCTCCGAGCCGCCATGACTTGAGACGATCACACCGGCACGAGCCTCCAGTATGAGCAGCTCGACAATCTGCCGCCGCAGCCGCCGGGCCTCCTCGGGCTTGAGGCGCAGCAGCCACTGTGCGGGCAATTTCTGGCTGGCGTCTCGCGCCCGCCGTCCACCAGCGCGGCCGACTGTGGTCTCATCCGCAATCCCAACCTGACCGAGCAGCTTCCGCGCCGTCCGCATACCCTTCTTCCGGAACTCATCATTGCGGCCCGCCACGTTGAGCAGGAACTGGCTGTCGATGAAGCCGCGATCGAACGCTTGAAGTTTCATCCGCGCAGCCAGATCGAGCATGCCATCGTAGACCAGCATGATGGAGACGGTCATCAGTCCCAGCAGCACCGAGGCGACCAGGGCGATGGTGCTGGAACCAGTGAGGCCGGGATGCCGCCGGGCCCATTTTCCCAGGCGTTCGCGCAGGCTGGGTTCCGGGCAGTGCTTCATCGGCAGGTCTTCCAGGAATCGCCGCAGATCCTCGGCCAGATCGCGTGCGTTCTGGTAGCGGCGGTCCGGGTCGGGATCGATGCACTGGGAGACCAGAGCGTCCAGGCTCCAGGGCACCTCGGGACAGGCGGCACGCAGCGAGGGAGCGGGCCGGTGGCGGCGTTCCTCGGTCATGCAGCGAATGGTCGCCACCGGCGTGAGGCCGGGAGGAGGTTCGGGGAACGGGTGGTTCCCACTGATCATCTCGAAAAGGATCAGGCCCAGCGCATAGAGGTCCGATCGCTCCTCGACGGCCTCGGGGCTCGTCGCTCCTTCGGGATCGAGGGCATCGAGATGTTCGGGGGCCATGTAAGGCAAAGTGCCACCGAGCAGGGCTCGGTGAACAACCGGCTCGCCCGCTTGATCCCCGGGGCCGGCCTCGGTCGGGAGATCGGCCGGGGCGGCCAGGTTGAAGTCGAGCAGCATGGGGGTGCCGTCGCCCGCGATCAGGATGTTGGCCGGTTTCAGGTCCCGGTGCAGCAGCCCTCGTGAATGTGCATGGTCAAGCCCCTCGGCCAGCCTGGCAACGATCCAGACCGCGGCCTGGATGCCACTGGCCCCGCGCAGAAACTGGCGCGAGGGCTGACCGTCGTCACGGTCTTCGGTGCGCGAGCAAGCCTCGGCACGGGGGCTGACCAGCCGGGACACGAGCGAACGCAGACGTCCGGTCCTGGCCGTCCCGACTTGCGCTTGCAGGGCCGATTCCGCGGGCACTACCCCGGCCGGCTCTGAAACGCTGGCGCTGGTCGAAGCCGGCGGTGATCGCAGCCGCGACCGCTGAACGCGTCCCAGCCCCAGCGAAGCGTCTTGCCCCGCCACCGCCGGCAGGCGCTGGCTGAACTGGTCGAGTGCTTCCACCAGACTTCGCCCCGTGGCCTGAGTATGAGTCAACCCCCATGCTTCCTGGAGCAGTTGAGCCAGGTTGGCCCCGCCGAAAAATGGCATGCATAAGAGCCGCAGACCAGTCGCCGGCTCATCCTGGACCGAATGGACCGGAACGATGTGGGCGTGCTGGAGCCGGGCGAGGAGCCTGGGTTCGTCTCCCTCGGCCCGGGAGATTTTCAGGGCCACCAGGCGACGCCCCAGGTTCATCTCCTCCGCCAGGAAGACTCGCGCAAACGCCCCCCGGCCAAGCTCGACCACCAGCCGGAAGCCGCCCAGCTCGTCGCCAGTGCGCGGCCCAGTCGGGCGGGTTCCTGCACCGTTTTTCCCGCTCCGGCTTTTGTCGCCGGCTCTCGAAGAATTGGCCCGCCCTTCCGCGACACCAGCGTTCCTCTGCGCGCCGGCTCGCGCACTCGAGCCGGGACCGGCCGGTCGAGGAGACATCGGCGCGAACGCCTGATACAGCAAAGTCGCGCCGGCGGGAAATGAATCCTCCGCCCCGAGCTCTTGCGGCGAAGCCGGCTCATTGTCGAGCCCGAATTCACACGGCAGCGCAGCCGCGCGATCGGCCAATGAATGATGAGACGGTTCCTCCTCGCTTCCGAGGTTCCAGTCCTCCATGAGCTCTCGGGCGGAATCTTGCCGCGAGTCATCTGCATTCCGCATTGAACACATCTCTGCTCCTGGTCTGCACACTTCCGATCAGAGGGCCCGGATCGTGCCGTCCCGCGACGAACCGGAGCCGCCCACTACCTTGCAACGATTCCCACATTTCCAGGGGAGCTGCCAGCCCGGCGAGAGCAAGCCGGCTAACCTTCTATAGGTCTTGCAGAGCGCCCTGTCCATGAATGCTTGTGCCACGAACTCACCAGACCAATGGTCAGCTCTCGGCCGGTTTGCCAGAGCGCACGCCGAACCGTGTTCTAAGTTTCAAGAAAAGGGGTCTGTTGCCGGATCCACACGACGCAGGCCAGGAAGGGAAGAAATGCCGTCTGCCCACGTGCCGATCTCCATGTGATCGGCGTCGAGCTGCGCGCCGGCCGAGCCGGGGTGCGGCTCCAGGGTTGCCGGCGGTCCGGAAGGGAAAGGTTCAGTTCATGATCAGCAGCAGGACCAGCAACACCGTCACGAATGGCCTGGGGAGCCAGAGAAACGCCAGCGCAGGTCGTGGGGTGGCCGGGCACGGAATTCGACTTATGGGAGAGACCCTGGTCCGCGAGTTCTCGGCGCCGGTGGGTATCTTTGATCCCGGCCAGCGAGCCTGGACGGTGATCCTCGGGGCCGCGGAAGAGCAGTTTCCCGGCGTGGACAGCCGGCTCCAGGAAGTGGCAAGTTCCAGCGGATTGCGTCTGGGTCGGGTTGCGGTCTGGCGTCGCGATGAAGATCTCGAGCGGTCTTGGCTGGTGCTTCCCTTGCCTTCCGCCGAAGCAGCCGATCTGGTGGCTTTCGTGGGTTTCCTGGCACCTCCCCAGCCCCGCGACTCGGTGCCGCGACAGACCGAACTGGCTGCGCCGGAGCCGAGGGATCTCGGCACCTGGGGACCGGCGTGCCCCGAGCCGGCCTTGCGCGCCTGGGGCCAGCAGTATGTGAACCGGCTGCAGAGCGATCATGAAACCCGTCTTTACCCGGTGCAGCCGACGGCCGACGACGATGAAGAGGGCGAGCACGTGGTGATCGGCCGCCTGATCCGCCGGATGCGCATTTCCGATTCGCCGTCGCGTTTTCAGTCACTGGCCGTCAACGTTCTGAGAACATCGCTGGCCATGACCGCCGTGGCCTGGGTCCCCAACGATTCCCATGAGCCTGTCGTGGTGAGCGGAGAGATCGAGGGATTTCGGACCTCATCTTATCGCTACTTTGTGCCTCTCATCCCGCGTGAGACGGCTTACGTGGTCAACGACTTGAGTCAAACGCCCGCGGGCATGACCACGCCGCCCGTGTACCGCTTCGCCTGCGTGCCGGCCGGGACCGCGGGATGGCTCGTCGCCGTCAAGCCACTGCAAGATCGCCTGATCGGAACCCCCGAGATTGAGCGCATGCAGTACGTTGCATCGCTCATCGCAACCCAGTCCAGCAATGCCCGGACCTACGTTGAGCTGAAGGAGCTGCTCTTTGGAATCATCCGTGCCTTGACGGCGGCCATCGATGCCAAAGATCCCAACACGTCCGGGCATTCCGAGCGCGTGGCGCGGATCGCGGTCCGCCTGGCGGAAGAGCTGGCGATGCCGCCCCAGAAACGCAGCGACCTCTACCTTGCGGGACTGCTGCACGACGTCGGCAAGATCGGCGTCGACGACCAGGTCCTCAAGAAGGGCGGGCCGTTGACCCCCGACGAGTACCGCAAGATTCAGGCTCATGTCGAGATCGGCGTCACCATCCTCAAGGATCTGAAGAAGCTCAGCCACATCCTTCCCGGTGTCCGCCACCACCATGAGAGTCTGGATGGAACGGGATATCCCGACCGCCTCTCCGGCGAGCAGATTCCGCTCGAAGCACGCATTCTCGCGGTGGCCGACTCGTTTGATGCCATGTCCAGCGACCGCCATTACCGCAAGCGGCTCACGCCCATGCAGATCGATGACGTCTTCCAGAAGGGCCGGGGCCAGCAGTGGGACTGCAGCGTCGTTGACGCGCTCTTCGCTTGCAGAAGAGATCTGGAAGCCATACGCCAGAAAGGTCTGGGCGAAAGCCTCATCGGTGCTGTCAACGTCACTCTGGGTCGGACCTGAGCGGGATGGAACCGCTCGCCGATCCATCGGACCTCGTCACGCGGGAATCGTTCCTCTACAATGGGAGGGCGAAGATCGCGGACTTTCCTTTGCCGAGGTCCTGCTCATGAGAAGCCCTTTTCCCGGAATGGATCCGTACCTGGAAGACCAGGGCCGCTGGCCGGATTTTCACGCCAGTACGATCACGTATTGCCGCGATGCATTGAGCGATTGTCTTCCTGATGACTACGTCGCCCAGATGGGCGAAGCGGTTGATGAGGTTCGTGATACCTGGATCGAGATCCGCCGGCTGCCGGATGAGCGCCTGGTCACGGCGATCGAAGTTCTCTCACCGACGAACAAGGGATCGAGCGGGCTGACCGAGTACCTGAATAAGCGCCATCGTCTGCGAACACAAGGGGTCAACCTGGTCGAAATTGATCTCCTGATCGCGGGCCGGCGGCTGCCCATGGCAAAGCCGCTCCCGCCCGGCCACTTTTTCACCATCATCTCCCGCGCCAGCAAGAGCGAGATCGGCGACGTCTACGCCTGGTCGATACAACGACCCTTGCCGAAGATTCCCATCCCGCTGGAAGACCCCGATCCCGACGTCTTCCTCGACCTGGCCGAAGTCTTCGCCCTGGTCTACCAGCGTGGCCGCTATGCGCGCCTGATCCACTACGACCGCCCGCTCGATCTTCCGCTCCACCCTCAGGACAAGGAGTGGGCCGAGTTGGTTGCGCGCGGGAAAGACACGAGCTGATTTCGAGCGTGAATGATCACTTGATCGCGCTATAATCGGTCGGCTCGAGAAAGACCGACTCGACCTTGCTCACCAGCGCGCCGTTCTTGTGGCTTTCCGCATAGACCTTCTTGCACTGTAGTCCTCGTCGTCCTGAAGGGTCCGAGAACCAACCAGCTCGGCGCTGTGCCTCTTCAGCAACTGGCGAGCGCTGAATGGAAAGGACGAGTAAAGGACACTCACAAAGTTTGGGTGGACCAAACAGGGCTGTAGGTCAACCGCCATCAAACCTCGTCGCGCGGGACCTTTTCCTCTACAATCGAAGGGCGACGATCGCGGACTTTCCTCTTGCGAGGTCCTGCTCATGAGAAGCCCTTTTCCCGGCATGGATCCGTACCTGGAAGACCAGGGCCGCTGGCCGGATTTTCACAGCCGCGTGATCACCTACGGCTGCGATGTCGTCAGTCAGGCACTTCCTGATGACTACGTCGCCCAGATGGGCGAGGAAGTGAGGGTCGTGACCTGGCAGGAAGGCCATGATCGGTCCATGAGACCCGACGTGGCGATCGTCCGTCACGGCGGATCCGGCGGCTCGGAACAACCGGCTGGCGGTGGCATGGTGGCCACGCTCGAGCCGATCGCGATCCCCTTCGCCGCGGCCGTTGACGAGGTTCGTGATACCTGGATCGAGATCCGCCGGCTGCCCGATGAGCGCCTGGTCACGGCAATCGAAGTTCTCTCACCGACGAACAAGGGATCGAGCGGGTTGACCGAGTACCTGAATAAGCGCCATCGTCTGCGAACACAAGGGGTCAATCTGGTCGAGATCGATCTCCTGATCGCGGGCCGCCGGCTGCCCATGGCAAAGCCGCTCCCGCCCGGCCACTTTTTCACCATCATCTCCCGCGCCAGCAAGAGCGAGACTGGCGACGTCTACGCCTGGTCGATACAACGACCCTTGCCGAAGATTCCCATCCCGCTGGAAGACCCCGATCCCGACGTCTTCCTCGACCTGGCCGAAGTCTTCGCCCTGGCCTACCAGCGTGGCCGCTATGCGCGCCTGATCCACTACGACCGACCGCTCGATCTTCCGCTCCACCCTCAGGACAAGGAGTGGGCCGAGTTGGTTGCGCGCGGGAAAGCCCCAGTTGATTTCGAACGCGATTGATCACTTGATCACCCAAGGTGGACGAGCCGATGTCAACTGCAGATCCGAGGGAACGACGGACCCACGATCCGAGGACGACGAAAACCTCGAGGGGACGTACCTTATTCGAATGTTTGCCGACGATCATGGCATCAGCAAGGCAGGTCTGAGCCTCAGCGGAACTGGCCAGCCGGTGCGCCCTTGGCTTTGTCGCTTTCGGGATTCCTGTAGCGCTCCTGGAGCCGCTGGATCTGCTTCAGGTTATTGCTCGTATTTTGCATCTTCAGGTTGGCATCGAGCGCCTGGTTCAGGGCTGGCATTTGGGGCGGCTGGCCTTCTCCCCCTTGCGCCCCGTTGGCAGGGGCCGGCAGCACTGGCGGCAGACCCACATAGCTGGTCCCGCGGTAGAAGGCATATTCAGCGGCCTCCTTGCGAACCACTGTGGTGACCTGCCCCTGCACGCCCTTGGCGACGAACACGCCCCGCAAATCCGTATCGCCGGAGAAGAACTGAAGGTTGCCGCTGCCGATCACCTTGACCTGAACCTTGGGCAGCAGATCCTTGGTGCGAGCGTCCCGCACGGTGATGCGCACGCGGCCGCTGGCAGGCTCCTCGAGCACTTCAAGCTCCAGCGGAGAGACGAGGACGATCCCTGATGCGTAGAGGTTATCGCCCTGGATCATGACCAGGTACGCACCCTCCTTGGCGAGCGGCAGGTCGATCATCCGGGAACGGTCGTCGTAATCCGAGCCGTCCCCCAGGGCCACGCTCTTCTCGACCAGCGGGGTAATGCCGGCCAGGTCGATGCCGGCAATCCCGTTCAGGTTGCGGCGGGTGAGGTAGAGCTGCATCAGGTCGACGGGGTAGACCGTGACATCCGCCTTGGCGATATTGCGATAGTCGAGCTTGATGCCCGGCTTGACCAGCAGATCCTGACCACCGGCGGGGTTCGCGACTGGCGGCTGAACGCCGACCGCCCTCAGTCCGGCCCGGTTTCCAGGAGCATCCACTCGAGCGGGATCGGCGGCCTGGGCCACCGCAGGCTTGACCAGGGGACGGACGACCGACACCTCGGGGACCTTCAGTTCCTTGCGGGTGTAGAACTGAATCGCGCTGGATGCGTCGGTGAACCGGTCGGCGACCTGGCGATAGTATTCCAGGGCCTTGCCCGGCACGCGCCGGGCGTCGAAGATCTGGCCCAGAATGTACAGCGCCTGCCACTTGTTGGGGCTGGGCTGGTCAGCCCCGCCGGAGTCCTTGTAGACCGACCTGGCGATCTTCTCCGCCACCTCGACCGCCCGGTCATACTGGCCCAGGTGGAAGTTGGCCAGGGCCTCGCTGTACTGGAAGCTGTCCAGGAAGGTGCTCTTGGGATAGAGCCTGGCGAACCGCCCCGCGAGCTTCACGACCGACTCGTAATTCTCCAGCTCAAGGAAGGCGCCCACCAGGGCCAGGCTCGCCTCATCGGCCATCGGGTTGGTGGGCGATTGGGAGAGGAAGATCTGGATCATCCGGATGCTCTGGAGCAGCAGGTCCGACCGGGTCACTCCGGCGGCGGCCAGCTCACGGCGGAGGTTGGGGTCGCTGAACTCATTGGACGCCGCCTGTGCCAGCACCTGGGAGAGGCCGAAAAAGTCGCTCTCGATCGAGGGCGTGTTGGGGTAAGTCCGCCAGAGGTCGATCAGGTAGGTCATCGCCTCGAGGGTCTTGCCGCGCTGGCGAAGCAGCTCGCCGACCCGAGCGTCCTCGAGGTAGCTGGCCTCGATCAGCCCGCGCCAGACGATGATCGCCCGCTCGTACTCGTTGATGTCGCGATAGGCCCGGCCGATGACCAGCAACTGGTCGAAGCTGAGGATCAGCTCGGGGGCCTTTTCCTTGACCACCTCGAAATACTGGACCACCTTGCGTGGCTCATAGTCTTTGATGTTGATGAGCAGCAGCATCCGCGCGGCGTCCTTGGCCACGTCGTCGCGCAGCGTGTAGCCGGCGAACAGGGGCTCGAGCGCCGCGGCCGACTCGGCGTAGCGGCCGGCGTCGAAATGCGCCTTGCCGCGAGCGTACAGCTCGTCGGGCGACTGGCGATACGGATCGGTGTTCTTTTCTCCCGGGGCCAGAACCTTGAACTCACCGGGCTGGCCCAGGTGGAACCACCCCGGCTCATAAGCGCTCTTGACCGTGGCCGGCAGCGTACGGTACTGGCCGGGAAGGTAGCCGTAAACAGCGTACTGGATGCCGCCGGGGTTCTGGTCCGGGTGGAAGTAGAACGTGAGCACCCCGTCGGCCAAGGTGAACGAGCTGGCCGCGGTCTGGACCGATCCCTCGATCAGCGTCGTGCCGGCTGGCAGATGCTCCTCGACGACCAGGAAATCGCGCTCCCATTCGGGCGTCGTGGCGGGTACGTTCCGCCAGACGGTGAGCCCCACGCGGGCCTTGCCGCCCAGGGCGACCTGGGTGGCGACGTTCTCGAAAGTCCTCGGGTTGACGGCCACGCCGAAGCCGGCGGGCAAGGCCTTGCCGTCGAGCTCGGCAGGGGCGGGCCAGTAAACGCGGCGCTCGACCCAGGCCGGACGGTTGGCCCGGTCCTGGTCGGGGCCGAAATCGCGCGTGAATCCTGTCATGGTCACGGCGTAGCTGAAGGTGCCCCGCCCTTCCATGGCCAGGCCGATACGGTTGGAATCGCCGGCCTTGAGCGCCCTCACGGGCACGGGGACGGCCCGGCTCTCCGACGGTCCTTGCACCGCGAGCTCGGCCACCTTGGTGTCGTTGACCGTGACAGTGAGCCGGTAGCGATCCTCGGCACCCTTGGCCCGGCCGTGGTAAAGTGCCAGCGCGGCGAGCGCCGGGCCCTTCGCCCTGTGCGGGTTCCAGCCGTGGCCGAACCGGTGGGCGTGCAGCCAGTCGATCGCCCGATCGAGCTCGGCCGCCTGGGGGCGAACCCGGGCGAACGCCAGGCTGACCAGCGCGGTCGTCTCGACGGTTCCGCGCGCTCCCGCAGACTGGCTCGACCCATCCCAGTACAATTGGGCGGGCCGCCCCGGCGCGGCCGGCTCGGCCTTCGCACGGGGAGTCAAGATTCCCAGGATCTCGCCGGCCACCTCGGGCCGGTTGAGATTCGCAAACGTCAGGGCCAGGTACGCCAGGGCCGTGTTCGACAGGCTCTGGCGCTCGCGATTGAGGCTATTGGCCATCTCGAAGGTGGCCGCCCTCCGCGTGCTCAAGGCATGCAAGAGCGCGGCTCGCGCGTCCAGGTCGCGCGAGTTGGTTCCGCTGGTCATCGACTGCGTCAGCCAGGCGCTGCCCTTGTCCAGCACTCTGGGATCCGGCAACAACCCGGCCTGCTCGGCCAGGGCCAAGGCCCAGAGGACCGATGCGGACGCGAGCCGGTCGCTGGCCAGAGCGGCCCGCTGGTTGGGATGGCCCGTGCTCTTCAGTCCGCTGTTCACCCACGGCCAGCCGCCATCCTCGTTCTGGGCGGCGATCAGCTCCGCGACCAGTCCCTGGATGCGTTCCGACACGCGCTGGACGTCGGGCGCTCCGGACGAGCGGGTTGTGCGCAGATAGGACAAGGCCGAGGTGGCTGCCAGCAGGTCGGCAGCGCGATCGGCCATCGTACCGGCCGGGGGCGGCATGATCCGGCAATTCGCATTCGAGGACAGGGCCGAGAAATCCCGGCCCAACGCCAGCTCGACGATCATCCGCTCGAGCGTCGGCGAGATGACGATCATCATCTCCGGGCTTTCATAGGTTCGCCCCCTGGGCAGCCCGACGAAGACGGCCGTGCCGTCGCTGCTGGTCCCCGAGGCCGAGGCATAAGCCTGAACGCCCCAGGGCCGGACGGGAATCTCAGTCATCAGATCATCGGTGAGCTCGCCGACGGTGCCGGTGAGCGTCAGCCGAACCGATTCCGCGTCGGGAACCTCGAACGGCTCGAACATGACCTCCTCGACGCCGTCACCCTTGATCTCGACGGTCCTTGGATAGACCTCATCCCGCCCGCCGGCGTAGACCGCAAGCTTCAAGCTCACCGTGCCCTGAGCCCCGAGATGGTGTACCTGGGCGATGAACCGCGGCTTGTCGCCTTGCGTGAGCGAGCTGGGGATCTTGAGATCGACGAAGAAGTTCTTGCGTACGGTCAGCGACGAGGTGGTCTGGCCGACCAGCGTGTCCGACCCGGTCACGCCTCGCGCCATGATCCGGTACTCGGAGAGCGCCGAGGGCGCCTTGAACGTGACCCGGGCCTTGCCGTCCTTGCCCGTCACCACGCCGGGGTTCCAGTAGGCCGTCTCGGCAAACCGCTCGCGCAATGCGTACTCCGCGTTGCGCCTGGCGGAGAGGGCGCTGCGCATAGCGAGAGGCTGCTGAAACCTAACTCCTAAGGAGAATTCCTTGCCCGCCACATCCTTGAGGTCTGCCTCACCGAAGTACGCCGTGTCATCACCCATCGACTGGGCTCTGTCGGCCGGTAGGCCAAAAACCGCCCCAGTTGCCGTCCTTTTTCTTCGCGCAACCCCGGCCCCACCTCCCATTCCGCCCATCCCTGCTCCCATTCCGCGCTTCATCGCCACTCCGCCCAACATCGCGGGGGAGTTCATCGCGCTCGAATCGGCGGGAGCAGCAGCCGCAGGGAGCGTCGGGATCATTCCCAACTGGCCATTCTCGGCCGCTTTTTCCTCGGTCGCCACTTGCCGGCGGAGTTGTTCCTGCACATCGCCCCCAAAGGCGGCGTTCGCCGTCACGGCCGCGATCCGCTCGGCCTCGTCAACAACGGCCTGAGCCACCTCGATGGTTGCCGGCGCGTAGTGGAACGCGTTCGTGGCCTCGGTGGAGAAGGCTCCGGTGCGCGTCTGGTTGTAGAAGAAAGCCCCGATCGCCGGCATGCGGTCGCCATACAGCCGCAAGATCGATCGATCGATCATCGCAATCGAAATCTCGGCCGAGGCGGGCCTGCCGAGCTGGTCGACGGTCGTGACCTCGAGCTCAACCTCATCGCCCGGCCCTACCAGCGGCTTGAAGGGCGAGACGGTCACTCGCAGGTCCCGCTCCACCTCGATATCGAGCTTCGCCTCGTCAAACTTGTTTTCCCACATCCGCGCCGCGGTGAGGGTGAGGTTGGGGAACTGAGGACCGTCGATGGCCCAGCCGATCGGGTTATCGCCGTCGCTCACGGTCACGAGTTTGTAGGTGAGGATCCGGTCGGCCTCCCAGGTCAAGAGAGCCGTGCCGGCGCGGCCCCGGCTGTGCAGGTTGACGCTTGCCTCCTCGCCGACCTTGTAGCGCTGACGTTCGGCCAGGATGCGCAGCTTCGTCTCGTCCTGCTTGCCCGAGACGTAGATCGCTCGATCAGCGACGATGGCGTTGTTGAACCGATCGATGCCGGCGACCCGCAGTACATAATCTCCTCCCTGCGCGTCGTCGATCCGGAAGGTCACCGTCCCCTGCCCCGTCTTGGGATCGGTCTCGACGGTCTTGCGCTGGGCTTCTCGCTCGGTGATCCGGCCCGCCTGGTTGACCATCTTGATGACCGCCGCGCTCAAGCGCTGGCCGGTGGGCTCACCGCGGGCATCGCTGGCGTTGACCTGCACCGGAAACGATTCGCCGTCGAGATACACGTCGCGGCTGGTATGGACGCCGATGTTGAAGCCCCGAATCGCAAGCATGACGGCCGCCGCGACAGCGACGTTATCCTGCGGCAGCCGAGCGACCAGTCGCAGCGCCTGCTCCTCGGCAAAGCCATCGGTGGGGAAGCTCACGTGAAACTTGCCCGTCGCATCGGTCGTGGCATTGACGACGCGCTGGTCGGGAAGCGTGACCTCGATCGGCCGGTTGGCGACGGGCGCGCCGTACTGGTACTTCGCGACGATGTCGGCCTCGACGGTCTCGCCCCGGTAGTAGACCGTCTGCTTGAGGTCGAAGCTCAGGTCGATGGGC
>Ga0074044_10001797_pt1 | contig 19051 bp, 16 predicted proteins | sample BogForMeECP23OM1_FD_94443 | JGI IMG/M metagenome (GOLD analysis project Ga0074044, IMG submission 94443) | Bog forest soil microbial communities from Calvert Island, British Columbia, Canada - Bog Forest MetaG ECP23OM1 | ecosystem: Environmental > Terrestrial > Soil > Wetlands ...
GCGCGTACGCACGATGTGCGGCGTCAGGAATACCAGCAGATTGTCCTTCTGCTTGTCCGACGACTTGTCGGCGAACAGATTGCCGAGCACCGGGATATTGGAAATGTACGGCACGCCCTGATTGGTGATTGTGTCCTGACTCGACAGCAGTCCGCCGATAACCGCGGTGCGATGATTCTGCACGAAGACGCTGGTCGATGCGGACCGCAGCGTGGTAGTGGGGCCGAGCGGGTTGTTCGCGGTACCGTTCAGAACGTTGGAAACCTCTTCGTAGACGTCAAGCTTGACGTAGTCGCCTTCGGAGACCTGTGGGACCATGTCGAGCGTAATGCCGACGTTCTGGCGCTCCACCGAGTTGAAGATCTGGCCGGGAAGGCCGGCGTTGGCGGCAGCCGATCCGACGAAGGGCAGGTTCTGTCCGACGATGATCATCGCCTCTTCGTTGTCCGCCGTCAGCATCGTGGGCGCGGAAAGCACGTTTGCATGGGTGTCGGTCTCGAGCGCCGTAAGCAGCGCCAGGTCGCATGGAATCGAGATCGTACTGCTTGTGCCACCGGTAGTAGTGGTCGACCCCGCGGCCGCGGCGGCCACCGCCACTGGAACGCTGCACTGGCTGCCCGATGCAAGACCCAAACCGAGGCCGGTGAGTCCGAGCGGATTGCCGAGCGCGGTTTGTAAATTTCCGAAGTTCAGCGATCCGATGCCGATCGTGCTGCCACTGATCGCGGTCGAAGCGGTGAAGTTCACTCCAATGTCGCGGGTGCGCTCCGCCTGTACCTCGACGATGATGGCCTGCACGAAGATCTGAACGCGTGGCACGTCGAGTTCGTCAATAATCTGTTTAAGAGTCTGCCAGTCCTGCGGCGCCGCGCTCACTACCAGCGCATTGGTGGCAGGATCGGCGGTGATGCTTACCGGATTCGAAAAGTCGGGGCTCTTGCCGCTCGAGTTTCCACCGCCCGATGAAGCGGTCATGCTTGCGCCGCTGGAACCGAACCCGCCTCCGCTGCTGCCGCCGCGCAGCATTCCGCCGCCTCCCATTCCTCCCCCACCCATTCCACCGCCAATGCCGCCGCCCATACCGCCACCGCCAAAGCCGCCGCCGCCGAACGAGGAACCCATGCTGCCGCCGCCCAAGCCGGAGTATCCGCCGCCGGAAGAGCCGCCGTAGCCGCCGCCGGACATCCCGCTGCCGCTGCCGTTGAACATGCCCAGCGCGCTACCGCGGCCCAGCGAGCCCTTGCCGGTGGTGGGTGAAAGCGTGGTCGGATTGCCGCCGCCGCTCAGCAGGTTGTTGAGCACCTCCACCATCTCCAGCGCCTGCGCATTCTTGAGCCGATACACGTGGATGCGCGCGGTCGCGTTGGGCGGCTGGATGTCCAACTTCGCCACGATCTCCTGGATCTGCCGCATCTGCAGCGGCCCCGCCAGCACCACCAGCGAATTGGTCCGCTCGTCCGCGATTACCTTGAACACCATCCCCGAACCGCTCGCCGCCGGCACCACCACCCCGATGCCCTGCCGCGCCTGACCGCCGCCCTCGCGCGCTCATGATTTGTTCGATTTCGGGTGCGACCTCGCCCGCGAATGCCAGCTTCAGCGGTATGACCGCCACGTTCTGCTGCTCCCCATGGACATCCAAGTGCCCGATGATCTCCAGCAGCCGCTCCACGTTGTACGCGTCGTCGGTGATGATCAACGTGTTGTCTTCCGGATAGGCCGCCACCAGCCCGTCATGCGAGACCATCGGCTGGATCACGTTGACCAGCGAGGCCGCATCCACGTTCTGCAGCTTGACCATGCGCGTCACGTATTCGTCGCCGCGGGTTTCGCCGGGCTGCTGGGCCTCGGTCAGGGGTGCATCGGAGCGCACGTTGCGCGCGGGAATAATCTTTATGCTCTTGCCGACCGTGACTGTCGTGAAGCCCTTGATTTCGAGCGCGGACTGGAAGGCCTGGCAGGCCTCTTGGGGGGTCACCTTGGTCGGCGAGATGATCGTTACCTTGCCCCGTACGCTCTCGTCGATGATGAAGTTCTTGCCAGTGATCTCGCTGATAAACTTCGCCAGAACCGGAATGTCCACGTTCTGGAAGTTCATCGTGATCTGATCCGAGGCGACGGGAGGGTCGGCGGCGGCATAGGCCGACCCGCCGATTGTCGAAACCAGGAACGCCGCGGCGAAAAACAATAATGCCGCCCGAGAGCGATCCATCCGAGATACCTCCGGAACCTTTCTCGGCGAAAGCATATGGCACGCTACTGCGAAAGTACAACCGCCGTCTACGACCGATCGTTGCAAAGGACCGGACAGTCGGGAATTATGTACGAACCGCCCGATTTCATGGAAGAAACCGGCGTTCTGAATCATTGCAGCAGGGCACGCGGCGCGCTGTGATAGCATAAGTTTCCAGGTATCGCCGGGAGCATCGTGCGCTTCGAATATCTCATCGGAATCCGCTACCTGCGTGCCCGCCGCCGCGAGCGATTCGTCTCGATGATCGCGTTCATTTCGCTGACCGGGGTCACGCTCGGCACCTTCGCGCTCACGGTCGCGCTGTCCGTGATGAGCGGCTTCCAGGAAGACCTGCGCAACCGGCTGCTCGCGTTCACCCCCGAAGTCACGCTCGAGCGCGCCGATGGCGGCGTATGGGACCCTGCCGAGCTGGGCCGCAAGATCGCGGCAATACCGGCCATCGCGGCTGCATCGCCCTACGTTTCATCGCAAGTGATGGCGGTTTCCAACACGTCCTCCGGCACCCCAGGCTATGTCGAGGGGGGCATGCTTCGGGGCGTCGTCGTGCGGGACAATTCTGTTCTGACCGAGCTGCAAAAGACGCTGCAAAAGGGCAGCCTCGACTCTCTTGATACCGACCATCGGATCACGATTGTCGACCAGGGGCAGAAGCGCGATGTCAATTTGCCCGGCGCCATCATCGGCAGGCAACTCGCCCTGGCGCTCGGCCTTGAACTCGGCGATCCGGTCATCCTGATTTCTCCCGCGAGCCTCGCCAGCGGGATGGGCGCGCCGCGGCTGAAACGCTTTATCATCACCGGCTATTTTCATTCCGGGATGGCGGAGTTCGACTCGGCGCTGATTTTCGTCTCGCTCAAGAGCGGGCGAACGCTGCTCGCCGATGATCCCCAGCTTCAGACCGGACTCGAGTTTCGGCTCACCAACATGTTCGATGCGCCCGAAGTGGCGGAGCGCATCGCAGCGATCGCGGGACCCGACTTCAAGGTAACGAATTGGACGCAGGACAACGCCCCCCTTTTCTCGGCGCTCAAGCTGGAGAAGTTCGTCTACTTCCTGGTGCTGTTGCTGATCGTGCTGGTGGCGGCGTTCAATATCATCGCAACACTGGTGATGGTCGTGATGGAACGGCGCAAGGAGATAGCAATCCTGCGTGCGATGGGCGCGCGGGCCGGCTCGATCGCGGCGATCTTTTTGTGCGAAGGCATCGCGCTGGGGGTCTTCGGGACCATCCTGGGTGTCGGCGCGGGATTCGCGGCTTCATGGGCGATTGGGGCCTATCACCTGATTCATCTCCCCGCCGATTTATTCATCGTCAGTGAGATTCCCGTGCGCCTGTATGCGGTGAACTTCATCGCGGTAGCGGCCGCCGCTATCGCGCTGTGCGTAATCGCGGCGGTGTATCCCGCAATGCACGCGCGGGCGCTCTCTCCGGTCGAGGTAATCCGCTATGAGTGATGCAGCCGCGGCCGCGATCGCGCCCAAGCACGCCGCCAGCAGCGTGCTGATCGAAGCGCGCGGCATTGTCAAGAATTTCCACGACGCGGGCCGCGAGATCCACGTGCTGCGCGATCTCGACCTGACGGTTCACGCCGGTGAGGAAATCGCGATCGTGGGACAGTCGGGTACGGGCAAATCGACGTTGCTGTACGTGCTCGGAAGCATGGAGACTCCTACCGCGGGCAAAGTCATCTTTGACGGCCAGGATTTGTTCGCGTTGGAGCCCGCGGCGCTCGCGACGTTCCGCAATCTCAAGCTCGGCTTCGTCTTCCAGTTCCACTACTTGCTGGCGGACTTCGACGCGCTGGAGAACACGATGATGCCGGCGCTGATCGCGCGGATGCCGGATCGCGACGCCCGCAAGCGGGCCAGCGAAGTGCTGGAGCTGGTCGGACTGGGCGACAAGATGCATCGCCGGCCCGCCGAACTTTCGGGCGGCGAGCAGCAGCGCGTCGCCGTCGCGCGCGCCGTGGTGCTGCACCCGCGCCTGGTGCTGGCCGACGAGCCGACCGGGAACCTCGACCCGCAGACCGCGGACGAGGTGCACGAACTCCTCCATCTGCTGAATCGCGATCTCGGCATCACCCTGGTAATCGCGACTCACAACGAACGGCTGATGAGGCGCATGAGCCGCGCGCTCCGGCTGCGCGACGGCAAACTGTTCGACGAGCCCAGGACGTAGCCGCAGGGCAACTTAGCTGCGTTCCGGCCCGCGCTTAAATTCGATTCAGTTGACCTTCATCAGGCCACTCCGGCCCCCCAAGCGGCTCGACCAATCGGGAACCCCGGCCAAGATGCCGTCCAAAACATCCTTTTGCACCGGCGCAGCAATTCGGTTTTACTTACCAGACTCGATTGGTTACGTTGGTTCGCACTCTTTTTTTGGGGCTCTTAAGTGCATTCTGCGAGATTTAACGCGCGCGCCTGGCGCGCACTAATGCTCTTCACGCTGGTGCTAACCGCGGCGTGGATACTTGCCGCGAGAGCTTCCTTCGCTCAAGGTCCGGTGGTCGCACAGATCCGCATCGAGGGTAATCAACGCGTCGAGACCGACGCCATCCGCATCCACATTTCCCAACAGGCCGGGCAGCCGATCGACGAAAACACCGTCAACGACGACATCAAGACCATCTACAAGATGGGCTTCTTCGACACGGTGAGCGCCGACAAGGAATACATCAACGGCTCGCTGGTGCTGGTCTACACGGTCAAGGAGCGCCCGCAAGTCACCGACGTCCGCTTCGAGGGCATGAAGGCGATTCGCTCGACCGACGACAAAATCGTCAGCGCCGTCAAGGTTCATCCCGGTTCCATCCTCGACCCGGCCCACGTCAAGGAGACCATCAACGGCATCACCCAAGTCTATCAAGACAAGGGTTATCTGGACGTAAAGGTTACTTCGCGCACGATCCTGGAGCCCGACGACACCTGCGTGGCGGTGTTCGACGTGAACGAAGGGGCCAAGGTCGACATCACATCGATCGAATTTGTCGGCAACAAGGCCTTCAGCTCGAAGGAGTTGCGCGCGGTCATGGACACCGGCACGCACAACTTCCTGAGCTGGCTGACGGGGGCGGGCGCGCTCGACCGCAAGAAGCTTTCAGAAGACGTCGACCATCTGAGCGCCTTCTACTACGACAACGGCTATCTGCAGGTTCACGTTTCCGAACCGAAGGTAATCCGCGCCGGAAATGCGCTTAAGATTACCATCGAGATCGACGAAGGCGCGATCTACCGTTTCGGGCGCATCACGATCGCCGGCAACCTCAGATTCCCGCGCCACGAACTGACGCCGCTGCTCACTATCAAGCCGGGTCAGCGTTTCGAAGGCACGGCGTTGCAGCACAACGTGCTGGCGCTGTCGGACTTCTATTCCAACCGGGGCTACGCTTTCGTCAACGTCGATCCGCGCACGCAGCTCAATCCTTCGCTGCGCCGGATCAACGTGACCTTCTACATCAACCCCGGCCACGAGGTGCTGGTCAACCGGATCATCATCACCGGCAACACCAAGACGTCAGACAAGGTCATTCGGCGCGAACTGCTGATCCAGGAGCAGGAGCCCTACTCCGCCGAAGCCATCCGCGAATCCAAGGTGCGGCTGGACCGGCTCGGCTACTTTACTGAAACCCGAATCACCACCGAGCCATCGACGCAGCCGGACAAGATCAACCTGGACGTCAACGTCGCCGAGGCCAACACCGCATCGCTGCAGGTCTCCGGCGGATACGACACCTATTCATCGATCTTCGGCAATTTCACCCTTGGCAACACCAACCTGTTCGGCGGCGGCGAATCGCTCATCCTGAACGCGCAGGTCGGTTTCCTGTTCCAGAACTTCTCGCTCAGTTACATCGAGCCATGGTTCCTGGATATCCCGCTGAGCGTTGGCCTGCAGCTGTTCGACACCAAGCAGTACTTGGAGAGCTTCAACCAGTCGGCGGCCGGTTTCGCCATCAATACCACCTATCCGCTTACCGAACTGGGCTTCAAAACGCTCGGACCATTCTCACTAAAGGACGTAACCGCGGGCCTCGGTTACACGTTCGAGAGCATAGGCATCACCGGCCTGAACTCGCTGACGACCTACGACATCCTGCGTTACAAGGGCTATACGCAGACTTCAGAAGTCTCGCCGAGCATCCAGCGCTTCACGGTCGACAGTCGCGTCGACCCGCGCTCCGGCTCGGTGTTGAGCCTCAACACGCAGTTCGGCGGACTCGGCGGCGGAAATTATTTCGTCAAGAGCGTTAGTCACGCGCGGTACTTCTATTCATTCCTGAAGAGTCCGACTTGGGGGACGTGGGTCGTGTCGCAGGGCATCACCTTCGGCATCGGCACCAACCTAACGACCGGGACCGGCGGCGAACTGCCGCTGTATGAACGGTTCTTCCCGGGCGGTGCCACGGGACCGAACTCCGTGCGCGGTTACCAGATTTATTCGTTGGGCCCGCAGGTCACGCTCTACAACGGGTCGGGCGAGCCGATCAGCGTCCAGAACGTTGGCGGCAGCAAGGAACTGATTCTCAGCAATGAAATCACGTTCCCGATCCTGTCCGGACTGGGATTGCGAGGAGTAGTGTTCAGCGACGCGGGCCAATCCTATATGCTGCACCAGAATATGGACCCGGACACACTGCAAGCCTCTTTCGGCGCCGGGTTCAGATGGAAGTCGCCATTCGGGCCGCTCAGCATCGACCTCGCACGCCCGATTAATCCCCGGCCCGCAGACCAGAGCATTGTATTTGAAATCGGGAGTGCCGCTCCGCTCTGATCGTGTTCGAAACAATGCTCGGAGACCGGCCCGCAGCAACCGATGCTTCCGCCTTGCGGAGCCGAGCTTCAACACGGAGTTTGAGACGGCACTAGCGCCGGGCGCCAAAACTGGTTTTAATGACGGACACGGAAATTTCGCGACGCCCCGGACATCCGCATCGCCTGCCGCGGACGCGGCTCGTGACTAACGGAAGGATTGTAGCGAGATGAGGCAACGGTTATCTATCGGCGCTTTGCTCCTGGCTGTATTGGCCGTCGCGCAGCCGGCGCACGCGCAGGTAAAGCTCGCCTTCGTGGATGTGCAGCGGGCGCTCAATGAGTGCGACGCCGGCAAGCGCGCCAAGAGCGAGTTCCAAAGCAAAATCCAATTGCTCGATTCCAGGCTCCAGCGCCAGCAGAACGAAGTTGAGGGGCTTAAAGACGAGCTTGAGAAGAAGGGTATGCTGATGCAGCCCGATCAGCGCCAGAATCTTCAAGATCAGTACGTCAAGAAGGCCAAGGACCTGGACCGCGACCTCAAAGACGCTCGCGACGACCTGCAACGGCAGGACAATGAAATAACCAGCAAGATCCTGCATGACCTCGGCACGATTATCCGCAACCTGGGCGAGCAAAGCGGATATACCTTGGTAATGGAAAAGGGATCGATTCTGTACGGCTCTTCCAGTCTCGATATCACCGACCAGGTCATTCGTAGCTACAACGCTAGCCATGTGCAGCAGATCGGCACCCTGGGCGAAGGAGCGGGAGGCGCAGCGCAGCGCGCAGGTGCATCGTCGCCGGGCGACTTTGGTTCAAATGCCGCCAGAAACTCCAGCATTTCGAAGTAAGCGCAGGCGCCGATTACAACTCGGAAACCACCGTGGCCGAAGACAAGATTGGCCAACTCAAACGGGTGCTCGGCCTGCTGCCGCATCGCTACCCTTTTCTGTTGGTCGATCGCGTCCTTGAGATCGAAAAGGGCCGCGTCCTAACCCTCAAGAATGTGACCTTCAATGAGCCCTTCTTTCAGGGACATTTTCCCGGGCGACCGATAATGCCCGGAGTGCTGATCCTGGAAGCGATGGCGCAATCGGCGGCCTTCCTCGCGCTCAGCCAGGTTGAGGGCGAGGCAAAAATTCTGTTCATGCTCAGCGGGATCGACAAGGTGCGCTTTCGCAGGCAGGTCATCCCCGGCGATCAGATCAAAATTGAAGTCAAAATTCTGAAGTTCCATCGTCCGCTGTGGCGGATGGCGGCCGAGGCGCGCGTGGACGGCGAGTTGGCGGCAGAGGCAGAGCTGTCCGCGATGGAAGTCGAGGAGAAAGTCCAATAGCAGGACGGATCCATCCCGCGGCGGCGATCGATCGCAGTGCCGAAATCGATTCGACCGCTCAAATCGGGCCGGGCGCTGTAGTCGGGCCCAACGTCAAAATCGGTCCCGACACCTGGATCGGTCCGTGCGCTGTAATCGCGCGCAACACCACCATCGGCGCGCGCAACAGGATCTTTCAGTTCGCTTCGGTCGGCGAAGATTCGCAGGACCTCAAATACAAGGGTGAACCGTCGCGGCTCGAAATCGGCGACGAATGTCGAATCCGCGAATTCGCCAGTATCCATCGCGGTACCGAAGGCGGCGGGATGCTCACCAAGATCGGCAACCGGGTGCTAGTGATGAATTACGCGCACGTCGCGCACAACTGCAAAATCGGCGACGACGTGATCCTCACCAATGGAGCGCAGATCGGCGGCCATTGTATCATCGATGAATTCGCGAATATCGAGGGGATGGCGGGGCTGCATCAGTTTTGCCGGGTAGGCGCCCATGCGATTGTGGCGGCCGGCGCGAAAGTGGCGCAGGATGTGCCGCCATACGCAATGGTGGCCGGAGCGGAACGCGCGCGGCTGGTCGGTATCAATGAGATCGGGCTCAAACGCCGCGGCTTCACCGCGGAAACGATGAATGCGCTGAAAGCCGCCATGCGCACCATCTTCTATTCCAAGCTCCTGCGTGAGGATGCGCTAAAGAAGGTCCTCGACGAGCAGGGCGACTTTCCCGAGGTTCGCCGCCTCGTCGACTTCATCGCGAATTCCCCGCGCGGGGTTGTCGGCCGCGAGCGTGAGTAAACTCGGTATCATCGCGGGCAACGGAGTCTTCCCCATCGAGGTCGCGGCGGGCGCCCGCCGCCATGGCGTCAGCGTCATTGCGGTCGCGCACCTGAACGAAACCGACCCCGCGCTGGAAAAATACGTCGACGAAATCACCTGGATAAAAATCGGCGAACTCGAGCGCATAATAGAAGTGTTCAAGCGTGGCGGCGTGGATCAGGCCGCGATGGCCGGAGGGATTTCGCGCGCGCGCCTCAAAGATTCGTTTGCGCCCGATGCGCGCGCGCTCCAGATGCTCGCGCGCATCGGCAGGTTCAGTGACGATGCCGTGCTGCGCGGAGTCGCGGGCGAAGTGGAATCCGAGGGAATTCCGATAATCGACCCGGTCCCGCTGGTCGCGGACGCGCTCGCACGCCCCGGGCTTGCCGCGGGACCCCAGCTGAGCGAGGCGCAACTCCAGGACCTCGACCTCGCGTTCGCGGTCGCGCGCCAAATCGGCAATTTCGATATCGGACAGACCGTCGCCGTGCGCGACGGAATAGTGGCCGCGGTCGAAGCGGTCGAAGGGACCGACGCGGCGCTGCGGCGCGCCGCGCAACTGATGGGCAAGCGCCTGGTCGTGGCCAAGTCCGCGAAACCCGGGCAGGATCTCCGCTTCGACCGGCCCGCGATCGGGCCCGCCACCATCGCGCTGCTGGCGGAAATTGGCGCCGCAGTGCTGGGAGTGGAGGCGGGAGTCACGCTCGTGCTGGATCGCGCGGGCACGATAGAAGCTGCGCGCGTGTCGGGCGTCGCGGTCTACGGCCATGTCTGAGCTGCGCGCCGGCGTGATTGGCGCAGGACGTCTCGGCACGCTGCACGCACGGAAATACGCCGCGATTGACGGAATTCATCTCGCGTACGTGGTGGATATCGATCGCGAACGCGCGCAGAAACTCGCGCAGGAAACGGGCGCGACCGCGATGGGCGACTATCGCGATCTTGCCGGCAAGGTTGACCTCGTCACCGTCGCATCGCCGAGCCTGACGCATCATCAAGTGGCAGCGGCGATGCTCACCGCGGGAATCGATGTGTTGCTTGAGAAGCCGATGGCCGCGTCCCTCGCCGAGGCGCGCGAGCTAGCCGGGCTCGCTGCGAAGCACGGCCGCGTCTTTCAGATCGGCCACCTCGAACGCTTCAACCCCGCGATCGTGCGATTGCGATCGATCGTGAGCGGACCACGTTTCGTGGAATGCGTCCGCTTGGCGCCGTTCACCGAGCGCGGCACCGACGTCGACGTCATTCTCGATCTGATGGTCCACGACCTGGATGTGATCCTATCGCTGGCGCCGTCGAACGTAGCGTCGGTGGAAGCGGTCGGCGTCGCCGTACTAACCGACAGCATCGACGTCGCCAACGCGCGCATCCGCTTCAAGAGCGGACTGATCGCAAATATCAGCACGAGCCGGGTGGCGCCGCGCCGCGAGCGCAAGATTCGTTTTTTTCAACCCGACGCGTACATCTCGGTCGACTACGAAGCACGCCGCGTGCAGATATATCGCAAGAGTCCGCCGCCGCCCGGCGCGAAATTTCCGATGATCTCCGCGGAGCAACTCGACCTCGGTGAAGGCGACCCGCTGGCCGACGAAGTCCGGTCGTTCGTCGAGGCCGTGGGCACGCGCGGCACGCCCGCCGTGACGGCCGAGGACGGACTGCGCGTGATGGAACTAAGCGAGAGAATTCGCGACGTCATGCTGACCGACGCTGCGGAAGCTTGACGGCACCCCGTAAGCGAGCAAGCATTTCGTGCGATGCGAACCGGCATCTCAATCTTGATGCTTGCGTTTGATCACGAGCATCGGCTCTAGACGGTCCGGCCATACGAATATCAGGACGCCGCGACACCGCTCGCCGACTTTTGGAAAACTGTAGACGCCATACTCCACGAGAAAGGAGTGACCCAATGAAGACCACGAAAATAGGAATCGCTCGTATGCGGACATGAAAGGGCGCACGATGACGATTGCGCGCGGCAAACTCAAGCCTCAGGCTCACGAGCCCAAGGTTTGGTTTACCTCGACCGAGAGCTTTGCCAAAGTGTCGTCGAACAAGAACCGCGCCCTGCTAGCTGTGATCTCTGCAATCCATCCTTCCTCGCTCCAGGAACTGGCGGATCGCACCGGCCGCAAAGCATCCAATCTTTCCCGCACGCTCAGGACCATGGAGCACTATGGCTTCGTACGTCTGCATCGCGGCGAGCGTGGACGTATCCGACCGGAAGTTCCTTATCAATCGATCTCGCTCGAACTACCGTTCAGCGGTTAGACTCCTAGCCAGCAGAAACCTCCCTCAAACGCCCGCAGACGCTCATCAGGCAGCTCAAAAGTAGTCAGCGAGCGTGTGGTGCGGTGGCGGGATTTCCATCACAATTCCACGGATGCGTTCGAGTGCCCAGACAGGCCGCACGGCAGCGTCGCCGGGCGCGCAGCGCCGGCCGCGAATTATGATCGTCGCGGGGGAGGCCTCGGGCGATCTGCACGGCGGCGACTTGGCGGGCGAAATTCTGAAGCTCGACCCCGGCTGTGACCTGTTTGGAATCGCCGGAGAGCAGATGCGCTCGGCGGGCGTGCGCGCGATTGTACGCATGGAAGACATCCACGGACTCGGCCTCTCGGAGCTCGCCTCGACCATAGGGCGCACGGTGGGTGCGTTTCGCGCGCTGCGCCGCATCATCCGCGGTGAACGCCCCGACCTCGTCATCCTGATCGACTACGCCGAGTTCAATTTGATCCTGTCGGGTGTCGCCAGGCGAGCGGGCGCCAGGGTGCTGTACTACGTCACGCCCCAGGTCTGGGCGTGGCGGCGCGGCCGAATCGGCAAGATCAGCGCGCGCGCTGATCGGCTCGCGGTCGTGCTGCCATTTGAAAAGGAAATCTTCGCGCGCGCCGGCGATCGCGTGAGCTTCGTCGGCCATCCGCTGCTCGATCGCGTCAAGCCCGCCCAGGGCCGCAAGGAGACCCTTGCGCGCCACGGCCTGCCGCCCGACGCCCGCCTAATCGCGCTGTTGCCCGGTAGCCGCCACGCGGAGGTGCAATACATGATGCGCGAGTTCGCCGAGGCGGCGCGCACCCTGGCACGCGATCATGGCCTGACGCCAGTCGTCGCGCTCGCCCCGACCCTGCAGCCCGCCGATCTTGCGAAACTCGACGGCGTGGACCTCTCCGGAGTCCGTATTATCGAGGACGACACCTATAGTATTATCGCTGCGAGTGAGCTGGCCCTCGTCACTTCGGGCACCGCGACGCTGGAAACGGCGCTGCTCGAATGCCCGATGGTGATTTCATACAAAGTGTCGGCGCTCACGTATATTCTGGGACGGATGCTCATAACCGGCGTCGATTTCATCGGCATGCCCAACATCTTGGCGGGCAAAAAAATCGTACCTGAGCTGATTCAGAGCGAGATGAACGCGCGCGACCTGGTGCGTGCCGCCGAGCCGCTGCTGACCCCCGCAATTCGCGCGGAAACCGTGGCCGCGCTCAAGTCGCTGCGCGACAAGCTGGGCGCACCGGGCGCTGCGGCGCGCGTCGCCGCCATGGCCCTGGAGATGATCGCCTCATGACCATCGGAACCCAACTGCAGCGCCGGCTGTTCGGTTACCTGCGCCCGTACCTGTTTCCGTTCGTTCTGCTGCTGAGCATCGCGATGCTGTTGCTGGCGAGCGCGAACGCCGGCATTCCGTTCATCATCAAGAAGTTTCTCGACCAGCTCACCCATCTGAAGACGATCGGAAATCTTCACGAAATGTCGATTTTGCTGGCAGGCCTGTTCCTGCTGCGCGCGTTCGGAAATTTCGCCAGCGACTACCTGAGCGCATACGTGCAACAGAAGCTCGTGGTCGATATCCGCGAAGATCTGAACGAGAGCCTGCAACGCCAATCGCTGAGCTTCTTCAATCGCACCCCCACGGGGGTGATGGTTTCGCGGGTGCTGAGCGACGTCAACGTGGTCGTGGCGGGGCTCACGGAAGGAGCGTTTTCGATTTGGGGCGACGGCATGTCGCTCATCGCGCTGATCTTCACCGCATTCTATATGGACTGGCAGCTTGCGCTGATCATGCTGATCGGCTTTCCGATTGGCGTCGGCCCGGTCGTGGCGTTCTCGCGGCGCGTGCGCAAGGAAACCAAGAACGCGCAAAAGCAGCTTGGCGGACTGCAGGCGCTGCTGCACGAAACCTTCCAGGGTAATCGCGTGGTGAAAGCGTTCGGAATGGAGGACTACGAGCGCCGACGCTTCCATACCGAGCTGCGCCGCCTGTTCCGCATCTACATGCGCGTCGCGCGCATCAAGGCCTTCACCGGACCGCTTATCGAAGCGATGGGCGCCTTCGCCATAGTCGCGGTCGTATGGTACGCGACTTCCTCGCTGGCGGCGGGAACGCGCACACTAGGTTCATTTGCGGGCTTCTTCACCACGATGATCCTCGTCTACGACCCGTTCAAGAAATTGAGCAAGTCGAACAACACCATCCAGCAGGGGATCGCGGCGGCCGAGCGCGTGTTCGAGATGATGGACGAGCCGAGCGACGTGCCCGACGATCCAACGGGCGTCGATATCGCACGGGGCCAGCTCAGCGTGCGGTTCGAACACGTCAGCTTCCGTTACGGCGTCCAGTGGGTACTGCGCGATATCAACCTGGAAATAGGCGCAGGCAAGGTCGTCGCGCTGGTCGGGATGAGTGGCGGCGGCAAGTCGACGATCGCGGACCTGATTCCGCGCTTTTACGACGTGCAGGACGGACGAGTGAGCGTAAACGGCATCGACATCCGCCGCATCAAGATTGCGGCGCTGCGCGGCCAGATTGGATTGGTCACGCAGAGCACGTTTCTCTTCAACGATACGGTGCGCGCGAATATCGCCTACGGGTCGGCGGACAGCGAGCTGGAGCGCGTGATGGCGGCGGCGCGCCTGGCCAACGCGCACGACTTCATCATGCGCTTGCCCAAGGGCTACGATACCGTGGTCGGCGAGCTGGGCGTGCGGCTCTCGGGGGGAGAACGCCAGCGCGTAGCAATCGCGCGCGCGCTGCTCAAGGACGCACCCATCCTGGTGCTCGATGAGGCGACCTCGTCGCTCGATTCGGAGGCCGAGCGATCGGTGCAGGAAGCGCTCGAAACCTTGATGGCGAATCGCACGACGCTGGTGATCGCCCATCGCCTGTCCACCGTTTGCCGCGCCGATCGCATCATCGTGATCGAGCACGGACGCATCGTCGAAGAAGGAACTCACGACGAGCTGTTTGCGCGCGCCGGCGAATATCGCAAGCTCTACGACCTCCAGTTTGTGTCGGCGGAGGAACCTGCCGGCAACGGCGGTCTCGTGAACTGATCGTCCCTGACCCGGGCTGCGGGCAGTCAATCTCGGATGCTTCGAATTATCTACAACGCGCTCTGGTACCCCGCGCTGCCCTTCGCCCTGATGGCGACGGGGACGCGCGAGCGCCAGGACCGGCGCGAGCGAATGGGCAGGCTCGATCTCGCGCCGCACGACGACCGCCCGCGCATCTGGATTCACGCGTCATCGGTGGGCGAGATCGAAGCGATTCGCCCGGTCGCGCAGGGCTTGCTGCGCGAACTCCAGGGTGCGCGCATGATTGTCACCACCATGACAACGACCGGGCGCGACGCGGCACGGCGCAGAATTTCGGGCGCGGAAGTCTGCGCGCTGGCACCGCTCGACTGCCCCGCCGTGGTGCGCAGATTCATCCGCAAGCTGCGGCCCGATCTTCTTATCGTGGTGGAAACCGAACTCTGGCCCAACTACTTCATCGAAGCCAAACGGGCGGGCGCTCGCGTCGTCATCGTCAACGGCCGCATCTCGCGGCGCTCCGCGGCGCGCTATCGGCGCGCGAAGCGCCTGTTCGCGCCCGCGCTGAAAGCCGCCGACCTGATTCTGACGCAAACCGACGCCGATGCGCGCCGTTATGCGCGCATCGGCGCGTCGAAGGATCGCGTCGTCGTGACCGGCAATACCAAATTCGACCTACACGAGCCGGGCGATAGCCGACTGCGGCCCGCGCTGGAAAATTTCGTGGCGGGACGGACCATCTTGATTGCCGGATCGACCGGCAAGGGCGAAGAATCGATTGTTCTCGATGCGTGGCTTAAGCTGCGCGAACGCTTTCCCGGGCTGTCGCTAATAATCGCGCCGCGCCATCCTGCGCGCACGCCGGAAGTCGAAGAAACCCTGCGCGCCGCATCAATCCCGTATCTGCGCGCCACCGAATTCGAAAGCAGCCCCCGGTCCGGTGAGCCGAGCGTGCTGATTCTTGACACGATCGGCGAGTTGCGCGCGCTTTACGGCCGATCCGTCGTCGCGTTTGTCGGCGGAAGCCTGTTTGCCGGCCGCGGCGGACAGAACGTCAGCGAGCCTGCCGCCGCCTCGGTGCCGGTGCTGTTCGGGCCATATCACGAAAATCAACGCGAGATGGCCGCCGCCCTCATCGCCGCCGAAGCTGGCGCCGTGGTTCGCGACGCGGACGAATTTGCGCAAGCGTGCGCGCGATGGCTGGCAGATGAGCCCGCCCGGGCGTCCGCCGGAAAGCGTGCCCACGACGCGGCCGAAAGGGCCGGTGGCGGCGCGCACAGAACGCTTCATCATCTCCGCCTGCTCGCGAAGGCCTGACGCATCCATGGGTCGTGAACCGACGCGTCGTTCGGGGCTCGAAAAGCTTTGGCAGCGCGACACCTCGGCAATCGGCGCCCTCGCACTGCTGCCGTTGAGCGTCGCGGGCGGAATATTTCGCGGCGCCGTCGCCACTCGCAATGTATGGTGGCGCCGGATGGCGCAAAGGGCGCACCTACCGGTGATCAGCGTTGGAAACCTGACCGTGGGCGGCAACGGCAAGACTCCTTTCGCGCTGTTCCTCGCCTTGCGCCTGCGGGAGCGCGGCTACAAAGTTGCGATTATCAGCCGCGGTTACAGCGGAGCAAAATCGCAAGCCCGCGCAGCGCTGGTCGCCGACCACGGCGAGTTGAAAATTCCCCCGGAGGAATCGGGCGACGAACCCGCGATGATGTCGCGGCGATTTTCGGGACCGATTGTGGTCGCGCGCCGGCGTATGGACGGAGTCGAATTGGCCAGAAACCTCGGAGCGCTCGATGCGGTAATACTAGACGACGGGTTTCAGCACACCCGGCTGCGGCGTGACCTCGATTTCGTCCTGGTCAGTGAGGAACGTGGTTTTGGAAATGGACATATGCTACCCGCGGGACCGATGCGCGAACCGCTGTCGGCAGTCGGTCGCGCCGATGCGATCGTAATCATGTCCGCGGGCATCGGACGGCCGAGCGCCATCCGCACGTCCCAGTTGAAGAAGCTCTCCCGCCTTCCGGTCTTCCACGCTCGCGTGCGTCCCCACGGCCTGGTTCAGGTCGAACGCGGCGAATGGCGCGAGACGGCGCCGGCGCTTGGCGGACGGCGCGTGCTCGCGGTAAGCGGGCTTGCGGATCCATCGGCGTTCCACGCGATGGTCCGGGAGATCGATGCCGACCTGGTCGCAGTGCTCGAATATCCCGACCATCATCGGTATACGTCCGCCGATTGGCAGGCGATCGCCGCGGCCGCGCGCGACGTCGATGCGATCGTCACGACCGAAAAGGACCTAATCAAGCTCGAGCGATTTCCGTTCCCGCGCGATTCCCTGTACGCTTTGCGCCTTGAGGTCTCAATCGCCGATGATGAGACGCGGGCGCTCGACGAATTGATATTCTCTCGCTTGCAGGCGCTCAGCGGCACCCTTAGCGCCGCGGCCCAGGAGGTTCCCCGCGATGCCAGTTAGCCAGGAATTGCTCGACATCCTTGCTTGCCCGAAGTGCAAGGGCGATTTGCATCTGACCGGCGGGAAGGACGGCCTGGTCTGCGAGGCATGCAAGCTCGTCTATCCGATCAAGGAAGATATTCCGATCATGCTCATCGAGGAGGCTCAGCCGCTCAAGTGAACCTTGCCTCGCGTCCGCAATGACTCGAATCGACGCCGAAGGCGCGCGGCGTCTGGCGTGGCTCGCGCTGTGGATCTACCTCGCAGGGCTGGGACTTTCGGCCATCCTGCGCGTCCAGGGCGACTTCTTCGTCTACTACCGCACGGGCCATCGGGTCCTTCACGGGCTCGCGATCTATCCACCCGATGAATCCGATCGTTTTCTCTACGCGCCGATCTTCGCGATCGCTTTCGCACCGTTCGCCCTGCTGCCCAGACATGCGGCGCAGGGTTTGTGGTTCGTCTTCAACGCATGGGGATTAATCGCGTTCATCATCGGCGCGGGCGTGATGCTGTTTGGACGATCGCGCCAGCTGTCCGCTGCGCTGGTAGCCGTTCCGATCGCTCTGCTGTTCCGCCTCATCGGAAACAACATCGAGCACGGCCAGATTAATTTGCCGGTACTCGCACTCTGCGTATGGTCGATCGTGTATGCGCGCGAAGAGCGTCCGAAATGGTCGGGCACGATGATCGCGGCAGCCGTACTGATCAAGCCATTCGCAGTTCTTGCCGCCATCTACCTTGCGCTACGGCGCAATTGGGCGGCGCTCGCATGGGCGATTGTTGCCGGGGCGATGTTGTTCGTCCTGCCGGTGATAGTCTTCGGCCCTCGCGGCCTGGTCGAGCAGACCGTGGCGTATCTGCGTTCGGTCGCCTCGATGACGGAGCGCTATCGGACCATGCTCACGAATCAGTCGGCGGTGGCGGCCGTCGCGCGCCTGACGGTCCGGTTCGGCGACGAGGCGACAGCGGACGGTGCAGCGCCGTTCTGGATAGGAATGGCTTTCGAAGCCGCGCTCGTAGCAGTGGCCTCGCTATGGATACTGCGCAGCAGGCCGGCGGACGATGGCGACCGGATCGCGGCCGATCGATACGCATTGGCGGGATTGTTCTGCCTGATGGGGGGCTTCGCGCCGATTTCGTGGAAAAGTTATTTCGCCGCGCTGGTCGTGCCCTACCTGCTGCTGGTCGATGAACTCTGGAAAAATCGGACGGAGTCTCGCCTCGCGTGGGCGCTCTTCATCGCATCGGCGGCACTGAACTTCGCGCCCGGGCGATATCTGAACCGGGTCGCACTTTTCTACTCGGCGCACCTGCTCTCGTCCATTCTGGCTCTGGGTACGGTCGCGGTGCTTTCGCTCGGAAAACACGGCCCGCAGATCGCCTCGCACGAAATATCGGCGCAAGCTACTCACGCGAGCTGAAGATGGATTCGCGGCGATGAGACCGCAGGCGCATACGCAATGGAAATCCGACCCGAGCTTCGCGCGGCTCGTGCTGGGGCAGCGCGTGTTCGTGCTGCATCGCGAGATTTTGCCTCACGCGGCGGCGATCGCCGCCGCGCTTCGCGAAATTGGTTCCTCGCGAAGCGCCGATGGCGCCGGAAACCGCGGCAGCGGGCGCCGCTTGAGCCTCGAAGGCGGCCTTCTTCTGTTCGCCCGCCAGGCCAAACGCGGGGGACTGGCGCGCTTTTTGCTGACCGACATGTTTATCGGAATTAGTCCGCGGCCGCTTGGCGAGCTTGCGGTCGCCGCGGAAGCGAATCGCCGCGGTGTTCCGGTCGCGGAGCCGATGGGCGCGATGGTGCAGTGGCTCGCGCCGGGGATTTATCGCGGGTTTTTTCTCTCGCGCGTCGTCGCGGGAATGACGCTGTGGGAGTTCCTGCGCACCGACGACGATCCGATAGTGAAGAAACATGTCCTCATGACCGCGCGCGCGGCGATCGTGACGATGCATGACAAGGGACTGTTTCACGCCGATTTGAACCTGCACAACCTGATGGTCACGCAGTCGGGCGAGAGCTTCAAAGTCGTGATTCTCGATTTCGACAAAGCGCGCATTTACGATTCATCGCTGCGGCCGGCGTTGCGCGCCGCCAACGCACGCCGCCTGCTGCGCTCCGCACGAAAGCTGGATCC
>Ga0074044_10001798_pt1 | contig 19043 bp, 10 predicted proteins | sample BogForMeECP23OM1_FD_94443 | JGI IMG/M metagenome (GOLD analysis project Ga0074044, IMG submission 94443) | Bog forest soil microbial communities from Calvert Island, British Columbia, Canada - Bog Forest MetaG ECP23OM1 | ecosystem: Environmental > Terrestrial > Soil > Wetlands ...
GGGATTCCCACTTTCCCACCGCCTCGGCGGCGGCTACGGGAGATTAATGAAACCGGACATTTCACTTGCTACAAAAAGCGGACATTTTAACTTGCTAACAACAGCGACACTTTCCACTCCTGTTGTCGGTTGCTGTTTGCTAGTATTCCCACGAGAGGAACCAGCAGCGGCCCCCCGGCCCCGCGGCTCTACCAACGAGTCGGTATTTGCCATGAAGAAAAATGTCTGGAGAGCGGTGATCGAGGTGGCTTTTATTATCTTCCTGTTTTATTCCAATCTCTTGATGGGAGAATTTGAGCGCTCGGGGATGGGGCAGAAGAGGGGTCTAGCTTGGGCAATCAGAGATGTTCTTACCGCTGCCAATTTTGAAATCGCCACCATCGCCGCGCTCATGGGCTATGTCCTTTTTGAATTTCTTCGAAACAAATTCTAGGCAAACGCTTTGAGCGAAAACGCACGTCGTGAAGTCTGTCTAACCTCGCGGCGGGAACAAAAGGTTTTGTAAAGCAGGCGAACGCCACTGCCTTTCGGCAGTCGCGTTCTCGGCAGTCGCGTTCATGGTTGCGGGGGTGGTTTTGAACCACCGACCTTTGGGTTATGAGCCCAATCGGTCAATCTAACCTGTTGTTGATTCGACGACTCTTGCACCCCTCAAGCCCGATTTTGATTCTATTCGGGGTCGATTCTTTGCCCAAGTTTTGGGCCGTGAGAAGCGACGAGATTGCACGTCAGCACATTGCAATGCGTGCTCCTTAGTAAGAAAAGAGGATCGTGCAGCCAAAATGTTCTGGCCTATGTCTTGCGGATGGATATGACGGAGGCGGTGTAGCGGTCAGCCCGTAATAGCGAGACACTGTATTCAATCGGGACACGCTGCACATCATAGGTCGTTTCCTTGATCGAGAGCAGAGCACTTCCGGGCGATGTCTGCAAAATATGCGCTTCCTCTTCGCCAGCGGTGACCGCACCAATCACTTCTTCGGCCCAATGGAGTTTTCGCCGGTAGACATTCTCGAAGACATGGTAAAGAGATTGCCGGGCTAGATCTTGCTTCTCGATTCCGGAGAAAAGGCGAGCGGGCAGATGACTGGTAACGACCGCCACCGGCTTCTTGTTCACGAAGCGAAGGCGCCGCAAGCAGTACGTCTTTTCGGCGGCAGCGAGTTTGAGGGCCTGCGCCGTCTCAGGATCCGGCTCTTCGAGTTCAAGCGCCAGGACTTTGGCGGAAGGGACCAATCCGCGTCGCCGCATCTCCTCGCTGAAGCCACGCAGTTGCTGGAAATTCCAAGGAACACGTCCGGAGCCAATGATGGGCCGCTTACCTTTGGCCATGATCAGCAGACCTTCAGAACGCAGCTTCTGAAATGCCTGCCGGACGGGCATCTTGCTGATACCGAGCGTGCGGGCAACATCACCCTCGGAACAGAAGATCTCCCCCTCGTGGAGGAGGCCGTCTTTGATCAGATTGCGTACCCGATCCACGATTTGCTCGTAATAGGGGACGAAGCTACTGTTGTCGATCACCAGCCCCAAAGACTCAGCCTTGGGCGCCGCGCCAGGTGCGAGATGGGGACCTGTCAATTGTCGAGCACACATACACACGTAGTATATAACGTGTGCAGGTTCTCTGAAACAAGATTTTTGGGATAAGTCCATAACCTTCCAAGAAGGTTAGAAAACTGCATTAACTTCAACAGTACAAAGCATCTATTAAGAAATACCAGCGAGACCTCCTGGGTTGCTGGCCGCAATTCCAAAAAATAACTATTGACAACATATATACATATGATGTTTCCATGCTTTCGGAGGAGCGAACTGCGCCCTCTTCCCGACCGATCGCCCATTTGGAGGGCATTATGAATCGGATTATTGCCATTTGCTCGAGGTCGCGATGGCTCATCGTCGTCGCCGGCGCGATGTTCATCGTTGCATCCGGTTTGCAGGCTCAGGTGGAGTCGGGAAAAGTTGTCGGATCCGTGCGCGATGCTTCCGGTGCGGTTGTAGCAGACGCGACCGTGACGATCACAGAAAAGCAGACGAACGCCGAGAGAAGAACGACGAGCAACAGCGGGGGTGAATATGTGGTCACCGAACTGAAACCCGGAACTTACACGGTGAAGGCGGAGCGGGAAGGTTTCAAGACGGCGGTTGAGGCCGCGTTCAAGCTCGACATCAACCAGGTGGTCCGTGTGGATTTTACTTTAGTCGTCGGCTCCGTCCATGAACAGGTCATAGTGACCGCCGCCGAGCCGCAGGTCGAATCAGAAACCTCGTCGATCGGGCAGGTGATCGATGAGAGCCGGGTTCACCAGCTTCCTCTCAATGGACGAAATTTCATGACACTGGCGTATCTGAGCCCTGGCGTCAACATAGGGCCGGCCAGTACTGGCAGCACCGGGAACGTGCAGCAGGGCAATATCCCGGAGGACGAGCGTGGAAACGGCTCGATTCAGGTGAATGGCCTGTGGGCAACTAACAATAATTATCTGTTGAACGGATTCGACAACAACGAGCAACAGATTGGGTTCGAGCTGATCGAGCCTCCCATTGACGCCATCCAGGAATTCAAAGTTCAAACCAACAACTTCGGCGCGGATATTGGCAAGGGTGGCGCGGTCGTCAACGTTTTGACCAAGGCAGGCACCAACCGCTTCCACGGCAGCGCATTCGAGTTTCTTCGCAATTCCTTCATGGATGCAAAGAACGCCTTCGACGATTCCACCCAGCCCATCCCACCCTTCAAACGCAACGAATTCGGAGGTTCATTCGGTGGTCCGATCATTCGAGACCGCACGTTCTTTTTTGTTGACTATCAGGGACGGCGCATCCGCACTTCCGAAACGTACCTTTCTCCAGTGCCCGATCCGGCGGAAGTTGGCGGAGACTTTTCCGATCTCTTAACCGGCAGCTCCCCCACTATTATTGTTGACCCCGTGACGAGCAATCAGTTCATGGGGAATGACGGGCTGCATCCGAATGTAATTCCCTCCTGTCCCAGCCCTGTTCCTAACGGAGCATGTCTGGACTCTGCGGCGCTGAACGTTGTCGCGCTTTTTCCGCAACCGAATGTTTCAGCCGACCTAGGTGACTTGTTTCGGTTTAATCCGGTCAACCAGAACAATCAGGACTCGTTCGACGTTCGCATCGATCACCAGATCACTTCAAAAAACAGCTTTTTCGGCATCTTCAGTTACGGCAACGTCCAAGATCACAATCCCGACCCATTCCCCGGAATCGCCGGCGGAGGCTCATTTACCGGCAACATCAACAACAAATCTCTGCTGGCGGGGCTCAGCGATGTGCATTTGTTTTCTCCCAGCAAGATCAACGAACTGAAGATCGGCTACACGCGTTACGTGGTCAATGCCGTTCCTTTTTTTGAGGGACAGCAGCTCGCGACGCAATTGGGAATTCCCGGAATCAATGATCCGAGTAACCCCCTCACCGGTGGCCTGCCCAACATCCAGATCAGCGGTTTGAACCCCTTGGGCAACGGCGACTGGTTCCCTGAAATTTTGCACGAAGATAATTATCAGTTATTGGACGCTTTCACCTACATCCACGGTCGTCATTCCTTCAAAATGGGAGGCGACCTGCGGCGCCGCCTGCACGGTTTCTTTCAGGTTCAAAATACTCGCGGAGACCTCTTCTACACCGGCCAATTCACCAGCTCCGATCCAAGCACTTATACCGTTCCCTTGGCCGACTTTCTCATCGGGTACACGCAGAGTCTTTTCCGCGACGCGCAAACCGGCACTTATGGCATGCGCTGGTGGGAGTTCGGCACCTATCTGATGGATGACTACCGCGTTTCTTCCAAGCTCACGCTCAACCTCGGGCTGCGGTATGACATATACACGCCCATGGTCGAAGAGCACAATCGCCTGGCCAACTTCAACTTTGCGACGGGCTATTTTGTCGCACCCGGAGTTACGCCCGGCACCAGTCGCTCCGGCGATGTAGCCACCAACTGGAAGAACTTTTCTCCGCGCCTCGGATTTGCGTACACATTGGGCGCCGACAATAAAACCGCGGTTCGCGGCGGCTACGGAAGTTTTTACGATATGCAAGCCGACCAGAACGATACCGAACTGGCCTACAATGACTTGCCCGGCATCTATGGCAGCCAATCCTCCACTGCCTCTCTGGGCACATACCCGTTAACCCCGGTCATGTATCTTTCCCAGGGTCCGTCTCCCATTATTTTCTCAAGCATCACTAACCCTAATGGCCGCGCCAGCGCCGCCTACTTCCACAATCCCACGACCTACATCGAGGAATGGAACCTGAACCTGGAGCGCCAACTCACGAAGGACATGGTTCTCCAGATCGGATACGAAGGGACGCGGGGAGTGCATCTGACCTACCTGAGAAATCTCAACCAACCCATGCAGCCACTGGACTCGAACTTCTCCGATTCCTCCGGAAACGAAGGACGGCCCTACGAGTCCACGGTTCCCAACATCGCCGCCATCCGCACCGAGGGCCACGACATCAGTCTGATCAATCACGGGTTGCAAGTGCGTTTTGAGAAGCGGTCTTCCCATGGATGGAGCATGCTGAATAGTTACACCTGGCAGCACACCATCGGTCAGGCCACTGAAAGCGAGACACCCAACTCTGACGGGGAACCGCAAGATACTTACAACATGCGTGCCGAACGCGGGAACATCACCCCCGACTTTCGGCACCAGTTCACCTCGGCGTGGTCCTATGAGGTCCCATTTGGTCCAGGAAAGCGCTTCTTCACGAGCCCAGGCCCCATGCGCTGGATTGCCGGAGGCTGGCAGTTAAACGGCATTATTTCACTCTACTCTGGCCAGGCGTTCACCCCCTATTTGTCGTACGATCCAACCAACACCGGTTCTGGAGGTCCGCGGCCAGACTTAGTTGGCAATCCTTATGACTTTTCGAACGCCGCCTTAGGTTTCAATGGCGGCAACAACGGAGGCCCCACTCCAGGCTGCGCCACGTCGACTAGCCAAAACATAAATTGTTGGTACAATCCCGCGGCGTTCGCCCTTCCCCCGCTTGCCCCGGGGCAGGTCAACACGACCACGTGGGGGAACGCAGGCCGCGGCAGCCTTCGTGGACCAGCCTTTTACGATACGGACTTCTCCGTCTTCAAAGACTTCAAATTCAAAGAGACGGGCCAACTGGAACTGCGGGGCGAGATTTTCAATCTCTTCAATACGCCACAGTATGCGCTCCCCAATAACCTGGTTGACACTCCAAACGCTGGACAGATCTTGAGCACGTTGCATGAGTCCCGGCAGATCCAGGTGTCGGTAAATATTTCGTTTTAGCATTTCCATAGCTCACGATAGACACGATTTAAGTTGACGGTTCTTTCCAGGTTAGGGACAACGGTAGGGAGGAAACGATGCAGCGTCCGGCGATCTGGCGTTTAGCTCCAGTGGCGATCCTTGTCCTGTCCTGTCTGTCCGGCGTAGCCCAAGATTGCCCGGCCCCCTCAATTCACGGTTCGTTTCTGCAACCGGCGCTCGGTGACGCGTGGACTTTAGAACAGTGGCACGATGAGTTCCACTACATGAGAAACGCTCGGCTCGATCAGTTGGTCCTGCAGTGGACAGCCGATAGCAAGGAGAAGACCACGATCTATCCGTCCGGAGTCGCTGGTTATACACAAAACACAAAGCATGATGTGGTCAAGCGCGCTCTGGATGCGGCGGATGCCAGCGGTGCGCAAGTGTATCTGGGCCTGCAGATCAATGACGACTGGTGGACGAAATACATTACGGACAAATCCTGGATCGAGAACGAGGCCAAGGTCGCCAATGCTTTGGCCTCCGACCTCTGGAAGCGTTACGGCCAGCATGGATCTCTGACCGGATGGTACCTCGCGTTTGAAGTGGACAATGTCGCAAGTACTCCGGCAGAGTGGAATAACCTGGTGGCGTTCTACCGGACGGTGGGCAATCACCTTCACAAGCTAACGCCGGGCAAGCCGATCTTGATTGCGCCGTTCTTCAACCCACAGGCAGATCTTTCACCGTCCCAGTGGGAAACCATGTGGGAATACGTTCTGAAACGCAGCACCATCGACGTCCTGGCGCTGCAGGACGGAGTGGGTGCGTCGCATGTGACGAAAGCACAGCTACCGGAGTGGTTCAGTGCCGTCCGAAACGCGATTGAGAATTCCCGCCCTAGCATGCAGTTCTGGGCCGACACGGAGACGTTCACATCGGACTATGAGCCACGCCCGATCCGCTCCATCGTGAATGATATGTGTGCGGTCGAGCCTTACGTCAGCAGCTATCTCAGCTTCAGCTTCAATCACTATATGAGCCCGCAGCAAGTGAATCCGCTGTACTACGAGACGTACTTGGATTACCTCACGACCGGGAAAGTCGAGCACTTGCCTCCGACGACACCGGCCGACTTATCCAGTCTGGCCACCGACTCCCAGACCATTCGTCTGATGTGGGTCGCCTCGACCGATAACGTCGGGGTGGTCGGTTATAACATTCTGCGGGATGGACGACAGGTCGCGAGCCAGCGCGATGGAACGACCACCTTTCTGGATGCACAACTCAATCCCGGCATAACCTACATGTACCAAGTCAGGGCGTTCGATGCTGCGGGAAATGACTCGGCGCTGAGTAACACGACGACGGCGACGACGACGGAGCCGCATCTGTATCCGACCAACATTGCTCTGAACATGCCGTACACGTCGACCATGCCCGCGAGTCCCAGTTATCCCGACACTGGCGGCATCGAGTTAAACGACGGGATATTGGGCTCAACTGATTTCAGCGATCCCGCCTGGCAGGGCAGGGCTACGACAAAAGTCTACTCGTTCGCTATTGATCTCGGTTCCGAACAGGTGATCAAGGAAATCCGCAGCAATTGGCTCCAGGACGAACCACCCGCGATCTTCCTGCCAAAGCAGGTCAACTATTTTGTCTCTAACGACAACGTAAACTTCACCCCGGTGGGGACGGCCAAGAACCCGTCTCTCGGTGACGGCACCCTGACGTGGTGGTACACCTTGACGGACTTGAACAACGTAAGTGGGCGTTATGTACAGATTCAAGTCAAGCCCGGATCCAATGCGGGCTGGACTTTTATCGACGAAATCGAAGTGCGCCAGTAGGCCTGCGCGCGCAGGAAATAGGAGGCAAGTACGGTGCAGAAGATTAGAGTTCTCCGCTTAGTGGGAATTGGAACAGTCGCCTGTTGGGCTTTTCTGTTACTGCAGACACGGTCCAGTTTCGGCCAGCCGGCGAGTCCGACGGCGGCAATAACGACAACTGCAAGCGTGAAGAAGTTGCCGCCGGTTCATCTCGATGGCCAGTACTTCACGCGCGACGGTAAACGCTTCCTGCCCGTCGGAGCGCACTGGGTTCCGGCTAAGGCGGCCATGCAGTGGCCCGTGCAGTGGGACGCAAAGGATATCGAAGCCGATTTCGCGAAGATGCATGAACTTGGCTACAGTATCGTCCGCTTCGACATGATGTGGGCGTGGTTCGAGCCCCGTCCCGGAGACTATAACCCGGTTGCATTTCAGCAACTCGACTACTTTGTTTCGCTGGCGCACAAATATCAGATCTACCTGCACCCATCTTTATTTATAGGCGGCGAAGTGGGCGAGGCATATTGGGACGTGCCTTGGCGGCATGGACGGCATCCTCACTCAGATCCGGAAATGCTGCGGCTAGAGACGAATCTTGCCGCCGAGTTTGGCCGACGCTACGCCAATGAGACGGCGATCATTGCCTGGGACCTGACCGATGAGCCTCCGTTCTGGATTGTGCAAGCGCAGACTACCGACGCCATGGCCATCAACTGGACGCGCCTGATTGCCGGTGCAATTCGCCGCGAAGACAAGCTTCACCCGATCGTGGTCGGAACCAGCGGAGAAGAAATCGGCCATGGACCATTCCGCCCCGACAACATCGCGAAGGAGGTCGATTTCTTCAGTGTCCATCCTTTCACGATTTACAGTTCCGATCTCTTTCCCGATCCCATGCTTTCCGAGCGCGGAACCTATGGCGCCGCTTTCGAAATCGCGTTGTCGAGCGGCGCCGGGCATCCGGCGATGATCCACGAAATGGGCGGTTCCACCGCACAGTATTCACCCGAGAGAGTGGCCCTCTATGACCGCTTGCAGATCTACTCAGGCCTCGCTGCGGGATCGATTGGCGTGGACCTCTGGTGCTATACCGACGCTTCACCGGAACAATTTCACAAGGCGCCGTACCTGCGAACCCCGCAAGAGACGCGCTGGGGAATGACGGCTTGGGATCGTCAGGACAAGCCGCTGGCGACCGAGTTCAAGAAGTTTTCAAAGATTGCAGGCCAACTGGATCTTGCCGGCGTAGCGCCTGCTCCCGCCGAGGTCGCTATTCTCATTCCCGGGGAATGGGCGAGAACGCACGGCGACTTCTCGAGGTTTGGTCTGACCGGTCCTGAAGTCACGCCCTATGTTTCAACCTTCGACGGCGATGCCATACCCAATCAGCCTCCGCCGAGTACGGGTGCTGACAACCAATGGCTGATGAGTTCCGCATTGAGCACCTTCATCCTCGCCCATCGCGCCGGCCTGAAGGCGGATTTCCCGCGCGAGTATGACGACTGGGCGAAACGCCCCATGCTCTTCCTGCCGTCACCGTTGACGAGCACGGCCAGCGTTATCGTGCACGTTCACTCTGACTTCTATGAGAAAGCTAGAAAGTATGTGGAGGGAGGAGGCTTCCTCTATGCGTCGGTTGCCGCTGACGCTGCCATCCCCGACATGGAGACGATTTTCGGCGCGCGACTGGTTGATACCGTGGTCGCCTCAGAGGTCACGCTGAAAATCGTTGAGCCATTTGGTGGCCTGAAACCGGGTGACACATTCCACTATTCGGTTCCCGGGGCGAACCCACGCGTTTGGGGTTCGTTGCTGGAGGTCATGGGTGGAAAAGTGATCGCCGTTGATCAGGATGGCCGGCCCGCAATGGTCGCGAACAAAGTCGGCTCAGGCAAGACGCTGCTATCGGCCTACCCAATCGAAACCTATCTCGCGAATACTCCGGCGGCATTTGAGAAAGCGGAGAGCACACATCGCATCTACGAGGCCTTCCGCAACTGGACCGGCGTGAAAGCGGCTTTTCAAAGTGATCAGCCCTCGGTGGAAGTGACTTCGTTACGCGGAGACAATCGCGGCTATGCGGTGGTCGTGAATCACAGTGGGCAGGCTTACAAGGTGACGATCTCGACGTCGTTGCCAGTGAAGTCGGTCCGCCAGATTGGAGTTGATGGTTCAAAAGCGCTTCCAGTTGAAGGCGCCGCTTGGAAGATGGATCTGGAGCCTTACGAAGCGGCCATCGTGGAATGGAAGTAGTTTGGCCGGGGAGAAATACGCATGATTGGCGCAGTTGACATAGGCGGCACAAAAATCGCAGTGGGACTGGTCGATGATGATGGCCATGTGCTGTGCCGAACTGAATGTCCGACAGATGCGGAGAGTGGCTATGCCGAGGCACTGGTGCGCATTGAACATATGTTGCGTACTAAGGCGGCAGCGTCCGGTGTTGAACTGACTGGCATTGGGATTGGAAGCACCGGTCCTGTCGATCCCTTCACCGGGGAGTTCGGCGATGTCAATTTCTTCCCAGCATGGCGCGGCCAGAATCCAGTAGCCGACCTTGCCCGCATTTTCAGTGTGCAGGTGGCGATGGAGAACGATGCCGATGCGGCAGCTCTCGCCGAGGCAGCGTGGGGCGCGGGAAAAGACAAGCAGCGCCTTATCTATGTAACCGTTGGGACCGGCATCGGCGCAGGAGTTGTTCTGGACGGACGTCTCTATCGCGGCGTGGATGGCGCTCACCCCGAGATTGGCCATCATGTCATCGATGCTTCTGGGCCGTTATGTATGTGCGGCTTTCACGGGTGCTGGGAATCCATGGCTGCGGGTCCGGCAATGGTCTCGTGGTTGGAAAGCAAGATGCCGCAAGACTACCCGCACCGCGAAAATCTAACGGCTAAGCGGATTTGTGAACTGGCGCGAGAGGGAGATGGGCTAGCCCGTGAAGCGGCCGACCGGGAAGCTCGCTACTTAGGCTTGGGCTTGGCCAATCTGGTCACGCTATTTGCGCCCGATGCCATTGTGCTCGGAGGCAGCGTGATGAAGAGCGCACCTCTTTTTCTGGAAGAGATTCGAAAGACCATTTGCCAGTGCTGCCGTTTTGTTCCGTACGAGAAAACGGATCTGACTTTGGCTTCTTTAGGCGAGGATGCAAACCTGATCGGCGCTGCGCGGGTGTGGCATCACCGCTTCGCACAAGAGGGAGGACACTGTGCTTGAAGATCTCGCAATGATCGAAGGCGAATATCTTCGGGACCTGCTTCATCAGCCTCAGGCTCTGGAGAACACTCTCGCCAGCCTGGTTACTTCCAAGCCGCTGCAGGATATTGCAGCGCGCCTGAACAAGGGCAGATTCCACCGAGTGGTGCTGACCGGCATGGGCTCATCGTTCCACGCCCTCCATCCGCTGAACCTGGAACTCATCAGCCACGGATTTACCGCCCTCATAGTCGAGACCTCCGAACTGGTGCACTACAAGAATCGATTCTTTGATCCGAAAACTTTGATCATTGCCGTATCGCAGTCCGGGCGAAGCGCGGAGATGGTGCGACTGGTGCAAACGAACCATAAGTGCTGCACCGTAATCGCGGTGACGAACACTCCCGACAGCCCGTTGGCTAAACACGCTAATGCCGCCGTGCTTACCCAGGCGGGCACTGAGTTCTCCGTTTCCTGCAAGACCTATGTGACCGCACTCATGGCGTTGCAATGGCTGGGAGACGTCCTCTGCGAACGCGACCTGCGCCGCACTCGCCGCGAACTGAACCACGCCGCTCCAGCCGCCGCCGCCTACCTTGCCGACTGGAAGGACTATGTTCACACCCTGGCTCAGGTGCTCAAGAATACCCGCCACTTGTTTCTGGTCGGGCGCGGCGCGTCGTTGGCTACGGCCGGTACCGGCGCATTGATCGTAAAGGAGTCCGACCATTTTCACGCCGAGGGCATGAGCAGCGCCGCTTTCCGCCACGGGCCTTTTGAAATGCTGGGAAGTGAAACCTTCGTACTCGTCTTCGCCGGCGACGCCAAGACGCGGGACTTAAACCAGCGGCTGTTCCACGACATTCAGCAGCAGGAAGGGCGCGCCGAATTTGTCGACAACGATGCTTCCCTGCATTGCTGCCGTATCGCAGAGCACGGTCCGAGGGTCCGCCAAATTCTGGAAATTCTGCCGGTGGAGATGATCACACTGGCGCTTGCACTACAGGCTGGGCGCGAGCCGGGTCGATTCGAACTGGCGAGCAAAGTTACGACGACAGAGTAAGGGGCAAGACGAGGATTTGTGACTATGGCAAGAAATCGCTACATGGTCGGCTTGGTCTTCCTGACATTCTTTGTGATGTCGCTGCTGACCAACATTCTGGGGCCGATCGTGCCCGACATCATCAGCAGCTTCGGTGTAAACCTCACCGCCGCGGCTCTCTTGCCCTTCTCCTTTTTTATTGCCTACGGCGTCATGTCAATTCCGGCTGGCTTCTGGGTAGAGCGCTTTACCGAAAAGCCCGTAATGATCGCAGCTTTCCTCGCCGGCACAATCGGATCCCTGAGCTTCGCTCTCTTCCCTACCTACCACGTCGCGGTCGGGTCATTGTTTGTCATGGGCGCAGGCATGGCGACGCTTCAAGTTGCCATCAATCCACTGTTGCGTGTGGCAGGGGGTGAAGAACACTTCGCATTCAACTCCGCATTTGCTCAGCTAATCTTTGGTACCGCTTCATTTGCCAGCCCGCGAATTTACTCCTATCTCGTCGAGAATCTGGGCAAACCTTCCGCACGGGGCAATCTGCTGCTGGAGACTCTCGGCCGACTCACTCCGCCCGCACTCCCCTGGGCCTCGATGTACTGGATCTTTGCCGTATTCACGGTGGCGATGATTGCCGTCCTCGGTTTTACGCGCGTCCCTCGCGTCGAACGCACGAGCGATGAAGCAGCCGGTTCTCTCCAAATGTATGGCAGCCTTCTTCGCAAACCAATGGTCTGGGCTTTTTTCCTCAGCGTTTTTGCTTATGTGGGTTGCGAGCAAGGTACTGCCGATTGGATCTCAAAATTCCTCGCGCAATATCACGGCTACGATCCGCATACGACCGGTGCCACCGCCGTTTCGTGGTTCTGGGGAATGCTCACTGCCGGATGCTTCGTCGGCATGGGACTACTCAAATTATTCGATAGCCGCAGAGTGCTGATCGGTTTTTCCGTCGGCGCGTTGCTGTGCCTGACGGCGGCGCTGTTTGGTCCGGCACGAGTGTCGCTGATCGCATTTCCAGCGATTGGCCTTTTCGCTTCGATCATGTGGCCGGTATTGGTTTCGTTGGCCCTGAATTCGGTTTCAGAACACCACGGGCCATTCGCCGGAATTCTGAGCACCGGAATCATGGGCGGAGCGGTGGTACCGGTGATCATCGGCCGCATCGGCGATTTCGCTGGGCTCCGCGCCGGTGTGGCTTTCCTGTACGTAACCTTCGGATGCGTTATGAGCGTTGGCTTCTGGGCCAAGCCGATCATCACGAACGCTACGATTTTGCATCGAGACAATGCAACCGAAGCTGCGGCCGAGCCCGACGGCGTGAGGCCGAAATGATGGCGGGAAGACATCACGGAGGAGGAGGTTTCCGGCGGCGGACGCAGCCATGGCCCGTCTGGGTCGTCGTCTGTACCGTTTTCTTCCTGTTCGCGCTCGGCATGGATTCCCACGCGCAGAGCCTTGTTCCCGGGCCAATCCATGGTGTGACCGTCGACGACAAGAACGATGTTCGCGATAGTGCATTCCTCGCTAAGTTGCTGGACTCGCTGAGACATCTGTCGGTGAAACCAACGGTGAGGATTGTCTATGCGCCTGGCAAGAAGAATGGTTACTTCCCCGCCCACTCTTACCTGGATGCCACGAAGCAGATCAAGAGCGTGGGGTACGTTTTTGGCCAACCGGTGGATTCTTTCTACATGAGGTGCTTCACGCCAGCGGAACACCTTAATCGATTCAAAGAGTATGTGACCACACTGGGCACACTCGTCGACATCTGGGAAGTGGGAAATGAGATCAATGGCGAGTGGCTTTCCGGCAATACGAAGCGCTGTTCGCCGAAAGCGTCTGTGAATTCCACGTCCCAGACGGATGTCGTGACCAAGATGACCGCGACTTTTGACTACCTGAAGTCCCAGGGAAAAGTTACGGCCCTCACTCTTTACTACAACACGCCGTGTCGACGGCCAGCTGCCAACGAGATGTTCAAGTGGGCGGACACCAACATTCCCGACCGCATGAAGACCGGCCTGGATTACCTGCTGGTGAGTTACTACGAAGTGGACTGCCGCGGGTACAAGCCCGACTGGCAGCAGGTCTTCAGTCAGCTCGCGACCATGTTCCCCAACTCCAAGCTTGGTATTTCTGAGTTTGGCTGGTCGGACAAGAGGACTTCAAACCCGATTATCAAGAATTTGGTACAGAGGCATTACGCCATCCATCCCAGTGTCTCGAACTGGGCCGGCGGAGGCTTTTATTGGGAGTTTGCCATCGACATGGTCCCCTACGACCCAGCTTCAGGTTCGTTGTGGAACACGATCAATACGGCGATGGCAAACCAGAAGTGAAGGCAGCAGCACGGTGTGAATGGGCGATGAGGAGTAACCATGTTCAGTCCCGTTCGTAAGCTTAGTGTTCTGATAGAAATCACTCTTTGCGTACTTGCTACTGGAGTCATGGTTGTTTCGCAGGGGCAGCCCAAGACTGTGCCTTACCTAACATTAACCACACCGCGACAGGTGCTTCCCGACGCGCAGAAATGGGAACGCAACGAGTTTCCTCACACCATGTCGGTGTTGGAATTGAAACGTGATGGATTCCGCTACTGGGGATGGTACGGGCTGAACGAAGGCCGCGGCATCGGCCTGGCGCGCAGCAATGATCTTGTCACCTGGACCAAGTTTGAGCAGAATCCGCTTTGGACGAACGCTCGCTGGCCCTCGGTTCTCGCTGGCGCCGACCCGAAGCACGCCGACCTGCTCAACTTTGCGATTACCCGTGAATACGACACTCCGAGCAGCCACATCGTGTTGGCCACTTCACGCGATGGTATCCATCTGACCGAGGAAAAGGTGCTGGTGGCGGGTGTTCCCGACCAGCGCAACCAGAATCCGAATCTCTTTCGCGATCCACGCACCGGCCGGTTCTATCTTACGTTTTACCGCGGTAACGACAAGGATCACTTCGAGATCATCAGCAAAAGCGCCGATTCCGTCGTCGATTTGGACAAGGCTGCGGAAAAAATCCTGCTCAAATCCACAACCACGGTGGCGGCGCCCACTCTGCTTTACCTCAAGGACGCGACGGACGCCAGCGGCAAAAAGACCGGAGTCTACTATCTCGCCACCGAGATTTATCCGCACCGTTACACCGAAGATCCCGAAGGCGAGTGGCAGGTGAAGATCTTCGCCGCGGATTCGCCGGATGGCGATTTCCAGCCTGTGGAAGGCAATCCCATCATGCGCGGCCAGCGTGCCTGTTTGTTCCAGCACGTTCTAAACGACCGGTTTTACGGGTATGACTGTCATTTGGAAACACCCGATCGCTGGGTGCTCGAGGAGGTCGAGGCCCCCTTACCTTGAGACAGAAACGAGGCTTGCCTCGTGTCCAAAACTTAGACCAGCACGCAAGAACAGATTTGGAGATTCAAGGAGACTGCAATGAACGAACTCATGATGTCCAGTTTCATATCCCCGGCCAGCGCCCGCAGAGCATCTGTTCTGAGCGTCGTCGTCGTATCTCTGTTTGCCTTTTTGGTTTTCTTCGGGCTGAATCCTCCGGCAGAGGCCCAGCTTTATGCCGGATCGGTTACCGGCGTGGTCAGCGACCAGTCCGGAGCAGTAATTGCGCAGGCTGAAGTGACGCTTGTGGACGCCGACAAGGGTTTCACTTTCACCGCCAAAACCGACGACAACGGGCGCTATCTTTTTCGTTCGGTGCCTCCCGGTATGTACAACCTGTCAGTCAAGGCGGCCGGATTCAAAGACCAGACCCGCACCGGAATCAAAGTCGATGTCAGCCAAAACGTGGGCGCGGATTTCGCGATGGCGGTTGTAGGCGCCAAGGAAACGGTGAACGTCTCCACGGCCGCTCCACTGCTGGGCTCGCAGGATGCAACCACCGGACAGGTGGTGGACCGGAAGTTCATCAACGATTTGCCGCTGAATGGACGGGGTGTTTTCGATCTGATGTTTCTCGCCCCCGGCGTTACCGAAGTGGATGCCGCCTGCAACGGTTGCTACGCCACCAACGTCATCATCAACGGCAGCCGTAACGCCACCACCGACATTCTCATGGACGGCGTGACCGCGACCAACTACGAGCAGAACAGCGGCATCCGGGTGGAAACCTACACACCCTCCGTGGATGCGGTCGAGGAATTCAAGGTGCAGGAATCGAACTTCAGCGCGGAATACGGGTTCAGCGGCGCGAGCATCGTCAACCTCATCACGCGCTCGGGCACGAACAGCTATCACGGAAGCTTGTACGAGTTTCAGCGCTACTACAAGACAGACGCCAATAACTGGTTCAACAATCAGCAGGCAATTCCTATCCCCGGACTGCGCCGCAGCGATTTTGGTGGAACGTTCGGTGGACCCATCTTCAAGAACAAAACCTTCTTCTTTTTCGACTACGAAGGTGTGCGCGAGGACGACCAAGCCGGACCATCTTTCTATGGCGTGCCCAGCGACGCCGAGCGGGCAGGCGATTTTGGCGAGCTCTGCGGCGGGGATGGCCCCAATGGGCCTGCACCGGACGGAACGTTCGACGCGAATGGCATGTGCTCCGATCTGAACGGCCAACTCTGGGACCCGTATGCTGGAGTCTATAGTCCTACCTATGGCGGCGCGGTGCGCAACCCGAACGCATTCATCCCCTTCAACAACCTCGCGACCTACACCAGCACAGTGGACGCGAACCATCCCGGTAATCAGAATCTGGTCGGGACTCCTTATGCGCTCCCGACGGGGGTGGGAAACTTGATCGACCCTGTAGCGCAAAAGTTGATGGCGTACTTTCCGGAACCCAACCTCAACGTAGGCAATGCCAACTACAACCCATTCACCAACCGTGTGGAGTCCGGATCGGTGACGAGCCACAACAATCAGTGGGACCTCAAAATCGACCACCGCTTCAACCAGAAGAATCTGTTAAGCGCCAAGTATTCGCACCAAGCCAACCTTTCCGGTTCGTTCAACTGCTTTGGCAACGCCGCCGATCCGTGCAGCGTCGGCCCTACTACGGGCAGCGCGCACGTGTTCGTCATCAACGACGCGCACACCTTTAATCCCACCACCTTGCTGACGGTTTCCTACGGTGTGACGCGGGGCACTTATTTCTACGGTGGAGTTCCTTCCACCTATCCGAACCTGTCACCGGTGGATGCTCTGGGCGAACCACAGTACATGAAGGAGTCGGGCTATAACTGGTTTCCAACGGTTGGCATCGGCGGGGGCTATTCCGCCGCGAGCTATTACAGCATTGGCAGCAACCCCTGGAGCTACGGCAAGCTGGGACAGGAGACACACCATCTGATCGGAACGCTGAGCCTGGTGAGAGGCACGCACGAGTTCAAGATCGGGGCGGAAGGACGTATGCACCGGCTCGACTACACCCAGCCCAACTACGCGCCCGGCGGAGCCTACAATTTCGACCAGACCGGAACCGCAAACTACGATCCCACGTGCCAGCCGAACCCACCCACCGTGAGCTGCCCGCCTCTCGGCGGTGACGGTATGGCGAGTTTCCTGATCGGCGCCCAACCGAACGACTGCTGCGGCATGTACGAGGTTCCGAACTCCGTGGCCAGCCAGAATTTCGAGGCCGGCGGATTCGTGCAGGATAACTGGAAAAAGAGCGACAAGCTGACGCTCAACCTCGGCCTGCGCTACGAAGTAGTCTTACCTCGTACCGACCGGCACAATGAGTTGAACTGGCTCGATCCGAATGTACAATCTCCGATCACGCTGGATGGCCAACACCTTACAGGCGGCGAGATCTTCGCCAGTCCGGGCGACCGGTATTCCTATGCGCCCGACTACCACGGTATTCAGCCGCGCTTTGGCTTCGCCTACCGGTTGCCCAAGAACACGGTCGTTCGCGGCGGCTATGGCATCTATTTGTCGTCCTGGAGAGGAGCGGTCGCTGGAACCTCCGGAGTTGGACAACAAGGATTCGATCAGCTGACGTACCTGGTTGCCTCGTTAGGGGGGGACGGAGCCACGCCCGCCGCACGAATGAGCAATCCTTACCCCTACGGGGGGCCGACCAAGCCCGTGGGCAGCAGCCTGGGATTGTTGAACGACGTTGGCTACGGTGGCTTCGGGCCGATCAAAGACGTCAGCAACAAAGTGCCCTACGAACAGAGCTGGAGTTTTGGCTTCCAGCACGAAACCAAGTGGAATGTCCTGCTCGAAGCCTCGTACATCGGCAAGAAAGGAACGCACCTCTACTTCGCCAATGCCGGCAATCTCAGTCACCTGGGGCCGGAGATCGAGCACTATACCAATGCCCAAATTGCGGACCTGAGCACCTACGTGACCAACCCGTTCACCGATCCCACCCAGTCGAATGCGTCGCAGTTGCTCAGTCCCAACAATCCGCTGCTCGCCAATCCGAGTGTCCAGAAGCTACAACTTCTTATGGCCCACCCGCAGTTCTTTGGATTCGCGGGCGACGAACCTCCGATCGCCAACTCGATTTATCAGGCTGTGCAGCTTCGAGCGGAGAAACGTTTCTCGAATGGATTGGAGTTCCTCGCAACTTACGTTTTCTCCAAGTCCATTGACGATGCTTCCCTGACCAGCACTAATAGCGAGTACCTGGGGAGTTTTGCCAGCTTGCAGGATCCGAACAATCCGGATGGGGAACGGGGTCTGTCTACCTTCGACATTCCCCAGGTCTTACAGTTCAGTTACACCTACGAGCTTCCCATCGGACGGGGAAAGCTCATTGGAGGCAGCCTGAACCCGATACTTAACGGGATCGTGGGCGGATGGCACACCAATGGCATATGGCGCTTCAACAGCGGCCGGCCAATCAACCCGGCGCTCTATTATTCCAACAGCCTGCCCACCTACGGGCCGCAGCGCCCGAACCTTATCGGCAGGCCACACCGAAACCGCGGCAACGACTCGGTCTGGACCAGTCAGTACTTCACCAGCGTAGACGGAAGCGACTTCTTCGCTCAGCCGGCGCAGTACGCGCTGGGCACGGCGCCTCGCGATCTGGGCGCAGTGCGGCAACCGGGCGCAAATAACGCCGACCTGTCGATGTTCAAGGAATTTGGCATGGGCAAGATTCGCGATGGGATGCGGCTCGAATTTCGACTCGAAGCATTCAACGCATTTAATCATCCGCAGTTTGGAGGCCCGGATACAACGTTTGGCGACCCGGACTTCGGCATGATCTTTTACCAAATTAACAACCCACGCCAGTTGCAATTGGCACTGAAGCTCTACTTCTAGCGAGCGCTCGACCAGGGGCCGAAGTGCGCGTTGCGACACTCGAAAGAGAAGCTCGGCATCCTTGTCTTGAAGCCACTCATATGCACTCGTTGCTGCGTGTGCAGATGGGCCTCGCGTCAATGAAAAAGCCTGTGTCGTCAGCAGCGCCAATCATAGCTTTGGGCTCGCGCCGACTGTTCAGCCATCTCCAGGGAATTCAGTACTTGATCCGTGTTCAGGTTGGCGGCACGGCAAGCTTCATCGAGCGACCTGTTGCCGCAGCAGCAATAGTCGATGCCAGGTTATTCAAACACTTCTTGTAGCCGCCGGGTTTTCCAGGGCCAGCTCCCGTAGGGTTTTGTCAGACGCGGAAACGCTTATTGGACCCAAACGGACCCAGACTGTTTTTCGGAGTTCTTTGTAAACCATTCAAAGGAATGGCGGGGACGACGAGACTCGAACTCGCGACCTCTGCCGTGACAGGGCA
>Ga0074044_10001799_pt1 | contig 19039 bp, 22 predicted proteins | sample BogForMeECP23OM1_FD_94443 | JGI IMG/M metagenome (GOLD analysis project Ga0074044, IMG submission 94443) | Bog forest soil microbial communities from Calvert Island, British Columbia, Canada - Bog Forest MetaG ECP23OM1 | ecosystem: Environmental > Terrestrial > Soil > Wetlands ...
AGGATCACGCCGGGGAGGCCGTTGCCGAGCGCGAAATCCTTGTCGTAGTGGATTTGATAGAAGTCGCCCGACGCGCCGGCGTACCTGACGAGCTGCTGGGTGGTGGGATTTTTTTCGAGCGGCCCGATCTCGGCGCCGACTTCAACATCTTCGAAATAGATTTGCTTCGCCATCGTGGGCATCCTTTCGCGTAACTCTAGTAGCGGATTCCGGTCGAGCGTTGAATGACGCAGACTTCGCCGAACTGGTTGGTGTAAGTGGTCTCGACCACGGTGAAGACCATCGGGCCCAAGCGGCCGGCGGCCTCGCGCAAATCGACGAGCTTGGACTGCACGGTGATGCGGTCGCCGGGGCGAATCGGCACGAAGTACTCCCAATCCGAGCCGCCGTCGAGGCCGCGGAAGGTGGACATGTCGAGCTTGATGTCGGGAATCGGCGAGCCCATGGAGCGGCAGAAGGTGGGCGGCGCGATCACGCCGCCGAAGCGGGTCTGGCGCGCGTCGCGTTCGCTGTTGAAGAGCGGATTGCGATCTTCGATCGCCTCGGCGAAGCGGCGGATCGCGCCACGCTCGACGTCGTAAGTCCGCGGTTCGGAGACCTTGCCGATCTGCTTGCGAGCTTCGTCGGTAACGTATTTGTTCGCCATCGTCTTTTCAGTGTCCCCTGTGTACGTTTCGATCTGCCTGCGCATCTTTTACCACAGGCGCGCGCGACGGGTACAACGCCGCTTCGTTTGCGAACTGGATGCGCGGGACTAGGATGGGGACCGGCGGTCGCGACCGGCGGCATGCGGAGGATCTCAAGATGGCCAAGCTCAGTGCGGAGCAGATCGCGGAGAAGCTGAAGGCGCTTCCCGGATGGGAATACAAGGGCAACGCGATCGGCAAGACGTTCAGGTTCAAAGAATTCCTGCACGGCATCGAGTTCGTGCAGAAGATCGCCGAGATTGCCGAGGCCGCCGACCATCATCCCGACATTACGATCAACTACACGCGGATCGCGTTTTCATGCTCGACGCATAGCGAGGGCGGAGTGACCGACAAGGATTTCAGGCTGGCGGAGAATATCGAAATGGCGTTCAACGATCGCGACGCGTAGAGGTCAATCCGCCAAGGTAATCCAGGCTGCCGCGGCAGCGGTGTGCGCTAAAGAGTCAGCGCGATTTCCAAATCGAATATTTCGGGGGCCAGGCGCCGTGACCGCCCGGATACTTCGCATGCATCACGCTTTCGATGCGGAACTCGAATGGAAGTTCGTCGTGGGTGCTGGTCATGCCGCGGCCGACAATGTCGGCGCGAACGGCGTCGGCGATCGAGTCACTGTCGATGAACAGCGCGCGACCCATCACGAGGAACTCGTCGTCAACCTCGACCGGCGGAAAGGTGTGCAGCGCGTAGCGGCCGTCGCGGCGGAGGTCGGCACGCTTGGGAGTGGGGCCGATGAGCGCGTAGAGGTGGCCGTCCACGATGGTGTGGCAGATCGGATGCAGGCGCGGCGCGCCGTCTTTGCGCAGGGTGGCGAGAAAGGCAAGTCCAACGCCGAATTGATAGAGCATTTGTCGTCCGGCAGCGGCGATGTCGGGTGCGTCGTTTTCGAATTCACTCCAGGTCGCCATTGGCTTGTCCTCCTTGAATCAACTTAGTTTCGCTATTTGTTCGCTTATGTCAAGGGTCAATAGAATGTGCCGCTGACGCGAAGGTCGGATGCGATTTAATAGCTAAAATTGGACTGAAATTCGGGTTCAGAACCGGTACCGGCTTCGCTGGCGCGAAGCTGTCCGAGATCCTTCCTCAGCTCGCGTTGCTCGCATCGTCAGGATGACATAGGGGCGTTGGGAGCTTCCGTCAGGATGACAGCCGGGCGGTGCGAGCTTCGGTCAGGATGACACAGAGGCGTTGCGAGCGTCGGGCGGGATGATACCTCAGGACCTGCGGGGAACGAAGTATTGGGTGCCGGCGCCGGCGCGATCGATCTCGCGAATCAGCTCCTGGAGGTCTTCGGGATTGGCGACGAAGTCGATGTCCGAGGTATCGGCGACCAGCAGCGGCGCCTCGTCGTAGTAGAAGAAGAAATCGCGGTAGGCCGAGGACACGCGTTCGAGGTAATCGAAGCTGATGTGACGCTCGAAATCGCGGTTGCGCTTGCGCAGCCGCTCGGCGAGCACCTCGACAGTCGCGCGCACGTAAACGACGAGGTCGGGCTTGGCCATCTGGGCGTCGAGCAGCTTGTACACGTTGTCGTAGAGTTTGAGCTCGTCGGGCGCGAGGTTCATCGCGGCGAAAATTTTATCCTTGGCGAAGAGGTAGTCAGCGACTGTCGCCTGCGCGAAGAGATCCTGCTGATTGAGCTCGCGCTGCTGGTGGTGGCGGGTGAGCAGAAAATAAAGCTGCGCGGGAAACGCGTACTTGTCAGGATCCGCATAGAAGCGCGCCAGGAAAGGGTTGTTGTCCGCATCCTCGAGTATCAGGCGCGCACCCAGCTCACGGGCGAGCGCCTGCGCGAGGCTCGTTTTGCCAACCCCGATGGGCCCTTCGACCGCGATATAGCCGCGCCGTCGCATCGGGCCTCGATTGTGGCACTAGCTCATCGCAGTCGCGAGCGAGGATTGCCCTCGCCGATCACTTGCGATGCTTCTTCGCCTGGTCGCGGAGTTTGCGAACCTGGTCGTCGGGAGCGCCGCCGCGCTCTTCCAAATCGGCGGCGGTGTCGTAGTCGGGCGGAGTCTTGCTGAGATAGACCTGCGCCAATTCGATGTTGGCGACCTTGTCGTCGGGATAGACGCCGATCACGTCGTTGAACAGCTTGAAGGTCGCGTCGGGCGTGCCGGCCGCCTTGGCGGCTTCGTTGATCTTGTGCATCATCGGGTCGGCCTCGGGACCGAGCGTGTCCAGCTTGTGCGCCCTGGCCAGCAGCATCGCGGCCCGGATGCCCTGTTCGTAAGTGTTAAGGGCGGCGGCGTACTTCTTGTCGGTCACCTGCTGGTCGCCGAGTTTTTCGATGATCGGGATCGCATCGGAGAGCGCATTCACCGCTTTTTCACGGGCCGCCGGAATCCTGGTGGTGAGCATGATGTCCTTCAGAGTGCCGACGCCCTGCTCGACCTTGCCCGCCTTGATGTCATCGAGCGCCTTGCCCGAGGAATTCGCCAGGTCCTCGAGCTGCTTATAGAGCCGAGCCTTGTCGAGGAGTTTCTGATCGGCGGGATCGAGCGTTGAGGCGGCCATGTATTCGCGCGCGGCGCCGTCCTGGTCGCCGAGGGCTTCATCTACATGCGCGAGCGATTTGTGCGCGTCGAGGTCGTTGGGATCGGCCTTTATCGAGAGTTCGAGTTCCTTTTTGGCGCCGTCAAGATCGCGCTTTTCGAACAGATCTTCAGCTTTGTAGAGATGACGCTTCGCCTCGGACTGGCATCCGCTGACGAACGGGATGGCCAGCAGGACGGGCAGTACCAGCGCGTGCGCGATAGCTGTTCGCATCACAGTGTTCCTCTCGGGGTTTGGCGAAATCCGGATGAGTCTGCAAGCAATGGCGCGGAATTGTCAAGTTGAGATGCGCCGCGCGGGACGGGACGGATGACAAAGGAGCGCTGCGCGATTTCAGAACCGGTACCGGCTGCGCTGGCGCGAAGCTGTCCGAGATCCTTCCGCTCCGCTCGCGTTGCTCGCTTTGGTCAGGATGACAAAAGTGCGCTCGCGTTGCTCGCTTCGGTCAGGATGACAAGGGCGGCTCAGTCCGCGGCCATCGGAAGCGGGAAATGCACGCGCTCCTTGGCGACGCTCAGCAGCTCGACCTCGGCGCCGGAGCGTGCGAACGCGCCGATAATTTCCTCGACCAGCCACTCCGGCGACGACGCACTCGCAGTCAAGCCGAGCGCGCGCACACCTGCGAGCATCGCGGGCTCGACGTCGGCGATCGAATCGACCAGGAAGGCACGCGCACCGCGCATCCGCGCGACCTCGACTAGGCGGTTCGCATTTGAACTCTGCTTCGAGCCGACCACCAGCACCGCGTCGCTGACCTGCACGAGTTCCTTGACCGCGTTCTGGCGATTCTGAGTCGCGTAGCAGATGTCGTCGGTCTTCGGCGCTTGCATCGAGGGGAAACGCTGCTTGAGCGTCTCCATGATCTCGCTGGTGTCATCGACGCTGAGCGTGGTCTGGGTGACGGCGGCGATGCGCTCGGGATTCTCGACCTCGACGCTGCGCGCCTCGGCGACGCTGCCGACCAGCACTACCTTGCCGGGGGCGACGCCCAGCGTGCCCTTCACTTCCTCGTGGCCGGCGTGGCCGATGAGGATCACGGTGCGGCCCTCGGTGTCGTACTTCTTCACTTCGAGATGGACCTTGGTGACGAGCGGGCAGGTGGCGTCGATGACGCGCAGCGCGCGATCTTTGGCGCGGTCCCATTCGCTGGGCGCGACGCCATGCGCGCTGAAGATCACGCGCTGGCCGGTGGGAACCTCGTCGAGGCTCTCGACGAAAATCGCGCCTTCGCGTTCGAGCGCCTCGAGGACGAAGCGGTTGTGCACGATCTGATGGCGCACGTAGAGCGGGCGGCCGTAGGACCGCAGCGCACTACGGACGGCCTCGACCGCGCGATCGACGCCGGCGCAAAAGCCGCGCGGCTCAGCCAGGATGATTTTCTCAACCGATGTTTCGCCCAACGCCATCCTACCCTTGTAACTGGTAACTGTCCGCCCGGTCAATAATGCATGCGAGATACTTATTCGAGCGCAGGTGGATGCGAGGTTTGGCAGCCGATCCATATCTCGCCGCCCTCGAAATGCTCTTTTTTCCATATCGGTACAATTGCTTTCAGCCGATCAATCGCGAACCGGCACGCCTCGAACGCCTCTCCGCGATGCGGCGCCGAGACCGCGATCGCCACCGAAGTCTCGCCGACTTCGACGACGCCGGTGCGATGCGCGATCGCGATGCGCGTGATTTTCCATCGCGCGCCCGCCGCGACCGCGAGCTTGCGCATCTCGGACAGCGCCATCGGCTCGTAGGCTTCGTACTCGAGGCGAATTACGACGCGGCCCGCGTTATCGCGGCGAGTCGCGCCGGTGAACGACACGATTGCGCCGGCGGCAGGGTCGGCAACTTCGCGCTCGAGCGCGGCAACGTCGATCGGATTGCGGCCGATGGTTATCTTGCCGACGTATGCGGGCGCATCTGCCCCGCCGCTGACCGGCGGAATGAACGCAATCTCGTCGCCGGTGCGCGGCTTGAAGCTGCCTTCGACATATTCCTGGTTGACGGCGAAACCGACCGAGTCGTGATGCCCGCCGAGCTCGGGAAATTCAATGACCAGCTGCCGCCAGATGTCGCCGACTGTTGCGCCGTCGGGAAACTCACGGCTCAGCTCAGCCGCGTGCGCCCGCTCGCGCAGCGTCGCGAACAGCTTGATCGTGAACCGGCTCATAGGCTCAGCAGCCAGGTGATGTGCCCGAGCTGGGGGATGAGCAGCTTCTCCATCGCAAGCCGGCACGCGTCGGGCGAACCGGGAAGCGCGGCCACGAACTTGCCATGGCGCACTCCGGCTATCGCGCGGCTCATCATCGCGGCCGCACCGATTTCCTGAAACGAAAGCATCCGGAACAATTCGCCGAAGCCCTCAAGCTCCTTGTCGATTACCGACTTCACGACTTCGGTGGTGCCGTCGCGCGCGGCGATGCCGGTGCCGCCGCTCAAGATAATCGCGTCGAGATTCTCCAGGTTATTGACCAGCGCGGCGGCAATCTTCTCGCGGTCGTCCGGCAGGATTTCGTAGTAAGCGACGAGGTGCCCGGCATTCTCCAGCAGCGATCGGATCAGCTTGCCGCTCTGGTCGGTTTCGGGAGTGCGCGAATCGCTGGCGGTGATTACGCCGACCTTGAGGTGTGCGCGCGCACGTTTTTGGTGATCGTGGACCGACATGCGGATTAGGATTACACAATCCTCGATGGCATTATAAGCAGTCCGCGTTCGCGATGCCCGCGGCGGAACGAGACTGCCCGCCGCGCGAGTTACCACTGGCGGAACCCCGAGATGACCATCGCCATTAGCCGAGCCGCCGCGATCTTTCGCCCGAAAATTCTCCTGATCGTCGTGGCCGCAATCGCGATCCTGTACGGTGCGCATCGCATCGGCGCCGGAACGTGGCTGATCAACACGCTCGACTGGATTCGCGGGCTGGGCGCAGCGGCTCCGCTCGCATTCATCGCCATTTACATCGCGGCGTGCGTCACGTTTCTTCCCGGCTCGATTCTAACGATTGGCGCCGGCGTGATTTTCGGTGTGGTGCGCGGATCGATTTACGTCTCGATAGCCGCGACGCTCGGCGCCACCGCAGCTTTTCTGGTGGGCCGCTACCTCGCGCGCGATTGGGTGAGCGCGAGAATCGAAGGCAACCCGAAGTTCAAGGCGATCGACGAAGCAGTCGGCAAGGAAGGCTGGAAGATTGTCATCCTGACTCGCCTGTCTCCGGTGTTTCCATTCAACCTGCTCAACTACGCCTACGGGCTGACGCGCGTGTCGCTGCGCGACTATTTTTTTGCGTCGTGGGCGGGGATGATCCCCGGCACAATTCTCTACGTATATATCGGATCGCTGAGCGGCGACCTCGCGCGCGCGGCCGGGGGCAGCGCCCGGCGCACGCCCGCCGGATGGGCGCTCACCGCAGTCGGATTCATCGCAACCGTGGCGGTGGCAGCGTACGCAACGCGAATCGGCGCACAGGCACTGCGCGAAAAGACTTAGCAGGCTGTCGAAAAAGTAATTTTCAACGCCCGCTCCCTCTCTCTTGTCTCCCCCAAAGGGGGAGATGTTGAAGGTAAGAAGACAGCTTTTACGCGGGATGTTGAAGCGTTCGAAATTTAGCCCGACAATTGCCGGGAGCTTTTCAACATCCTGCCAGGGGACGCATCGATGGGATCGCACGCGCTGAAGCATGAGCCGCTGGACGCTTACAACCTCGCGCTGACGGAAAATCTGCATCCCGCCGGATGGATCAATCCCGAGCCTGCCGATCGCTACAACATCGTCGTGATTGGCGCCGGACCCGCGGGTCTCGTGATCGCGGCGGGCGCTGCCATGCTGGGTGCGAAGGTTGCGCTCGTCGAGCGCGACCTGATGGGCGGCGATTGCCTGAACTTCGGATGCGTCCCGTCCAAGGCGCTGATCCGCTCGGCGCGCGCCGCCGCTGCGGTCCGCGACGCGGGCCGCTTCGGCGTCGAAGTCCCGGCCGGTGTGCGGGTGAACTTTGCGGCCGTGATGGAGCGGATGCGCAGGCTGCGCGCCGAGCTTGGCCCGATCGACTCCGCCAATCGATTTCGCGGCCTGGGCGTCGATGTGTTCATCGGGGACGGACGTTTTGTCGCGCCCGACTGCGTCGAGGTGGACGGCAAGCGGCTCCGTTTCAAAAAGGCTGCGATCGCCACCGGAGCGCGCGCCGCCGCGATCCCGATACCGGGTCTTGCCGAGGCCGGCTATCTGACCAACGAGACGGTTTTCTCTTTGACCGAATTGCCGCGGCGAATGGCAGTGATTGGAGCGGGACCAATTGGATGCGAACTCGCGCAGACCTTCGCGCGATTCGGCGCGCAAGTCACTCTGCTCGAGGCCGCACCGCAAATCCTGATTCGCGAGGATCGCGACGCCGCCGAACGGGTCGAGCGCGCCATCGTCCGCGACGGCGTGGAAATCGTCACCGGATGCAAAATTTCCAGCGTCGAGTTGCGCGGCGCCGAAAAAATAATCGCGGCCGAGCGCGACGGCGTCCGCCGCGAGATTGCCGCCGACCAGATATTGATCGGCGTCGGGCGAGTACCCGCGGTCGAGGGGCTGAACCTCGAAGCCGCGATGATCGAATACGACAAGCAAAACGGCGTGAAGGTCGATGACTGCCTCCGCACGACTAATCCGCTGGTGTACGCGGGCGGCGACGCCGCGTCGCCATACAAGTTCACCCACCTGGCCGACGCGCACGCGCGAATCATACTTCGCAACGCGCTGTTCTTCGGGCGCCAGCGCGCGAGCCAACTGACTATTCCGTGGTGTACCTACACCGATCCCGAAATAGCGCACGTCGGACTCTACGAAGCCGAGGCGGAGGAGCGCGGAATCGCGGTTGCGACCTACACGCAGGAACTGGCAGAAGTCGATCGCGCGGTGCTGGACGGAGAAACCGACGGCTTCGTGAAAGTGCAGGTCCGCCGGGGGAGCGATTCGATCGTCGGCGCGACCGTGGTCGCGAGCCACGCCGGCGAGATCATCTCGGAACTCACGACCGCGATCAAAGCGGGAGTGGGACTGGGCAGCCTCGCCGACGTGATCCATCCATACCCGACCCAGGCGGACGCGATCCGCCGCGCCGCCGGACTCTACACGCGCACGCGGCTCACGCCGTTGGTCGCGGGGTTGATGAAGCGCTGGTTCGCTTTCTCGCGATGAGGGAAATCGGTCGCGGCGTCAGCGCAATCGCAAGTTGAATGCCTGCCGGCCCTTCTCGCCCGAACGGACGTCGAACTGTACTTCGTTGCCCTCGCGCAGGTCGTCGAAATAGACCTTGGGCGACAACGCCGAGCGGTGAAAGAAAACTTCGTCGCCGCCGTCGTCCGCGATGATGAAGCCGAAGCCCTTGTCCTTGACTACTTTTTTGATCGTTCCAAACACGCGAGCCTCCAATATTGCGCCGCGCCTTGAGCTTACGACGCTGACAATTTAAGTAAAGAGCGTACTCGCACGAAGCGCGCCCATGCTCAAGGCCGTCACACTGAAGGAAATCGAAAGAATTTTCGCGGTGATCGATCCGATGGCAATCTCGCGCGAGGCGGTCGTGATTCCGCTGCGCACCGAGCATCCGGGCCGCGTCTCGATTCTGCAAGACGGCAAGCTCGAGATAATCGTCGAGCGCGACGGCGATTTCGAGGATTGGATCATTCACCTCGAGGCGCAGATTCGCGAACTGATGAAGCCGGGGGCGGACTAAGCTCGATCAGCACTGCGCCGTGATCGACCGTCTGACCCTCCTCGACGCGAACCAGCTTCACCAGCGCCGCGCTCTCGGCGGCGAGCGTCGTCTCCATTTTCATCGCCTCGATCACGACCAGCGGCTGCCCGGCCTCGACCAGGTCACCGCCGCGCACCAGCAGCTTGAGCACCTTGCCGGGCATCGGCGCGGTGATTTCTGCCGATGCCAGCCCGCGCGTGCGGCGCCGCGAGGCCGCTTCGGCCCGCTTGAACTCGAACGACCCCGGTCCGAGTGAAATGAGGATCGATTCCTTTCGCCGTACGCCGAAAACCGGGTAGCGCCGCCCATTGATCGCAAGAACCCCTCTCCCGTCCGCAGTCGGCGTGAATTCCGCAACGAGCTCCCGATCGCCGATGCGGACGCGAATCGCGCTGCCGTCACGCGAGATCACCTCGGCGTCGATCTCGCGCAGGGTACCCGCGCGCGTGAGCTTCATCGCCGCGACCCCCACAGCTCGAAGTTGTCAAGGCCGTCCCACGGCGAGCGGCGTTCGCCGGCGGGTCGCGGCGCAGCTTCCTCGCCTGCGATGATCGCCGCCGCGACAATCGCCGCGTCGATTTCAGACTCAGCGATCTTCCACCCCGAAAAGAACTCGTCGATGAAGCGCGTCGAGAGTTTCGCGTCGCGAAACTGCTCGCTCGCCACAATATCGCGCAGATAGGCGGCGTTGTTCGTCACGCCCAGCAGAGCGAATTCGCCGAGCGCGTTGACGAGGCGGCGGCGCGCTTCCTCGCGATTCGCGCCGTAACAAATCAGCTTGCCGAGCAGGCCGTCGTACCACGGCGTCACTTCGGCGCCGCGCGCAAGGTGCGAGTCGAAGCGGACGCCCGGCCCGCCGGGAACATTCAGATGAAGGGCGGTTCCCGTCGCGGGACGAAAGTCCTGCTCGGGATCCTCGGCGTTGATTCGGCATTCGATTGCAGCGCCGCGCGGGGGCGGGGGCTCCGACACGCCGGCGCCCGACGCGATTCGCAATTGCTCGCATACCAGGTCGCATCCGAAACGCATCTCGGTCACCGGATGCTCGACTTGCAGGCGCGCGTTGACTTCGAGGAAGTAAAAATTGTCGTCCTCGACGAGGAACTCGACGGTGCCCGCGTTGGTGTAGTGCGCCGCGCGCGCAAGTTTCAGCGCCGCGTCGCTAATCCTGGCGCGCGTCTTTTCGGAAAGTCCCGGCGCCGGCGATTCCTCGATGATCTTCTGATGCCGCCGCTGGATCGAGCAATCACGCTCGCCGAGCGCGACCACAGCGCCGTGCTGGTCGCCAAGAATTTGGATTTCGATATGGCGCGGATGCGCGAGATATTTTTCGATGAATATCCGGCCGTCGCCGAACGCCGCCATCGCTTCACGGGCAGCCGCTTCCAGAGCGCCCTCGAGTTGCGCGGCTTCCGCAACCGCTCGCATCCCGCGCCCGCCTCCGCCGGCGGCAGCCTTGACGAGGATCGGATAACCGACGAGCGCGGCAAACTCGCGCGCCGCGGAAATTTCCGCAGCTTCGATTCCCGGCACCACCGGAACTCCCGCCGCGACCGCGATTCGCCGCGCCGCGACCTTGTCGCCGAGCGCCGCCATGACATCCGGGCGCGGCCCGACAAACACGATCTGCGCATCGGCCGCGGCCTGCGCGAACTCGGGACGCTCGGAGAGAAATCCGTAGCCCGGATGGATCGCGTCGGCGCCGGATTGCCTTGCGGCCGCGATTATCGCCGGGATGTCGAGGTAGCTCTTGGCGGCCTCCGCCGGTCCGATGAGGATTGCCTCGTCGGCCGCGCCGACGTGTGCGCCTTTAGCGTCCGCCGCCGAATAGACGGCGACGGTCTTGAGGCCGAACAAACGCGCACTGCGAATGATCCGAAGAGCAATTTCGCCGCGATTTGCAACGAGCAGTTTTGTCAGCCGCCGCGCCATCGATTCGTCGAAGCTAGCACAAGCCGCATCCACGTAAAGCCGCGCGGTAGCGCCGCCGCCGCACAATTGCAACCGGCGCGCCCGTCGTATAATTCCCGGATGACGCGCGCTGGCGCGACGCACTCGCATGAACCGCTACTTCGAGGATTTCACCGCCGGTCAGACTTTCAAGCACTGGCCCGGCCGCACCATCACCGACTTCGACAACACCTGGTTCACGCTGATGACGATGAACACCAATCCGCTTCACTTCGACGCCGCGTACGCGGCCACTACCCAGCACGGCCGGCCGCTCGTCAACGGCCTGCTGGTGATGGCGACGGTGGTCGGCATGAGCGTGAAGGACGTGAGCGAGAACGCGATCGCCAACCTCGAGTACGAATCGGTGCGCCACACCGGCCCAACTTTCGCCGGCGATACGCTCTACGCTGAAACCACGGTGCTCGAGACGACCGCGTCGAAATCGAAGGCCGATCGCGGCGTGATTTACGTCGAGACGCGCGGGCTCAATCAGCGCGGCGAAGAAGTGATGATCCTGCGCCGCAAAATTCTCGTTCCGCGCCGCCTCGTCTGAGCCGCATTCATGGATCGACTCTACTTCGTCGTTCACACCCATTGGGACCAGCCGCCTGAAAATATTTTTTGAATTGATCATCAAAAGGTATTGATCACCGGCGCCATTTCACTATGTTGTTTAATCCGAGTTTTGATTCGGGCACGCGCAGGAGGAACTGAAACGAAAACCGTCGTCGCGCGTATCAAATGGCGGAGAGATTAACCGGCTCGAGGAGCGCTAGCTGACGAATGAGCGAGAAAATCACGGTCCGCACCGTGTACGACTTCCCCGTCGCCGGGCATCTGTGCGACGGAGCCGTGCGTTACATCAAACTGGTGCGCCGCGGCGGCCAACAGCCCGAAGGCACCTGCCCGCAGTGTAAGACTTCGTTTCTGTATCGGAAACCCAAGCCTGCGAAAACCGTGCGCCACGCCGAAGGCGAGGGCATCGTCCACTTTTAAGAGTCCAGCCCGTTATTTCGTACGCGCCGCCGCCGACGCATCGCGGGCGCGCGTTTTCACCAGCATGATCCGCGGTCCCTTGTAGTAGCGCGCGGCTTCGTCGCCGACGAACGCCATGCCGTCGTTCGGATCGAACCACGCGTGAAGCCTCGGCACGAACGCCGCGGCAAACAGGTTCAGCCATCCAAAATCCGGCCGCACTTCGACTCGCAGAGCCTCGGCGCCATAAGGAGTCCACACCGCATTTCCCGGATCGGTCTGCACACTGATCGCAAATATCTTCGGGCTTGGCGCGCAGTTGAATACGTGCAGGGGACGGCTCACGCCTCTGTCGCCCGCGCGCAAGAAATCCTGGATCGGAAGCACGACGCTCGCGCCCGCCCAGGTGTTGTCCGGGATGCTCAGTACCGCGGACTGGACACTCTCCTGCGCGCCGGAGTTGTCGATACAAGCCGCGGCGCCCGACTTCAGATCCAGATGAGAGCGCATCAGGATCGAGCCGTCGGCCTTGAAGAAGGTGTGATCGAATTCGACCAGCTTCGGCAGCTCGTCGCCAACCGCCGACGCCAGATGCGCGGTCTCAACGTCGGACTGATCGTCAAAATAGCTGTTCTCGCCGTGCAGGATCGCGCCGCCGCGCGTGAGGTCCACGCGGTAACGGCTGCGGCCGATCGCGACCCCGGTGTCAGGCTTCAGAATCGCAAAACTGGCCGGCGGAAAGCTGAGTGCACTCGCTGAGAACGCCGGCCGCGCGCACGTCACTGTCAGCACCGTCGCAAACGCCGCGACCGTCCATCCAAGCTGACGCATCGCGCTCATACCCTTGCCAACACCCATCCTGTCTGGAACGTTAACTCGGCAAGCGATCTGTGCGCTAGCAGCGCCAGTACAGGCATCGATGCTCGATACAATCTTCGGCGCGAATCCCGACATCAAGCGCATTCAATCGCGATGCGCCCGCCTGCTTTTCAGCCTGGGCGTCAGCGCGAACGCCGCGACGATTCTCGCCGCGCTCGCCGGCATCGCAGCCGCGGTCGCATTCGCGCGCGGCCAGGTGACGTTCGCGATTGCCGCGCTGGCGCTCAGCGCCGTGCTGGACGCCCTCGACGGCACTATCGCCCGCGAATGCGCCGCGCCCAGCCCCGTTGGCGGCGTGCTCGATCTCTCTGCCGATCGCGTCGTCGAGGCGTGCGTAATCGTCGGCATCGCGTGGCGCGATCCAGCCCTCTACCTGCCGGCGCTCGTGCTGGTCGCCACCTGGTACGTGAACATCACGGTATTTCTCGCGGTCGGCGCCGCGCTGGAAGGCCCGAGCGCCAAGCTGATCGAGTACCCGCCTGGAATCCTGGAGCGCACCGAAGCGATCATCTTCTTCATAGTGCTGGGATTGGTGGAAGCAACGCCGCTCCTGCGGGCGCTAGGCCCGTTACTCTGCTATGCGATGGCGGCGCTGGAGATCGTCACCGGCGCCCAACGACTGTTGTTCGGCCTGCGGCTGCTGCGCCCGCAATGACCACGCTTGCTGTTCAGGCTCGCGCTATTCGACAGTCACTGACTTTGCCAGGTTGCGCGGCTGATCGACGTCGGTGCCGCGCTCCGCCGCTATGTGATACGCGAGCAACTGTAGCGGCACCGTCATCAGCACCGGCGTCAGCATCCGGTTGGTCTCCGGCACTTCGATAATTTCGGCGGCCACGCTTCTAAGCTCGGCGGTCGCGTGATTGGTCACCGCGATAATCCGGCCGTTGCGAGATTCGACTTCCTTGAGATTCGACATCGACTTCTCGAACAGGTTGTCGTTCGGAATTATCACCACCACCGGCATCTGTTCGTCGATAAGCGCGATCGGCCCGTGCTTCATCTCGCCCGCCGAGTAACCCTCGGCGTGAATGTAGGAAATTTCCTTCAGCTTGAGCGCGCCCTCGAGCGCGATTGGATAGTTGATGCCGCGGCCGATAAACAGGAAGTCCCGCGCATGCGCATACTTGCGCGCGATCCGGTGGATATTCGGCTCGCCCTCGAAAATCGCCTCGATCTGTCCGGGGATCGCGAACGCCGGCTGCAGCAGCATCCCGGCGTCGGCGTCGGACAGGCGTCCGGTCCGCGCCGCCAGATGAATCGCGAACAGGTAGTAAGCCTCGAGCTGCGTGAGAAAGCATTTGGTGGTCGTAACGCTCGTCTCGGGACCGCATCGCGTGTACAACTGCGCGTCGGCCTTGCGCGCGATCGACGAATCCACGGCGTTGGTGATTGCCAGCAGATGCGCACCGCGGGCGCGTCCTTCCTCCATCGCGGCGATAGTGTCGGCGGTCTCCCCCGACTGCGACACCGCGATGATCATCGTGCGGTCGTCGATCGGCGGCCGGCGATAGCGGAACTCGGATGAGTAATCGACCTCGACCGGAATCGCTGCGAGCTCCTCGATCATGAACTTGGCGACCTGCGCCGTGATCCAGGACGCGCCCGCACCGAGGATTACGATTCGCCCGATTGACGCCGGCCCGCCCGCCGGCAGCAGTTCGCCCTCGAAGCGGACGGTCGGCGAGCCGCCGTCCGCCCGCCCCGCCATCGTGTCGATCCAGGCCTGCGGCTGGTCGTTGATTTCCTTGCGCAGGTAGTGGCGAAAGCCGCCCTTGGTAGCGGCGACGGCGTCCCATTCCACTCGACGGGGTTGGCGAGCAACCGCGGCGCCGTCGAACTTCATCAGCCGCGTGGAGCTGGCGGTGACCTCGGCAAGCTCGCCGTCTTCGAGGACTATCGTGCGGCGCGTGTGTTCGAGAATGGCGGGAATGTCCGAAGCGATGAAGTTCTCACCGTCGCCCAACCCCAACACCAACGGCGTCGCGGTCTTGGCGGCGACCAGCTTGTCGGGCTCGGTTTCGGAGAGCACGACGATCGAGAACGAACCGCGCAGCCGCAAGACGGCTTCGCGCACGGCCTCGGTCACGCCGCGACCGTCTTTGAGCTTCTCCCCGATCAGGTGCGAGATCAGCTCGGTGTCAGTCTCGGAGCTGAGCTTGTGCCCACGGGCGAGCAGCTCGGCGCGCAGCTCGACGTAGTTCTCGACGATGCCGTTGTGAATGACCGCGACCGGGCCGGCTTTGTGCGGGTGCGCGTTTTCCTCCGACGGGCGGCCGTGCGTTGCCCATCGCGTGTGTCCGATTCCGATGTGGGCACGCAGGGGCGAGTCGGCCAGCAGGCGGCGCAGATTCTCGAGCTTGCCCTTCGCGCGACGAATTTCGAGCTTGCCGCTATCGACGATAGTTGCAATACCGGCCGAATCGTAGCCGCGATATTCGAGGCGGCCCAGCCCTTCGAGCAGGATAGGGTAAGCTTCACGCGGTCCTACATATCCAATTATTCCGCACATGCTCCTTCGCTCCTCTCCCTGCAAACGCAGGGAAGGTTACAGAGTTATCCGAACCCGCACGGACGGAGCGAAACGATTGATAGCAGGAGAGTTTAGGAAATCACGTCAGAGCTGGATGCTCTGCCACTTGAGGCGCGTTTTGTCGCGCGGTCGCCCGCGCGGTTTTATCACTGCTCGCCTCTATCGACTGTGGAGCCGGGAAGCCATCCGCCGAATCTTTCGATACTGCTTCCACCTCGTCAACTCATGGCCGGAATGCGGCCATGAGTCCTGGCGCTACTCTCGCTCTTGGTTTTCTATCGCCTCGACCGTCACCTCGTTCCGTCGATTATTCCCGCATGGCCGAGTCAGCACAAGCGATTCGTCTGGTTTTGATGATTTTTGCTGCGCTTCGGCTCCATGCCACAAAAAATGGACGCGCAGGCTCTCGTGTCATTCTGAGCGAAAGTTGCTGAAGCGAAGAATCCCGGATCCGGGTTCCTTCGCTTCGCTCAGGATGACACAAAAAAAGTTCTAACGGGGACCCTACGAGTACTCAGGGTAAACTCCGCCCGCATCTTTGTCCTGACACTGGGTGCAGGGGCTGGCCCCTGCCCAAGGAAGTGCGAAACCCACGGCGGGTTTCGCATCCAGTTCAGCGACCCTCTAGTCCTTCTTGCGCTGCAGGCTGCCGTCGGGGCTGTCGCCGTGACGCTTGCGCCAAGCCGCCATCCAGCCGGCCTTCTCGCGCTGCGGATGATGCGACATCACCAGAGAGCCGTCGGGCACCTCGCGGACGATCGTCGTCCCCGACGCGACGTACACATCGCTGCCGACCTTGACCGGCGCGACCAGTTGCGTGTCGCATCCGACCATGCAGCGGTCGCCAATTTCGGTGCGATGCTTGTCGTAGCCGTCGTAGTTCACGGTGATGACGCCGCATCCGATGTTGGTATCGGCGCCGATGGTGGCGTCGCCGAGGTAGCTTAGATGGCTGGCCTTGGCGCCGCGCCCGATGCGCGCCTTTTTGGTCTCGACGAAATTGCCGATGCGATTGTGGCCGGCGAGTTCGGTGCCGGCGCGCAAGTTGGCGAACGGGCCGATCTCGGATTCCTCGCCGATCGAGCAATCCTCGGCGCGGACGCCGAGCTTCAGATGGCATCGCGGGCCGATGGTCACGTTGCTGAGCCATGCGGTGCCGTCGATTCGCACGCCCTCGCCCAGCTTGCACTTGCCGAGTATCTGGACGTTGGGACCAATCACACAGTCGGGAGCGATTTCGGCTTGTTCAGAAATGTATGCGGTCGGGGGATCGACGATCGTGACGCCGGATTGCATCAGCTTTCGGTTAACGGCCGCACGAATTTCCGCTTCCATATTTGCCAGCTCCTCGCGCGAGTTGATGCCGGCGAATTCCGCCGGATCGGTGGCAACCCACGCTTCGACTTTTTCGCGACGCGCGCGCGCGATCGCAACGATATCGGTCAGGTAATACTCGTCCTGCGCGTTGCCCGGTTTCAGTTCCGCCAGCGCAGACCGAAGCAGGGCGCTATCGACCATGTAACAGCCGGTGTTGATTTCCTTGATGGCGCGTTCGGCGGGCGACGCGTCGCGGTGCTCGACGATTTTCTCGACCTTGCCGGCGGCATCGCGAATCACCCGGCCGTACGCGGCGGGCTCGTCAAGAATGATGCTGATGAACGAGAGCTTTGCGCCGTGCTTGCGATGTGCGTCGAGGAAGGCGCGCAGGGTGGACGACCTAATGGCCGGCATGTCGCCGTAAGTGATTAGCACGTCGCCGGCAAAGCTCGCTGGAAGCTGGTCGAGCGCGCATCGCGCGGCGTCGCCGGTGCCGCGCTGCGGCTCTTGGAGCGCGAATCGCGCGTGGGGGGAGTTTACTGCGGCTTCGACTTCGCGAGCCTGGTGGCCGACGACGATCACGATTGGATCGGGCCCGAGGGCGATGACGGCGCGAACCGCGCGCGCGATCATCGGTTCTCCGCCAAGCTCGTGCAGGACTTTGGCGCGCTTCGAGCGCATCCTGGTCCCTTTGCCGGCGGCGAGGATAATCGCGGCAACGCTCATGATCGGTGCGGGTTATTCGTAGTCATCGAAGTTCGAGACTTTCCAGGCGCCGGCGTCCTTGCGGGCCGTGATGAGCCAGTTGCGATTGAAGGTGCCGCCTTCGGGCACGTCGATGGTGGCGCGGAACAGAAACTCGATGTGGTCGGTGGCGTCGCGTTCGGCGGTGAGTTTGTAGTGCACGACCGGCTTGCGGGTGTTGGCGTCGATTTTCTGGTTGCCGACCAGCTGGATCTCGTGATGAAGCTTGTCGAGCGCGAGGCCAGTGCAGAAGGGCTCGGCCGCCTTGAGATCGATCGCAACATAGTATTGGTCGATGAAGCGATCGACGACGCCGCGCGCGCTGTTGGCCGGATGGCATCCGCCGGCGACCATCGCAGCGAACGCCGCGATGAAGAGCAGCCCGGCGCCGCGGTCATGAAGTTGGAGCCTGCCGGAGGTCATGATTTTTTCTTGAAGAGCGCCTCCAGCTTGTCCGGCGCGCCGGTCCTGGCGGGCGGCTTAACAGCCGCGCCGCTCGGGATAAAGTATTCGCAGAAGTTGAATCGTTCCTTGTCCACCACCCGCTCCGCCATCGGCTCGCGGCAACTGTTGTTGTAGGCCGGATCGTAAAAGCCGCAGTTGCGGCATGAGTGCAGCGCGCGGCCGCATCCGGGGCACTCGTCGCGAAACCCGATGCGGTCGCCGGCAATCACTTCTATTTTCGTGGCGCAATTCCAACAGTTCATAACGAAGCCGGGGGTTCTTCGTACGGCATGGTGCTCTGCGAGACCAGTATCCGAAAACCGTTGGTTCCCTGTGCGACCAGCTTGGAAAGGCGCGCTTTTTCGGCCGAATCGCCGCTGATAGCATAGCCGCTCAAGTGGGTGCGCGCGAGACGATGGAGGCGGAGATCGAGGCGTTTGCGGCGGCGCTGAGGAAGGCGTCGCGCGCGGCGGACAACACGGTGACGAACTATCGCCGCGACCTGCTCGCGTTCCGAAGTTTTCTGATCGAGCGGGCTGCGAGGGTCGGCAGACGAGTCGATGAAATCGACGTTGCGAGCATCACGGCGGACCATGTCCGCAGCTACCTGGCCGAATTGATGAAAACCGCAAAACGCGCCACCGTCCAGCGCAGACTTAGCGCGATCAAGGCATTTTTTCGCTACCGCGAGACGACGATCGGCGCGGCGAGTCCGGCGCGGTCGATTCGTTCGCCGAAAAACGAGCGGCGCTTGCCGTCGATACTGCAGGAGGACGAAGTTCGCCGGCTGATCGAGGTGTCGCCGGACGATACCACGCCTGCGGCGATACGCGATCGCGCGATATTCGAGACGCTGTACTCGTCGGGGCTGCGCGTCGGCGAGCTGGTCGGGCTGGATTGGCGCGACATCGACGAAGAGCTGGGAATGGTGATGGTGCGAGCGGGCAAGGGCAACAAGGATCGGCTGGTGCCGCTGGGCGAGCCGGCGCTGGATGCATTGAGGGCATGGCGTCGTGCGATGCCGGTTGCGTGGGAGCCCGACGGGCCTGTGATAACGAATCTTCGCGGCGGCAGACTGACCACGCGCAGCGTCGAGATGATCATGCAGCGGAGAATAGAGGCGGCTGGGGTTAGCGCGGGAATAACGCCGCACGGGCTGCGTCACTGTTTCGCAACACATATGCTTGGCAATGGGGCCGACCT
>Ga0074044_10001800_pt1 | contig 19033 bp, 19 predicted proteins | sample BogForMeECP23OM1_FD_94443 | JGI IMG/M metagenome (GOLD analysis project Ga0074044, IMG submission 94443) | Bog forest soil microbial communities from Calvert Island, British Columbia, Canada - Bog Forest MetaG ECP23OM1 | ecosystem: Environmental > Terrestrial > Soil > Wetlands ...
AACCCGCCGCCCAGCTGCTTATCCGCCTCGTAGATCGTGATGTCCTGACCGAATACCCCCGCGTTGCGAATGAGCAATGCGGCTGCCGCCAGTCCGCCAAACCCGCCGCCGACGATATGCGCCTTCATCGAACCCTCCCTTGGACGCTAGGTTTGAAAAGTCCTCCCGCCCCTGCCGTACCGATTTCGTCGCCGAGATCTGCCTGGCGGGAAGGGGGGTGGGGCTGTTTGCCTATTTGAACACGGATTCGGCCTCGTCGGCGTTTGTCGCCGACGCCAAGCTGCAACTGATCTGCATTTCGCGCAATCAAACCTATCAGTTTGCGGCGATGAAAACAGTGACAGCGGTCACACGGCCGCCAGTTCGCCCCTATCACGCTCGTCAGCTGGTTCGCCTCGGCGCGGACCGCAACTTCCACTTCGGGCGGAGTCCTCGGGCGGAGTCCTGCCCTTCCCGGCCGACCTTTGGAGGGCAGGACTCCGCCCTATTGCGACGTCACCGCATGGGTACCAAGCGTTGGATTTAGACCACTAGGTTCAGATTCTGCGGGTGCTGCACGGCGCGCGGGATTACGAACGGATCTTGTTCCCCGACGATTGAGCGCCGGGCGGGGTCGTTAACCCTTTCCCCCGTCCGCCTCCCGTGCTTACCTTGCGGCATGTCGACATCCGGGCGCGCCGGCGTTCTGGCGGATGCGCGCCTTTTGCGCGCGGCTGTGTTTGCGCCCGATTGGCGGGCGGCTTTCGCCGGCGCGCTCGCGCGCGAGGTCGAGGAGCGGCGGTTCTTCCTCTGGCTGCCGGTCATGGGCATGGGCGGAGTCGCGCTCAACCTCGCGGCCGACCGCGAGCCTGTCCTCTGGCTGCCCGCCGCGCCGACGGCGCTCTTCGCCGCGCTTGCCTTCGTCTCGCGCGCGAGGCCGGCCGCGCTCGGCCTGTGGCTGGCGTTCGCCGCCCTCTCCGCCGGATTTCTTTCGATGTCGCTGCGGACCGCGCGCGTCGCGGCGCCCGTGCTCGACCGCATCCGCATCGTAAGCCTGCAAGGGTTCGTCGAGGAAGTTGACTTGAGGCCGGTCGGCGCGCGCATGGTGATCGCGGTCATGAGCGCCGACGGCATGCCGCGCGAAAAGGTCCCGCGCCGGGTGCGGGTCACGACGCGCAAAGCGCCGAACGTCGTCGCGGGCGACTATGTGGCGCTGAAAGCCCGGCTTCTGCCGCCTTCGCATGCGGCGCTGCCGGGCGGGTACGATTTCGCCCGCGACGCCTTCTTCGCCGGCGTCGGCGCGGTCGGCTCGACGCTCGGCCCGATCAAGCTCCTGCCGCCGCCCGGCGACGCGAGTTTGCGGCAGCGTTTCTCGGCCGCGATCGATCATGCGCGGAACCGCCTCGCGGTCAGGGTCGACCGGATCATCGGCGGCGACGAAGGCGCGATCGCCGCCGCCATGGTGACGGGGAAGCGCGACTTTCTCTCGAACGACGCCAAGGACCTCATCCGCGAGGCCGGCATCTTCCACATCATCACGATTTCCGGCGTGCAGATGACGCTGGTCGCCGGCGTTGTTTTCGTCGTGACCCGCCGCCTCTTCGCGCTGTCGCCGACGCTGGCGCTGAACTATCCGATCAAGAAATGGGCCGCGGGCGTCGCCATGGCGGGCTCGCTCCTCTACGACGTCGCCACCGGCTCGCGCGTCGGCACCGAGCGGGCGCTCGTCATGACGCTGATCGTGCTCGGCGCGGTCATCATGGACCGGCGGGCGCTGACGATGCGTAACCTCGCCTTCGCGGTCTTCGCCGTCGTCGCCATCGAGCCGGAGGCGATCCTCGGGGTCAGCTTCCAGCTTTCCTTCGCCGCTGTGGCGGCGCTGGTCGCGGTGATGGAGGCGCGGCTCGCAGGGCTCGACAGCGATCCCGACCCCTATGTGCCGCGACGCGGCGTCGCGCCGCCCGGCCTCCTCGCCGACCTCCTTAGGAAACCGCTCGCGCTCCTGTTCGCGACCGCCTGCGCCACGGCTGCGACCGCCTCCTTCATGGCCTATCACTTCCACGATTTGAGCCCCTACGTGCTGATCGGCAATCCGCTGACGCTGAGCGTGATCGAGTTCTTCGCCGTGCCGGGCGCGCTTCTCGGCGCCGCGCTCTATCCGCTCGGGCTCGACGCGCCGGTCTGGCTCTATGTCGGAGCGGGGATCAAATTCATTCTCATGTGCGCGCGGTTCATCGCCGAGGCGCCCGGCTCGACCGTGCATCTGAGGGCCTTCGCGCCCTATGCGCTGCCGTTCCTCGCGCTCGCCGTGATGAGCGCGACGATCTGGCGGACTTTTGCGTTCCGCGCCAGCGCCATTCCCTTCGCGATCGTCGGCCTTATCGGCGCGACGCAGGGCCCGCGCTACGACGTCATCGTCGCGCCCTCCGGCGACGAGGTCGCCGTGCGCGACGCCGACGGCCGCTTGCAAATCGTCGGCAAGCGCTTCAACGCCTTCGCCGCAGAACAATGGTTGACCGCCGACGGCGACGGGCGCGAACCATCGAGCGCGCGCGACCCGGACGCCCTGTGCGACCGGCTCGGCTGCGTCGCCGCTCTGCCGGAGGGCGAATTTTTGAGCATCGTCCTCGACCGCATGGCCCTCCAGGAAGACTGCGCGCGGGCGGAGGTCTTGGTCAGCGCGCTCACCGCGCCGGCCGGCTGCAAGGCGAAGTTTTTGCTCGACGAGAACGCGCTCAAGCGGCTCGGCGCGGCCGGCCTGACCTGGAGCGACGAGACTGGCTTCACCATGGCGAGCGACCGCTCGACGGAGCAGAACCGCCCCTGGTCGCCCGCGCCGCCGCGGGCGGGCGACGAGCGTCTCGTGCGGCCCGGGCATCCCACGGCTCACGGCGCCGATCCAGCGGACCAGGCGGCGGAACCGGAGGAGGGGCGGTAGGCAGCGGCGACGAAGAGGTGATCGAGGTTGCCGTTTGGACGGCGCGCGCCATCATAGAGGCCGCAGAGATTCCAGGCCGCTGGGGCGGAGTAAAAGGCGGCGGTGTGGGCCTTTCATAGGGCGCAAATGCGAGTTAGAGCCTCGTTCGGCGGCCGGGGCGGCGCCTTGATGTCGAAAAGCGTCAACGAGACACTGCTGCGGCTCTCCGTCATCGCCATCGGCGTCGCGCTGACGGTCGAGCTGTTCATGAAGGCGTGAGCGGGCGAGCTCTGTGTCCAAGCGTCGCTCCGCAGTTTGACATTGCATCAAGGAGACGGCGGGTGCAGGTTTTGCCAAACGACGGAGGTATTGTGGTAAAGATCACCTGTTTGCCGGACGGCAGGACCGTAGATATCGAACCCAGTGAAACGATCCTGAACGCGGATCTGCGGGCCAATATTCCCCACGCGCACGCCTGCGGCGGCAAGGCGAAATGCTCCACCTGCCGCATCGCCATCCTCGATGGGCTGGATAACTGCGCGCCGCGCAACCAGGTGGAGGACGCGATGGCGTTGCGGCTCGGCTTTGCCGCGGAGGTGCGCCTTGCCTGCCAAACCCGGCCGCGGGGCGGCGTGACCTTCCGCCGGCTGGTGCTGGACGAGAGAGACCGCGAGATCGCCAGTCAGCTGACAAAGAAGCGCACCGGCCCCGTCGGGGAAAGCAAGCCGATAGCCGTGCTGTTCTCAGACATTCGCGGCTTCACCACTCTGGCGCAAGCACTCTCACCCTATGACGTCATGTTCGCGCTTAACCGTCATTTCTCGGAGTTGGGTGAGATCGTAGAGAGCAACGGCGGCTACATCGACAACTTTATCGGCGACGCGCTCATGGCGGTGTTCGGCGTCGACGGCGACGAGCGCGCGCCGTTTAGAAGCGTCAAGGCCGCGGTGGAAATGCTCGAGGCCAATGATCGCATGGGACCCCAAATGGAGGCAAACTACGGCCACGCTTTCCCGATCGGCATCGGAGTGCACTACGGCGAAGCGGTGATCGGCACACTCGGCTCGGCAAGCAAAGAGAGACTGACGGCGATCGGAGACACAGTCAACGTGGCGAGCCGCATCGAGGCCGCGAACAAACAGGCAGGGACCCGCCTTTTGATTTCGAGCGAACTCTATGAGTTGGTCAAGGACGACGTGATTATGGAGGACTTCATTCGCGTCAAGCTGCCCGGCACCCAGGAGCGTATGAGCCTCCATGAGATTACCGGCATCCAGGCGGCCGCGCTGGCGCGCGACCGCGCGCGGGGGAGCGCCGATCCCTCCAAACAGCGTTACGCGGGCAAGACCTGGACCGCTGTGCTGAATGAGGATGAACTGCCGGCCGATGGCCGCAAGTTGGTGGAGATGGAAGCTTTCGACTTGCTAGTGATCCGCGCCGGCGAAAACATTTTCGCTCTGAATAACGCCTGTCCCCATTTGCGCTTTCCGTTGAAGGATTCCGACGTGACGGAGGAAGGCGTGCTGGTGTGCAAATGGCACCAGAGCTGCTTTGATCTCTTCACCGGCGGCATCAAGGCATGGTGCCCCGGGCTCGATCCTGACGGCACCTCGAAAATCCCGTTGATGAAGCCTTTGGGAAACCTCGGCAAGAACCGCACGCCGCTCGGCGTTTTCCCGGTGCGAGTGAGCGACGGCAGGATTTGGGCGGCGCTCGAGTAGATCGTAACGTAATCCGGAGACGCATTGGGCGGCGGCAATCGTCACCTTTTCCAACGCCGCGCAGTGACTGCAGGCCGACGGCGACGGGCGCCTCGCGACTCCGACGCGATTTGCGACCGGCTCGGCTGCGTCGCGGCTCTGCCGGAGGGCGAATCCTTGAGCGTCGTCCTCGACCGCATGGCCTTCGACGAGGACTGCGCGCGGGCGGAAGTTTTGGTCAGCGCGCTCACCGCTCCCGCCGGCTGCAAGGCGAAGTTCGTGCTCGACGAGAAGGCGCTGGCGCGGCTCGGCGCGGTCGGCCTGACCTGGAGCGACGAGACCGGCTTCGCCATGACGAGCGACCGCGCGGCCGAGCATAACCGCCCCTGGTCGCCCGCGCCGATACAAGCGCGCGACGACCGGCTGGCGCGCCCCGGCCATGCGACGTCGCACGGCGCCGATCCGGCGGACCCCGATCAGGAGACGGGGCGTTGAAGTCTCGCAACGCGGTGACGCAAATTGCCTCCGGCCCGCATTTGTGTATCATTGGCCTGCGCCAACACTGTTAACAAGAATCGGCCCGTCAACAACGATGTCTCCCAATGGGGAAACATGCGAAATCTCAGCCTGCTTACGCTTGCCGCCGGCGCGCTTTTCGCCGCATCCGCGTCGGCCTCAGCCGCCGATTCCCAGATCGAACGCGGAAAGTATCTGGTCACGATCGGCGGCTGCAACGATTGCCACACGCCCGGCTATTTCCTCGGCAAGCCGGACTTTTCCCGTACGCTCGGCGGCTCCGACGTCGGGTTCACGATTCCAGGCCTCGGCGCCTTCGTCGCGCCCAATCTGACGCCGGACAAGGAGACGGGTCTCGGCAATTGGACGTCCGAGCAGATCGTCGCCGCTTTCACCACCGGCGTTCGGCCGGACGGACGCAAGCTCGCGCCGATCATGCCCTACAATGGTTTCTCTCATCTGACGGCGGACGACGCCCAGGCGATCGTCGCCTATCTGAGGAGCCTTCCGCTGGTCAAGAACGCCGTTCCCGGGCCGTTCGGGCCGAAGGAGGTTCCCTCGACGCTGGTGTTCGTCATCGTTCCGGGCGTTGTCTATTCCAAAATGCCTCAACCGCCGCAGTGAAGCCAAAAGGGCGCCGAATCGCGTTCGGAATAGGTTAGAAGAGACGTCCGGCGCGAATTGGCGCGCCGGTCGTCGAGCGGGCGATGGAGGCGGCATGCGGCGCAGAACCTTGGTCGCGGGCGGCGCGCTGGCCGGAGCGGCGGCGCTCCTCGGGAGGCGGGCCAAAGCCGCCGACGCGACGATCGCACGGCGCCGATCCGGCCGATAGAGACGACGCGCCGGAGGAGGGACGGTAGGGCGAATTGCGATCGGATCGAGCCGAGCGTCGCCACGATTTGTCTCCCCTGTACATCTCGCTAAAGCTATACTGATAGAATTGAGGAGATATCCGTTGGCGCTGTTCATCCGCGACGGCGAGGTCGACGCTCTGGCGGAAGAGGTCCGCAAGCTCACCAAGGCGAAAACCAAGACCGAGGCGGTTCGCCGGGCGCTCAAAGCCCAACTTGCGCAAGCCCGACGCGCGGCGCCGCTCGAGGACCGTCTGGCGCGCGCCAAGGCGCTCGCCGACGCAATGGGGCCGAGCGATGCGGGCTTCGACATGAAGGCCTATACCGACGAAATGTGGGGCGAGGCCTGATGTTCGCCGACGCGTCCGCCATCGTCGCGATTCTCGGACGCGAGCCGGGCCACGAGGAAATCGAAAAAAAGCGGCTGGCTCACTTTGCTCATATCGACCTCGCGTAAGCGAGCGGGACGACGGGGCGGCCCGAGTGCGGAATGCGCATTGGAGACGCGGTCGCTGATCGCACGAGCGAAAGCAGCGACTCCTGGCTGGCTCCGACAAGAGTCAACCTCTCACGGTCCGAACAGTCGCCGATCGAGGGCGACCGCCGTCTCCGGCCCCACCGAAATAAGGGCGGCGTCAGGGTGATCGGGATTGACGACGACGTTCAAGTCGCGCCCGGCAGTTACGACGGACGGAACGACAAGCAGAGCCGATCTTCGGCTCTCGATCCAATCTCGACCGAAAGCCTGGGCGACCGAGAGATCGCGCAGATCGTCCCAACCGGGGTACGAGGCGGGATCAAATGTCTCGCTTGAAACCTCGTCGGGCGCAACCGCTTCGACGCATCGCGCGGCACTCGGCGGCGATTTCCGGTTGGCGTGGACGAGGACCTCGATCAGACAGAGGGCGAAGCTCGTTCCCGTATAGATCGCAGGAAGGCCGGGAGGATTCCAGCGTTGGCCGAACAGGCGGGCGCCCTCCCCGGACCAGACAGGGTGGGAGCTGGTGACGATGCGCCAAAGCCGAAGGGGCAAGTCTCAGAGCGCCAGGCCGTATTCGAGCGCGTTGAGAATCTGCTCGGCGCGGCGAGCGCCGAGATCGGTCTTAGCGGCTTCGAGCGGGCTGCGCCCTTCGAGTTCGGGATGCGGAGTCGTCATGAACTCGCGGGCCTCGACCTCCGTGCCGAGGGCGCGGCGGGCGTGCACGAAGACTCGTGCGATACGTTCCGTGCGCTCGCTCTCCTGACGCGAGAGCTTGCTCTCGCGCCGCTCGAGAGTCGTTTTCGGGACGATGCTCCGTTCCAAGGCCGAGGCCTTCGCCTTGTCGCCGCCGGCGATCGCCTCCGCAACGTGCTGCAGAGATTCGCGGGGAAGGCCGCTCTCGACCGCCTTCTCGATCAAGACCGGGGAAGGAGATGACACCCGACGGCCTTTGACGTGAGAGAAGCGCCCGACAATGAGCATCGTGGCGCCGTCGACGTTGATGAGGACTGGTGCGGCAGGCCCTTTCTGCGCTTTGCCCTCCTTTGGCCCCTGGACGAAAGCAAGGCCCATGACCTCGGCGACCGCCTTCGCATCGTAATTCGGCAGCATGCCTTCCTCCTTGACCAACTGGGCTGAGATAGAGTTCCACATGGGCAAAATCAAGGACGTCCGCGGGTCGCTTCTCTCTCCGAGCGCGAACGGAGGGAAGCCGCGGAACACGCGCCCTGACGGATTGGCCGCGATCGGCGCCCAGTGGGGAGTTCGCGCATAAGCCGGACGGCGACCGATCCGGCTCAGATTGATCCCGCGCGGGAATTGTGCATCACTACCCTGCGCTTTGCCCCGAAGGACGGAGTGATAACGACCATCCCGTGCGAGGTCTATTCCAAGCTCCCCAGGCTCCGCAACGAAACGAAAACGGCGCCCATCTCGTTCGAAATAGGATAGAGAAGGCGCCCGGCGCGAACTCGCGCGGCGGTCGTCGGGCGCGAATGGAGGCGGCATGCGACGCAGAACCCTGGTCGCGGGCGGCGCGCTGGCCGGAGCGGCGGCAGTGCTGCCGAGGCTAGCCAAAGCCGACGACGCTATGATCGCCGGGCGCTTCGCCGCGACGCTCAGCGCGCACGACATCGACGCTTTCGCCGCCCTGTTCGCCGAGGGCTATGTCAATCATCAGGTGAGCGCCGCGGCGCCGCCTCCTCCCGCCGGGACGACACCCAAGGCCGCGACCGTCGCCTTCTTCGCCGCCAGGCTGAAAGCCCTGCCGGACCTGAAGGTGACGATCGAGACGACGGTCGCCGAGGCCGACAAGGTTGCGGCGAGCTTCGTCTACGAGGGCAGGCAGGAGGGCCCCTATTACGGGATCGAACCGACCCACAAACGGCTCCGGTTCACCTCCTGCGACATCTTCCGCGTCGCCAACGGCCAGATCGTCGAGCATTGGGGGATGGGCGACATCGCGGGAGTCGTTGCGCAGATGAGGGGGTAGAACTCTTTGCCTTCGAACCGCCCGTCCGGCGCGCCGCCGGCGCAAGGGAATTCCTCAGAACGCATAGCGCAGACCGATGCCGCCGTGCACCGCCGTCCCGACTTCGCCGAACGCCGTGCCGACCACGAAAGCGTCGATCACCAGCCGGTCGTTGAAGCGGTAGCCGAGGCGCGCGCCGTACTCCATCCAGGTCGTGCTCGGCAGCGCGCTCGGGGCGATCGGGCCAAAGTCGGAGACGCTGACCGCAGCCCCGGCGCCAGCCCCGAAGCCGTAGGCGACCGCGGCGCTGACGTTCGCCTCGATGTCTCCGTTGAACAGATGCGTGAATTGGCCGCCGAGGCGGGCGACGTTCAGCGTGTCGAGGCCATTGCTCGCCGCGGCGGGGAAGGGGTTGAGGGCGCTGGTCATCTCCGTGGAGCCGCCGGTCTGCATCCAGTTCCGGCCGAGATCGCCGTAGACCGCCGCCTCGTCGACCGAAGAAAGGCGGTCGATCCAGCCCGCTCGCGCGAACAGCGAGAGGTCGCGGTCGATCGCCGAGGCATTGCCGACCCCGGTCGTCAAGCCATTGGCGTAATAGCGCGTGTAGTGGACGTCCTCGTAGGGCGTGAGCGCGCCGCCGACCTCGAAGAATGGCCGGCTCTCGCCCCATTTCCAGAGATCATAGATGAGCGCCCCAGCTACGGTCGGCGCATTCTCGACCGAGATGCCCGAGGCGTACCACTGGTTGTAGGAGAAACCGCCGATCAGCGAGAGTTCGTCGCTCAAGCCCCAGCGGCCCTGCGCGCCGGCGGCGAACGAGCCGACCGAGGCGAAGCCGCCCCCGCAGCTGCAGGTGCTGATCTGCTGGGTCGCGCCGAGCAGGATCGAGTCGAGCACGCGGTTGGTGATGATCTGGGTCTGCTGCGCCTTGGCGCCCTGGTTGATGGAGCCCTGAACCTCGCCGTGCGTCGGGGCCGGGGTCGAGACGAGATACCAGTCGTTGTTGGACTCCTCGAGCATATAGCGGAAGCCGCCGACCAGCGGGGTGTTGGCGAGCGCGAAGGCGCCGGGCGCGACCGTGCCGCCGTTGGTCGCGACGACGAGCGGGATGCCGGCGCCGGAGGTTGCTCCGCCGAGGCCGCCGAAATTGTTGACGGTGAGCAGCGTGAAGCCGGTCGCCCTTCCGCCGTTGACGATGATCCGGTCCGACGCCGAGGGCGCGCCGCCGAGCGTGGCGTTCATGATTATGTTCGCGCCCGAGCCGACATAGTTCGTGACCGTCAGCGTCTTGAAGCCGACGCCCGAGCCCGGCGGCGCGAACACCACCACGCTGTTCGTCAGGCTGAGGTTGGTGACCGTCGACGAGCCGGTCATGGTCCAGGTCGTGCTGTTGGTCAGGTTGACGTTGGTGGTCGACGTCGAGTCCGTATGGATTGCGCCCGTCAGCGTGGACGCGCTGGCGTTGAGGGTGACGTCGCTGCCGTTCGTCGCATTGAGGAGGGTGTTGGTCCCCGCGTTGGCGACGGTGTTGTTGAAATTGATCGTCGCGACCGAGGGATCGGCGAAGATCAGGTCGCCGGTCTGGTTGTTGATGTTGAAATTGTCGAAGGTCGCGGTCTGGTTGGTCCCGCCCATGAATTCGATTGCATTGCCCGCCGAGACGATCGTTCCGCCGCCCGTAACGAGAATGGTCGCGCCGTCGCCCTGCAGCCCGACCGCCGCCGCGGCGGCGTTGGTCGTCTTGACGTTGAGCGTTCCGGAGACCGTGATCGAGCCCGCCGCGCCGCTCGCGGCGGCGTCGCAGGCGAAGAGCGCAGTTGCGCCGGCGCCCGAAGTCGTGATCGTCCCCGCGCCGAGCTGAACTCGCGAGCCCGCGCCGTCGGCGTTGATCCCATAGGCCCCGAGGCCGGTGGCGGAGGACACGCCGCCTGTCGTCGTGATCGACGCGGCGCCGGTCGCCGAGACGACGCCGCCGGCCTTGGCCAAAAGCCCGATCGCGCCGTCGCCGCCAGTTGAGATCGACACGCCGGAGATCGTCGTCGTTCCTCCAGTTGACGTGATGACGCCGTGCATATCGACGCCCTGCGTCGAGACCGACGTATCCGTGAGCTTCGCGACGCCGCCGGTCGTGAAGCTGCCGAAGGGGCCGTTGTAGACGCCGTAGGAATGCTGGCCCGAGGCGGAGTCGAAGCCGCCCTTGGTCGTGATGGTCACGTTCGTTGCGTCGATTTCTGAACCGGCGCCGTTGATCCCCAAGCCGCCCGAACCGTTCCCTGTCGTGCCGATCGTGGTCCCGGTGAGTTTTGCGACGCCGCCGCTGTCGGCTGCGACTGCGTAGGCGGCGTTCCCCGCGGTGTTGATCGAGCCGCCGGAGATCGTCGTCAGGCCGCCGTTACGGGTGGCGACGCCGTTCGCATGGTCGCCGCTGGTCGAGATCGTGGAATTTGTGATCGTCGCCGTCCCACCGCCGATGACGGTCCCGATCCCGTTTGTGCCATTGTACACGCCTATGGAATCGAACCCGGTCGTCGGGTCTCGCGATCCGGTAGTCCTGATCGTGACGCCGGAAAGCGCGAGGGACGATCCTGTTCCGTTCAGCTCCACGCCCGTCGAGGCGTTGCCGGACGTGGAGATCGTCGTTCCCGTCAGGCTGCCGCTCGTTCCCGAGTCCTCAGTCAGCACGCCGATGGCGTGCAAGCCCGTTGTCTTCACCGAACCCCCGCTAACCGTCGTCGCGCCGCCGCTGTATGTGTCCACGCCGTATGCGTCGGACCCGCTCGTTTGAATGGTCGTGCCGGTCAGCGTCGTCGCGCCGCCGCTGTTGGTGACCACGCCCTGAGCCCCAGCCCCGGTTGTGACAATGGTCGTGTCGGTCAGCTTCATCGCGCCACCGGTCGCGAAGCTCATAAAGGGGCCGTTGAACGCGCCGACCGCGACAAAGCCGGTGCTCGTGTCAGTGCCGCCGTGGGTCGTGACGCTGACGCCGGTCGCCGTCAGCGACGCGCCCGGACCGTTCACCACCAGGCCGACCGATCCGTCGCCGTTCGTCAGGATCGTGGTCCCGCCCGAGAGCGTGACGCTGCTGCCGGCGCCTTGCGACGCGGCCGCCGGAGCGCTGGCCCCGTTGGTGGTTATGGAACCGCCGGAAAAGGTCGCGCTCCCTCCCTTGTAGGCCGAGACTCCAGCGGCGAAACTACCCTTGACTGGGCCCACGCCGCCGTTCGTCGTGACCGCGACGCCGGACGCCGTCATCGTCGAGCCGGGGCCGGCGGCGAACAGGCCCGGCGCGCCGGCGCCGGAAGTCGTCACCGCGCCGCCGCTGAGCGAGACCACGCCGCTCGTGTTCGCCAACGCGCCCGCGCTGTTGGCGCCCGTCGTCGTGATCGTCGGCGCGGTCGCCGAAATGGCGCCTCCCAGGTACGCATAGAGGCCAAAGGAATTCACGCCGGCCGTCGACACCGTCGTCGCGCCGGAGAAATTGATCTGCGCGCCGGTCCCGTCGCTCCAGGCGCCGTAAGCGTCAATGGCGCGGGTGGTGTTGATCGTCACCGCGCCGGGCGAGTTGATGACGCCGCCGAAATAAGCGAAGAACCCGAAGCCGGTGTAAGGGACCTTCAACGGGACATCTGGCGGCTGGACTGTCGGACTGTAGGTGCCTGGGGCTGCGGCGCACACATCGCCGGTGAGCGCAAAGACGCCGCTTGGCGTCGGGATGCTATTGTAGGTGCAAGAGGCGATAGCCCGGGACGGGCCAAGAGAAACGAGCGCCGCGAGGCCCGCCAAGGCGCAGGACCATCGCGCAAGCCTTGCTCTGCTCGGTCCTAATGTCCGCATAGAGCCCCCGACGGGAATCCGCCTCCGGGACTGGCGGACGCGTACGCATATGAGCCGCCCGAGCAGAGCGAGGCGTCGCCCGCACAGAGCGAGGCAAAGTTGACCGGCGTCGAGGTCAGGCTCGCCTGATCGGCGCCGCGCACCTTCTTGACCGACGCGGTTTGTCCGGCGTTGTTCAGATCGACGCAGTCGCAGTGCGCGCCGCGCGCGCCGCCCTCGGCTCTCGAGCAATTGCGCCTTTGCTGCTCGAACGTGATCCCCGGCCGGCGCGGGCAGACGAGCGCCTGGCCCTCGACCAGGGTCACGCGCGTTTGCGGGCTCCGCACGTCGATGTCGAGGACGGTGCCGCGCACCCCGATCGAGGCGGTCGGCGTCGAGATTTCGTAGGCTTTCTTGTCGAGCGCGCCGGTGGTGAAGCGGAAGATCCCTTTGGCCAGATTGACCGTCAGCTTCTGCGCGCTCGTCCCGCCTGCGTAGACGAAGACATCGAGCGTCACGCGCGACGTCGGCCCGATCGCCAGATTGGTCGAATCGAGGAAAGTCAGCTTCGCCGTCGAATCCTCGCCCGTGCGGACGAGTTCGTCACGATAGACCGGATCTCCGGAATTGAGCGGACCGGCGGCGCCCGAGAGGACGCGAGAGACCATGTTCTGCGAAAGAGCGGTCGAACCAATGTTCTGCTGCGCCTGAGCGCCGCCGGCCGCAAGCGCACAAAGCACAAGGATAGCCCACAACAGGCGCCGCGAGTAAAAAACCGCCCCCTCCCGCTGTCAAAATGTTACGGCAGACTCACAACAATTTTTTAACTATGCGAATGCGGGAAAGTCAACATTTTGACGCCCCTTCGCCCATAGTCTGCCAGCCTGTGGCAATCCCGCAACGTGATCAAGTGTTAAGCGCTGGGGTCAAAAAGGGCGCCCGGAGGCGCCCTCGAGACTATTGCGGTTTCATTGCGGGGAGCCATAGGGCGTCGAAAGACGCCTCGAAGCTCAAGCTTACTTGATCTTCGCTTCCTTGAACTCGACGTGCTTGCGCGCGACAGGGTCGTATTTCCTGAAGGTCAGCTTTTCCGTCTTGGTGCGGGCGTTCTTCTTGGTGACGTAGAAATAGCCCGTGTCGGCGGTCGACAGCAGCTTGATCTTGAGCGAGGCGGCCTTGGCCATTTCGTGAGAATCCCTGAACGATTGGCGCTGTCCGGCGCCAAGCAGAAGAGCCCGCGGAACCCGCAGGTGCAAGTCAACGCGAAAATAGTGGCGAGCGCCGCGAAGTCAAGGCGGAAACGCGTGTGGTCATTAGCAATTCCGGCGGACCGGGCTATTCTCGATCCGCCGCTGCGCGCGCGAGCAGGAACTTGCCCTGAAGGCGCGCGTTCGGCGTCGGGAGGACCGCATGAAAAGCCTTTATTCGGGCCCGGTGTTCGAGATGGCCCGCGAGCAGTTCCACGTCATCGCCGACCATCTCGCCATTCCCGAGGACGAGCGGGATCGCCTTCTGTTTCCGAAGCGCGCCATCGTCGTTTCCTGCCCGATCCACATGGACGACGGCACGACCGAGGTCTTCGCCGGCTACCGGGTGCAACATCACCTGACGCTCGGGCCCGCCAAGGGCGGCACGCGCTTCGCCGCCAACGTCGATATCGGCGAGATCGCGGCGCTCGCGATCTGGATGAGCTGGAAATGCGCGCTCGCCGACCTGCCGTATGGCGGGGGCAAGGGCGGCGTCGCGGTCGACCCCGACTCGCTTTCGCTGAACGAGCTCGAGAACCTGTCGCGCCGCTACATGCAGGAGATGATCCCCTTCGTCGGCCCCCGCGTCGACGTGATGGCGCCGGACATGGGCACCAATGAGCAGGTGATGGCCTGGTTCATGGACACCTATTCGATGTACCAGGGCGTCACCGTGCCGGAGATCGTGACCGGCAAGCCGGTCGGCACGGGGGGCACGCTCGGCCGGCGCGAGGCGACCGGGCACGGTGTCGCCTTCCTCGCCTTCCGCGCAATGTCGGCGCTCGAGATCGAGCCGGTCGGAGCGACCGCGATCGTACAGGGCTTCGGCAATGTCGGCTCGCATGCCGCTTTGGGACTCGCGGCCCGCGGCGTCAATCTCGTCGGCGTCAGCGACTACCGCGCAGCCTATTACGATCCGAAAGGTTTTGACGCGCGGTCGCTGGTCGAGCACGCGAGACGAGCGGGCTCGCTTGCCGGCTGGTCGACCGAGGCCGCGATCGATCCGCGCGCGCTGCTGGAGCAGCCCTGCGACGTGCTTGCGCCCTGCGCGGTCGAGCGGGTGATCGACGGCGAGGTCGCCCGGCGCCTGCGCTGCCGCGTCATCGCCGAGGGGGCGAACGGCCCGACGACGCCGGAGGCCGACCGGGTGCTGCGCGAGCGCAACGACGGGATCTTCGTCATCCCCGACATCCTCTGCAACGCGGGCGGCGTCGTCGTCAGCTATTTCGAATGGGTGCAGGACCTGCAGCAGTATTTCTGGTCGAAGGAGGAGGTGATGGATCGGCTGGAGCGGGCGCTCGACCGGTCCTGGGCCATGGTCGTCTCGCGGGCCAGGCGCGACGGCGTCACGAACCGCACCGCGGCGATGGCGATCGGGGTCGAGCGGGTGATGAAGGCGAAGCAGGCGAGGGGGTTGTTTCCTTGACGGGCGCGGCCGAAACGAAATCGGCTCGTGCCAACGGCGCCGGCGAGCGCGCGTCCCGCTGCAAAGCGCTCGTCCGCGCCGCGACCGAGTCCGACATGTCGGCGGTTCGGGACATTTGCCGCACCATGTGCTGAACTCGCTAGCAACCTTCGAGGAGACGCCGCCGACGCTCGAGGAGATGCTGTCGCGCCGGATAGCATGGGTCGAACTCGGCCTGCCTTATCTGGTCGCCGAAGCGCGAGGGGAGACGGTGGGTTTCGCCTACGCCGCCGCCTATCGCGCGCGGCCCGCCTATCGCTACACTATCGAGATTCGGTCTATGTCGCCGACGGCCTCAGCGGCCGCGGCATCGGCTCCGCGCCGCTCGGCGAATTGATCGCCTGTTCGAGCGCGGACCCTGGCGCCAAATGCTCGCGGTCGCCGGCGACAGCTATACCATGGTTCAAGGCGCCAATACCAAGATGCAATAGAGCGATCCACTTTAATAGCATAGGTTTTCACCGTAAATTTTGCGCTCTTGTCAATACTCATGAGCGCCGACGAAAAAGACCGTGAAGCCGAGGATGAAAGCAATGAAGAGGTTGATCATGCCACTGGCGCTGGGGACCGTGTTGGCCGGCGCAGTCGCGGCTTTTGCGACCGAGAGCCCCTACAAACCGGTCCACCACCATCGAGCGACCAATCATTGGAGTCTCGCCAGTTCCCAAGCGCACGCGAGACAATTGCGCCATGAGGGGCTGAGCCGCAGCGCCTCGGATTGCGCGAAATACGGCTGCTTGGGCCACTGAAACGATATACCGGCCGGTGAACGTGGATACGCTCACCGGCGCCAGGACGACGCGGCTGAATATAATCACCGCTCACGTCTTCCCTGATAGCAGATTGAGTTCTCGACGCCGGGTTCGTCGCAGAGTGCGAATGTAGTCGGCTTATATTCAGTGCAAAATTGATCTTCAATCCTACGCGATTCATTCAATGCGCGCGTATTGCCGGCTTGCGCTCAGAATTACCAGAATGCTTCAACGGAATGGAGAAATGCGATGACATATACAGTCGGCAGCTACCTGGCCACACGATTGTCCCAGATAGGCCTGAAACATAGTTGCTGGCGACTACAACGTTGCTCGATCAGCTCCTGACCCGAAAGGACCTCGCTCAGGTCTACTGCTGCAACGAATTGAACTGCGGCTTCAGCGCCGAGGGATACGCCCGCGCCAATGGGGCTGCGGCCTGCGTCGTCACCTTTAGCGTAGGCACGCTCTCGGCCTTGGATGCGATTGGCGGCGCCTATTCCGAGAACCTTCCGGTCATTCTGGTGTCGGGCGCGCCAAACTCCAATGATCGGGCGACCGAACATCTGCTGCACCATACCCTCGCCACGCATGATAACACTTATGTGTTGGAGAACGCGAAGAAGCTGACCTGCGCCGCCGTTTCCATTACCTCAGCCGAAGACGCGCCTGAGCAGATCGACTACGCGATCCGGACGGCGCTGCGCGAAAAGAAGCCGGCCTATATCGAGATCGCCTGCAACGTCGCGCCGGCGCCTTGCGCGGAGCCTGGGCCGATCAGCGCGGTCGTCAACGAGGAGCCGAGCGATCCCCATTCGCTGGAAGCCGCGGTCGCCGCGGCCGCCGAATTCCTGAACGCGAAGAAAAAGCCGGTGCTGTTGATCGGCAGCAAACTGCGCGCCGCGGGGGGCGAAAAGGCGGCAATCGCACTGGCGGACGCGCTCGGTTGTTCCGTCGCCGTCATGGCCGCGGCGAAAAGCTTCTTTCCGGAGGACCACCCGCAATTTGCCGGCATCTATTTGGGTGAGGTCAGCGCTCCCGGCACACGCGAAATCGTCGACTGGTCAGACAGCGTGTTGTGCCTCGGCACGATCTTCAACGATTATTCGACGGTCGGCTGGACCGCGATGCCCAGCGGCCCGAGCGTCCTGACGGCGGACTTTGACAGCGTGCGGCTGAGCGGGCGCCAGTTCAGCCGCGTCCATCTGCGCGATTTCCTGTCTGCGCTCGCTCGCAAGGTCGAGAAGCGCGACGCGACGATGATCGAATATGCGCGCATCCGCTACGAGCTTAAGCCTGAGAATCCCGCCAAGCCCGACGCGAAGCTCACGCGGGAAGAGATGGTTCGGCAGATCCATTCGCTCATCACTCCCGAGAGCACGCTCATCGTCGAGACCGGCGATTCCTGGTTCAACGGCTTGTCGATGAAGTTGCCGGGCGGCGCGCGCTTCGAGATCGAGATGCAATGGGGCCACATCGGATGGTCGGTGCCCGCCACCTACGGCTATGCCACGGCTGCACAGGACCGACGGGTGATACTCATGGTCGGCGACGGCTCTTTCCAGCTCACCGGCCAGGAGGTGGCGAATATGATCCGGTACAAGCTGCCGGTGATCATCTTCCTGGTCAACAATCATGGATACACGATCGAGGTCGAGATCCATGACGGCCCATACAACAACATCAAGAACTGGGATTACGCCGGGCTGATCAAGGCGTTCAACGCCGAGGACGGCAAGGGTCGCGGGTTGCTCGCCACCAATGGCGGCGAACTCGCGTCGGCGATCAAGGTCGCGCTCGCCAACCATGACGGGCCGACTCTGATCGAATGCGTCATCCCTCGTGACGACTGCACGCCCGACCTCATTTCATGGGGTCGTAAGGTCGCCATCGCGAACGCCCGCCCGCCGAACCCGCAATAACGGGCCGGCGTCGAGGGCATCCGGCAGCCGGCATTCGGACGGCGGAACATTCCTAGCCGATCGCTTTTGCTTCGCGGTAGCGTCACAGCGAAAGGCCTGTAGGTCATCGGCGCGCTTGCTAGCTCCCCTCCGAACATCGACGTTAGGCCCGCACGCCGGCTTTGCGCGCGAGGATGAAAAGGCGTGGATAGAGGAAGAGCACCCGACCGTCCGCCTCGAAGCCATAGGCGGACGAGAGTTCGCGCATGTAGCGATCCAGAAACTGCTCGCGCTCGCGCTCTTCGAGCGGATTGAGGAACGGAGGCAACGCGGAGCCTCGGAACCAATCGACGACCGCTTCGACGCCGCTCAGCGGATGAACGTAAGTTGTCTGCCAGATTTCGATCGATGCGCTGAGCGGTCTGAGCCAATTGTAATAGTCGGCAATTGTTCCAATGACCCCGCGCGTCTTCGCGACGGGCACGAGTCGATCCGCCCAGGGCCCGTCCGCCGCGATCAGGCGCATCAACGCATGCGACGGCTCATGGCGATTGTCGGGCATCTGGATCGCCAGCGATCCGCCGCCGGCGAGATACGACATCAGGCGCGGAAGCAGTGTCTCGTGATCAGGCAGCCAATGCAATGCGTCATTGGCGAAGATGAGATCCGGACTCAGATTTGGTCGCCACGTCACAATATCGACCTGCTCAAATCGCATTGTCGGCAGTCGCCGGCGCACTTCCGCGAGCATCCGCGAAGAGGTGTCGATGCAGGTAATTTCGGCGCTGGCGAAGCGCTCGACGAGCAAGCGCGAACTGATGCCGGGTCCGCAGCCCAGGTCGACGATGCGGCGCGGCTCCCCAAGGATGCGAGAAATCATATCCCGAACCGGCTGTGCGTGCTCGGCTTCGAAACGAAGGTAGGGCGCGGCGTCCCAACCGTCCGGGGGATATTGCGTAGCCGACGCGCCAGGCGGTCGTTTGGCCTCTGCCACTCGTTCGTTCCTCCTTCATTCCCAGGCGCGGTCGCCGACCTTGTCCGGAGGCTGCCGGTCGAATGCCGCGGTTTTGTGACTCGTCATTCACCGGGGCTCGGACGATGCTGGACGATGGTCCGCAACCGCGCCAAACGCGACGGCGTCACCAACCGCACCGCGGCGATGGCGATCTGGCTCGACCGGGTGATGAAGGCGAAGCAGGCGAGGGGGCTGTTTCCGTGAGCGTGCCGATGCTTCGGTCTTTTTGGCGCGCCCGTCGGCGACTCGCGGCCGCGCCGATTTACTGGTCCTCCGACGTAATACGCTCACAGTTTTGTGATCTTTGGGTTGCGGCGCGCGCGGAGCCTCTGATTGGCGGGAATGACTTAGAGTCTGTCCGGGAACATCATGCGGGATTACAGAGCTTTCGCAGCATGAGGCGGATGGAGGCGAGGCGCAGGAAGGC
>Ga0074044_10001801_pt1 | contig 19029 bp, 16 predicted proteins | sample BogForMeECP23OM1_FD_94443 | JGI IMG/M metagenome (GOLD analysis project Ga0074044, IMG submission 94443) | Bog forest soil microbial communities from Calvert Island, British Columbia, Canada - Bog Forest MetaG ECP23OM1 | ecosystem: Environmental > Terrestrial > Soil > Wetlands ...
ACGCAGTGCAGTCCGCTACAGCGTAGTGCTGATTTTCTACGCGCTGGCGCTGATGGCAAAACCCCAAGTCATCACATTCCCATTCCTGCTCCTGCTGTGGGACTACTGGCCGCTATGCCGGCTTGACGTGCGAGGGGACCTGCGCCCCAAGACGGGGGGCGGAGACTCAAGCAAGCTGCCCGTGGGGACCGTGATCTTGGAGAAGATGCCGCTGCTGTTGCTGTCGGCCGTAAGCGCGGTGATCACGTTGATTGCCCAGCAAGCCGGCGGCGCCGTCAGGTCGCTTTCTCAGTACGGGGTGCTCCTGCGCGTGGAAACGGCAGTCGTCTCCTATGCGCGCTATCTGGGCAAGGCGTTTTGGCCAACAAAACTGGTTGGAATGTACCCCCATCCTAGTCGCTTTTATCCCGACTGGCAGGTCGCGGCGGCATTGGTGCTGCTGCTGCTCATTACATTTCTGGTGCTGCGGGCGCGAGAGCGACGGTATCTGGTAGTCGGATGGTTCTGGTTCCTGGGCAGCCTGGTGCCGATGATCGGGCTGGTACAGGTCGGCGAGCAAGCCCTGGCCGACCGCTATGCCTATATCTCGTTCATCGGGTTGTTCGTGATCGTCGTTTGGGTAATCGCCGACATGACGGCACGCCATCTCCCCGCCCGCTGGCTCGCGGTTCCGGCAGCTGCTTGCCTGGCAACGCTGGGCATCCTCACATGGCGCCAGGTTGGCTATTGGCACGACACGGAATCATTTTGGGTGCGCACGATTGCGTTGACCACCGATAACTATGTCGCGGAGGCGAATCTTGCCGCCCTGTTGCACGCGCAAGGGAGGAGTGAAGAGGCCCTGGCGCACCTTCGAGTGTCGCTCGCCATCCGCCCCGATAACGGCCTCGGCAACATAGTCCTCGGCGACGAGGAGTTGAAACGCGGTAATTGGGCGGCGGCCATCGAGCGGTATCAAACGGCGGCCATGAGCCCCTCCAAACCGGCAGTGCGTGCCAGAGCATACAGTCTGCTGGGAGGCGCCTATCTCACCACGGGTCAGCCGCAGAAGGCAAAGGGGGCCTACGAGGCGTCTCTCCGACTGCAACCAAATCAACACGGGGTCCTGGCTACGTTGGGTTTGATGGCTGCGCGTGAAGGCGACTTTCCCCGCGCAGCCACGGAGTTCTCTCACGCCCTCGCCATCAAGCCGAATGATGTGGGGTACCTCTTGCTTGCCCACGTCCTGCAAAAGCAAGGACGCATCAACGAGGCCGACGCAGCGGTGAGGCAGGCCCGGCGCATCTCCAAGGATCTTTCGCAAGCGCAAGCGCAAGCCGATGCGCTTCTTGCCGGCAAATGAAGCCTTCAGTACGCCCAGCGCAGCAGCGTGGTGCCCGTGGTGAATCCCGCGCCCACAGCCGCCAGCAGCACCAGACTTCCCTTCTTCAGCCGTCCGTCCTCGATGGCGCTCTGCATGGCCAGCGGAATGGTCGCTCCCGTGGTATTGCCGTAGCGGTCAATGTTAATGACCACTTTTTCCGGCGGCAGCTTCAAGCGGTCCGCGGTCGCGCTGATGATGCGCAGGTTTGCCTGGTGGGGAATCATCAAGTCGATGTCGTCGCCCGTCAAATTGTTGCGCTTCAGCGTCTCCGCACAGAATTCCGCCATCTTCCGCACCGCGAACTTGAACACCGCGGCGCCGTCCTGGTGAACATAGTGCATCTTCTTGTCGACGGTTTCATGCGAAGAGGGATTCAGGCTTCCGCCGCCCGGCATGTAAAGCGAGCACCCGCCCGATCCGTCTACTTCATGCAGGAAATCGATCAGCCCCAGCGCATCGTCCTCCGAGGGCTCCAGAATCGCCGCACCCGCGCCATCGCCAAAGAGCACGCAGGTGGCGCGGTCGGTGTAGTCGATGATCGACGACATCACGTCGGCCCCGATCACCATGACTTTGTTGTGCGCTCCCGTCTGCACAAACTGCGCTCCCACCTGCAGCGCGTAAACGAACTGCGAGCAACCCGCCGAGAGATCGAACCCCCACGCCTTAGACGCGCCGATCTTGTGCTGCACCAGGCAGGCGGTCGCGGGAAACATCATGTCGGGAGTGACGGTGGCCACGATGATCGCATCCAGTTCGCTGGCCGCGATGCCGCGCTGGGCAAGCGCGCGCCGCGCCGCTTCCGCCGCCAGATCGCTGGTGCCCACGCCCTTGTCGGCAATATGGCGTTCCTTGATGCCGACCCGGCTCATGATCCATTCATCGTTGGTATCGACCATCTTTGCGAGGTCGGCGTTGGTAAGAAGGCGAGGCGGAACGTAGGTGCCGAGAGCGCTGATCTTGACGCGCTGTAGCTTGCTCAATGAGGTCTCCTGATTGAACGAGTAAAGATTATGAAAAAAACGCCGCGGTTCCCTCCGCGCTATTTGCACGTTGGGACGTGAGGCAAACCAATTATTTTGAACGATGAGCGCAAGAATGTCTAACCGCCGGCTTCGAAAGGAATTGAGAAGGGGCTTAAGCGACCGGGCGAAACCCGGCTTTGGTATTGGGAATTGCCTTCCTCGCCTGCTTCTCCAGAGTCCTCCGGTTGCGGCTGAGCCAGACAAGGGCCTTGCGGCGCCTTACACGCAGTTGCGACTCCACCACTTCAGCGCTGCCATTCCGGTAGTAGTCCTTGATGCAATTTTCGCAGCCGACGGCGCCTCTGAAATCAAAGATTTGGTCTTCGTTCAGTTCGGTGCGGCAGTAGGAACAGAGGAAAAAAAGGCCCTTGTCGTTCTCTTGCATGATGTCACTAGCACATCGGCGAAGATTATTGCACAACGCCGAACAGGGAGACAACGCAAATTTCAGTGTGCTCCCATCGCTGGCGTGAATAGGAAATATAGCCGATTTCACCTGCCTGGAATGTTAAGAGTTGCTTAAATTCCGTGCACACGAACCTCCGCAATCCCGCGCCGGCCGCGCTGTGCACCAAAAGCGCGTGACGAGGCTCACAGACGCTTTCGACGGCCACCTTTATCGTTGAGAGTCATCTTGAGAGGTGTCCGTTGGCTATCGCTTCCGAAACTACGACTACCCGCGTGTTGAGTTCCAACCTTTCATCCAAGATCATGAGCGCCACCGAAGCGGCGGCTTTAATCCATTCCGGCGACCAGATTGGAATGAGCGGTTTCACCGGCTCCGGCTATCCCAAGGCTGTGCCCCTGGAGCTGGCCCACCGCATCGCCGAAGCCACCTTCCGCGGCCAGAAGTTTCAGGTCAGCGTCTTCACAGGCGCCTCCACCGGCCCCGAACTCGATGGCGCGCTAGCCATGGCGGGCGGAATCCATCTTCGCCTCCCGTACCAATCCGACCCCGAAACCCGCAAGCGCATCAACGCCGGCGAGATGGAATACATGGACATTCACCTCGGCCACGTCGCCCAGTTCGTCGAGTACGGTTTCCTTGGCAAACTCAACGTCGCTCTCATTGAAGTCACGGCCATACTCGAAGATGGCCGCGTCGTCCCAAGTTCGTCCATCGGCAACAATCGCACGTGGATCGACGAAGCCGACCGCATCATCCTCGAGGTGAACTCCTGGCAGCCCATGGCGCTCGAGGGCATGCACGATATCTACTGCCTCAAGCCACCGCCCAACCGCGAGCCCATTCCAATCGTCCACACTGGCCAACGCATCGGCTCCCCGTACCTCAAGGTTCCACCCGAGAAGGTCGTTGCCGTTGTCCTCACCAACGCTCCCGACCGCAACAGCCCGTTCAAGCCGCCCGATCAGGCTTCCAAGCGCATTGCCGGCCACATCCTTGAATTCCTGAGCTGGGAAGTGAAGAAGGGCCGCATGCCCGCGAATCTCCTCCCGCTGCAATCCGGCGTCGGCAATATCGCGAATGCGGTTTTGTTTGGCCTGGAGGAAGGCCCCTTCGAAGGACTCACCTCCTACACCGAAGTGATTCAGGACGGCATGGTGCGCCTGCTGGGGTCCGGGAAGTTAACGTGCGCTTCCGCCACGGCCTTTTCGCTCAGCCCCGGAATGATGGACGAAGTTAATGCCAACATGTCCACTTATCGCGAGCGCATCGTTCTGCGCCCGCAGGAGATTTCCAATCACCCCGAGGTCATCCGCCGCCTCGGCGTCATCGCCATGAATGCCATGATCGAAGCCGACATCTACGGCAACGTGAACTCGACCCACGTCATGGGATCGCGCATCCAGAACGGCATCGGCGGCTCCGGCGACTTCGCGCGCAACGGCTACCTCTCCATCTTTATGGCTCCATCCATAGCGCAAAAAGGAACCATCTCGACGATCGTGCCCATGGTCTCGCACGTCGACCACACCGAGCATGATGTGCAGGTGCTGGTCACCGAAAACGGATTGGCCGACCTGCGCGGCCTCTCGCCGCGCCAGCGCGCGCACCTGATCATCGAGAAGTGCGCTAATCCCGACTTCAAGGCGCAGCTCCTCGATTATCTGAATCGCGCCGAGCGGCTCTCCTACGGCAAACATACACCGCATCTGCTGACCGAGTCGCTAGGCTGGCACAACCGCTACCTGCGCACCGGAAACATGCGCTACAGGGAAGAAAACTGAGGCGATCCCCGACTGGAAGAGGTAGTTAAGCTCTGAAATCGACGCCGGTGTCGATGGACCATGAATTTCCGCGAAGGCGCCTAGGGCAGCCGCCCGGCCAGCGCCCCAAACAACGGCAACTCGAACCGCTCTCCCTGCCACGCCTTGATCGAGAGCACGATCCACAAGAACAGCATGGCCAGCGAGGCCAGAATCCCGAACAGCAAAAAAACCATCGCCACGGCGATATTCGAAAGCAAGAGCGCGGCGATCGTCAGAACGAAGAACACTCCCCAGATCAGAACGCTCTGCCAGGCGTGAAAGCGAAGAAAGCGATGCTCGCGAAAGCCTGGCAGCAGCAAGAGTGTCGCCGCCGGAACGAAGGTGAGATAGGCCAGTGCAGCCAGCGCGCGATCGCCGGCTGCGATCGGCCTCATCGACCATCCGCAGGCCGGGCAAAAGGCGGCACTCGCTGGCATCTCGGTTGCGCAGTGCGGACACGCAACCGTGGCCTCGGCTGCACTCCCCCCGCTCGTTGACGAATTCGGAGAACTAGACAATTCGCCGCCCATCCCTTTTCTTTCGGCAATCTTCACACAATCCATAAATCTGGAACGTGTGGCGCGTGGTCAGGTAATGGTGTTTGCGGCCGATGTCTTTTTCAACTTCTCCGACTTCGGGCGAGAAGAATTCCACCGACGCCCCGCATCCAGTGCACACCATGTGGTGATGGCTGCGGCGGTTGTACTGGTGCTCGTAGCGTGCGATGCCGTCATGGAAAGCGACTTCGCTCGCCAGCCCGCAATCGCCAAAAAGCTTCAGCGTGCGATAGACAGTCGTAAATCCGATATGGGAGTCTTTCTTCTTCACCAGCCGGTGCAGTTCATCGGTCGAAAGATGTTCGCGGGTTTCAAGAAACGTTCGCAGGATGGTGCTGCGTTGCCCGGTCTGCTTCAGGCCGACGCGCCGAAGGTGCTGCAGAAAAATCCCTTCCGCCTCGCGGATGTTCTCGCGCGAGATGCTTGGCTGATCGTCAATGCGCTTCTGTAGCATGGTGTTCGATGGGAGAAAAGCGTGGGTCTGGTCCCCCTCCAGAACGCATTCATGATACTGGGGGAGCGGAGATTAAGCCAACTAGCGGTAGGGACAGGCAGAACCTGCCACGGCCCGCAGTACTAATGATCGCTATGTACAGTAGCGCAGATCGCGTCCATTGCAGTGCCGGGTTGTCACGCGCACCACGCGCCCCTACAATCTTGCAGTAATGTCTTCCGCTGCTTCCCCGCCCGAGATTTCATACTCTGAGGGCCGCCGGCGCAACCCTGCGCTCCGCATCCTGTACTACGCCATCTGCGTTCTGCTGGTGGCAGTCATCGCCGCCATGTGGTGGGCGTACGGGATCGCACACTCCGCGCTCCCACAGCTGGATGGAGCAATCGCGGTCCCAGGCCTTTCCGCCAAGGTCCGGGTCATCCGCAACGAGCAGGGCGTGCCTACAATCGAAGCAGGCACTCTCGAAGACCTGTTCTTCGCTCAGGGCTACGTGACCGCGCAGGATCGCCTCTGGCAAATGGATGTCATGCGCCGCGTGGCGGCCGGCGAGCTTTCCGAGATCATCGGCGAAGACACGCTGAAGATCGACCGCGAGCAGCGCATCCTGGGACTGCGCGTAACCGCCGAGGCCGCCGCGAAGACGATCTCGGCCCGTGATCGCGCATATTTTGACGCCTACACGCGGGGCGTAAACGCGTTCATCGAGTCGCACTGCGATCGCTTGCCGCTCGAATTCCGCATACTGAAATACCAGCCGCGGCCGTGGACGGTAGTTGACTCGGTTTTGATCGGTGCGCGCATGGTCCAGGATTTGAACCACTACAGCTATCGGCGTGCTCTGACGCGCGAGAAAGTGCTGGCCAAGCTCGGCCCCGAACTCACCGCCGATCTCTACGCGAATTCATCGTGGCATGATCGTCCCCCAACCGACATAAGGCGCGCCATGGACCAGGAACCGGCCGCCGGCAGCGGCGACGACGACGACGATGACGACGAAGACGTGGACCCCGATGGCGCGTCCAAGAAATTGACGTCGGCGCTGCCATCGCCGCCCACCGCGTTAGCGCGAGTGCCATTCGCCGCAGTTGACGAACAAGAAGCAGACGCGCTTCGGCCCGGCTCTAACAACTGGGTAGTTTCCGGGCAGCACACCACCACCGGAAAGCCGCTGCTCTCGAATGACATGCACCTGAACCATCAGATGCCCAACCTGTGGTACGAGGCCCATCTCGAGAGTGGAGACTTCGACGTTGCCGGCGTGACGTTGCCGGGCGTGCCCTTCGTGATTGTCGGGCACAACCAGCGCATTGGATGGGGATTCACCAACGTCGGCCCCACCGTCGAAGACGATTTCATCGAAGAGTTCAACGCGGAAGGCCAGTACAAGCTTCCCGCGCCTCAAGCCAAAGCCACAACACGCGCGGCGAAGGACCATCCGTTGACGGAGTGGGCCAATCCCGAGCATCGCCAGGAAATCATCCGAGTCAAAGGCAAACCTGACGTGACGCTCGATGTGGTGACGACGCGCCACGGCCCGATCATCACCGACCTGATTCCCGGCGAGACGCGCAAGATCGCGCTGCGCTGGACCCTTTACGACGGCATGGGGCTCGCATTCTTCGACGTCGACTCCGCGCAAAACTGGGACGAGTTCCGCAAAGCTTTTTCGGCATTCGGAGCGCCGGGACAAAACGTTGTCTACGCCGACGTCGACGGCCACATCGGATATCAGACGACGGGCCGCGTCCCGATTCGCGCCGCCGCCGATGGCAGCCTGCCCGTAAGCGGCAGCGACGATGCCCACGAGTGGAAGGGCTACATTCCGTTTGACGAGATGCCGCGCATTTTCGATCCGCCCACGGGAATTCTCGCCACCGCGAACGGGCGGATTGCGCCCGACAACTACAAGTATTCAATCAGCACCGAATGGTTTGCTCCCTGGCGCACCGACCGAATCTATCGCATGCTCGAGTCGGGAAGGAAATTTTCGCCTGCAGATATGCTGGCCCTGCAGATGGATGTGTCGTCAACGTTCGATCACTTCTGCGCCGACAAGTTTGTCTATGCTCTCGATCATGCCCCAAAGATTTCCGCGCAAGCCAAGCGGGCTGCCGACATTCTTCGCGATTGGGACGGACGCATGTCCGCCGATTCCGCCGCGCCGACCATTGAAACCAAGGCGCGGGAGGAGTTGATGCGGCTACTGCTCGAGCCGAAACTCGGCGCGGCCGAGAATAGCCCGGCACCGGCCAGCACGGTGAATGGATCGGCGAAAAATGGCTCGGCAGCAAGTGAGCTAGCTGCGAAAGATTCCGGCGCGCTGAGTTGGAAAAGCTATCGCTGGGGCATGTCCACGGTGTGGCTGGAAAACGTGCTCAGCAAGCAGCCTCCGCGCTGGCTGCCGTCCGGTTACTCCGACTACGGGGCCGTGCTGGCGGCTGCCATCGAGAACACGCTAAAGCAGCCGGGCATTCCCGCGGATCTCGCAAAGTGGAAGTGGGGCGAAAATTATCAGGTGGAAATCGATCATCCAATACTTAGCCGCCTGCCGCTGATTGGCCGATTCACTGGCCCCAGCCATCTTCCGCTGAGCGGGAGTCATTCCACCGTCAAGCAGGTGGATCGCAACTTCGGCCCTTCCGAGCGCGCGACCTGGAACTTCGCCGACTTCGACTCCAGCACGCTAAACGTGGTCACCGGCGAGAGTGGAATCTTTCTCAGCTCACATTATCTGGATCAATGGAAAGCGTGGTATACGGGCTCAACGTTCACGCTGCCGTTCTCGCCCGCGGCAGTTGAGAGCCATCGCGTGCACGAACTGACGCTGGAACCAAGGTAGATTGCGTTTTCACGTTTGGGTTTTGCCGGTTGGTCTCGCCTCATAACAAGGATGCCAGCAGCGGCTCTCCCTGAGACCTAAGACCTGCTTCTAGAAGTCCACCGTCACCACGTCATAAAAATTACCGACCATCAACGGCGCATAGGTTGGATTGTTGGGTAAGGCGATCTGCACGGCATCGACCGCCGGACAGTTATCGTTAGCGTCGATTGCCGCGCAATAGATGAAGAGCGATCCACCCGGCACAATGTAGCCCTGAACAACGTACACGACGTCGCGCGTGCCAATGGGCTGAATGCCGGTGACGTCTCCGTTCACGGGAGGAATCACCACGCCGCCAGCCGGCACATTCCCCGCCGCTGTCGCCAACGTGTTGTAAATCGAAAGACACCCGCGCACTTCCGCCCCTGGCGGCGGAGGGTCCGTGGGAACGATTTCCGTGCAGGTCCGCGCGCCGATGAAGAGCTGCCCATTGGCCCCCATCGCCATACGATCGTGATAGCCGTCGGTGATGATGGCGTTGCCGGTGACCGTCATGCTCGACAGGTCAATAATGGAAAGCAGGCCACAGGTTTGCGCCGCCGTTGTCTCGCCAGTGCAGGGCTGGGACGGTTGGTTGTTCATGTAAGGCGTGCCTGCCAAATACATCGTTGACCCATTGACAACGGCAAAACTGCCGGCGCACTGCGGTAGGTTGGGCGGCACAGCCGGAGCGCAAGCGGCAACCGAGCCGCCTAGCGTATTCGTAGTCATATCGAACTGCTGCACGCTCGCCTGGTTCCCCCCGCACTCGGCTCCGCAGTTAATGACGAACGCCGTCGTGTCATCGCTGCTGAAGAAGGCCTGCACCGGGCGGTCAAATCCCCCGACATAAGTCACCACTGGACTGCTCGTCCCCAGGTTGGAGGGCGTCACCACGGCGATCGAATCGGAATTGGGACTGAACGCCAGAATTCGGTCGCCGCCATTATTGATCGATATGTACTGCACCGAAGGAATAGCAATCTCCCCCACGGATAGCCCAAAAGTCGACGCCGTCAGTCCGATCAACTCGATTGCTCCCTGCGACTGCTCGGCCACGTTCTCGAGGGGCACCGCAACGTAGGCCACAGAACTGTCCGGCGAAACCACCATGCTCTCGGTAGGAAAGTGCAACGGAGCCTGCCCGGCACTGGATTCCTTGGTGTTATCGATGATGATGAGTGCATTCTCAGGATTCAGCAGATTGCTGCCCGGGCTGAAAACCAGCGTCTGCGCCCGGTTGGGCGTTACCACCATCAGGCTCGGCGTGGTCCCTGCGGAAATCGGCCCCACCGTCGTCGCCCGCACGTCCGTCTCCGCATTGACGATATTGACGCCACCGCCGACGGGGTTGGAGACAAAAGCGCGAAAAGCGATACCACTGGTTCTCGCGCCGCTGGACGAACTACCTCCGCAGTTCACCAGCGCCACACTGAGGGCCAGAAAAACTACAGGGATCAGGACTTTCTTCAAAACTAACGGCTCCAGACTATACGGGTCAATTTCTTGGATGCAGGAATAGGGATTATAGCAAACAGGGAACCGCTGCCCGCCGCCACCTCGTCCACCCATGCCAGCGTACCCAACCGCCCGGGATGCCAGAGCCATGGACCTTCCTGTATCCTCTTAACGATGCCGCAGAACTTTCGTGAACGCTTGCAGAAGGGGCCCGTGCTCTGCGACGGGGCCATGGGAACCCTGCTCTACGCCAAGGGCATTTTCATCAACCGCTGCTATGACGAGTTGAATATTTCCCAACCCGAACTCATTCGCAGCGTCCACCACGACTATCTGCAAGCAGGCGCCGAGATCATTGAAACCAACACCTTCGGCGCCAACAGCTTTCGTCTGGCGCGCCACAGTTTGGCCGGCCATGTGCGCGACATCAATGTGGCCGGAGCTCATCTGGCGCGCGAGGCCGCCAAGAGCTTCGCTGGCTTTGTGGCCGGCTCGGTCGGACCCCTTGGCATTCGCATCGAGCCGCTTGGCAAAACTTCCTTTGAAGAAGCCCGCAACGCTTTTCGTGAACAGATTGCCGCTCTGGTGGAAGGCGGCGTCGATCTGCTCATGCTCGAAACCTTCGGCTATGTGGAAGAGTTGCACCAAGCGGTGCTGGCCGCTCGCGACGTCGATCCCAAGATCCCCATCGTTGCCCAGGTCACCATCGATGAGGATGGAGACTGCCTCGACGGTTCCGACCCCGAGGCCTTTGCCACTCGCCTGACGCAATGGAACGTCGATGTCCTCGGCATAAATTGCAGTGTTGGGCCAGTCGCCATGCTCGACGCCATTGAACGCGTGCGCGAGGCCACTTCTCTCCCGCTCTCCGCCCAGCCCAATGCCGGCATGCCGCGCTCTGTCGAAGGCCGCAACATTTATCTGTGTTCACCGGAGTACATGGCGAACTTCACCGAACAATTTGTGGCTGCCGGCGTCCAACTGGTGGGCGGCTGCTGCGGAACCACCCCCGATCACATCCGCGCCATGAAGTCCGCTCTCCGCGTCGGAGAGGCGCGCGCCCAATCGGCCCATGCCGAAGTGGCCCATAGCGCAAGAGTCCCGGTCCCGGCCAGCACTCCGCTCGAAAAGCGTTCCCGCCTGGGCGCCAAGATCGCCGCCGGCGAATTCATCACTATGGTCGAAATCGTCCCCCCCAAGGGAATCGACATCCGCAAAGAGGTCGAGGGCGCAAGATTCGTCAAGTCCGTCGGCGTCGACGCCGTCAACATCCCCGATAGCCCCCGCGCCTCGGCGCGCATGAGCAATCAAGCCTTGTCGCTCCTGATGCAGCAGGCGGTCGGCATTGAGGCGATTCTCCACTACACTTGCCGCGACCGCAACGTGCTCGGCATTCAGTCAGACCTGCTCGGTGCCGCAGCCACCGGCATTCACAATCTGATCTGCATCACCGGCGACCCCCCGAAAATGGGCAATTACCCCGATGCCACGGCCGTATTCGACGTTGACTCCATCGGCCTGGTCAATATCGTTCACAACCTGAACCGCGGCCTGGATTTAGGCGGCAATCCCTTGGGGACTGGAACCAGCTTCGTGATCGGCGTCGGCGCCAATCCCGGTCTTCCCAATATCGACGAAGAGATCAAGCGCTTCGAGTACAAGGTGCAGGCGGGTGCCGAGTATGTCGTTACCCAGCCAGTGTTTGACCTGCGGTTGTTAGAGAACTTCTTGAAGCGCATTGAACATTGCCGGATTCCCGTAGTCGCCGGAATCTGGCCCCTGACCAGCGCCCGCAACGCCGAATTCATGAAGAACGAGCTCCGCGTTTCCGTCCCCGATGAAATCCTCAATCGTATGATCAAAGCCACCACCCCGGAGGCGGCGCGGGCCGAAGGTGTGGCCATTGCCCGCGAAATGCTCCAGGCAGTGCGCGGCTTCGTTCAAGGTGCGCAAATTAGCGCACCCCTCGGACGTTATGCCTCCGCCGTCGATGTCCTGGAAGCCCTCGGTTCGAATCGGACGGCACCGGTCTGAGTTCTCAACTCCTGAGTTCTCAACGGTGCTTCGGCGTTCTGTTTCGGAACACTATCAAAAATATTTGTACTTCCCATCAAAATTTGCTGGACATCTCCAACCCAAAACAGCATTACAATATAGGCAGGAGTAATTGGATTGGTAAAGTTTGAAGAGTGCCTCGAGCGCTTGGAGAAGATCGTCCTGGAACTCGAAAAAGGGGAAGTTCCGCTGGAAAAGTCTCTGACGCTCTTTGAAGAAGGCATGCAGCTTTCCGCCACCTGCCGGAAACAACTGGAGGAGGCGGAAGGAAAAGTAGAGATTCTGCTAAAGCAGAACGGAAAGCTTCAAACGGAACCGTTCGAGCCCCCGGCCGAGAAAGCGTTGCGCAAGTAACGCTGTCGTGCTCGGAGTCGTTAACGCCTGTGGTAGCAGCCCGCTGTCGCAGCCAAAGACCACCGTTGACCCGCGGTGATCTCCAGGGGGATTTATGGAATCGATCAACTTAGTTGTCTACCAGAAGGACCCCAGAACTGCTCAAGCCCTGGTGGTCTGTCTTTCCGAACATTTTGGCTCAGTAAAACTGGCCAACCGCTATGAAGAGGTCCGCCTCGCCGTTGTCCGCCATCACGCCAACGTGCTGGTGCTCGACATGGAAGAATCCCGGCCCGACGAGATCGGGCGTTTGCACCACGAGTTCCCATCTTTGTGCATCGTGGGCACGCACCGGTTGGCGGACGACCAATTATGGGCCGACGCACTGAACCAGGGCGCTGCCGACCTCTGTGAACCACGCAACGACTTAGTCGTGCGCTCGGTGTTGCACGAATGCGCACACCACGCAGCCGCCTGAAAACCTTCGTTTGTGACCAAGGCCGCCTGCGGGCGGCTTTCGTCATTTCCAGCCTTTTTTCTGGTATTCTCCGTGCGCCTCTGTGCCCTTTGTGGTTTACGCTTTTCGCCGTTACTGAATCAGACTTTCCCCAATTGTTATACTGCCATGCGATGCTGAAACAAATTCTCGACGAGGGACGCGCCGCCGCCGATGCCGCGCTCGATCAGCTTTTGCCCGCGGCAACGCAGCATCCAACCTCCATCCATCAGGCCATGCGCCACAGCGTATTCGCTGGTGGCAAACGCCTGCGCCCCATTCTCTGCATGGAAGCCGGCCGCATGACGATGCCGAAACAGACCGGAGCCTGGCCCAAAGGCATCGAACAACTCGGCGCGGCGCTCGAAATGCTCCACACATATTCGCTCATCCACGATGACCTGCCCGCCCTCGACAACGACGACCTCCGCCGCGGCCGGCCAACCTGCCACAAGGCTTTCGGCGAAGCCACGGCAATCCTGGCTGGCGATGCTCTGCAGACTCAGGCCTACGAGGTGCTCGCGCAGATCCAGTGTCCCGCCGACGCGCGGGTGGCGATCATCCGCGAGATCGCCCACGCCACCGGCACTATGGACGGCATGATCGGCGGCCAGATTGTCGACCTCGAAGCCGAGCATAAGAAACCCGATCTCGCCACGCTCGAATACATTCATCGCTCCAAAACCGCAGCCCTGATCACCGCGAGCGCCGTCAACGGAGGGATGTACGCCGGCGCCAGCGCAGCCGACATAGAACGCCTCCGCATCTATGGCCAGTCCATCGGCCTGGCGTTTCAAATCGTTGACGACGTGCTCGACGTGACCCAGACCTCCGAGCAACTGGGCAAAACCGCCGGCAAAGACACCGCCGCCGAAAAGGCGACCTACCCCGCGCTGTTCGGCATCGAGGAATCGCTGCGCAAAGCCGGTGCGTTGGTGGCGAAGGCCTGCACGCAGCTAGATTCCTTTGGGGAGCGCGCTACCACGCTCAAAGAGCTGGCGCACTTTCTGGTGACAAGAAAGAACTAGCACTCGGCCGACTGCTTGCTAAAAGCACCACGCGGCGGTCTTTGGCCCGTCGGAAATTCGATTCGCTTATAGGCAGCAGGTCAAGAAATCATTCTGTCTGTGCTCAGCGATGATGCCTTCAATAGGAATGTTGTGGTGGTAAAGTTGGGCGCATGGCCAAAGCCACAAATTCAGAAAGCTTTGAGGAGATTGTGGAGTGGGCATACAGCACCTTGCCGCAGAAAATCCGGGAACAACCAGACTTCCCCGGCATTCAAGTGGCCGACGAGCCACCTGACGACGTATTGAAGAAAAAGAACTGGCCCCGGGGAACTGAGATGTTGGGATGCTATACCGGCGTAGTCAGGACGAAACAGTCGCACACCCAATTGAGGGTCGCCCCCGATTTGATATTTCTCTTTCGTGGCCCAATTCTGCGCTGTTCAAGAGGTGATTTGCGGGCCGAAGTGAAGCGCGTGGTTTGGCATGAGGTTGCCCATTGGCTCGGCTATGAAACCGAGGAGCAGGTGCAGGCCTTGGGTTTATGAGCAAGAAAGCGCCAATCGCTAGTAGCCAGCGTAATAATAGTGCTCAAGATAATACAAGGCGGCAAACGCGAGAACCAGCGCGACCGCCGGAAACGCCAACGGCCGGGCGCTTCGCAAAGGCTGTTTCCAATCCGCCGTGGCTAGGAAAAGTACGATTGCCGGCACCAGCGCCGCAATCGCTAGCTGAAAGATATGCGCTGCCGTTCCTTCGTCCCTTTGCGGCGACTGCAAGTATCCGCTGGCGACCGTCAACAGGGCCAACAGAGACAGGCCGATTATGACTTTGCCGCTGATGCGGTTGATTTGCTCCCCACGCATAAGGTCAATCCCCTGCCGTTGGATACCACTATATCAATCGCAAATCCCAACCGCGACCGGAAGGAAGGAAAATAGGCGTCGCATATCAAAATTATACGGACAACAACATCCCGCGTGAGCATTGACTTGCCGCCCGATCCCGCCTAACATGGCCCGATTCCCTGGTCTCCGATTCCATGATTGGATAAACAATGATCGGCCAAACCATCTCGCACTATCGCATCGTCGCGAAGCTCGGTGGCGGCGGTATGGGTGTGGTTTACAAAGCCGAGGACTCCCGCCTCGACCGTTTTGTAGCCCTGAAATTTCTCCCCGAAGACGTGGCCCGCGACCATCAGGCACTCGAACGGTTTCGGCGGGAGGCGAAGGCGGCTTCGGCACTGAACCATCCCAACATCTGCACGATCTATGACATTGGCGAAGAGAATGGCCAGGCCTTCATTGTCATGGAGTTTCTGGATGGCGCGACGCTGAAGCACATGATTGGCAGCCATCCGCTCGAACCCGAGACCTTGCTCTCGCTGGCAATCGAGATCGCCGACGCGCTCGACGCCGCCCATGCCAAGAATATCGTTCACCGGGACATCAAGCCGGCTAACATTTTTGTGACCGAGCGCGGACATGCCAAGATTCTCGATTTCGGCTTGGCCAAGGTAACAACCGCTGCAACCAGTTCGCTTGGAGCCACGCAGGCAACGGTCGAGTCCGACCATCTCACCAGCCCGGGAACTGCCGTCGGAACAGTTGCCTACATGTCGCCGGAACAGGCGCGCGGCAAGGATCTCGACGCGCGCACCGATCTATTCTCCTTCGGAGCCGTTCTGTACGAGATGGCCACCGGCACGTTGCCCTTCCGCGGTGACTCCTCCGCCGACCTGTTTGATTCCATTCTTCACAAGATACCGGTCGCGCCCGTCCGGCTGAATCCGGATGTTTCTCCCAAGCTCGAAGACGTCATCAACAAGGCTTTGGAGAAGGACCGCGAGCTGCGCTACCAGCATGCATCCGATATGCGTGCCGACCTGAAGCGCTTGAAGCGGGAGACGGAATCGGGCCGCGTGCCGCAAAGAAGCGATGAAACCTCTTCGCCTAGGACCGCAACTTCGGCCAGCGCCAGCAGCGTAATCCCAGCCTCATCTGCCCAAGGAATCACGGTAGCCCCCTCGGTGCCGGCGCAGCCCAGCGCGGCCACGCCGCCAGGCACAGCGTCCTCCAGTTCGGTCCTGATTGCCGAAGCCGGCCGCCACAAGAGTGTCGTCTTCGCCGCGGCAGCGGTAGTCGCACTGCTGCTCGTCGCGGCGGGATTCGGAGTTTATAAATTCGTCAGCCACGGCGGCGGTCCCGCAATTGACACTCGCAACATCAGCATCCGGCCCCTAACCGAGCACGGACAGGCCGTCGGCTTTGCCGCCATCTCAGGGGATGGCAGATTGGTTGCCTATGGCAGGCGGGAAGGTGAGCGCAGTCTGCGGGTCAAACAGGTCGTCACCGGCAGCGAGGTCACGGTGGTGCCGCCCCAGAGTGGATTCTTTGGCTCCGGTGCAACCTTCACGCCCGATGGCAACTATCTGTACTACGCGCATCGCGATCCTGCGAACCAGAACAATGTCAACGTTTATGCTGTGCCGGCTCTGGGCGGCACCTCACGGCAGGTCGTCAGCGATGTCGCCAGCGCGGTAGCGTTCTCTCCCGACGGAAAGCGCATGGCATACCGACGCACGCTCCCGGACAAAGGCGAAGATCAGCTCTTGATCGCAAAAGCCGATGGCGCAGGCGAGCAGGTCATACTGCGGCGAGACTCCAACTCTAGCGGCCTCAACACCGATCCTTCCTGGTCGGCCTCGGGTGATCTTATTGCCGTAGGCGCCTTTGAGTTCAACAAGACAGCGATCTCGTCCATCCTGGTGCTCACCCCAGAAGGCAAAGCGGTGAAGAGCTTTCCGATCGACATGCTGGTTAATGCGGTCGCTTGGCTGCCCGATTCCCCAGGTTTGCTTTTCGTCGGAGGCGAAGAGTCGACCGGGCTTCGGAATCAGATCTGGTTTCAGCCTTATCCTGAGGGCAATCTTTTCAAAATCAGCAACGACTTGAACCAATATGCCTCGCTCAGCGTGACGGCCGATGGCAAGTCTTTCGCCACCACGCAGTCGCATCCTTCAGCAACGATTTATGTGGGAGACTCGCCCTCCGTGCTCAATGACAAGACCGATTGGAAGCTGGCGGCGATCTCGACCGAACAAGCTACCGGTTACGGACTGTCATGGATGGCCTCCGGCAAGCTCCTGCAACAAGACTCGGCCGTGCGAATGTACTCCACCGCTGCCGATGGGAGCGCGCGGGTTCGGCTGATGGAGGGCGACAAGATCTCCTGGAATATCGCCGCTTGCGGTAGTGGGGACCTTGTGGTTTTCGACCGGTTGTCGGAAAAAAATACGCCGAACATTTGGCGCCTCAACACCGCTGACGGCGAACTGAAGCAGCTCACATCCGGGAAAAACGACGAGAACCCTGCTTGCACGCCTGACGGTAAATGGTTGGTTTACGTCGGGCTCAGCCCCAGCGACAGCGTATCGCATCTCTTCAAGGTCCCCATTGACGGAGGAACGCCCGCGGAAATGGCCCATGGGAACTTGGGGCAGCTGGCTATTTCCCTCGATGGCGCGTTAGTCGCTTATGTCAGGATCGATGGGCAAGGCGCCGGCGCAAAATCGAAGTTCATCGTGCAGAAACTGGAAGGCTCCCCCCCGCTTCAGGAAATCGAGGCGCCTGGGGACAATGGGAATCTAGCGTGGACGCCCGATGGGCGCGCGCTTACCTACCTGCACACTGTGGGTAGTGCCCGGCACTTGTACATGCAACCGCTCACCGGCGGTGCGCCCATTCAGTTGACGCACTTCGATACCGAGCCATCGTTGATTGCCGCTTATGCCTGGTCACGCGACGGCAAGAAATTCGCCATCACTCGCGGCCGCTACAACGATACGGACGTGGTCATGTTTAGCGGTTTCAGGTAGGCCCAAGTCTAAGAATCGAAAAAGGAGCTTGACCCATGATGACCCTTCAAACCAGGAATATGGATCCCGACATTGTGGTTCTGGATGTGACCGGAAGAATTGTCATGGGACGCGAGTGCAAAGAATTGGAGTGGGCGACCGACACACTAGTGCGCGAAAACAAGAAGAAAGTTGTCTTCGACCTCAGCGGCGTCACCCACATCGACAGCACCGGCATTGGGATCATCGTTATGTGCGCCGGTAAGCTCAAGCAGGCGGAGGGAAAGCTGCGCGTGTGTGCGCAGGGCCATGTGGAAGAGGTTCTGAAGCTGACTAGCGTGGACAAAGTTGTCGACCTCCATCCCAACATCGCCGCGGCCGCGGCCGGCTTTTAGCTGTCCTAGGCATTAAGCTAAGGTTCCGGCCCGGACTCCGCTTTTCAAAACATCCCCGCCTGGGATTGCATCCTGCCCCGCCCGGCGCTAGAGTAGTCACAGCTCTGGCGGTCTCCTACCTTCTTATTACTCACCATACATTTGCGCGGAATTGCTGTAGTGTCTGTGCAACTAAAGGCGGTGGGTGGATGGGCACCCCAATATGTGGTGTTTTATTACTTGACCCGTCCCCCCGTTCGCCGTTAAAGTTGGACCAACGCTGGGGCGCTGGTTCCGTTTTCGTGGAACGCGCCTTGGCATGCGATCAGGAGGAACCTCGGCAGTTAACATCGCCGGGGCCCTCCACGGATTTGCAGACGGTCCAGCCCGCGCGTAGGCGGATGTAGTTTCCGCCAAGAACACGCACGCCGCCAGAAATGTCGGCGCCGAGCATTTAAGCGGAACCCGAAGGAGTGATTTTGCTCAAACTCAAGAAGCTGCAAATTCTGGGATTCAAATCGTTTTGTGATCGCACCGAGCTCAAGTTTCACGGCGAAGGCATTGCCGCCATCATCGGCCCGAACGGTTGCGGCAAATCGAATATCGCCGACGCCATCTCGTGGGTGCTGGGTGAGCAGTCGGCCAAAACCCTGCGCGGCTCGCGCATGGAAGACGTAATTTTCGCCGGAACAAACGCCCGCAATCCTACCGGCATGGCCGAAGTTACATTGACGCTGATCGATCCAGAGATTTACCGCGGCCCCGATTCCAACGCACCCACCGAGATCGAAATTCAGGATGAGCTGGCGGAAGAAAACTGGGACGAAGCCGAGCTGCGCGCAACCGCCGCCGCCGAAACCGAGCGCGCCGTAGAAGACGCGCAGCCTGGCGCCCTCGCCGATGGAGAGCCGGGCGCCGTCGCCCGTCCAACCGAGCAGAATGCGTCCGCAGCGGAAAGCGCACCATCCAACGCCGCT
>Ga0074044_10001802_pt1 | contig 19026 bp, 19 predicted proteins | sample BogForMeECP23OM1_FD_94443 | JGI IMG/M metagenome (GOLD analysis project Ga0074044, IMG submission 94443) | Bog forest soil microbial communities from Calvert Island, British Columbia, Canada - Bog Forest MetaG ECP23OM1 | ecosystem: Environmental > Terrestrial > Soil > Wetlands ...
CGTCCATGAAGTTGACCAGATTGACGAGCCACAAGCCGCCGATCAGCAACGCTAATCGTTCGATCCACCATGGCAACAGGGGAACGACACGCAGCTGATCAGGCAGAGCGTAGATTACGCCTGCGACGACGACCGCCTGCAGCAGCAAGCGCGGCCCGACGGGCAGCGGCCTGATATCATCGACCGCGCCGAGGCAGGCCATCGTCAGGGCCGCTGCGACGATTGTCGGGAGCGGCGAGTTCGGCGAAGCACCGAGCGAGAAAAATCCGAGCGCAACGGCAACGGCAGCCAATGTCGCGGCGATGACGGCGATCCCGGCACCCTGGGGAGTGGGCGTTCGATGCGACGAACGGACATTCGGTTTCGCCAGCGCGTAGCGCTTGAGCCATGGGTACAACGCGACGATCAGTACCGCGCTCATCGTTGCCGCAAAGATGACGGTAACCGTGCCGCCCAAGGCCCACAGATTGCCAATGCCATCGCTCATCGAGCGAACCCGTCGCCGACCATCGGATGCACCTAATACAGCGGCCCCGGATCGCCGACAGCCGCCGCCGGCCTTATCGCACCTGTTGCCAAGTCGAGCGGCGAATAGAGCTGGGCTTCACAAGCGTCAGTCTGAACCGCGTACCGCGCATCAACGATCTCGCTTCCTTTGAGGAACAGTGCATATGTACGCCGGTGACCGCGATCTTGGAAGTGAACACACGCCAACCAACTCCATCCTTTGTCGGACTGCACCCAACGCGGCTCCGATATCTCGACGGCATCATTTGGCGATAGATTTTTGAATAAATTCTTGAGTTGCGTGGCAACCAACTTACCGTAGGCCGGGTCCACGCCTGATGCCGGGATGGCTTCCTTCGGCAGTGCGATGTTGCTGCATCCGGGCAATATGACGAGCGCCACCAGCAGCACCGTGCGCCAGGAGGCGTGCGGGAGAAACCCAGCGAAGCATCGTTGAAACTTCATTCCAGGCATTGACGACCGATTAGCAAATCGTTCACACCGAGAATATAGAAGTTTCGTTGCTGGCAATCGCCTGCCCAAACAACGCGTCCGGCCGGCGATCGTTCGACATCGGTCATGCGCAACTCAGGCCGTACGGACATCACAGTCCCGCCACGAAAGCAGCGCATCTGTCGGCGGATCTAATCACAACACAGCGGGTCGCATGATAGTCAAGCGGCGGTTCGTGGTGCTGATGGCCCTCAGTCTCGGCTTGGCCCTGGGGGCGTGCACCCCGTTTTCCGGATTTGTTGCCGATCATGTTCCGCATTGGGCCGGCGGCATGCCCGATGATATTCCGCCGCGGCCGGGCGCTCCCGGCTATCAAGATTTCATTGCCCACAAGCAAGCCGACACGGAATCGGCGAAGTCTGCTGCCGCGAACGACAAGACAAATGCTCAGCAGGCGGCTCCCTCCGCCAATCCTGCGCCCAATGATGCGGCGGTCGCGCCAGGCGGCTTGTACTAGCCGCCGACGCTTTCGCGCGGTGCGCGCAAGCGGACCTGTCGGCAACAGTCTCCGCATCGTCAAAGGCTCCTCGCCGGGCGTCAATGAAGGCGCTTCACGCCACGCCGGCGCGCAGCAGATCGTGGAAATGCACGATGCCGACCGGCCGCTCCAACTCCACGACGAACAGTGCCGTGATCTTCGATGAATTGAGCAGCTGGAGCGCCTCGCTCGCCAACTGGTCTGGTCGAACGATTTTTGGCGATTTCGTCATGACGTCATCGACGGGCGCCTGGAGCAGGTCCATGCGCATATGGCGTCGCAAATCGCCATCCGTGATGACGCCGGCGAGCTTGCCGTTGCTGTCGGTGACGGCAACGCAGCCAAAACCCTTCGTGGACATTTCGACGATCGCTTCCGACATCGGGCTGCCGCGTCTGATCAGCGGTACGGCTGCGCCCGCATGCATGACGTCGCGCACGAATTTCAGCGCGGCGCCAAGTTTGCCGCGCGGATGAAATACGCCGAAGTCGACGGCGGTAAATCCTCTGCTTTCGAGCAGCGCGATCGCAAGTGCATCGCCGAGAGCGAGCTGCATCAGCGATGACGTGGTGGGCGCGAGATTGTGTGGGCACGCTTCACGGGTCTCCGGCATCGCCAAGACGACGTCGGCGGCCTTGCCGAGCGTACTGTCGGCACTGACCGTGACGGCGATGAGCGCAATACGGAAACGCCGGGAATAATTGATCAAATCCTTGAGTTCCGCGGTCTCGCCCGACCAGGACAGCACCACCATCACGTCGTCCGACGTGATCATACCGAGGTCGCCGTGGCTCGCATCGGCAGCGTGCACGAAAAATGCCGGAGTTCCGGTCGACGCGAGCGTCGCGGCGATCTTGCGGCCGACATGGCCGGACTTGCCCATGCCGGTGACGATCACTCGGCCGCGCGCGTTACGAATTGCTTCAACGGCGGCAACGAAGGCAGCGCCCAGTCCATCGCACATTGCCGCCGCCAGCGCGGCGACACCCTCGCGCTCCGTCTCGAGCGTACGCAGCGCCGAGGCGACATGCGGGTTTGCGGCGGGCTTCGTCACCTTCGCGTCCGGCGAACTCATCTTCGCACGCTTCTCCAATCAACGACGTCCGGTGCACGACCATAACAAACGAACGACCATAACAGTAATTCCGCTCACTTAGCCCACGCCGCAAAGGCGTCGGCAAAGGCGCGATCGCCGGGCGGGCCCTTTTCTACCGCCATGATGGCGCGACCGCCATTGGTGTAGACGATGGGAATGTCGAACCACTCCTGATCCTTGAGCAGTTGCTCATTGCGCTGCCGGTCGGCGTCGACCGCAGAGAGACCGATCAGGAAGAATCCGTTTGTTACCTTCACCGCCAGCCCGGCGAGCGGTGTGCCGCGCGCCTGCTCGGCTTGCTTCATCAGGATACCGGGCACGTTGGAGATGCCGCTGCCGGGAAAATCGGCCGGCAGATTGAACATGATCTCGATGGTGTGGCTGGCCGGCAGGGCCTTGTCGGTATTGCGGCGCAGCGACCAGGTCACGGTCATCCGCCGATCCGGAATCTCAATATCTGCGCGCACCGCAAGTTCGGGCGCCAGTCCGGGACCGGGGGAGACCGTTTCCGTGCGCCAGATGGCCGAGCCGACGTAACGCCTGCCCTGCGGGTCGTTCGGATCCTCCTCATAAAGCACAACACGTTGTGCTACCGCCGGCGCAGTCTGGTTGCCGGACGTGCCCGCACCGGGCGCCTGTCCGGCGGCTTGTTCTTGGGGAACCCGGCCGGGAAACTTGGGTTGCGGCGCCGGCGCTTGCGCCACCTGGGTCGGCGCTCTCGATCCCATCTGCGCTACGAAGTGCGAAATGTTGGGCCACTGCCAGAAAAAAATCGCCGCGAGAACTCCAATAGCGCAGCTCACCACGGCGAGCTTGATCAGGCCGCCATAGGAGCGCGGCGGACGCGGCTGCACGTACTCTTCTTCCGCCATCGGCGGGCGCGGTGAATGCGGTCGCGCGGACTGCGACGGAAGCAGCGGCAGCTCGTCGTCCACCTGGTAGGACGGTTCGAGGCTATCCGGTTGCAGCGAATCGTAGTCGTGAGAGTGCAATTCATCGGCTTCGAACTGAGGCTCGAATCGGGCGCGCGAGGCCGGCGGCAGTGTCGCATCTTCGGCTTGCGGCGATCGTCGCGGCAAAGGTTCATAAGTATCCTGCGTGTCGCGCGCGGACTGTACCGCCTTGGCTGAGGCTGAGCCGAGATCGTCCACCTCGCTCACGACGTCGCGGAAATCCTTGAGCCCTTCCTGACCGAGCGAGGTCGTTCGCGCACTCAACAGTCGGCTGCGAGCGGTGGGCGGGACCGCCCGCTGCGGCGGTTCGGCTTGCGCCAGCTCATCGGAGTCCTGCGCGCGCCGCGGCGGCTCGTCCTGTTGCGCCTCGGTCCCTCCGGCCCGCGGCAGTTCAGCGGTTGGCGTGTCTGAGCGTTCGCGCTGCGGCGGAGATGTGGCAGCGGGCACCGCTGGCGCCGCCGTTTCGGCCGGGGCCGAACGATTTGGCGGTTTGAGCGGGCGCGGTTCGAATCGTGGTTCTGTTCGCGGCTCTATTCGAGACTTGCGCGCGGCGTCGGCCTCCACCCTGCGGATCGCCTCTTCGAGCGACAGGCGCTCCCTGGTGATCTCCGATTCGGAGAGCGCCGGCTCGATGGTGCGTAACTGCGTGACCAGCGCAGAACGCGCCCGCTCGTAGAGCGCCCGGCGCGCTTCACCGGTACTCTTGCCGAGCCCTTCTACGGCACGGGCAATGAGCGGTTGATAATCGGTCATGGATTGAGCTTGCGCTCGGCTCCCTTCATTTTCATCTCGGTCACGTTTCGAACGGATTCTGCATCAGGATGGTGTCCTCGCGTTCCGGACTCGTCGACAGCAACACGGCGGAGCAACCGATCAGTTCCTCAATGCGGCGAACGTATTTGATGGCCTGGGCTGGCAGCTCCGCCCAGGAGCGCGCGCGCGCGGTTTTCTCTTTCCAGCCGGCGATGGTCTCGTAGATCGGCTCGACGCGCGCCTGGGCGTGCTCGCTCGCGGGGAGATAATCAATCTCCCTGCCGTCGAGCCGATAGCCGACGCAGACCTTGATTTCATCGAAGCCGTCGAGAATGTCGAGCTTGGTAAGGGCAAGGCCCTGAATGCCGCCGATACGCACGGTCTGGCGCACCAGCACGGCGTCGAACCAGCCGCAGCGCCGCGGCCGGCCGGTGACGACGCCAAATTCCTTGCCGCGCTCGCCGAGTGCCTTGCCCACCTCGTTGATCTGCTCGGTTGGAAATGGGCCGGCGCCGACGCGCGTGGTATAGGCCTTGCAGATGCCGAGCACATAGCCGATCGCGTTGGGTCCGAGGCCGGAGCCGATCGCGGCCTGCGCCGCGACCGTATTCGACGACGTGACGAACGGATAGGTGCCGTGGTCGATGTCGAGCAGCGCGCCCTGGGCGCCCTCGAACAGAATGCGTTTACCCTCGCGGCGCCGCTCGTCGAGCAGCGACCACACCGAATCCATGTACGGCAATACCTTGGGCGCCACCGCGGCCAATACATCGTACAGAGCGGGTGGCGCGATTTCGCTCATGCCAAGCCCGCGGCGCAGCGCATTATGATGCGCAAGCAGGCGCTCGATCTTGCCGTTGAGCATCTGCAGGTCGGCGAGATCCATCAGCCGGATGGCACGCCGGCCAACCTTGTCCTCGTAGGCCGGGCCGATGCCGCGGCCGGTGGTGCCGATCGCACCTTTGCCGGACGCCCGCTCGCGCGCGACGTCGAGCTCCTGGTGTAACGGCAGGATCAGCGGCGTGTTTTCGGCGATGCGCAGATTCTCGGGCGTAACGCTGACGCCCTGCTTCTTGAGCTGGGCGATCTCATTGATGAGCGCATGCGGGTCGAGCACGACGCCGTTGCCGATCACCGATAACTTGCCCGGCCGCACCACGCCGGAGGGTAACAGCGAGAGCTTGTAGGTGGTCCCATTGATGACCAGCGTGTGGCCGGCGTTATGGCCGCCCTGGAAACGGACGACGATGTCGGCCTGCTCCGACAGCCAATCGACGATCTTACCCTTGCCTTCGTCCCCCCATTGGGAGCCGACCACGACAACATTTGCCATGAGGAACTGTCCCCAACAGGCCGATGAATGCTCATATGGATCGAATATCAGCCGCAGCCGACTGTCCCGGATACTGGATGACGCCGTTCGAAGCAAGGGAAAGCGGCTCTCCAAGGGCCGCTGTGATTTGAGCCAAACACTTGGTTTCGCAGCAAATTTGCGATAGCCTGAGCACTGAATAGAGGATTCCGGCCGCATTCCGGACGCTGCGGCCCCGCCGCAACGAGCCGATTGTCGCAGGTTCGAGCCACCAAACCGGTCATGCGGTCCGCGCACTGGTCGTTCGGCGCGGTCCGCGATAGCTCCTTGGCCGCGCAATCAAGTCCATGGTGACAGGGGGAATGGCGACAGGGGGAATGCCGTCATGCCGGGGGCGCCTGCCACCAGTGCCACCACCCGTATGGGCGGCTGGCTGTTCGACCAGCCCTATCTGCTGTTGACGCTTACGTCACTGTTCTGGGCCGGCAACACCATCCTCGGCCGAGCCATTGCGGGGCACGTTCCTCCGATTACGCTCGCGTTCATCCGCTGGGTTGGTGCCAGCTTGGTCCTGCTGCCGTTCGCCGCCGGCCATCTCGCGCGCGATTGGCCTGTCATCCGCAAACATGCCGGCCTGATGACGCTGCTCGCGCTCACCGGCTTTTCCGCCTACAACACGATGGCCTATTACGGCCTGCAATACACCACGGCCATCAACGGATTGCTGCTGCAATCGATCGGGCCGCTGTTCGTCGCCTTGTGGACCTTCGCGCTGTTCGGCGACCGTCTGACGCTGCGGCAAGCCGGCGGCATCTGCGTTTCGCTGACCGGCGTGCTTGTGATCATCTGTCGCGGCAGTCTCGCTGTCCTGCTCGATATCGGCTTCAACCGCGGCGACGTGTGGTTCGTGATCGCGCTTTTGATCTATGGGTTCTACACGGCCATGCTGCGCAAGCGGCCGGCCATCCATCCCATCTCGTTTCTCGCCGTGGGGATGGGTTGGGGCGCGGTGCTGCTCGTTCCGGCATTGGTCGTGGAGATCGCCGGCGGACGCACGATGGTCTTCGATGGCGAGAGCCTGGCGAGCTTCGCCTATATTTGCATTTTTCCCTCGTTGCTCGGCTACCTCTTTCTCAACCGCGGCATCGAGTTGATCGGCGCCAACCGTGCCGCGCCATTCATGCACCTCGTTCCGGTGTTGGGATCGGTGCTGGCGATCGTGCTGTTGGGCGAGCGCTTCGAGCTGTTTCACGCCGTTGGCTACGGGCTTGTTTTCAGCGGGATCACGGTGGCGACCAGGAAGTAGTGAAGCCCACGGTGGGCAAAGGCGCCCGATGCTGCACGTTTGCGAAAATGCATCGCAGCACCTTTGCTCACCCCAAGAAACTTAAAATTATTCTGTTCGCCTCACGCGATCGGCCCGGCGTTGCCGAGAAAGCGCGAGGAAGCGGTCGCGCACGAGCGTGAACAGGCGCGGCGGCAGGAATCCGTAGCCGATAGTGGAAAGGTCGGTGCCCGGAAGCGGGCGCAAGTCGGGGCCGGGCCACAAAAATTCGTTGCCCTCGCTGACCACGATCCAGGAACGATCGGCATCCAGGCCGAGGCGTTTCTTCGTGTCCGGCGGCACCTCAATGGCGATGGATGCGTTCGCGGGCGGGCTGTGCGTGATCGGAAGGACTGTAACCCGTGTGCCGCCCTCCGCATCGACCAAAGCAAGCACTACCGCGCAAGGGCGATCCTTTACACCTTCTTCGCGGCCTTCGCGGTATTCGCTGAGCCAAAGGTAGGAGTAACGGATGACAAGGCCGGGCTCCGGCCTCGGCAGTGTCACGGAGCCCAATCTTTCAGTTCGGCGTCCAGATGCTCATGGCCCGGAGGCACTGCGGCCTTTTCGAGCGCCGCGATCTGTTCCGGCGTCAGGTCTTCGGCCGCGAAGACGCGGCGGTCGCGGCGCTTGAGGCGCTGATATTCCTCGATCGAGAGCAGCACCAGGTGCTCGCGGCCGTTCTTGGTGATCGTCACCGGCTCGGCCAGCGCCTTGTCCTCATAGAGACTCACATTGCGCTGAAATTCAGCCGACGTGACGATGGACATCGGGTTTTCCTGTCGTTCCATGGTGATGAAATCATAGGGATTTTTAGCTCAATCCGCAAGCTCCAATGAAATCGACAAATCTGATTTATTTCGTCTCATAGCCCTCGCCCTGCACCGTCATTGCGAGTTCGGCGCCGTATCCAACGAAAACGGACACTTCACGCGGAGATTCAAAAGGCTTTCGTCAACCCGGCTTCTTTTAGAATGCCATTGGCGGTAAATTTTGATTTCAGCTTTCGATCTACAGTGACACGGGTCCCGGTTTTTTGGATTCCACCATATTTCGTGGTCACCGCGTCCTTGCCGCTTGAATTCGAATCCGCCGTCTCGCAATAGGCGAGTTAGGTCGCGCTAGTAATCCGCCATGTCCAACTATTCCGCGGCAACCAATCGATCGCTCGATCGTGCGATGATCTCGATCGAGGCCGGAATATCGGATATTCCATATTCTTCAAGAAGATCAAGAATCATGCCGGGCAGTTTTGCCCGTAATGCTTCGATCGTATCTGCTTCGGTCACGAGGCCATTGAGATCAGTCGTGGTCGCGACCCAGACCGCCGCTTCCGGGTCCCAGTCCGCGTGAATGACTATTGGTCGGGCCATCAGATATTCCTTACGGCCAGTGTTCCCTCACTATAATAGCGAAATCCGGCGGTCGCCGCAGCGCCTTTTAAAACCGCAGCGTCTTGACCTGCTGAACGTTGGGGATTTGCTGCACTTTGGCGAGCACGTCGGGCGGCACCGTGCCGTCGACCTCGACCAGCGCGATGGCGTTGCCGCCGGGCGACTCGCGGCCGAGATGGAAGGTCGCGATATTGATGCCGGCGCCCGCGAGCAGCGTCGCGAAGCGGCCGACGAAGCCCGGCTTGTCCTGATTGGTCACGTAGAGCATCGACGAAGCAAACTCGGCATCCATGCGGATGCCCTTGATGTTGACGATGCGCGGCCGTCCGCCGGCGTAGACCGTGCCCGACACGTGCCGCGTCTGGCGATCAGTCGTCACCGTGACGGTGATCAGGTTGTCGTAATCGCCCTCGGCTTCGCGCCGCGTCTCTTCGACGACGATGCCGCGATCCTTGGCGAGGATCGGCGCCGAGACGACGTTGACGTCCTGCAGCATGGGGCGCAGCAGACCCGCGACCGCAGCCGAGGTCAGCGCCTTGGTGTTCATCTGCGCGACGGCGCCTTCGTAGGAAATCTGCACCCGATTGATGCCGGCGTCGGTGAGCTGGCCGGCGAACGAGCCGAGTTTTTCCGCCAGTGCCACGAAGGGTTTGAGTTTCGGCGCTTCCTCGGCGCTGATCGAGGGGAAGTTGACGGCGTTGGAAATGGCGCCGCGCAGCAGGTAGTCCGACATCTGCTCGGCGACCTGCAGCGCGACATTCTCCTGAGCCTCCATGGTCGAGGCGCCGAGATGCGGCGTGCAGACGACGTTCGGCAGACTGAACAGCGGGCTCGGCGGCGGCGGCTCCTCGCGAAACACGTCGAGCGCCGCGCCGGCGACGCGGCCCGATTTGAGCGCCTCGCATAAAGCCGTCTCGTTGACCAGCTCGCCGCGCGCGCAATTGATCAGGCGGACGCCTTTCTTGGCCAGCGCCAGGGTTTCGGCATTGATGATTTCGCGGGTCTTGTCGGTGAGCGGGGTATGCAGCGTGATGAAATCGGCGCGGCGCAGTAATTCGTCGAGATCGACCTTTTCGACGCCGAGATGCAGCGCGCGTTCGGCGGACAGATACGGATCGTAGGCAATCACCTTCATCTTCAGCCCGATGCCGCGGTCGGCGACGATCGAGCCGATATTGCCGCAGCCGATGATACCCAGCGTTTTGCTGAAAATCTCCACGCCGAGAAATTTGTTCTTCTCCCACTTGCCGGCCCGCGTCGAAGCGTCGGCCTCGGGGATTTGCCGCGCCAGCGCAAGCATCAGCGTGATGGCATGTTCCGCCGTCGTGATCGAATTTCCGAACGGCGTGTTCATCACGATGATGCCGCGCGCGGTGGCCGCCGGAATATCGACATTGTCGACGCCGATGCCGGCGCGGCCGATCACTTTGAGATTTTTCGCCTGCTCCAGTATTTTCGCCGTGACCTTGGTCGCGGAGCGGATGGCGAGGCCGTCGAAGCCGTTGATCGTCGCGGCAAGCTTGTCCTTGTCCTTGCCGAGATTGGGCTGGAATTCGACGTCGACGCCGCGATCCTTGAAAATCTGGACCGCAGCGGGCGACAGCGCATCGGAGATCAGCACGCGGGGAGTCATGGGTTTCTTCTTTCACCCTCCCCTGGAGGGGGAGGGTCGGCCCGTAGGGCCGGGGTGGGGTGAAGTTCGGGGTGGAAGATCCGGTGGGAACTCGGGTGACCTAATCACCCCACCCCGCCGCCCCTTCGGGGCGTCGACCCTCCCCCTCCAGGGGAGGGTAAAAATGAATCAAGCCGCTTTCGCCAGGGCATCCTTGGCTTTGGCGTAGGCCCAGTCGAGCCAAAGCGTGAGCGCCTCGACGTCGGTTCGCTCGGCGGTCGAGCCACACCACACGCGCAGACCGGGCGGCGCATCGCGATAGGCGTCGATGTCGTAGGCCACGCCTTCCTTCTCGATCGCAGCGGCGATGCCTTTGACGAACGCGGCCTGCGCGTCGGCCGCGAGCCGGTTCACGGCCGGATCGACAACCTTCAAACAAACGGATGTGTTAGAGCGCAGCGCCGGATCGCGGGCCAGGAAGTCGATCCACGTCGTGCGCGCCACCCAATCGGCGATGACTTTGGCATTAGCGTCGGCGCGGGCGTGAAGCGCCGGCAGTCCGCCGATTCCCTTCGCCCATTCCAGCGCGTCGAGGTAGTCCTCCACGCACAGCATCGATGGCGTGTTGATGGTCTCGCCCTGAAAAATGCCCTCGATGAGCTTGCCGCCCTTGGTCATGCGGAAGATCTTCGGCACCGGCCATGGCGGCGCGTAGCTCTCGAGCCGCGCGACCGCGCGCGGCGAGAGGATCAGCATGCCATGCCCAGCCTCGCCACCCAGCGCCTTCTGCCACGAGAACGTGACGACATCGAGTTTTGGCCAATCGAGCGGCTGCGCGAATGCGGCCGAGGTCGCGTCGCAGATCGCCAGCCCCGCCCGGTCGGCGGCAATCCAATCGGCATTGGGCACGCGCACGCCCGAGGTCGTGCCGTTCCAGGTGAACACTACGTCGCTCGTCGGATCGACGGCGGCGACATCGGGTAATTCGCCGTAGGGCGCCCGCAGCACGGTCACGTCCTTGAGCTTGAGCTCTTTGGCGACATCGCTCACCCAACCCTCGCCGAAGGATTCCCAGGTGAGCATGGTCACCGGCCGCGGCCCAAGCAGCGACCACAGCGCCATCTCGACCGCACCGGTATCGGAGGCCGGCACGATGCCGATGCGATAGTCGGCAGGAACCCGCAACACTTCGCGGGTCAAATCGATAGCGCGCTTGAGCTTTGCCTTGCCGGCTTTCGAGCGATGGGAGCGGCCCAGGACGGCGTCGGAGAGGGCTTGCGGGCTCCAGCCGGGGCGTTTGGCGCAGGGGCCGGACGAAAAGTGTGGCACGCGTGGCCGCACGGAGGGCATTGCAATCGTCATGGTCTATCCTTCCAGATAGCCGCCCCTCGTTGGGGAGGGGTGTCCCGGGTCTGCAATTAAGCAATCGATGCCGCGCCGTCAAGCGCTAGTTGCGATGGCCGCGTTCATCGTTGACGCCGACCTCGACCTTGCTACCAGGTAATGCCTCACGCCCTCTATCGGCGGCGGTCTCGGCACCGCATGCCATCGCATCACCGGCATCGAGACGTTGGCATAATCGCGAACGGTGCAGTCGGCTTCGGCTATGCTGCTAACAATTCAGCAACTTGAAATATGGCGTGCAACATACGGGCCGACCTCACCGACAACGTCAGCAACAATTTTAAGCGCAATTTCGGTTACCGCTTGTTGAATCTCGGTTCGCCGGAAACGGTCCACGCGAAGCTGCAGCGCGGGTGACCTCGCCGTCCGAGTTTTGCAGGATTAGCCTGAATTATCAGTACAGGTTTCGGAAAGGATCAGGCTCAATCTTAAAGCCATGGTCCGGTTCGGATTTTCTCGGAACCGTTGGGCCACAGCGACAGCCACGGCCGGGCTAACCCGCCTTTAATGTCCGTGCCCGAAGATCGCGCGCCATTGGGGGGACGGAAGGGGCGTCTGATGCGTTGGGTCATCTGTGCTTTGGTCGTGCTGGTACTCGCGCCGAGCGCGTCCGCGGACGAGTTCAATATGCTGTCCGGTTCGCCATCCGTCGGGTCCGCAAATACCATGGGCTGGCGCGGCTTCTATGTTGGCGGTCAGGTCAGCTACAGCGATGCGGGCGCCGATTTCAGCAATTCCACGCAAGCACCCATCGCCTACGCGCTGCGCGAGACCACATTGGAGAGCGAGTTCGCTCCCTCTGATTGGCCGGTGCTGGGCAGCGCGAACCACGGCGCGGCGGGCTTTGGCGGCTTTGTCGGCTACAACACCCAATTCGAGAAACTTGTCCTGGGGGTCGAGGCCAACTACGACCAAGCCTCTCTCTCCCTCGTCGCACCGAATAGCCCGATCTCGCGCATTACGCCGGCGGACAGTTCAGGTGACAGCTATCTCGTCAACATCACCGGCAGCGGCTCCGTCACCGATCTCGACTTCGGCACGCTACGAGCGAGGGCCGGCTGGGCCCTCGGCAATTTCCTGCCCTACGGATTTGCCGGCTTCGCGTTGGGTCACGCCAATGTCAACATTGCGGCGACCGTTCAGGGACAGCAGAATCCGGCCCCTATTTGTAGTCCCAGCAATACTCCGCCATGCACGACATTCGCATTTACTGCCACCGCCGGAAAGGATTCGGAGTGGTTGTACGGCGTCACGGCCGGTGCTGGCTTGGATATTGCCCTCACGCACAACATTTTCCTGCGCGCCGAATACGAATATGTCCAGTTCGCACCGGTCGCGAGCGTGATCGTGGACATCAACACTGTCCGTGCCGGTGCCGGTATAAAGTTCTAAGCGAATCTCCGCTGTTCCCGTCGCTTTCCGCCAGATGCCAAGCGGTCAAGCGGTCGAGCGGTCAAGCGGTTCTCGCAATGTGTCCGCTGCCGGACGGCGTCCGGATTTGATTAGAGCATGATCCGGAAAAGTGGAAACCGGTTTTCCGAAAAGATCATGCTCAAACTAAATGCTAGAGCTCGGTTCTGATTCCATCAGAACGGAAAGGGCTCTAGAACTTGAGGGCGGCGCCGACGTGCGCGCTGGCAATGGAAACAAGAATACCCGAGACCGGTGCGAACTGGACATATTCGTACTCGCCGCGCAGGAAGATGTTTTGCGTGAGCGCAACATCAAGGCCGCCGCCGACCGTAAAGCCGTACATCAGCTCCGGGTTCTTCCCGACGGTGTCGGTAAAAGCGAACGGGTAACACGGCGGATAATTGCTGGAACTACAAATAGGGGCCGGATTCTGCTGTCCCTGAACGGTTGCCGAAACGGCTATGTCGGCATACCCGAGTGCAACGCCGGCAAATCCGTACGGCAGGAAATTACCGAAGACCCAGCCGGCCCGCCCGCGCAGCGTGGCGTAATCGAGATTGGTTACCGAGCCGGCGCCGTCGATATTGACCTGGTAGGTGTCGCCGCCGCTGGTTGCCGGCGTAATGCGCAAGATCGGCGAATCCGGCGCGACCAAAGTCGAGGAAATATGATTGTAATTGGCCTCGATGCCGAGGATCAAGTCCTGCCATTGGCTGTTGTAACCGACAAAGCCTCCGTAACCCGATGTGCCACGGTCTGCGCTGCCAAGCACCGGCCATGCGGACGGAGCAAACTCGCTCTCCAATGCCAATTCTCGAAGGCTGTAGGCGATGGGTGCTTGCGTGGAATTACTGAAATCGGCGCTCGCATCGCTGTAGCCGTACTGGCCGCCGACGTAGAAGCCGGTCCAGTTCATGAAGTTGCCGGGCCCGACAGTTTGCGAGCCGCGCAGGACGTCGAGGTCGCCTGCCAACGCGCCCGGCGGCAACGCCAGCACGACCAGAGCACAGATGACCCAACGCATCGGCCGCCTTCTCCGTCCCTTTGGCGCGCATCGAGCGGCCAAACGCGCGCAATCATCAGGCATTAACCTTAATGGAGCGTTAGCTCGGGGGGCGGGCGGAAAGCTGGTCCACCTTGGATCACGCCCGGGGCAGGCGGGCATTCGGGACGGTGCTGCAAAAACGAAGACGGCGCGGTCGCCCGCGCCGTCTGTGCCTTACCTTGATCGCTGCGCTCAGCCGCCGTGCATCAACCCCGGCTCATCAGCGGCGGCATCGCCGGCGGCGGCATCATCACTGGCATCGCTTCGGGCTGCAGCATCCAACGCACGCCCAACCTGAAATCCCACGAACTCATGTCAGTCAAGGTGTACAAGGCGCCGGGACACGCAGCCGTGTTCTGACAATAGACTTCGGCCGACTGCGGCGAACCCAGACGCAAGTAGCGCAAGTTGAGGTCCACCTTGAAATTATTGGTGACGTTGTAGGTCAGGCCGGCCTGGGCATTCCAGGCCAGACTCCAAGCTGCGGAGTCGTCGTTACTAAGGCCGAAGCCGACGGTGCCGCTCGAGTTGATTCCCAAGTCCTGGATTCCGGTGATGCGATTGTACGCGCCGCCTACGCCGCCGCCGATATAGGGCGTCAGGCACCACCAGGTGCCGAGATCGAGATAGGCGTTGGCCATAACCACGGCCGCCGAATAGTTGCCTTCGGTCACGTCAAAACAAGTGCCGCCGCCCGCGCAGAAGTTGGTATAGCTGCCGGTCGCCTTGAACGCCGCTTTGGTGCGGTATTCGCCGGTGACGTCCATGCGGAGCCAGTTGTTCAACTCATAGCCCACGCCTACGCCGAAGATGCTGGTGTCCTGGATATCCTTCTGGACGATTGCCCAGCTCGACGGCCAGACAAAGGCCGCGTTGGTCTGCGCATAATTAAAATCGGAGAAGCTCTGCACGCCGACGCCGACATCGCCACGCAGATACCAGCCACCCAGGGGCGTTTCCATGACGACGGGCGGAGGTTGATAGGCCATCGGGGGCGGTAGATACGCAGGCGCAGGCAGAGGCAGATCGGCGGCGCACGCCGCAGTGCTGATCAAGCTGGCTGCACCGGCGCGGATGAGAAATATGACGCTGATCATGGCTTCGTCCTTTCCTCGGCCGAGCCACACGCACAGAGCGGCCCGCCGTCGTTGAACCGGGACGAAGATGGCAGCAAATATTTAAACGGGTCTTAACCTTAACATTTAACCGTACTTATTAACGGAGCTCGGCGGGCCCGTGGTGGGCTGAACTGACCGAAGGCACCTGGCTGCCATGGTGACGCGACATCCACCTCGCCGCTCGCGGGCGACGGCGAAACTTCAGATAAGATTTTGTTAACGATTGGAGGGCGTCGACCGGGCAACCAACGAGGTTCGCCGCTCAGTCCCCACTCTCGTCGAGCTCGCCGATGTGGTGCTGGGCGTAGAGTTCGAGTCCGAGCTTGGCGACGAGGTCGAGCTGAGTTTCGAGGAAGTCGATGTGTTCCTCCTCGTCATGCATCAGCTTCTCGAACAGGTCGCGCGTCACGTAATCCTTGACGGAGTGACAATGGGTGGCGGCCTCTTGGTAGAGCGCACGTGCCGAGAGTTCGGCGGCGAGGTCGCAGTCGAGGACCTCCTTCACATTCTGTCCGATGTGCAGCGGCTCGAGCACCTGCATGTTGGGGAAGCCGTCGAGGAAGATGATGCGCTCGACCAGCTTGTCGGCGTGCTGCATCTCCTCGGTCGCTTCCTTGCGCCATTGCTTGGCCAGCGATTTGTAGCCCCAATTGTCGAGCAAACGATAATGCAGCCAGTATTGGTTGATTGCCGTCAGTTCGTGCCGCAGTCCCTTATTGAGGTAATCGAGGACTCTTGGCTCGCCTTTCATGATCGTGCTCCAGCGATTGGTTGAGCGCCGCACAGAGGTCGGCGGGCGCTTGATTATAGCCATCGCCACGAAAGCCGAAAGCCGCCGCGGCAGGCGAACAGCTCGTCATCGTCGCAATAGAGGAAAAGTTCAAGAGCGGTCGCTGCCGCCTTGGCAGCGCCCGGGCCCAGCGGCGGCAAGCGCCCCGTCCATGATCTGCCGGATGGTGCGCGCGCAGCGCCCGCATTGGGCGCTGCAACCGAGGCAGTGATAGACATCGCCGGTGGTACGCGGACAACCTTCGCCGCCCGCGAGCGTGCCGCGCACGTCATGATCGGTGAGCACGTTGCAGGAGCAGACGATCATATCAGCCAGGTTCGGCGGCGATTGGTTCGACCTGCAACTGTCTCTAGCGCAGGCAGTTTAGTGTGGCAAAGAAAAATATCTCTTTATAAGAATTCTAATCTTTGAACCTGGAATACATTCACGCGGCGGCCAACTCGTCCTCGGAATCGCCGTCCCGCCGCCTGCGCCGGCGGGAGCCCAGCCGGCAGATGCGCGACGGAATGTGGCACAGATCATCGAGCAAGCCGGAGAAGCGCTGACCGCGCGCGAGCGCGCGGTCGAGCGCCGCCATGGTGCGGGCCAGCCCAGGATCTTCATCGCGGGTCCAGGTGCGCAGCACCGAACCGAACAACAGCGCGAGACCCTGTGCGCGCATCATGCCGCGCGGGCCCGAGGCGTTGATCTCGGCCGCCGTCAACATCCATTGCTGCGAACGCACTGCAAGGCCGTTGAGCGCCAAGGCGAGCGGTGGATTGCGGCCGGCGGAGCGCAATAGCGAACGCACCGCTTCCCGGTATGGCGCGAGCGCTTCAAGTCTGCGCATCAGCACGTCGAACAGGCGCTCGCGCGGCGGTTCGTCCGCCATGTCGGTCAAATCCTCGGCCAGCACGGCGCGATCGATGGCCTTGATGTGAGCGGCGTAGATCGCGAGCGTTGACGCAAATTCGCCGCGCAATTGCGCAAGCGACACGCCGGCTTGTTTGGCGATCTCGGCAAAGCCGATCTGCTCGATCGGTTTCTCCGCAAGCAGCGCCAGGAAGGCTGCTATAATTCTGTCGCGCTCGCTGCCTGCGATGGCCGATGCGGCCGGCGTGGCCGGCGTCTGGGCAGGGGAGGATCGTGCGGACTTGCGGGCGGATCTGCGGGCGGGTCTGCGGGCCATGGCCGTACCTCCTGGATAGGGGCCTCGAACGCGGGGCTGACAAGGTAAATGTAAGCGCGCGACCCGATGGTTCCAAGGCGGTTCCAAGGTGGCGCCAAAGCGGCGCCAAGAGCGCATGTCAGTCTGCAAGTTCCCGCGAGCGCGCGGTCGCGGCGGCGACGGCCTTCGCCATGAGCGGCATAAGGCCGTTCTGGCCCATCACCACTGCAAGCGCCGCCGCAGTGGTACCGCCTGGCGAGGTCACGTTCTCGCGCAAGGTCGCGGCGTCGAGCGGCGAACGATGCAGAAGCTCGCCCGCGCCGGCGACGGTTTCGCGCGCGAGCTTCTCCGCCAGCGCCGGCGGCAAGCCCGCCGCTGCGCCCGCTTGGGCGAGGGTTTCAGCGAGCAGAAAGACGTAAGCCGGTCCTGATCCCGATACCGCGGTCACCGCGTCCATCAGCGCCTCGTCCTCGATCCACTCGACTGCTCCAGTCGCTGCGAGCAGCCGGTCCGCGAGCTCGCGCTGCGTGGGGCTGGCGTCGCGCGGCACCGCGACGGTGATGCCGCGACCGATCGCGGCCGGGGTGTTCGGCATGGCGCGCACTAAGGCGCAAGGGGTTTTCGATGCGCGCTTCAGCGCGCCGGAGATGAATTGCAGCGTGCGCCCGGCCATGATCGAGACGACCACGGTCGAGGCGTCGATCATCGGCGCAAGCGCCGGGATCACCTGCGCCGCCACTTGCGGCTTCACCGCAACGACGATGGCGGCGACATTGGTGAGCGCATGCGTATCCGGATTGAGCTGCAATCCGCGGCCCGCGAGGCTTGCGATTTGCGGCGACGGCTGCGGTTCGAGCACGGCGACTGTCTTCGGATCGAGGCCGAACCGCAGCCAGCCTTCAAGGAGCGCGCTGCCCATCTTGCCGGCACCGACCAAAACGAGCCGGCCGGAAAAATTGCGCAATTCCGGACCTTGGCTGGTGGAAGCATTTCTTGAGGCGTTCATCGCCATAGGTCCTCGTCATTCCGGAAGCCGCCGATCTCGGGGGTAGCCGAGATCAAAGCTAAAAGTGCCCAAATCGGCCAGGCCGGCTTGGGATGGGCTGTCCGGAATCCATAACCACTGCCGATGCCGAATTACAAATGCCGGCAAGCGGGCAGTCTGGGTCGCGCCCCGGAATGACGAACGGTCACGCTTCGCCCGAGGTCTCGAACATTGCGGACTCCATCGCCTCGCGTGCGGATTTACCCGCCCAGACCACGAATTGAAACGCGGGAAAGTAGCGCTCGCAGGCATCGAGCGCGCAACCGAACACCGCCTCGCACTGGCTGCCGGAAGCGGCGATGCCGCCGGCGAGAATGAGGGCGTGGCGGAACATCACCATGCCGTTCTGCATCCAGACATCGAAATGTCCGATCCACAATTGCTCGTTGATCAAAGCAACGAGTTGCTGCACCTCGGGCAACCGCAGCTCCGGCACTCTTATGTCGAAGGCGCAGGCTAGATGCAGCGCCTCGATATCGCTCATCCAGGTGAAAGAGACCTGGTAATTGGTCCACCGGCCGGTGACGACCAGCGCAATCTCGTCCTCGCCGGAACGCTCGAACGGCCAGTTGTTGCCGGCCGCCATCTGCTCGACCACCTCGAGGGGATTGTTTCTTTGCTCGCGCGCAATCTCGATGATGGACATGCCGCCTCCACAGTGCCGCTATGAGTGGAAATGCGCACGCCACTGGACCTCGCCGAACGCCGGGCTGCAATTTGACGCAGGAACAACTCAGACAGGCGGATTGACTGAATGTCGCGAATCAGCCGGCACGCCGACTATAGACGCACGATTCCACCCGCCAAAGTCCGCGCAACAGCCTCTGCCGACACCGATAGCGGCACTCATGAAGTGATTTGCCGTCGGGGCACAATGCTGTGAGGGACTCAGTCCACAGACCGGGCTGCGACAAGTTGACTCGGGGGGCAAACGCTCGCGGCAACCCGGCCGGTGCCGGCGGCTCGGTTAGGCCGGCTTCAGTCGAACAGGCTCGAGACCGATTCCTCGGCGGCGATTCGGCTGATCGCCTCGCCGATCAGGGTTGCGATCGGAAGCACGCGGATGTTGCTGGAGGCGGTAATGGCCTTTGTCGGCTGAATCGAGTCCGTGATCACCAACTC
>Ga0074044_10001803_pt1 | contig 19019 bp, 6 predicted proteins | sample BogForMeECP23OM1_FD_94443 | JGI IMG/M metagenome (GOLD analysis project Ga0074044, IMG submission 94443) | Bog forest soil microbial communities from Calvert Island, British Columbia, Canada - Bog Forest MetaG ECP23OM1 | ecosystem: Environmental > Terrestrial > Soil > Wetlands ...
AATCATAGTTGAGATATACACTGCGGTAGTCAGTTTTCTATTAGTCACAGCATCACGCTAGCATGACTAGTAATTGAACGTATGCTTTGTATCGTTGATTAAGGTTACTCATATAACCAAAGGGTCGCATATTCTGAGCGGCTATGCGTGATCTTCGCGGTACCGCCGGGAATCAAACTCAATCAGACTTCCGCTGAAGACTGAGCGTAGTCTCCGGCTCGCGCCTGTCCTGATCGTTCGCTATGCCGAGCGGATGCTGTCTCAGGAAGTTGAGCATCCGGTCGTTCCACCGAGCCGGCCAGCGCATGTGACGAGCCAGGCCGCGGAAACCTGCGACGGTCCCGATCCGGCCATCCGCCATCTCATCGGTGCCGCATGAGTCGTCGCACGCAGGTACCCGGATTCCCGACGAATCGAGGATAACGTCCTCGATGCTGCCGCCGAGCGCGCGCACACGGGCCGCAAACCTGCTGCCGTTCGGACAAATTCCGCCGATGTCGCAATCGTTCCGCACATGCATCAGCGGTACCCGCGGATTGAACACTCGCGCCTGGCCGTCGCCCGCCGGATCGCCCGCCACTGGAGTCTGGGTGCACACGTCGAACAGCGCGGTGAACGGGTCGGGCGCGGAATAGACGGCCGCAGCTGCGATCCACGGCCGATTCAATGCGTATAGCAACGCCATCGCGGCGCCGTTGGACCATCCCGTCACATAGATCCGCTGACGATCGACTTTTTTCGTGGCGATCATGTCGTCGACGAAATGATCAATCGAAGCTGCGTCCGCATTTTCGTCGTAAGTCGCATCACCTGCGGCGACCGCTCCTGCGAGACTCAACTGCCGGTACCAGTTGTCCCACCCGAGCGCGTTCGAATCGTATCCGGGATAGAGATGCGTCGTGTAGCGGCCCTGTGGCGCAAGCAGAATGAACCCGGGAGCCCCTTCCTTGAGAACTCCTTTGTCGGTAAGCCCAACCAAGCCGGTGAGATTGACCGAGTAGGCACTCGTTTCGGAGGGATGAAGGAAGACTAACATCGGCAGAGGTCCTCGTTCAGCCGCGCGCGCAGGCTCATAGAGACAGGCGTAGCGCGCGTCGCCGTTTCCGTCGGTCCACGGACCCAGCAGCTTGCCGCCGAGGCATACCGAGTTGCGCGCCGTCACAAAGCTGGCGTACCACCCTCGGTCGACCTGCGCCGGGGGGTCGCCGAACGGACTGCATCTGGCGCCGGCGAATACGTTGAGGCTCGCCAACAGCGCCATCATCAACGCGATGCTGGCGGCGAGACGATGGCGAAGGCGAACCTTTTGTGAATTTTCCTTGGGAATCAGCTTTTCAGACGTACTCGACGCCGATGCGATCTTCCCTAAGCCGGTCGCTGTGGACGCGCCTATCGCTCGCACCGAAGAGCACCTCATCCACATCCACGACGGTCGGTGCATGATGCTTCTCCCTGAGCGAAAAACGCTCCGCGTATGAACCCGGCACCCACCACGATCCATACTAAGGACTGACTGAGTCGGTCATCAAGCGGGGCAAGGACCATACCGTCGTTTGCAACCGCGAAATGACTTTTCGCGAAGCTTGGGCGTGCGAATCACCGATGATATCGGGTAAGCGCTTCATAGCGCCTCAGAAAAGGAATTTGATGAAACCAAAGTGCTCAGTTATTTCGAAAACAACGACGGCTTGGGAAACCACGCGAACAGCAAGCCTTCGTTTTTGCTTCGCCCTTTTGGTTCTCTAAAGAACACGAGTCATTGTCTTCAGTGACGTTTCGTTTCCCTAAAAACCCCAGTTGCGGTAAATAATGCCTCGCAGAAGCGAAGCAGTCTTGAAGATCCGAAGGGCAAGGCCGGCACTTCGTTGGCCGCGTGGATCAACCAGGTGATTCTAACGAACATGGGTATCGCTTAGCTAATGCAATCGAGTCAGCTACGGGTGAGTCGAACTACTGGCAAGGCTTCTACTCTCGTCGAGCTGCTTCGCTGGCGGGCGCTCCAGCAGCCAGAGCGGCGGATTTACACTTACCTCGTCGACGGAGAGATAGAAGGAGCGAATTTGAACTTCGCGGCCCTGGACCGGCAAGCACAAGCTATTGGTGCAATGCTCCAAAGCTACCGAGCAACCGGGGAGCGTGCCCTATTGCTCTATCCAGCGGGTCTTGAGTTCATCCCTGCCTTTTTTGGATGCTTATATGCGGGGGTCATTGCAGTCCCTCTGCCGCCGCCGAATATGGCCCAGCCGCAACGGACTCTGCCGAGGCTTCGCACCATCGCAAACGATGCTCAGCCGACGCTGGTACTCACGACGTCATTGATCCTCTCCAAGGTTGAGGGCCTTTTCGCGCAAGCTCCAGAATTACAGACCATGCACTGGTTGGCCACCGACAAGGTTCTCGGCAGTGCGGCGCTGGACTGGCGAGACCCAGGGGCGACTAGCGATACCCTCGCTTTGCTCCAATACACCTCGGGCTCCACCGCTGTGCCGAGGGGCGTAATGGTCAGTCACGGGAACCTTCTCGAGAACTCGGCCCACATCAACCAGGCCTTCGAGCTTACCTCGGACACTGTCTCTGTGACATGGCTACCGGTTTTCCATGACATGGGACTTACCAATGGAATTATCCAACCTGTGTACGAAGGACGCCGGTGCGTTCTCATGCCCCCGCAGTCCTTTCTTCAGCGGCCGGTGCGGTGGCTTCAGGCTGTTTCGCGCTACCAAGCTACTGTCAGTGGAGGCCCGAATTTCGCGTACGAAATGTGCGCTCGCAAGATTACGCCGGAGCAGCGCAGCGCGCTCGACCTGAGCAATTGGAAGGTGGCGTACAACGGCGCCGAGCCAGTCCGTGCGGACACCCTGAAACGGTTTGCCGCGACCTTCGCACCTTGTGGCTTCCGCCCAAACTTCTTCTATCCGTGTTATGGGCTCGCCGAAGCCACGCTGATCGTATCGGGTGGAGTCGTAGAAGATGAGCCTGTCCTGTGCACGACCCAGGTGGAGGCGCTTGAACACAACGGCGTCGTGGAGACCTCCAACCAGCAGCCGAACGTCCGCACACGGGTGGGATGTGGTCGCGCGATGCCGGACACAAAAATCGTTATCGTCCATCCTGAATCATTGACTGCTTGTGCACCTGATGAGCTGGGCGAAATCTGGGTGTCCGCCCCGAGCGTGGCCAAGGGCTATTGGAACCGGCCTGAGGAAACAGCGCTCATCTTCCACGCCTACCTCGCAGATACTGGTGAGGGGCCGTTTCTTCGCACCGGAGACCTGGGATTCTTGAGAGACGATGAGCTATTTGTCACCGGCCGGCTGAAGGACCTGATCATCATCGGCGGCCGCAACCTTTACCCACACGACATCGAATTGACCGTCGAGCAAAGCCATGCGGCAGTGCGGCCGGGTTGTTGTGTGGCGTTTTCGGTCGATGTCACCGACGACGAACGTCTGATAGTCGCGGCCGAAGTAGAGCGCCGCTACCAACCGCAGCGGCACCAGCTTGACGGCGAATCGCGCGACAATTCACCCGCGAGCAACCGCAACGGGCGGTCTCCGGCGGATCTCGACGCGGTGAGTCGGGCCATTCGCCGCGCGGTGGCGGAACAGCATGACGTGCGAGTGCATGCGGTCGTGCTGTTGAGGGCTGGCGGCATTCCGAAGACTCCCAGCGGCAAGGTTCAGCGCCGTGTGTGCGAGGCCAGGTTTCGGGACGGGACGCTGGAACAGTGCGCGAAGAGCGAGTAATGGCCGAAAATCAAACTAACGGCGCTATCCGGCATGACGCGGAGCGCAATGGACACCGCGAGAAAGGGAATCCCGATCCCGGCGCGGCAACGATCCAGGCCTGGCTGGTATCCAAACTTTCCGCGCTGCTGGAAATCGAAGCGAACGAGATAGACGTCGCGGAACCATTCGCCAGCTACGGACTGGGATCGACAGAGCTCGTCAGTCTCTCCGGCGAACTTTCAGAATGGCTGGGACGAGATCTTCCCGCCGAGTTGGCATATGAGTTTCCGACCATCGAAGCTCTCGCCCGCGGTTTGGCGGACTCATCAAGCCCGTCGCAGCCGGCCACCGAAGCGAGCCCGGTGCGGGAGGCAAATGCCGAAGCGATCGCCATTATCGGAATCGGCTGCCGCTTTCCTGGTGCACCGGACGCGCGAGCTTTCTGGAATCTGCTTCGCAACGGCGTCGATGCCGTCCGGGAAGTTCCTGCCGATCACTTCAACCTGCACGATTTTTATGATCCTGATCCCGCGGCGCCGGGCAAAATTGTCACGCGCTGGGGTGGTTTCATCGAGCACATCGATCAGTTCGATGCGCACTTTTTCGGTATCTCGCCGCGAGAAGCGGCGCGCATGGATCCGCAGCAACGCCTGCTGCTCGAGTTGGCATGGGACGCCCTGGAAGACGCGGGACAGGTGCGGGAGCGCCTCGCAGGCACGCCCACCGGCGTGTTCATCGGCATCTCCAACAACGACTACGGCCGGATTCAATTCAACGATCTGGATCGTATTGACGCCTACGCCGGCACCGGCAATGCCCTGAGTATCGCGGCCAACCGTATCTCCTACGTATTCGATTTCCGTGGACCGAGTATTGCCCTCGACACTGCCTGCTCATCGTCACTCGTTGCGGTCCACCAAGCCTGCAACAGCCTGAGAAGCGGAGAGTCCACTCTGGCATTGGCCGGAGGCGTGAACCTGATCCTGTCGCCTGCCATTACGATCAATTTCACCAAGGCAGGAGCAATGGCGCCCGACGGGCGCTGCAAAGCCTTCGACGCGCGCGCCAACGGCTACGTCCGCAGCGAGGGCGCCGGGGTCGTCGTTCTCAAACCCCTATCGAGAGCCTTGGCCGACCGCGATCCGATCTACGCCGTCATTCGCGGCAGTGCGGTGAATCAGGACGGACGCAGCAACGGACTTATGGCGCCGAATCCTATCGCCCAGGAAGCCGTGCTGCGAGAAGCCTATCGGAGCGCTGCGGTCTCGCCCGGCGACGTTCAATACGTCGAGGCCCATGGCACCGGCACTCTCCTGGGCGATCCTATCGAGGCTAAGGCCTTGGGCGCGGTGCTAGCTCTCGACCGTCCTCTTGACCGCCCATGTCTCGTTGGCTCGGTCAAAACCAACCTGGGTCATCTTGAGGCCGCAGCCGGTATAGCTGGACTAATCAAGGTCGCGCTGGCGCTTCAGCATCGGGAGATTCCGCCGAGCCTGCACTTCGAGCAGCCCAACCCTCATATTCCTTTCGATCGACTCCCGCTGCGCGTGAACACTACCCTGTGCCCGTGGCCTGCGCCGCCTGATACAGCCCTGCTCGCCGGGGTGAGTTCATTCGGTTTTGGTGGAACCAACGCCCATGTAGTCGTGCAAGGGGCTCCTACCCTCGATTCTGGCGTGCATGCTACGCAAACCGAGAACGGAAATCGCGACGCCGCCTCCACCTACCTGCTGCCCTTGTCGGCACGCAGCGCGCCGGCTCTGCAATCGCTCGCGCGAAGCTACCACGATTTCCTGATTGATCCGCAGTTGACGGCGCCGGCCTATGACATTTGTTACACGGCTGGCGCGCGGCGAAGTCATCACGAGTACCGGCTGGCCGCGACCGGTAACTCAGCAGCGCAATTGGCAGATGCACTTGAGACTTATAGCCGCGGAGAGCTTAGTCCCGGGCTGTCTTCGAGCCGCAAGCTTTCCGATCGCGGGAGAAAACTGGTCTTTGTATTTCCCGGGCAGGGTTCCCAATGGCTAGGGATGGGACGAGCGCTCTTGCAGCATGACGCTGCCTTTCGTGAAGCCATCGAACGCTGTGACCTCGTGATGCGCCCGCACGGAGATTGGTCCCTGCTTGCGGAACTCTCTGCCACCGATGCGGCCCACTCCCGGCTCAACGAAGTCGACGTCCTGCAGCCGGCTTTGTTTGCGATTCAGGTGGCGCTTGCGGCCCTGTGGCGTTCCTGGGGTATCGTGCCGCACGCCGTGGTGGGTCACAGCATGGGCGAGGTCGCAGCCGCTCACGTCGCGGGCGTGCTAAGCCTCGAAGATGCGGCGCGGGTGATATGCAGCCGCAGCCGACTGGTGAAGCCGGCGATTGGGCGCGGAGCGATGGCTGCGGTGGAGCTTTCCATCGCGGACGCCCGGCGCGCCATTGCCGGCTGCGAGGATCGCGTGTCGATCGCCGCCGGCAACGGTCCCACTTCGACGGTTTTGTCAGGAGATCCCGCGGCGCTCGAAACAATCGTGAGTCGATTGCAGCGCCAAGACATCTTCTGCCGAATGCTCAAGGTTGATTTTGCCGCTCATAGTCCGCAGATGGAGCCTCTGCGCGCTGACTTGGAGCGCGCGTTGCAAGGACTACAGCCCCGGCCCGCATCGATGCCGATCTACTCTACCGTAACCGGCCAGTTTGCCGGCGGCTTGAGCTTCGACCCGCTCTATTGGAGCAGCAACCTCAGAGAGCCCGTCCTCTTTTCAGCTGCGGTTCAGCAGTTGCTGAAAGATGGACATGACATTTTTCTTGAGCTCAGTCCGCATCCCATTCTACTCAGCAGCATTCAGCAGGAATATCGTCACGCCGGGATAGAAGGCGCGGTAATCCCGTCGCTAAGGCGCGAGGAAGAAGAAGCCAAAGTACTAGCCGGGTCGCTGGGTGCCCTTTACACGTCGGGCTATCAGATCGAGTGGAGCCGCATCTATCCTAAGCTGGGCCGATCCGTTCAGCTTCCGTCCTATCCATGGGATCGGGAGCGTTGTTGGATGGACCCGCCGGCGGGCGATATCAGGATTCGATCGCAGTACGTCTCGAGCGATGGAGCGGCGAAGCATTCTCTTCTCGGCCGGCATTTCGAATCGGCGCAGACCCAAACCCACTTCTGGGAAAGCGCTCTGGACAGGAGCGCGCTGTCCTATCTGGATGACCATCGCGTCGAAGGACTCGCGATACTCCCCGCCGCGCTCTACCTCGAGATGGCGTTGGCGGCCGCGGCTGAGGCGTTCCCGTCGCAGTCCTTTGTGCTGAAAGATGTGGAATTTCGCAAAGCGCTCTTCATCCCCGACGGCGCAACCCGGACTCTTCAGTTGATCCTATCTCCCGGCGCAGGCGCCGCCGCATCCGTTCATATCTACAGTTGCCCGCGCGACGCGGAGCAAGCCAATCGATCGTGGACGCTGCATGCAACAGCGAAGATTTGTCCTGAGCCGGACCCTGTCATCTCTCCGGTTGTCGAATGCGAAGCGCCCGCGGAAATCCAGGCTCGAAGCTCAGAGCAGATCTCCGGACATGACTACTATCTGAAGCTTCGCGAAAGTGGTGTCGCCTATGGACCCTCTTTCCAGAGCATCGCTCAGTTGTGGCGAGGCGACCGCGAAATGCTGGGTGAAGTGAAAGTCCCCGATCGATCGCATCGAGAGTTCGACGCCTGTCAATTCCACCCTGCCCTTCTGGACGCCTGCTTTCAGACCCTTGGAGCTGGAGTAGCCGCTCATGCGACAGAGGACGACGATCAGCGCTCCTACATGCCCACTCATATAGATGAGATTCGGGTCCACGGTGCTCCGGGTTTGCATCTATGGAGTCATGCCCATCTGCAAGAACCCGGCGCCAACAGCGTCAAGGGAGACGTGCGGCTCCTGGATGAAACTGGCCATGCGGCGGTCGAAATTATTGGACTGCGCTTCGATAGCATCGGCCGCGATACAAAGCGCGCCCCCGATGAGAATATTGACGACTGGCTATACGAATTCCAGTGGCAGCCAAGAGAGCGTTCGAATGAACGGCCGGCCTCGCAACCGTCCGCGCCTGCCGGCCCGGGCAACTGGCTTATCTTTGCCGACAGCAGCGGCGTCGGAGAAAAGCTTGGAGCACTGATCAAGGCGCAAGGAGACGGGACCGTCCTGGTCACGCGCGGCGAATCGTACGAACGCACGGACGGCGGGCATTTTCGCATCAATGCCGAACGACCGGAGGACATGCGACAGCTCCTCGAGGCGGTGTTGGCGGATGATCAGCCGATCTGCCGGGCGGTTGTCCATCTCTGGAGCCTTGATGCTGCTCCTCTAGACGATGCCACCCTCACTTCGCTGAAGACAGCTCAGACTCTTGGCTGTAACAGTGTCTTAGAGTTAGTCCAGGAGCTGGCTCGGGTCGAACGGATTCACTTACCCCGCCTGTGGCTGATCACGCGCGGCTCTCAGCCGGCGGGGGAAGAGACCCTGCCCCTGGACACGGCTCAATCGCCTCTTTGGGGATTGGGCCGCGTTGTCGCTCAGGAGCATCCCATCTTTTGGGGAGGACTGATGGACCTGGAGCCCAGGCCCTCGGTTCCTGACGATGCCGCTCATCAGTTATTCAAAGAAATCTCCGCTCCAGACGGCGAGGATCAGCTTGCGTTCCGGCAAGGTCGGCGATACACAGGCCGTTTGATCCGCAAACCTCGCTGCGCCACGCAGCCCGCTCCCCTTAGCTGGCGCGCCGACTGCTCCTACTTGATCACCGGTGGACTGGGAGAGCTAGGCCTTTCGGTCGCCCGCCGGATGGTGGAGCAAGGGGCGCGCCGGTTGATCCTTATGGGACGCACCAAGCTCCCACCACGCGCGCGATGGAACTCAGCGGAAGCTGGAAGCCTGCTCGCCCATCGAATTGCCGCGATTCGTGAGCTGGAAGCCCTCGGAGCGAGCGTTCATCTGGCCGCAGTGGATGTAGGCGATGAAGGACAGTTATGCGGCTATATAGATGAGTATCGAGCTGAGGGTTGGCCGCCGATTCGAGGCGTCGTCCACGCGGCGGGAGTGCTGCAGGACGGACTGCTGGTGCAGCTCGATGCGGCCGCGATGGATTCGGTCTTGCGGCCCAAGATGATCGGCGGCTGGCTGTTGGATCAACTCCTCAAAGACGACCCTTTGGACTTCTTTGTACTCTTTTCTTCCGCGGGCTCCCTCTTAGGACAGCCTGGCCAGGGGAACTATGCGGCGGCAAACGCTTTCCTCGACGCGCTCGCGCATCATCGACGAGCGCTGGGCAAACCGGCGCTGAGCGTCAACTGGGGAGCGTGGAGCGGATTGGGCTTCGCGGAAACTGCCGGAGGAAAGCGCCTTGCCGCGCGCCTCGCGATTGCGGGAATCAGGAGCATCGCACCCGCGCAAGCGCTGGAAGTGATGGAACGGCTGCTTCGGCAAGGCTCGACCCAGGTTGCGGCGGTGCCCGTTGACTGGGCGCTCTATCGCCAGTTTTTTCCGGCAGGAACCCAATCACCGCTGCTCTCTGAGCTTGCACGTGAGGATGCAGACAACTCACCGCAAGCGGGCCATTCCAGCGAGAAGCGGATTGCGATTCTTGCCGCCCAACCAGCCGAGCGCCTCCAATTAATCCGGTCCCACCTCACTGAGCTGGTGGCTCGTGTGCTTGGGTTGTCCGCGTCCAGGCTCGACGTAGAGCAACCACTCAGCAATCTGGGACTGGACTCCTTGATGGCGGTCGAGTTGAAGAACCGCATCGCGGTGGACTTGGGCGTGAACGTGCCGATGGTCACGTTCCTCTCGGGACCCAGCGTTGAACAGGCTGCGTCGCAACTGCTTCAACTGCTTACCTCTGAGACTCCCGGCTCATCGGCGCCTCTTGCTTCGGCAAATGGTCACCTCCAAGGGCAGCAAGGGAACGGCGGCTTCGATGAGCATCTGTTGGAGAATCTTGACCAGTATTCGGATGAGGAAGTGAATTCGTTGCTCACTGATCTATTGGCTAAACAGGAAGTCAGTGAAAAGTGAATAGCAAAACTTCCAATCGAATCGCCGATCTTTCACCGGGCGAAAAGCGTGCGCTTCTTGCCCAGCTTCTTCGCAAGCAGGCGCGCGACTCCAAATTAATTTATCCTCTCTCGTACAACCAGCAGGGCATCTGGTTTCTTTATCAACTGGCGCCGGATAGCGCGGTTTACAACGTCAATTTTGCGGCGCGCATCTCGTCGGGCGTAAACGTTCCGGCCCTGCGACGCGCGTTGCAGAGCTTGGTCGATCGCCATCCTTCGCTGCGCACTACTTTCCCCGCACACTCCGGCAAACCGGTCCAGCAGGTCCACGAACACCTGAAGGTTTGTTTCGAGGAAGTGGACGGCTCGGCCTGGAGCGGCGACGAACTGAACGCCCGCCTGCTCGACGAAGCGTATCGCCCGTTCGATCTGGAACGCGGGCCGTTGCTGCGCGTGAGTCTGATCGTGCGGGCGCCACGGGAACATATTCTTCTGCTGGTAGTGCATCACATAGCGATCGACTTCTGGTCTCTCGCAATACTCCTGGATGAACTCGGCGTCCTATACCCGGCGGAATGCGCCGGCGTCAAAGCGCAGCTGCCTCCTCTTGATTTGCAGTACTCTGACTATGTCCGTTGGCAGGCCGAGATGCTGGCGGGCCCGGATGGAGAGCGGCTGTGGGCATACTGGCGGGAGCAATTGGCGGGACAGTTGCCCGTCCTGAACCTTCCGACCGACCGGCCGCGTCCCGCGTTTCCGACTTATCAAGGAGCATCGCACGACTTCACTATGGACGCGGAGCTGAGCTCCGGGCTCAAGGCTCTCGCCAAGGCTCATGGAGCGACGCTGTACATGGTGCTTCTCGCAGCGTTCCAGATAGTGCTGTCCTACCATAGCCGCCAGGAAGACCTATTGGTGGGAACTCCTATGGTGGGTAGGAGCCGGGCCGAGTTCGAAGGTCTCGTCGGCCTCTTTACGAACCCCGTGGTCTTAAGGACCGATCTCTCCGGCAACCCTGCGTTCGGGGCATTTCTTGGCCAGGTTCGCCAGACTGTGCTGTCTGCTCTCGAGCATCAGGATTTCCCCACCGTTCTACTGGTTGAGCGCCTGCGGCCGCCCCGCGAACTCAGCCGCCCGCCTCTGTGCCAGGTGATGTTCGTGCTCGACAAGCCCCACCGGATCGCGCAGCAAGGCGCGTCTCCATTTCTGGCGGCCGAAACAGGGCTGCGCATGAATCCTGGGGGACTTGTTCTGGAGTCGGTGGCGCTCGAACGCCGCGCCGCCACTCTCGACCTGGTATTGTTGATAATCGAGACGCAGGAATCGCTTGCCGCTTCGATGCGGTATAACAGCGACCTGTTTGATAACGCGACCATTGCCCGCATGTCGCAGCATTTCGAAATAATTCTGCGTCGCATGCTTCAAGAGCCAACCGCCGGACTGGATGCGCTCAAGCTAACGCTCGCCACGGCGGACCGGCAACAACGGGTGAGCGTCCGGAAAGAGCAGAAGGAAGTTAATATTCAAAAACTGAAACACGTCAAGCGCGAGAACATCATAACGTCGCAACCGAGCATTGAAGCCGTCGCGCGAAAGTAGAATCACTCGAATGCAAATGGACGTTATCGAAGGGTTCCGGCTTTCACCTCAGCAAAGGCATCTGTGGTCACTGCAGCAGGACGGCGACGAACTGCCGTATCGTGCGCAATGCGCCGTCCTCATCGAAGGCAGTCTCAACCTGCCGGTTCTAAAGGCTGTCCTGCGGAACATCTTAGACCGATACGAGATCCTTCGAACCGCCTTTCGTTGCCCGAATGGAACAAACATTCCTGTCCAAGCGGTGAACGAGCAAAGTGCGCCCTGGATAGAAGAATACAACTTGAGCACCTGTGACACTTCACGCCAAGCGGCGGAAATCGAGGCGCTGTTTCAGAAAGTTGGCCGGATTCCCTTCGACCTTGCCAACGGGCCGGTCCTGCGCATCTCTTTGCTAACCCTTGCGGCCGGCCGGCACATGTTGCTCGTCAACGTGCCATCGCTGTGTGCGGATGCGGCATCGCTCAGGATTCTGGTGCGTGAGATCAGCCGCCGCTATTGCGCATTCGCACGCTGCCAGGAACCCTCGGGCGACCCCAGTCAATATGCCGATCTCGCCGAGTGGGAAAATAACCTGTTGGAATCGGAAGAAACGAGCGAAGGAAAAAAGCACTGGCGCAAAGTGGAAGCCTCAGCCTTCCGCGTTCCGAAGCTTTCTTTCGAAAAGCAACCTTCCGCAAGGGCGGCCTTCGAGCCCCGGCTTTTGGCGTCGCCGGTCAATCCTGAGTTGACCTCGAAGATTAGAAAGCTCGCGGCCAAGTATGACGCTTCGGCCTCTGCGTTCTTCCTGGCTTGTTGGCAAATCCTGCTCTGGCGTCTCACTGGCGAATCAGACTTTGTGGTCGGCTGGGCGTGCGATGGGCGTACTTACGAAGGGCTGCAGGAAGCGCTGGGTCTGTTTGCGAAGACCTTGCCTGTTCAATTCCGGCTCGAAGAGCAGCTTCGGTTCAGTGAAGTTCTGGAACGGACTAGTGGATCGGCGCGAGAAGCCGTTGAATGGCAGGAGTATTTCGACTTTGAACAACTTCCTCGATTGGACGGCGAAATCGATCCATGCCGCTTCTTTCCAGTAGCTTTTGAATTCCAGGATGCGGAGGCGAATCATACCGAGGGCGACACGATATTTTCCATTCAGCAGCAATACAGTTGTTTTGACCGGTTCAAGTTGAAACTCTCCTGCGTACAGCGAGGGGGCCTTCTGGCCGCGGAGCTTCACTATGATTCCAGCTTTTTCTGCGCTGAGGATGTCGACCGCCTGGCGCAAGAATTCCGGACTCTGCTTGAGAGTGTCTGCGCAAATCCGGAATCGCCAATCGCAGATCTGGATATCGTGAGCCCCTATGAGCAGCGCCGGATGCTGGCTGAGTTCAACGATAGGCGAACCGACTACCCTGAAAGCAAGTGTATCCACGAACTTTTCGCGCAACGGGCCCGGCAACAGCCGGAGAACGTCGCCGTCGTTTTTCAGAACCGCCGTTTGAGCTACGCTCAGCTCGAGGCTCGCGCCAATCAACTCGCGTATCACCTGCAAGGTCTCGGTGTCGGACCGGAAGTTCCAGTCGCAATCTGCATGGACCGTTCGCTGGAGATGGTCGTGGGGATCCTTGGCATTCTTAAGGCGGGCGGAGCTTACGTGCCGTTGGATCCGGAGTATCCCAAAGAGCGCGCAGCCTACGTGATGGAAGATGCTCGCGCGCAGGTGCTGCTGACGCAGAAAACTCTGCGGGACAGTATGCCGGAGCCTAGAATCGCGGTGGTGTGCGTGGACTCGGACTGGGAAACTATCGCGAGGCATGGCGAAAACACCCCACAAGCTAACGCAACCGCCGAAAACCTCGCGTACGTGATTTACACTTCAGGTTCGACCGGACAGCCGAAGGGAGTAATGGTCGAACACGGCGGACTGACTAATGCTATCAACTGGATAGTGGAGACCCTTGAGCTGTCACCCAGCGATCGCTGTATTTTGAAGACTCCCATCACCTTCGATGCCGCTGGACGCGAATTGTTCGCGACGCTGTTGGCGGGGGGAACCCTGATAGTTGCAGAACCTGGCGGTCATCGTGATAGCCGATACCTGGCAGACACCATCCGCGGCGAGCAAATCTCAATTCTCCACTGCGTGCCATCGCTTCTACGGCTGCTGGTTGAGGAGCCCGCCTTCGACGAAAGCCTCGCCCTGCGCGCTGTGATGAGCGGCGGCGAGGCGTTGACGTCCCAGGTCGTCAAGCGGTTCCAAAGCCGCATCGGGGCCAAGCTGTACAACGTGTATGGACCGACTGAGACAATCATCGACTCTACATTTTGGCCGTGCGAAGAATGCACTCCTCATTGTGCAGTTCCTATCGGACGTCCTATACCTAACGCGCAAGTATATATTTTAGACGACCTACTGCGCCTGCTTCCGGTCGGCGTCGCGGGTAACTTGTACATCGGCGGCATGGGTCTGGCGCGAGGCTATATCGGGCGACCTGATTTGACCGCCGAGAAGTTTGTTCCAGATCCCTTCAGCGGCGAGCCGGGAGCGCGGCTGTATAAGACCGGGGACCTCGCGCGCTGCCGGCCGGACGGGAACATCGAGTTCCTGGGTCGCAGCGATCACCAGGTCAAGATCCGCGGGTTCCGAATCGAACTTGGCGAAATCGAGGGAACACTCGGACAACACCCGGCTGTGCTGCAGGCTATCGTACAGGCTCGGGAAGCCGGGTCCGGAGAGAAACGGCTGGTGGCCTATGTAGTCGCTGAGCGAGAGTCACGCCCCACCGCCAGCGAGCTGCGCGGTTTTCTGAAGGACAAGCTGCCCGAGCACATGGTGCCAGCGGTTTTCGTGCTACTGGACGCCTTCCCCTTGACCACTAACGGTAAGGTAAACCGCCAAGCACTGCCGACGCCTGACGACCGGCGACCTGAGCTGGACCAGGTATTCGTGGCATGCCGCACGCCTACGGAAGAGCTACTCGCCGCGATCTGGAGCCAAGTCCTCGGCGTCGAACGAGTAGGCATCTACGATAACTTTTTTCAGCTAGGCGGGCACTCGCTGTTGGCTACCCAGGTCGTTTCCCGAATCCGCGAAGCCTTTAAGCTGGAGATGCCGCTGCGCCGCCTGTTTGAGGCGCCCACCGTTGCCGGCCTGGCTGAAAGCGTTGATGCAGGCCGCGGAGCAGGACTACTGGCTTCCCCCATTGCGCCTGTTCCTCGCGACGGAGAACTGCCTCTGTCCTTTGCCCAGCAGCGTCTCTGGTTCATCGATCAACTCGAGCCGGGCGGCTCTGTCTATAATTTCCCCGCGGCTGTCCGTCTCAAGGGACCGCTCAACGTGGCGGCGCTGAAACAAAGTCTCGACGAAATCGTGAAGCGCCATGAAGCCTTGCGCACGACCTTTGCCATTGTGGATGGTCGCCCGGTTCAGGTTATCGCACCGCTCCTGACGTTGGCGCTACCGATTGTGGATTTGCGAGAGCTGCCTGAGCCCGAGCGGGAGAGCGAGGTCCAGCGGCTCGCGACGAACGAGGCGCAGCGGCCCTTCGATTTGGCCGAAGGTCCGCTCGTGCGCACAACCGTGCTACGGCTGGGTGAAAACGAGCACGTCGGGCTGCTGACGATGCACCATATCGTTTCCGACGGTTGGTCAACCGGAATTCTGATCCGGGAGATGGCGGTACTCTACGATGCCTTTTGTTCCGATAGGCCCGCATCGCTGCCTGAGCTACCCATCCAATATGCAGATTTTGCCCATTGGCAGCGAATTTGGTTGGACGGCGAGGTTCTGGACACTCAGCTTACCTATTGGAAGCAGCAACTGCTTGGCGCGCCTGCGCTCCTCGAGCTGCCCGCGGACCACCCGAGACCGGCTGTACAGACCTTTCGCGGGGCGCACCAATCTATTCTATTGCCTAAGACCGTGGGCGATGGGTTGAAGGCGCTAAGCCGTCAGGAAGGGGTTACCCTGTTCATGACTCTGCTGGCGGCGTTCACGATTTTGTTGCACGGCTACACGAATCAAGACGACCTCGTAGTAGGAACGCCAACCGCCAACCGCAACCGGCTGGAAATCGAAGGGCTAATCGGATTTTTCGTAAACACCCTTGTCCTGCGCACCAATCTCTCGGACAATCCCAGTTTTCGGGACCTTTTGCGCCGGGTACGGGAAGTGTGTTTGGGAGCGTATGCCCATCAGGACCTGCCCTTTGAGAGGCTGGTCGAGGAATTGCACCCGACGAGAGATTTAAGCCGCAATCCGCTCTTCCAGGTGATGTTCGTGCTGCAGAATGCCTCGCTGCAGGCGGTGGAACTGCCGGGACTGAGCCTGAGCCCTGTAGAAGTGGACACCGGCACGACTCACTTTGACCTAACCCTGCATATCGTGGACACCGAGCAAGGTCTAGTCGGAACATTAGCATATAACACGGACCTGTTTGAGGCTGTCACTATTACACGTATGCTCGGACATTTTCGGACCTTGCTGGAGGCCGTGGCCGCTACTCCCGAGCGACGCGTCTCGGACTTGCCGCTATTGAGCGAAGCAGAACGGCAACAACTCCTGGTGAACTGGAACGATACTGGCGTTGATTGTTTGAAGGACCTGTGTATCCATCAACTCTTTGAGGCGCAGGTAGAGCGAACACCCGGCGCGATAGCGGTAGTACTTGAAGATCAGCACCTGACCTACGACGAACTGAACCGCCAGGCCAATCAACTGGCGAATCATCTACGCCTTCTGGGAGTGGGGCCTGAGGTTCCGGTGGCAATCTGCCTCAAGCACTCGGTGGAGATGGTCGTTGGACTGCTGGGCATTCTAAAGGCGGGCGGTGTTTACGTGCCGCTGGATCCAGCGTATCCGAAGGAACGACTCGCTTTCATGCTGGAAGACGCCGAGGTCCCGGTAATAGTGACGCAGGAGGCGTTGCTGGCGGGATTGCCTGAACACCATGCAAAGGTGGTCTGTTTGGATTCAGATTCAGAGGCCGTCACCCAAAAGAGTGCGGAGAACCCAATCTGCTTAGCCATGCCCGAGAACCTGGCTTATGTAATCTATACCTCGGGGTCGACCGGTCAGCCAAAGGGAGTTTTCGTTTCGCATGGCTCGACTGCGGAGCACTGCCTCAATGTTCAGAGGCACTACAAGCTAGATGCGAGCGATCGGGTGCTACAGTTTGCTTCAATGAGTTTCGATCTGTCATTGGAGCAAATCCTTCCTACTCTGATCGTCGGGGCCACGCTGGTTTTGATGAGTACCGACGTATGGCATACAACGGAATTTCACAAAAAGGGTTCGGAATTCAGACTGACGGTACTCAATATTCCAACCGGCTACTGGCAGGAACTGGCGCGAGAATGGGCAGACCTATCGGAGTTGGTCCCAAGTATTCAGCCCAGAGTGTTCATCGTGGGCGGCGATACGATGTTGCCCGAGTTCCTCGAGCTATGGCACCGAACACCGATGAGTTCAATCCGTCTAATCAATGCTTATGGGCCGACGGAGACCACCATAACGGCAACCGCCTTTGATATCACTCCACGGCTTCGCGAGCCCTCGGCTCTCCAGAGAATTCCCATCGGTCGTCCCCTCGCGAACAGAGAGACCTATATTTTGAACAGATACGGTGACCCGGTTCCAGTTGGAGTTCCGGGTGAACTGTATATTGGCGGTGACTGCCTGGCTCGAGGTTATCTCAAGCGGCCCGATTTGACTGCGGAGAATTTCGTACCAAACCCCTTCAGCAACGAGCCCGGAAGACGACTGTACAAGACGGGGGATCTCGCCCGCTATCTCTCCGACGGGAATGTCGAGTTCCTGGGTCGAATTGATCACCAGGTGAAGATTCGCGGGTTCCGTATTGAACTTGGGGAAATCGAGGCGGCGCTTCGCCAACACCTTGCCGTGCGCGAGACTGTTGTCTTGGCTCGGGAAAACGCTCCTGGAGGAAAGCAGTTGGTGGCCTACGTGGTCGCCCAGGGGGAATCCCCGCCAACGGCTAGTGAGCTGCGTGTCTTTCTGAAGGAGAAGCTACCCGACTATATGATCCCGGCAGTCTTTGTGCCGCTCGATGCTTTGCCCGTGATGCCCAACGGGAAAGTAAACCGCAGCGCCTTGCCGAAGCCCGGGCGAACACGATCCGAACCGGGAAGGACGTTCGTAGCGCCGCGTAATGCCCTGGAACTCCAGCTCACGAGTCTGTGGGAAGAGGTGTTGGGTATTCGGCCCATCGGCGTGACGGACAATTTCTTCGAGCTGGGAGGACACTCCCTTGCGGCCGTTCGTTTGTTCTCATTGATAGAAAAGAGACTGGGCAAGAAAGTTCCCTTAGCCACTGTGTTCCAGGGAGCAACCGTTGAGCATCTAGCGAAGATTCTCCACCAGCACGCCACAGCGCCGCCGCATTCATCTTTGGTAGCTATTCAGCCGGGAGGCGCCAGACGGCCTTTCTTCTTGATACATCCGGCTGGTGGACATGTCTTCCCCTACGTTCACTTGGCGCACCATTTAGGCTCCGATCAGCCTTCTTATGGCCTACAGGCAAGAGGACTCGAAGAGGGACAGGAACCGCACTCGCGCATCGAAGACATGGCCGCTTACTACATCGAAGCGCTACGGACGGTGCAGCCGTTGGGTCCCTACCTTTTAGGAGGATGGTCCATGGGAGGCGTCGTAGCTCTAGAGATGGCTCAGCAGTTTCAAGCTCAAGGTCAGAAGGTAGCTTTGTTAGCCTTACTGGATACTCGGATTCCAACTGCCGATGAGGAGCTCGACGATGAGGACTTTGACGCGCGGCTGCTGATCGACTTTGTCCGCTATTTCGGTCTTTCACTGGATCTGCGGGATTCTCTCGCCCGCCTTCCAAAGCACGAGCTGTTGGAGCGCGTCCTCGAGCACGCCAAAAGAGCCGGCCTGATGCCCTCGGATATTGAAATTTCCCAGGCTCAGCCATTCATCGAACTCTGCAAGGCCGATTTTCGAGCTACGCAGAACTACGTACTGCATCACTACCCGGGTCGAATCACGCTCTTCAAGGCTGGTCAGGAGCTTGCGGGTGCCTCGTCTGATCCGACCTTGGGCTGGAGTGAGTGGGCTGCTGGAGGAGTGGATGTCCATGTCGTTCCGGGCAATCACGCAACGATGGTTTACAAGCCTCACGTTGAAGTCTTGGCTGAGAAGCTACGGGCCTGTCTCGATCAGGTGCAGGCGACTGAGGGATGGTTTGCCGATGGAGTCAATCCATCGATAAGGTCGATGAAGGATGCAATATGAATAGTGACAACAGGGAAGCCTCGACAATATACAGAGTCGTTGTAAATCATGAAGAGCAGTACTCTATCTGGCCTTCCGAAAGGTTATTCCCTCTTGGCTGGACGGCTACAGGCAAGGCCGGTTCCAAGACCGAATGCCTGGCTTATATTAAAGAAGTGTGGACCGACATGAGGCCGCTCAGCCTGAGAAGGAAAATGGATCACCGCGAAAAACAGATCCCTTCATCAAAGAGTTAACCTGGGTGTTCTACTTTGTAAGGACAGAGTTTGAATGAGCTGCTCGACAACCGCCGCCGCTTTCGACCCCTGGATTTCCTGCCGCAACCCCGGACCAAAGACCCGTCTTCGTTTGTTTTGTTTTCCTTACGCCGGAGCAGGCGCGTTGATCTTTCGCACCTGGTCCGACAGTTTGCCAGCAGATGTCG